>Ga0255351_1000133_pt1 | contig 34094 bp, 19 predicted proteins | sample HBST25r2metaG_FD_186024 | JGI IMG/M metagenome (GOLD analysis project Ga0255351, IMG submission 186024) | Peat soil microbial communities from Stordalen Mire, Sweden - H.B.S.T-25.r2 | ecosystem: Environmental > Terrestrial > Soil > Wetlands > Peat | place: Sweden: Norrbotten County, Stordalen... | reverse complement strand
GTACGGACCGGGCGCATCCCTGACATTTTGGACTGGGTACATTCCTGACCGCCGAGAGCGCGATCTTTTCCATCCCTGGCCCTACCGTGCAGCTCAGATTCAAAGCGCTTGCCCTCCATTGCCATTGTGCGCCGGCGGCGGGCTATCTTCGGCAAACAGCCGCAGCGCAAATGCCGGAGCGGAATGTTGGAGCCGAGCCCCGATACAAAGTCACAAAGTTTCCGGCCAAAAACAGGTTGGCCCTTCCCGAAGGAAGGGCCAACGCTCCACGCTGATTAATTTGACTAGTTCACCGTAACGTTAAACGTGATCGTGGGTGTCGGAGTCACATTGGGGTTTCCGATGCCGCTTACAGTAAAGGTGTAGGTACCGGTAGCGGTCCCTGGATCGCTGTTACCACCACCACCACTGCCGCCGCTGCCCCCGCCACCGCAACCGGCCAGGCTACCCAGGGCCACCATCAGCACCAGCATGCCAAGCATCGAACGCCAACTCCGCCGACGTGCTGGAATCCCCAGGAACACCAGGAATGCGAGGACCGCACCGCCGCCCGCACCAACCCATCCTCTGCCGTGTCCCGTTGCCTTGGGAAGCACCAGGTCGGCGATCACCGCGGATGTGCTTACCGTAAAGGCTCCGCCCGATCCCATAGCCACCGATCCACTCGGTCCCACGCAGCTCGGAGCATCCCCGTATCCATTCGATGGTCCCGCTGTCTGTGCGCAAGTCAGTTGCACCGTTCCCGTCGCCGGATATCCATTCTGCCCGGTAGCAGTAATAGTCGCGCTGGTCGAGCCACCAGGGCTTGAGATTGTGCCTGGAGCCGTGGTCACTGATAGCGTGAACGTCGACTCAGTTACCGTGATATTCGCTGTATTGCTTGCGGTGCCGTAATTCGAGTCTCCGCTATAGGTGACGGTCAAGGTGTCGCTTCCGGCGCTAAGACTGGTACCCGGAACGCTGAAACTGTAAGTGCCGGTGTTTGAGAGCGTCACGGCCGCGGAGGTGTAACTTCCGCTCGTCAGCGTAACCGTTCCGGTTGGAGTTGGGCCAGTGCCGCTCACCGAGCCGGTCACCGTGAGAGTCGCATTCGAATTCAGGGTGCTCGACCCGGGAGTCACTGTCACTGAGGCGAGCAGCTTGGCCGCGGCCGTCACGGTGACCGTACTCTGGCCGCTTGTTGCACCGTAGGTTCCATCTCCACTGTAGTTGGCCGTGAGTGTGTCGGTTCCAGCGCTGAGGGTTCCGCCGGAGATGGTAAACGTGTAGCTGCCGCTCGAGTTAAGCGACTTCGCGGAAGACGTGTAGCCGCCGGCCGCCAGTGTCGACGGTGTCGACAGTGTCACCGTGCCTGTCGGCGTTATTCCGCCACTGGGCGAGCTGGCCACCGTGACCGTCACACTCAAGAGCTGGCTAGAAGGCAAAGTGGTTGGCGAGGGCGCCACGCTCACTGTCGCCTTTGCGGCGCCTTGGACAGCTGGCCAGGCATTTACCACGTTGGCCACGTTCAGCGATCCCAGGCCAGTGGCCAAGTCGTACCCAGTTCCCGCGCTATAGCCGGTCAGGATACCGAGCCCGTAAGTGGAATCGGAATACCCGAAGGTGGACTGAGTCGCTGTGCAATTTGTGGTCTTGTCGTCGGCATCGCAGGGCACGGCGTTCGTTTGCTGGTCGATGTCGTTGAAGAGGCATGAACTGCTTGTATTCACGGTCTCCGCGCTGCAATTCGAATAAGTCTGGCTGGCTGCCAGCTTGTAGAGTTCTGTGTTGGGGCTTCCCTGAGCCGCACCTGTCTTCTGGTTGACTAGCGCCATCACGCCTGCCATGGCCGGGGTTGCAACGGAGGTTCCGCCTACCTCCTGGTAAAACGGCTCGGTGTATGTGGAATAGCTGCAGGCCGCTACCTGCGAGACGCAGATCAGGTAGGCGCTGCTCGAGATAAAGCCATCAGAGGCGAAGAAGGATACATCCGGAAGATCGCGCACTCCGTCCGTTGGAATACCCGGAACACCTGCTTGCCAGCTCGGTTTAGGCCAACCGCTTCCTGCGCTGGTGGGTTGGACAGCAATCGAACCCTGGGCCGTGCCTGTGTCGGGGTTGGTGGTGGCGCCAGTGCTGGTGGCGCCTACGCTGCACCCAGTCATTTCGCCGGTGCTGGCATTAGTAACCGCGTTGCCCACCACGCACCCGCTGGCGCCGCCGCTGCCGCCAGTAGTGCTCACGGCATATTCAAGGTAGGGGTACTGAATCGTAAGGCCCGGGACTCCGCCTTGGTAGCCATTGTAGCTATAGTCGTAAATGAAATTGCAGGCCTGTTCCGTGCTCGTTATGTCCGACGAAGGGATACTGTAGATCGCATTCGCGGCGTCCTGAACCCATTTCAGTGTAAGGGGGTTGGCGCAGGTCTCGTTCCATGGAACTTCAGGAATGTAGCCGGTGGCGTTGCTCTGCCCGGCGCTCGCGTTATTCGCTGCACTCCAGTAGCTCCCTGCGGCGCATTCGGTGAAAGCGGCGGTGTCGATGTTGCACCAGTTGAAATCCGTCCCTCCCACCGCCGTGTTCCACGGAGTAGAGGCAAGCCCGCTGACCGTAAGGCCGGACTCCGCCACGTAGCTCCCGTCATCGCAGGATGCCGAGCCCGAGTCTCCAGCGGCTACAAAAACCGCGATCCCTTCGGCCGCCGCCTGCTGCCAGAGGTCGTAGTACTCAACATTGCCGGCGGTGCCGATGCCCAATTCGCACTCGCCATAGCTGACGTTCATGATGTGAACGCCATAGACAGGAGATGAGGAGGTGCCTACGTTGTTGACGATGTAACTTTCCGAATCATAGAGATTGTCGTCGGATGCCGAGGCTGGGTAAGAGGCGACCAAAACAATCTGCGCGTTCTTGGCGATCGATGCAGACCATTCCACATCCAGCGAATTCTCGGTGAGATCGCCGATGCCGCAAGGGTTGCTCGGATACGGGAGCGTCCCGGTCGTGTCAGTGCAGACCGTCAGCGGCTGTTGGTTACCTGAGACGCGGATCGGCGTGTTGGCCGGGAGGTTGGTTGGCAGCCCAAAGGCGGAGCGGAATATTGCAACGTCGTTGTGACCGTTAGCTCCAGTCTCCCCCGTTTGCCCCACATCGATGTCGCTGGTTCCGGCGATGGCGATGGTCTGGCCGGTTCCGTCGATCGGCGAACTTTTATTCCACAGCGGAAGAATGTTGTAAATGGTGGCGAAGTCGTATGGCCCCACGTCCTCTTCAAGGTAAGCGCTTGTGCCTGAACCTGCGTTGATGCCGAACTGGGGTCGAGCTGTCGCTGTCCGGGGTCCGCCGCTGAGCAGAGAACCGATCGCCGCGCCGCCCAGAGTTGGGCGCACACCAGTTCCGCTCGGCGTAGAGTTCGAAGCCGTGGTGCTCGAAATCCTCTGCCATTTCCCAGTCGCGGCGTCCCGCGTAACCACGCTCCCCAAATGGTGCGCCGGCTTCGGGAAGAAGTTGTGCAGCGCCTTCACGCCCACCACCACCGGTGTCAGCGCCGCCGGAATCTGCGGGTCGGTCATGTTGCCGATATGCGGCACGCCCTTCACGGTCAGGTTATGAATTTCAGTGTGGAACGTACTCTGAACCTGTCCGGCCGTGCCGCTGAAGCGGATCGACATGCGATCCTTGGTCACTTCATTGATCGTGAATCCATTCCCTGTAAGCCAATTCGAGATGGTGGCGATATCGGTCTGGGATGGACCGAAATTCGCGCCCACTTGCTCCGGCGAGAGCCACTGATGGAAATTGGGCGAATTCGAGTCGTACTGGCTGGCCACAAACTTGTCGAACGCAGTCTGCTGCGCAGGTTCACGGCTCAGCACCAGGATCAAGTCGGTCATCGGAAGGTTGGCGCTCACCAGGCCAAGATCGTTCTTGGCGTTTGCCGCAGGATGAGTGTTGCCTTTGAGCGTCACCAGTTGGCTTTCATCTATGGCGTTGACGATGCGAATAGTGGGTGCGAACTGCTGAGACATTGCCGCAGTTGCGCAGAGCAGCGCGCTGGCCAAGAGGCGTAGTGGAAACAAACGCAGGGGAAACGGACGCAGGGGACGCATAGTGGTTTTCCTAGACCCTTCCTTCGGGGAAGAACCCCCGAACAAACGAAAAGTTGCGGTTCCAATCAAATAAACCTGGGTCGCTTACCCATGCATCGACCCGAACCGAAACTCAACCCGGATGACAGTTTCGTCGTCCTCGACTCTCGGACTCTCGTACAGCGAGTTACAAACAACCTGCCAAACTCGCAAAATCCGCAAGCGCCCGAGAAACTCTGAATCGTGGAATACCTCAGCCCAGATCATGCCTACCAGCCTGTGGCAGAAGTCGCAGTCTGGCGGAAAGCATCCCTCAGCGGCTAAAGCCCCATTGATTCCTGAGGCTTTATGGCACGACTAAAGTCGTGCCCTTTCAAAACCAGACTTCCACCAGAGGCTGCTACAGGTCTTGCAGCCACTGGAAAACAAGATCGAAGCCAAATGAAGAAGAAGTTATGAGGGAATTCCCTTCCTTCCGGTAAAAAGGAACGGAAGTAGTCAACCTCGTTAGACGGCAATCAACAAAAAAGGTTGACCGCCGCGACGGAACCAAGAAACGCCTCCAGCGGACCACCGGACCAAGTGATCCGCCAAGGGAGTCAGTATGCTCCGGCAGAGAACCGGAGGCTTTACGGTTGCCGGCCCCTCAAAGGGGGCCCGATCGCAACGGGTGAAAGTAAAAGCAAGAACAAAAGCAAAGACCTCGCCATGCAAACATCGCGGTCGCAGTACAGGCAAATCGAGGCAGGGCAAGCTCCCGGAACTGTCAAACTTCTGCTGCCATCCCGGCAAGGCCGGGGATATCCCTTTTGGATCAGGACACGGAAAATGCTACTTCACAGGCAGCATGATCGACTGTGCCAGAGTGATCTTCCCCTCCAGTTGCGGATCGGCTGAAGAACGACTGACGTGGACCGTAAAGGATCCCGCGTCGCCATGCCATGCAGCCGCCTTTTCGTCGTACCAGGTGAAGGAACGCGCATCGAGCGGAACCGTCACGTGCCGGGTTTGCCCTGGATCGAGCACGACCCTTGCAAAGCCCTTCAGTTCCTGGGGAGGCCGGGGGACCTGCGGGTGATCTTCGCCGATGTAGACCTGGGCCACATCGGCCCCAGCCTTTGTGCCCGTATTGGTGACATCAAAACCAACCTCGTATGCACCGGCCCCGGCAGCCGGTTGGATGGCAAGATTCGAGTATTTGAAGCTGGTATAGGAAAGTCCGAACCCGAACGGGAACAGAGGCTTCACGCCGTTGTGCTCGTAGCCGCGATAGCCTACAAACACGTCGTCCTTGTACGGGATTGTCAGCGTTCCCGCGTGGGATAGTAGTACGCGAAGGACGGATTGTCCTTCAGGCTCTTCTCCCAACTGATGGGCAAGCGTCCCGAGGGATTCACATCGCCGAACAACACCTCGGCCAGCGCCGTGCCGCCTTCCTCGCCCGGATACCAGTTCTGCAGCAGCGCAGCTACGCGATCGATCCAGCGTGAAGCATCCACGCTTCCGCCCGCCGTAACGGTGACGACGGTGTTCGGATTTGCGGCTGCGATCTTCTCGATCAGTTCATCCTGGCCCGGAGGCAACTGGAACTCGCGATCCGCGCCTTCGGTCTCGATGTCAGCGTTGTATCCGACAGCCACAATCACCGCATCGGCCTTCTTCGCCATATCGATGGCCGACTGGTTTACCAGCGTTCCCTCTGGCGCAATACCGATCTTCAACGTTCCCTCGCCAAATTGCGGCGCGCCGAGTACCTCCAGCACCACCTTATGCGGACCGGGAGTGAGGGGCACAACCCTTTGCGCCAGCGCAAACTTTGGAATTTCCGAGTGGTCGATTACGGCCTGCCCATCGATCAGCAGCCGGTACTTGCCCTGGTTCTCAACAAAGACCACAAAGTTGCCCTGCGCGCGGGCAAAGTAATAGCCCGTCCACCGGCTGTAGCGTTGCGGGCCACCCATGCTCATAAAGGCCATCAACTGTTCCGGAGTAATCGAATTGATCATCTCGGCCATATCCGGATTGTCCAGCATGTTTTGGCCGCTGTTGGCGGTCATTTCCGTCCGGGTTGCCACTGGCGTGCCGGTGAACTGGGGATTGTCGAAGGTCTCCACCGTCAAGCCGGGCACAAACTTGTCCGGAGCCAGCATGAAGCCTGAGCGCATGGCCAGGATCGACAATTTGGGAACACCTCGGTCGTAGAGAACGTTGACGCCCACACCCAACCGGTCGCTGATCCCCTTCAGAGCACTCACCTCGGAGAATGTAGGCACCTGCCCGCTGCCGCCGGCTGTCGGAATCGCGGGAAATGCGTCCGGCCCGATCACCGCGATGGTCTTCACTTTGTTGGGGTCCAGCGGCAGCAATCCGCTCCCGTTCTTCAACAGGACAATCGCCTCGCGCGCGCCTTGCAGCGCAGCAATCCGTCCCTGCTGGCTGTAGCGCGGAATGCTCTCGTCGAGCGGATCGTGGCTGATCCAGCCGAAGCGGTATCCGTCGCGAAGCAGGCGGCGGATCTTGTCGTCGATCACCGACTCCTTGACCTTGCCTTCCTTAACAGCAGGCAGAAGGGTCTTTTCGTTCATGTAGACGCCGAACGGCATCTCCAGGTCCAGGCCGCCGTTGGCCGCGGCCACGCCGTCATGCGTGGCCGTCCAGTCTGACATCATGACCCCGTCAAACCCCCACTGCTGCTTGGCGATCTCGACGTTCAGGTGGTAGTTGGCGGTGGCGTGTTCGCCGTTCAACAGGTTGTAGGAATCCATGATCGACCCAACGTGAGCCTTGCGAACCGCAGCCTCAAAGGCCGGAAGATAGATCTCCCTCAGCGCCCGCTCGCTCACGACTGAATCCGACGTGAAGCGGAAATACTCGGAGTTGTTGGCCGCATAGTGCTTGATGGTGGCGCTCACTCCCTGCGACTGGACTCCGTCGATGTAGCCCACGGCGGTTTCGCCCGCGAGAAACGGGTCTTCGCCAAAGTACTCGAAGTTACGGCCGTTCAAAGGAGCGCGGTAGATGTTGACCCCAGGGCCGAGCAGGAAGCTGGCGCCGCGGGAGCGCGCATCGCGGCCAATCTGCGTGCCGATCTCCACGGCAAGGTCGCGGTCCCAACTGGCTGCGAGGCCGATGCCGGCCGCGTATGCCGTGGAAGGTGGCGGAATGTGCGCGCCAACCGGGCCGTCGCTCATCCTGAAGGCCGGAATCCCCAGCCGTTGCAGGCCCGTCGAAGCCATCATGCTCGATCCCGAAAGCATGTGGATCTTCTCTTCCAGGGTCAGCTTGGAAATGGTGTCGTTGATCTTCTTTTCGTCGCCGGCACTCTGCGCTTGGGCAAACGCCGCGCCAGACAGGACTGTGCAAAACAGGACGGATAAGGACAAAAACCGGCTCAGTGAGACAGTACGCGGCCTCACCGCTTTCATAGCTTGCTGCATGTTGCCTCCTGGTACTCGAACTCGACAATTCTAGTGCAAAGGCCTCGGTTCTGGCCGGCTTTCGGCAGCTACTTTGGAGATCGCGGCGCCTGGCAAGCGGCTGCGCGACGATCTTTAGAAAAACGTCTTTGCAGTTCGTTCAGATAAGGCGGTTTGCCCATGCGCCTGGCCGCATTTTCTTTCGATTGAGCGGATGGTCGCGCTCGCCGCTCCGGGGGCTGTAATATTGGTATTCGTTTGGAGCACAAAGAAACTCGTGCAGCCTGGGGAAACGTACCAAGATGGTATTTGATATGCAAGATCAAAATTGCAATAGACAACTCGTGTCTCTATCGAATACTATTCCTATTTTGAATTGCCTTTCCGATTGAGCTACCTATGCGCGCGTCGCTTTTTATTACGTGCTACAACGATACGCTCTTCCCGGAGACGGGCCGCGCTGTGGTCAGTCTGCTGGAGAGGCTTGGAGTTTCACTCGACTTTCATCCCAAACAAACCTGTTGCGGCCAGATGCACGCCAACACCGGCTTCCGGGGCGAGGCGTTCTCTCAAGCCAAGCGCCTGGTCCGGCTCTACCAGGAGGCCGAGACCGTGGTCATTCCCTCCTCATCCTGCGTCGCCATGATTCGCGATCAGTACCCCGGCCTCTTCGAGGAGCTGGGCAATGAGTCCCTGCGCCGGGAATTTGCGGCCCTGCTGCCCAGGGTCTACGAGTTGAGCGAGTTCCTCATCGACCGGCTGGGTGTGGAAGATGTGGGCGCCACGTTCCCCCATCGCGTGACCTACCACGCCAGTTGCCACGGCGTGCGCGCGCTGCACCTGGGCGACCGGCCCTATCGCCTGCTCCGCAAGGTGCGCTCGCTTACGCAGATGCCGCTGCCCAATGTCGACCGCTGCTGCGGTTTCGGCGGGACATTCTCGGTCAAGAATGCCGAAGTCTCGTCCGCGATGCTCGCCGTCAAGCTTGAAGACATCGTGGCCACAGGCGCCGAATACTGTACCGCTCTCGACAACAGTTGCCTCATGCACCTCGGCGGGGCCATGCACCGGCAATATGTGGGGATGAAGACCATCCACCTGGCTGAGATTCTGGCCAGCACAGAAGCCTCTCCCGCGGAGGCGACGGTATGAGCCATCTAGCCACAGCCCAGCCGGCCATGCCTCACCCGGACCTGGACCCACTGTCCGCGCCACCATTCCCGAAGGCCGCATTGCCCATCCTGCGCAACCCGCAACTGCGTCATAACGTGGCCCACGCCATTGACGTAATCCAGGCAAAGCGCGCCAAACTGGTAACAGAAAAAGCCGACTGGCAGGAACTGCGTTCGGCGGCATCGGCCATCCGCGCGCAGGCCCTTGAAAACCTCGGCGCCTACCTCGAAGAATTTGAAACCCGCTGCACGGCTGCCGGAGGCACGGTTCACTGGGCCGCCGACGCTGCTGAGGCACGGCAGACGATCCTCGACCTGCTGCGGCAGGAGAACGCCAGCGAAGTGATCAAGATCAAGACCATGACTTCGGCCGAGATTCAGTTGAATCCCTTTCTGGAAGCCGCGGGCGTCAGCGTCTTCGAGACCGATCTGGCCGAAATCATTCTTCAATTGGGCGATGACGAGCCCTCGCACATCGTGGTTCCGGCGCTGCACGTCAATCGCAGCCAGGTGCGCGAGATATTTGCGCGGCGCATGGGTCTGAAAGACCTCTCCGACGATCCGCACGCACTCACCGCCGCGGCGCGCACTTATCTCCGCCAGAAGTTCCTGAACATTCCCACGGCCATCGGCGGCGCCAACTTCCTGGTCGCTGAGACAGGGTCTGTCGCGGTGGTCGAGTCAGAAGGCAACGGCCGCATGTGCCTCACCTTGCCCCGCACCATGATTACACTGGCCGGAATTGAGAAAGTGCTGCCCCGCTTCCAGGACCTCGAGGTGATGCTTCAGGTGCTTGCGCGTTCCGCTACCGGCGAGCGGATGAACCCCTACACCTCGCTCTGGACCGGCGTCACGCCAGGGGACGGTCCGCAGCGCTTTCATGTGGTTCTGCTTGACAATGGCCGCTCGTCAATACTTTCCCGAACGAAGGAGCGCCAGACACTGAAGTGCATCCGTTGCGCCGCCTGCATGAACGCCTGCCCCGTCTATCGCCAGACTGGCGGCCACGCTTATGGTTCGGTCTATCCCGGACCCATTGGAGCCATTCTCACTCCGCAATTGATGCAGATGCACCACGCGCAGTCGCTGCCCTTCGCTTCGTCGCTTTGCGGCGCCTGCTACGAGGTCTGCCCGGTCAAAATCAACATTCCCGAGGTGCTGCTTGAGCTGCGCGCCCAAGTGGTCAACCAGGAGCGCCACCAGTTCGCTCGCCTTCTCGACCCCATGTATCTCGGCATGAAAATCGCAAATCTGCTTTTTCAAAAAGCGTGGCGATTCCATCTGGCTCAGCGTCTTGGGCGCATCGGCGCACGTCTCTTTACACAGAGAGACGGATGGATTCACTCGCTGCCCAGCATCGGCGCCAAATGGACCCAGACTCGCGATCTCCGCGCTCTTTCCAGCCAGACCTTCCACGAATGGTGGGCGGCGCGAAAAGGGGAGGCAAAATGAGCGCGACAGTTTCGACGCCGGGCTCAACACCGGGCCCAGCCTCAGGCCAATCCCGTAAGCGGATTCTCGACCGCGTCCGCTCCGCGACACACGGCTCGGGCCATGGATTTGCCGAGCCTGCGGACGCCTATGCGGCTCTGCCCCGCACCTATGTCCGCCGTGGAACCCTCACCGCTGAAGCCCGGCTTGCGCTCATGATCGAGCGGCTCCGCGAGTACGACGCCGAGGTCATCGAATGCACGCCGGCAAACCTTGTGGCCTCCATCGCCGCCCAGCTCACGGCCAGCGGCAAACACACTTTTGCCGCACCGGAAGGATTGAATTCAGACTGGCTTGTCCCAGGCTTCGACTGGAAAGCGGATCACAGGCTCACCACCGCTGAGATTGAACAGGCCGAAGGCGTTGTCACCGCTTGCTTTTGCGGGGTCGCCGATTCGGGCACCATTGTCCTCCACCACTCCCCGGCTGAAGGCCGGCGCGTGCTCACTCTGCTCCCCGACTGGTACCTGTGCATTCTCCGCGCCAGTCAGGTCGTTGAGACGCTGCCGGAGTACTTTGACCGTTGCACGCAGCCTCCCGTGCTGGTTACCTGGATCTCAGGGCCCAGCGCCACGGCAGACATTGAAATGACGCGCATCAAGGGCGTCCATGGACCGCGCTTTCTCCATGTGATCCTGGTGAGGGACGAGATTTGATCAGAGCGTATTTCAAAAACGGCTTGGCAAATGGGGGCTGCAATCCCGCATGGGCTGAACAGGCTGCGGAAAAAGGCATGTTCTGTGTCAAGAGCGGCGAGTTAGCCCCCGCTGAGGCGGGGATAGCGAGTTAGCAGGTTAGCGGCGGCATCGCCGGACGCAGTTTCATCCTCCGCGGGTCGGCAACGCCGGTGGACGACTGACACAAGGCTGGTTGAGGCACATACGAACGCTGATGAGGAATTTGAAACACGCTTTAGGAACGACATTTGACTTTTCGCCGGGCAAATCGTCCCGGCAAGGGGTAATCATGAAGCATTCAGAATCCGCTACCTTCGACTTGGCTGTTCAAGCGCTGGACTCGTTCCAGATCGAGATTCCCTCCTGGGGATTCGCCAACACCGGTACGCGCTTTGGCAAGTTCGTCCAGGCAGCAGCCGCCTCCACCATCGAGGAAAAGTTCGCCGACGCAGCCGAGGTAAACCGCCTTACCGGCGTGACCCCTACCCTCGCTCTCCACGTACTGTGGGATCTGCCTAACGGCATCACCGATGTCCCCGAGGTGAAGGAACTGGAGCGCCGCTTCGCATTGCGCGCCGGGTCCATCAATCCGAACCTGTTCCAGGACCAGGAGTACAAGTTCGGTTCCCTGTGCAACCCCTCGGCGGAGATCCGCAAGCAGGCCGTAGACCACGTTTTGGATTCCATCGAGATCGCCAAGCGGCTCGGGTGCCGCGACGTCTCCCTGTGGCTGCCCGACGGTTCCAACTATCCCGGCTCGCAGAGCATTCGCAAGCGCATCGGCTGGCTTGAGGAAGCCTTGCGCGCCTCCCATGACCATCTCGACCCCGGCCAGCGCCTGCTCATCGAATACAAGCCATTCGAGCCGGCCTTCTATCACACCGACATCGCCGACTGGGGCATGTCCTCGCACTTCGCGCGTGAGGCCGGACCGCAAGCTCGCGTCCTGGTGGACACCGGTCACCATTATTCCTCGCAGAACATCGAGCAGATCGTCGCGTGGCTGCTCCACACCGGCCTGCTCGGCGGCTTCCACTTCAATGACCGGCGCTACGCCGACGACGACCTGACCCTGGGCTCGATTGACCCCTACCAGATCTTCCGGATCTTCCACGAGATCCACGCTGCCACCACCGATGGGCTGGCCCACGATATCGCCTTCATGATCGACCAGAGCCACAACCTCAAGGGCAAGATTGAGGCCTCGATTCAGACCGTAGTCACCGCGCAGGAACTCTGGCTCAAGGCCGCACTCGTGGATCGCGATCAGTTGGCCATGCATCAGCAATCCTGTAACCTGGTGGCCGCCGAGGAGCTTTTCCGCGGCGCTTTCTGGACCGACGTGCGCCCGCTCGCCGCAGCCTGGCGAGTTACCCGCGGCCTGCCCGCCGATCCCTTGGCAGCTCTCTACGCGAGCGGCTATGTGGAACGCGCCGCCGAGGAACGCGGAAGCCGCCACTCAGCAGTGAGCAGCTACGCCTGAAATGAGGTATTCTAACTCGCGTGCAGTTTCGCTATTGAAATTGCAGACGGAGATAACGGATTGCCCAAGACCAAGATCAAACGGCTGTACCTGATTCCCATTCTGTCCAAGGCGCTCGATGTGCTCGAACTGCTGGAGCAGAACCATACCACTGTGACTTTGGAGGATGTTTACCAGAAAACGCAGATCTCCAAGACCAGCGTTTACCGAATTCTCAAGACGCTGGTCCACCGCGGCTACGTGGCCCAGGGACAAAACGGCCTGTACCGGCTTGTTTCCCGGCCCCGGCGCCTGCGCTTCGGTTTTGCGGCACAGAGCGCCGAGATGCCCTTCTCTGTCGCCGTGGCTCAGAGCATTACTGCCGCCGCGGCCGCATCCGGCGTGGAATTGATCATGCTCGATAACCGCTACGACGCCGACGTTGCCGTTCAGAACGCCGAGAAATTTGTCGCCAAGCGCGTGGACCTGGCGATCGAGTTCCAGGTGGAGGAACATGTGGCGCCCCGTGTGGCGCACATCTTCAAAAAGGCTGACATTCCCCTGGTCGCCATCGACGTGCCCCACCCTAATTCGACTTATTTTGGCGTGGATAACTTCGAGGTCGGCTTCGAAGCCGGTTCCATCCTCGCCCAGCACGCTCTGCGCAAGTGGAAGGGCAAAGTGGACTGGGTACTCGGGGTCGGATTCTCTGAGGCAGGCAGCTTTGTGCAGAACCGGATCACCGGCGCCTTCGATGGGATTCGCGACCGGCTCAAGGATATTCCCGCCGACCGCTTCCTGCAGATCGAGGGCAGGGGCATGCGTCAGCCCAGCAAATTGGCCGTGGCGGAGTTCTTGCGCAACCATCGGAAAGGCGAGCGCATCCTGGTGGCCGCCGCCACCGACACCAGCGCCCTGGGTGTCCTTGATGCTGCCCGCGAGTCGGGTCGAGAGGCGGACTTCGCCATCGCCGGTCAGGACTGCATCCCCGAGGTGCTGGAAGAGATGCGGTCCGGCACCAGCGCGCTCATCGGCTCCATCTCGCACGAAGTCGAATCCTACGGGCCAAGGCTTATCCAACTGGGCATCGCGCTGCTGCGCGGCTACACGGTGCCGCCGTATAACTATGTGCGGCACAAGGCAGTGACGCCGGAGACGCTCGGCGCTGACAGCGCCGAAGGATGATGATTCTCTCAGAACCTGTTTAAGAACTCGGCTGGACATGGGACAACGGTAGGTCAGGGCTTCAGCCCTGATATTCAGGCCGCTAAGAATGGCGGCCTTCGGGCTGTTTTGAGAGGCTGGACGATCGATCGATGGGTCTTCATTTCCGACTGCTTAGTTTCGTATAAGAAAGCTATTCTCTATTGCATTTCGATGTGATATATTGGCTAAGTTGCATCTAATCCTCGTACAGTGGTGTTTATGACTTTGGCATCGGTTGCTTCCCCTACATTGAAGTTCCTTGAAGATCGCTGGGACACCAGCGTCGCCGCTACCCTTGACGAACCGGAGCTCCTGCGCTATCGCTCCAACCTGCTCGGTTCCGATCTGCGCATCACCAACTTTGCCGGCGGCAACACAAGTTCCAAAGTCCCTCAGATCGACCCCCTCACGGGCGGCACTGTCGAGGTTCTGTGGGTCAAGGGCTCTGGCGGCGACCTGGGCGGCATCAAACGTACCGGCTTCGCCACCCTCTACCAGGAGAAGCTGCTGGCTCTGGAACGCATCTACAAGGGTGTCGACAGCGAAGACGACATGGTTGCCATGTATGCGCTCTGCGCCTTCCGCAACAATCCCGTTGCCGCCTCGATCGATACACCGCTGCACGGCTTTCTTCCCTTCCCCCACGTGGATCATCTTCACCCCGACTGGGGCATTGCCCTGGCCGCATCCGCCAACGGCAAGGCCAAGATGGAGGAGTTCAACCGCGAGTTCAATCACTCCCTGGTCTGGGTTCCCTGGCAGCGTCCCGGTTTTGAATTGGGCTTGATGATGCGCCAGGCAGTCCAGGAGAATCCCGGCTGCGACGGGATCGTGCTCGGCGGCCATGGCCTGTTCACCTGGGGCCAGACTCAGCGCGAGTGCTACCTGAACACCCTGACCGTCATCGACCAGATCGGCCAGTTCATTCATCGCCACGGAATCGGGAAAACGCGCTTCGGCGGCGAACTGGTTCCAGCTCGTGCCGAGCGCTCGCAACGCGCCGTTCAGATCGCCCCTTACCTGCGCGGCCAGGTCAGCACCCAGAACCGCTGGATCTCAAGCTTCACCGACGCTCCCGACGTGCTTCAGTTCGTTAACTCAGTCCACGCAAAGGACCTCGCCTTCCTCGGCACAAGTTGCCCGGATCACTTTATCCGCACCAAAATTCGACCGCTGTTTGTGCCGTGGGCAACTGGCGAAGACCTGGCCCAGCTCAAAAAGAACATCGCCGCTTCCCTCGCCGAATACCGCGAGCAATACCGCGCGTATTACCACTCGTTCGCGACCCCTGACTCGCCCGCTCTTCGCGATACGAACCCGGCCATTGTCCTCATTCCCGGCCTCGGCATGTTCAGCTTCGGCAAGAACAAGACTGAAGCCCGCATCACCGGCGAGTTCTACACCAACGCCATTCATGTGATGGAAGGCGCCACCCTGCTTGCGGAAGGCGAAGTCAAGGGCACACTCCCCCAGTGCGGCGAAGGTATGGCCCCGGACAGCTTCAAGGTGTTTTCCAACTACGTCGCCCTCCCGGCCATCGAGGCCTTTCGCATCGAATATTGGGCCATGGAAGAAGCCAAAATCCGCCGACAGCCTCCGGAAAAGGAGCTCAGCCGCCGCATTGCTCTGGTAGTCGGCGGCGGCAGCGGCATTGGGCGCGAGGTCGCCTTCCTGGCCGCCGCCCGCGGAGCACACGTGGTTGTAGCCGACCGCGACGAAGCTTCGGCGGCCCGCGTCGCCGGCGAACTCCAGGCCGTTACCTCAAAAGAATTCGTCACCAGCACCCCGGTCGACATTCGCAGCCGCAAGGCCATCGTAAAGGCGCTCCAGGCCACGGTCGCGGCCTTCGGTGGCGTAGACATTCTGATTAACACCGCGGCTCTTTTCCCTTCCTCGCCGGACGGCGTCATACCCGACGCGATGTGGGCCACCACGTTCGATATCAACGTGACCGCCAACTACCTGCTCGCCGATGAGACGGCAAAGATCTTTGCCGAGCAGGCTCTTGACGCCTCGATCGTCTTCACCAGCTCAGCAAACGCGGTGGTCCCCAAGCGTGGCAGCGAGGCCTACGACGTCAGCAAGGCGGCACTCTCGCACCTGGTCCGCGCACTCGCCGTCTCACTGGCGCCGCGCGTCCGGGTCAATGGCGTCAGCCCGGCCGCGGTCGTGAAAGGCTCCACCATGTTCCCCCGCGACCGCGTCCGCGCCTCGCTCACCAAATACAACATTCCATTCGATGAATCTCTCAGCGACGATGAGCTGCGGGACCTCCTGGCCGGCTTCTATGCCGAGCGCACCCTCACCCGGCAACCCATCGATCCGTCCGACTGCGCGGAAGCCATTCTCTTTTTGGCCAGCCCGCGTACCCGCTGCACAACCGGCCACTTGATTCCCGTCGACGGAGGCCTTGCCGAGGCGATTCTGCGTTAGACTTGAATGTGAACCTACCTGCTTCTATGCAAGAACCTGCACGGATTGCCATTGATTTAGGCGCCGAAAGCTGCCGCGTCTCCCTGCTTCGCTGGGTGGGCGGAGTTCCTTCGATTGAAGTCATCCATCGCGTCCCCAACGGCCCCGTGCGTCGCGGAGCAGCTCTTCACTGGCCCCTCGATACAATCCTTGCAGGGCTGGAAGAGGGCCTCCGCAAAGCCGCACAGGCAGCACTCGAGGGCATTGCTTCTATCGCCGTGGATAGTTGGGGAGTCGACTACGTTCGCCTTGCCCCCGACGGTTCCCCGCTCGGTGAGCCCTTCTGCTACCGGGATGAGCGCTCCGTAGCAACCAAAGAGGCGGCCGACCGTGTGCTCCCGCCGTTCGAGCTCTACCAGCACACTGGCGCTCTCCCGCTCCGCATCAACACCGTCTACCAATTGCTGGCCGACCCTGCCGACGGAATCGATCCCCACGCTCCCTGGGTCACGATGCCCGAGTATGTCCTTTATTGGCTTGGCGGCCGCCGCGTTGCCGAATACACCCACGCCACCCACACCGGCCTGGTCGACTTGAAAACCGGCGAATGGGCTTCGGGCCTGTTCCGCATGCTCAATCTCCCCCTCGACGCCGCTCCGCCGATTGTTCGCGCTGGAACCATTGTTGGCCGCGTGCAGGGGCCGCTGGCCTCTCTCGATGCCTTCCGCGCAACCCAGCTCATTGTGCCTGCCTGTCACGATACCGCCTCGGCCATCGCGGGAATTCCCACCGGCCTCAGCTCCACTGCCTACATCTGCTCCGGTACCTGGTCGCTCGTTGGCACCCTCACAGACGCGCCAGTCACAACACGCGAGGCCTTCGACGCCCGCTACACCAACCTCGGCGCTGCGACCGGCGAGCTCTGCTTCCACACGCTGGTCAACGGGATGTGGCTGCTGAAGCAATGCATGGACTCATGGAGTGCCGAGGGCCGCGTTTGGAACATTGAAGACCTGATCGCGCAGGCAGCTTCCTCCGGCTTTCCCGGAATCATCAACGTGGACGCAGAGCCCCTGCTGCTTGACTCCGACATGCCGGAGCGCATCAACCATCAGTTGTGGCGACGCCGCTGGGCCACCATTCCCGACGTTGCCGGAAACGAGCCTGTGTTTGCTCGCGTCATCTTTGAGAGCCTTGCCGCGCGCTATGCAACTGCACTCGAAAACCTGGAAGAGATGCTGGGCCGGAAGCTCGAGCGAATCCACATCCTGGGCGGCGCCAGCCGCAACAAGCTGCTCACCGAGCTGACCGCGCAACGGACCGGCCTGCCCGTCGAAATCGGAGAGACGGAAAGCTCCACGATCGGCAACTTCGCCGTCCAACTCGCCGCCAGCCAGACAGAAGGCGCGCCACTCACCCCCGAATCTGTCCGCCAGTGGGCCAAAATTCTCTGCCAAGCCTAGAGCCTGTACCAGCTCGCTACGGCGTCCCGTTCCCGTGCACCTGCTGTTCCTGGGGGGCGTACACCGGCGCCTGGTTGGAGATCTTGTAGGTCTGACCCGTGTTCGTATTCATCACCGTCTTCTGATCCAGCGCATAGTCCACCCAATCCGAAGCCGCCGTGGTTCGCGCATTGGTGCTCGCCTGGGCATTCGCCATCGAACTGTCCGTCCGTTGCTGCATGGCATCCATGAACTCGTTATGCATCTGCTGTTGCACGGCAGCCTGACGGCGGTACCCATCCTGCTGGGCCTGGAAATTCCTATTCGAATTGTCGAGGTAAGTTTGGTTCAATTGCCGCACGTTTTGCTCGAAGCGCTGTTCAGACGCAGCCCGCTGGTCGGCAAAGCGCTTCATCCAGGCATCGCCCCATTCCTTGTTCTGCTTGCCGCCCATCGCCGGGTCGTCCCACAGCCGCAGCACAGCGGCAAACTGGTTTTCAGGAGCGGTCACGTAGCCAGAGCTCGCCGTGCATTTTCCTGAAATCGTTGCTGATTTCCTCGGCATGCCGGCCGAGGCGGTCTGGAAGCCCGGGGGGGGAGCCTCAGTACAGTAGAGCAGCACGGCCAAGCGCCCTTCCATGGAGACTCCATTTCGTTTGTAGCGAACCGTTGCGGCCGCTCCGTCCGCGGTGTTGTGAGGCGGCGGCAGATTGTGCGCTGCATAGAAGTTCGCTGCAGGGGCAGGATGCTGGGCAAAACCGTCTCTCCATTGCTTCACCGCCTTCGCCAATCCATCGGGCATGGGCGCGTCGCCTATATAGTCAACCCGCATCGTGATTGACAGGTACTTCAGAAAATCCTGCGCGCTCATCGGTTTGTCGAGAGGCAGGCATCCGGTCTTCGGCCTGGGGCCATCGCCATAGGCCCACACCATTTGCGGAAGTGCCTCGCCGAAGCTCTGCCCGTCCTCGCTGGTCGCGCGAAATACCGCGCTAAATCCAGAGTCGCAGGCGTCCACGCCGCCTTGCAGCAGAATCCCCTGAAACTTCCACTTCGCGGGGATGGTGACGTAAAACGCGGTCTTGTTGTCCATCGTGGGATCGACGATGTTCGCCGTGCGCGTCCCGCCATCGGAAGTCGCGCCCTCGCCGGAGGAACCGCTGCTTGAACCGCCATTCGCACCCTCCCCAGCGCTCGCAGCCGATGTTTGCACCGGCCCTTTGCAGCCGAAGAAGGTGAGTGCGATTAGAATCGTTGCCAGTCTTCCTTTGGTAGTCATTGTCGATATCCTCCGCGTTGTTGAAGCGCCGTTAAGGGTTCTTGAAGCCAGCAGCTTTTTGAGCAATCCAGACCGCTGGCTTCGCTTCCATTGCAGATTTCGGCCTTAATATTGCGTCCCATCCCCATGCACTTGCACTTGGCCCGTTCCCGGCGTCACCTGGTTTCCGGTCTTGTAGATCACCCCGGTATTGGTATCCATCAGTGTCCTCCGGTCCAGCGAGTAGTCCACCATGTCCGATGCCATGGTGTGGTTGCTGTTGGCAATCCGCGCTGCGTTCGCCATCGACCTGTCGGTGCCCTCCTGCATGGTCTGCAGGAACTGGTTATGCGCCTGCTGCTGCACTGCGGCTTGATCCTTATACATTTGCTGGCGCGCCGCAAACGCATTGTTCGACTCATTCAGGAAGGCGTTGTTTCTCGCCTGCACCTCATTGGCGTAACGCTGGCTATAGATCGCAACCCAGTCGTCAAGCTCCTTGTGCCTGCCCATTCCCGGACCACTCCAAATCTTGATGACTTCGGCAAACTGGTTCTCCGGTGCGGTGATGTATGTGACCACCGCATCGCAGTGCCCACCCTCCGGGCCAGGCCTGGCATTCTGCTGACCAGCATAACCCCGGCCCCCGTTCGGAGCAGCCTGGTTCCCCGCCGGGTGATACTGGCTGCAAAACAGGCCCGCCTGCACACTCCCCATCATGTTCAACGATCCGTTCTTGAAGCGCACGGTGGCCCTGGCAATCGTCTGTATCCCACCCGGGTACGGTACAGGGCCCGAGTATCCGGGGACCGGTTGCTCCTGCAGAAACTCCACCTGCAGGACCGTGGTCATGTACTTCACAAACTCCAGCGCGCTGACCTGCTTGTCGAATGGCAGGCATCCACCCGGGTTTCTAGAACCCGCATACAGGTTTCCCCACACAAAGCCCATCCGCGGCATTACTTCCACAAAGCTGCGCCCATCCGGGCTTGTCGCCCGGAACACTTCAGAGGTATCTGTGCAGGGGCCCTTTGGAACCAGCACGCCACGGAAGCGCCATGACGCCGGGATCTGGACGGGCATCACCCTCATGTTGTTCATCGTCGGGTCGGTGATGTACTCAATGCGCGTGCCCCCAACTGTCGAGGACTGGCCACTGGCCCCGTCGCCCGGCGCTACGCCGCTCGCACCCTCCCCAGCGCTGGCGGCCGATGTTTGCAACGGCCCTTTGCAGCCGAAGAAGGTGAGTGCGATCAGGATCGTTGCCAGTCTTCCTTTGGTAGTCATTGTCGATATCCTCCGTGCTTGTGACACTTGGTTAAAGGGCTTTGAAGCCGGCCTCTGTTTGAGCAGACCGGACGGCGGCCTTCGCTTGCTTTGAGTCTTACTACGGCGTCCCGTTCCCATGCACCTGCTGCAGAGATCCTCCCACCGTCACCTGATTGGATATCTTTCCGATGCGCCCGGTATTCGTGTCCATCACCGTTTGCCGGTCCAGCGAATAGTCCACCCAGTCCGACGCTGACGTCGATCGCGCATTCATGCTGTCCGCCGTCCTCTGCATCGACATATCCGTCCCGCGCTGCAAAGTATTCATGAAATCCTCGTGCATCTGCTGCTGCACGGCCTGGCTGTGCGCAAATTGCTGCCGCTGCGCCGCGAGGGATGCCTCGGATTGCGCAGCCATCCCCGCCACAATCCGAGCAGTCTGCTCCTTGTTCCGCTGCACCCACGCATCGCTCCACGCGGGCTCGGGCCGCCCACCCATGTGTTCCGAGTCCCACGCATGCATCAAGCCCGCAAACTGGTTCTCAGGCGCTGAGAAGTAGGTGACTCCCCCCGAGCATTTATTGGAAGTGGAAGGAGCCCTGTCGGGCACCCCGCGAACTCCTGACCGCATCCCGGGAAAGTTCAGCTGCCCGCAAATCAATGTTCCGCGCAACTCGCCCATCACCGTCGTCGACCCGTTCTTCGAGCGGACCCTAGCCCGAGCCAGCTCCATGCGAGGCCCGGAACTGGCATTGCCCCCGTAGTAGCCAGCGGCCTTCTCCCCCTGCCCTTGAACAGCCGCCAGATCCTCAGCCGGCACCTGCTCGTCGCCTACGTAATCCAGGTGCATGGTCGCCGCAAGATATTTCAGGAAATTCTGGGCGCTCATCGGCCCCGAAAGCGGCAAGCAGCTATTCTCCTTGCGAGGGGCCGCTGGCCCTGTTCCCCAGGACCAACCCAGCACCGGCAGCCGCTCCACTTTGCTTTGCCCGTCTGGACTCTTCGCCCGATAGACCACAAATGGACCCGACGTGCAGTCGCCACTCGGCATCAGGATGCCGTCAAAGCGCCACCCGGCGGGAATCGTAATGGCAAAGGCGTTCATGTTGTTCATCGACGGGTCGGGAATGTGCTGCACCTGCGTGCCTCCACCAAACCCCGATCCACTTGCGGACGCGCTGCTCACGCCTTCCCCGGAAGGCGCGGCACTTCCGCCATCTCCCTCGCTCGCCGCCGATGTTTGCACCGGCCCTTTGCAACCGAAGAATGTGAGTGCAATCAGAATTGTTGCCAGTCTCGCTTTGGTACTCATCGTTGTTGACCTCCTGTGTCATGAGAATTCTTGCAAATGTCTAAATCTGAACTGGGTTGCACGCGGCCGCCGAGGGAAAGCAGCGGCCTCGTCGAATCGAATCTCACCACGGTGTCCCGTTCCCATGCACTTGCACGTCGGGCCCTGTGGGCGTGTATTGGTTCGATATCTTGTTGACTTGCCCCGTGTTCGTATTCAGCACCGTCTGCCGGTCCAGCGCAAAGTCTACCCAGTCCGAGGTCGATGTTTCTCGCGCCTGCATGTTTGCAGCCTGTCCTGCCATGAAGTGCTCATGGCCCTCCTGCATGGTCTGCATGAACTGGTCGTGCATTTGCTGTTGCACCGCCATGGAGTGCGCAAACTGCTGTGCGTTCGCCTGCCGCTGCGCCGCCGCAGCCTGGTTCATTGAGGAGATCCGCTCCTCAGACTGCTGGTTGTTCCGGTTAAGCCACGCCTGCACCCACGCATCCACAGGCTTCGTTCCCATCCCGGGCGCGTCCCATTGCTGCATCAACCCGGCAATCTTCGCATCCGGTGCGGTGTAATACGTAACCGACGCCAAGCATTTGTCCGTTACCGACCCTGGACCCTGAACGATCTGAGCAGGATGGCCTGGCGCCCATTTGGAAAGCCCCTGCTGGCCCGCCCACTTGGTCTCCGTGCAATCCACCATCACGTCCAGAACCCCTTTCATCGGCAGAGATCCCCGGTTGTAACTGACCGCCGCGCGCGCCAGTTGCCGCTGCTGCTTGGGAGGCTCGGTATGCATGGCCGCGTACTTGCCGGCATAGGCCGCCTGGGCGTCACTCATTGCCTTCTGCGCCTTCGCTTCCTCCGCTGCGGGAACCTGCGCGGGTCCGTCATAATGCACGTTCATCGTCGTCGCCATGTACTGCAGGAATTCCTGTGCGCTCATCGGCTTCTGCATCGGCAGGCAGTCGGTCTTGGGCGCATAACCGATCATCGGCCCCTGGCCCCATTGCCACGCCAGCGTCGGCATCCGCTCCACCATGCTCTGCCCGTCTGGGCTCACCGCGCGAAACACGCCAAAGGGAGTTGGAGCGCAGGCGCCACCTTGCATAAACACGCTGTCAAACTTCCAATTCGCCGGAATCGTGACGGAAATCGCGTTCATGCCCAAAGACGGGTCGTTGATATAGTCCACGCGTGTCCCGCCTGCAGACGAGGACGCGGCTGCCGCGCCATCACCGGACGAACCGCCGGTTGCGTTGTCTCCGGCGCTTGCCGCCGATGTTTGCACCGGCCCTTTGCAGCCGAAGATGGTAAGCGCGATAAGAATTGTTGCCAGTCTTCCCTTGGTGCCCATTTTTTGAAACCCCCCGGGGTGCTGATAAGCTCCTGCTTCCTGTGAATGATGGCCGCTGCTGGCCGGACGAGCGTAGGCAAGCAGCGGCTGGCTGAATCGTGTTTCTATGGCTGACCGTTGCCGTGCACCTGTTGCAGAGACCCCCCAACGGTTACCTGGTTGGGAACCTTGTAGATTGTCCCCGTGGTTGTATCCATCACTGTTTGCCGGTTCAGCGAATAGTCGACCATGTCGGACGCCGCCGTGGTGCGCGCATTCATGCTCGCATTGGCATTGGCAATCGAGCCGTTGGTGCTGTCCTGCATGGTCTGGAGGAACTGGTCGTGCATCTGCTGCTGCATCTGCATGGTGCGCGCAATCGCATCGTGTTGCGCCTTGAACCTCGCATCCGCGCCCGCAATCATTGCGCCATTCATCTGGTTTCCCTGGTCGGCCTTGCGCTTGACCCATGCCCAGCCCCAATCGTTGTTGGTATGGGGTCCCATTGCGGGCGGGGCCCATAGCCGCGTAACCGCCGCCAACTGTCCTTCAGGAGCAGCCATGAAAAGCACCGCCCCGGTACACCTGTCTGTCGACGTCGCAGGCCGGTCGGGCATGCCGCGCAGGATCGAATGAAAGCCTGGGAAGTTCCGCACTGCGCAATCCACTGAGACCTTCAGCCGCCCTTGCATCGCCACAGAGTCCTTCTGGTAGTGAACCATGCCCTGGGCCAGGTCCGGTGTGGACCCGGGCGCAGCGTATTTCTGCGCCTCCGCCACATCCGATGCCGGAACTTGCTCGTCGCTCACGCCTCCCAGATTCATCTGCTTGGCGACCATGCGCAGCAGATTCTGCGCAGGTACCGGTCCATTAATGGGCAGACACCCGGTTGTGGGTTTGGGCCCCGTTCCATATGCCCAAAGCATCACCGGCAACTGCTCGATCATGCTCTTGCCGTCTGGGCTCGATGCCCGCCACACGCCGAACGCGTTCGAGTCGCAGGTCTCCAGCCCGCCCTGAAACAGCGTTCCCTGAAACTTCCAGTTCGCTGGCACCGTGACCGAAAACGCGACCATGTTGTTCATTGTGGTGTCCATCACGTTTTCTGAGCGCGTTCCTCCGCCAAAAGCCGCGGCCAAAATTCCGCCTCCGGACGACCCGCCGCTCCCACCATCCCCTGAGCTTGCCGCCGATGTTTGCACCGGCCCTTTACAGCCGAAGAAGGTAATTGCGATCAGAATCGTTGCTAGTCTTCCTTTGGTTCCCATCATTGATATCCTCCGTGGGCTTGGTAGCCGTTGATTGGTTTTTGAAAGTCTTTGACGGTGTTGGAAATCAGCTCCGTCTTCGCCAGGCCGGCAAACCAGACGGGGGCGTGCCGGTCAGGGGAATCTCTTGTATGGTTCGCGCGTTCCATGGAAAAAACGCCTCAAGCTGCCCTACCCAAGGGCGCTCAGAGGATTTCCATCGGGGTGCGCCCATGATAACCCTCCCTGGACAGAAGGCGCTAACTGGTGGGTAAATGCGTCAGGAATCTGTAGATCGAATATGTTTCTGCTGTTTTTTTGAAGTATTTGTTCTCTATGTGCCCTTTTCCCATATCCATCACGGCCAAACGGCAACCCCGCCTACCGCCCGGTCAATCCGCTCCAGCGCCTCCGCAGGCAGCTTTACCCCAACCGCTCGCACATTGTCCGCAACCTGCTCAGGCCGCGAAGCCCCGATAATCGCCGATGCCACCTCCGGACGCCGGAGAACCCAGGCCAGCGCCATCTGCGCCATGGTCAGGCCAAGATCCGCCGCAATCGGTTTGAGTTGTGAAACCGCCTCCAGCAGGTAGTCCGACCGGAAATGCCTTCCCGCAGTCTCCATGAACACGTTCATGGCCTCGCTGGCTGCGCGACTACCGGGCGGCGGAGGCTGGCCGGGCGCATATTTCCCGCTCAAGACACCGTGCGCCAGAGGGGAAAAGACCAGGTTCCCGATTCCGTGGCGCGCACAGGCCGGGAAAACAGCGGCTTCCGGCTTTCGCCAAAGCATTGAATATTGCGGCTGGCTGGACGAAAACGCCATCAGCCCAGTCCCGCCTGTAATCGCCGCCGCCGCATCGATCTGCTCCGCAGTCCACTCGCTGAAGCCGATGGCCCGCACTTTGCCCGCCTTCACAGCCATGTCAAACGCGGTTAGCGTCTCATCGAGCGGCGTCTCCTTGTCATATCGGTGGCACTGGTAAAGGTCTATCGTATCCACACCCAGCCGCTGCAGCGAGCGGTCCAGTTGCTTCTGGATCTGTCCGGCTGAAAGCCCCCTGTCCGGCTCTCCGCCGACCGGAAAATACAGCTTTGTCGCGACCATGAACCGGTCCCGTGGATAGGCCTTCAGCGCCTCGCCCAGCACTCGCTCGGCCTCGCCGGCTCCATACTGGTTTGCCGTATCGAAGAGAGTAATCCCGTGGTCCACCGCCGCATGAATGCACTGGATCGCCTGCTCCCGCCCGATCCCTCCAGCCACCGTCAGCCAGGTCCCGAAACTCAACTCCGAAACTTCCAGCGGCCCGTAACCCAATCGACGATATTGCAAAATTGCTCCCTCTCGGTGATCCATATTCCTACCCTGCGCATCTTTTTCATCTCATTTGCATACTTTTCTTCCAAGATGCATAATAATCAACATATGAGCATCGCCACCCAACCCTCGGCAGTCATCGACAATCCCCCCGGGCGCGGCCGTGCTGCCAATGCTCCCCGCCGGAAGATTGCTTCCCGTAGAACCACCATAACTCTCACTGCTGAGGCACAGGAAATCGTCGAACGCTTCAAGAGCGCCAGCGGCAAATCCACCAGCGCGGCGATCGATCAAATCATCCAGCGCAGCGATCCGAAGCCTTCCCGTCTCAAGGTGAGCGACATCGGCCTTCTGGTCCTCGATGTGCCCTTTCGCCACGTGAACGTCACTCTTGAAGACGTTAAGAGGGCGGAGGACGAGATGGACCGCGAGTACGTAGAACGCTTGATGCGTCGCAAGGAAGAGCCTGCCTCCAAGGGGAACAGCAGGGGACGACGGAAATGACCTTCCTGCTCGACGTGAATCTGCTTTTCGTCCTCCATCAGCCCCTCCATCCGGATTACAAACACGTCGATAGATGGTTCCGGCCGGGAGCCGGCAAGGCCTTTGCCACCTGCCCGATAACTCAATCGGGAATGATGCGTTTATTGCTCCAGGGAATCGCCGGGTTAGACCCATTCGATATGCAAGAGGCCCGCAACGCCTTGCAACACTTCGTCCAATTGCCCGGCCACGTCTTCTGGACAGATACTCCCGCCTACTTGGACAGCACCAAATCCATCTTTGCGCGAATGCAAGGCCACCGCCAAACCACCGATGCCTATTTACTCGGCCTAGCCATCCGCAACAAGGGCAAGCTCGCCACCTTGGACCGCGGAATCCGCCACTTGGCCGGCAATGAGTTTTCCGCCAACCTGGAATTAATCGAGACCTGATCCCTTCTCTTGCGCCAGCCGCACTTTCAAATGGAGAATTCTCAACTCAATGCAATAGACCATGCAGACCTTACCGGATAGACACATATTTCGATAAGGTTGCGTCGAAGCGCGCCGGACGTCACCCGCCGCCCTCACCCCAGCGCCTGCACCGTCCCTTTGCCGACGAGTTCTTCGACGCGCTCCACCCAGCCGCGATCCGCAGCCACGCTCATTCCTTCCGGCTCGAGAATCACCGCATACTCGCCCTTCTTCTCCAGATGCAGCATCACTTTTCCCGGCCCCGGCGCGGCATCCGCGGCGCTCTTCAACCCGGTGAACATCTCCTCTGTCGCGCGGTCCAGATTGATGCGGATGCGCACTCCTCCCGGCAGCTTCACCTGCACCTCTTCCAGCGACACAATCGAACTCACCGCAATCTTCGGCGCCGCATCTTCATCGCCCATGAGCACGCCGCGCAGCAGCACTGGCGCCTCCATCTTCAATTGCCCTTGTAACTTTTCATAGTCCCGCGAAAAACAGATCAGGTCGATCTTGCCGGTCGCGTCCTCCAGCGCTGCCTGGGCATAGAGTTTTTGGTCGCGCTTGCTTTTCTGCACCCGCAATCCGAGAATCATCCCCGCCACTTGAATCTCGTCCGCCGGGTCCGCCTGCGTGCCCCAGCGCTTCTCCGGCGGTTTCCGTTCCAGCGCTTCCGCCGTCGAAATCACGCCCATCAAATTGCGCAGCTTTTCCGCATACTTATCCAGCGGATGCCCTGAGACAAAGAAGCCCAGCACCTCCTTTTCATTGGCCAGCCGCTCACCTTCCTCCCAATCCGCAACGCGCGGCAGGTCGTCCACTCCACGTGCCGCCTTTGGACCCTCATCGAACAGCCCAAACAGCCCGCTCTGTCCCTGCGCCGCGTCCTTTTGAGCCTTTTGCGCCCGCTCCATCGCCTTGTCCACCGCTTTCATCAGCGAAGCGCGACCGCCCAGCGAGTCCAGCGCACCCGCCTTGATCAGCGATTGAATTACACGCGAGTTCATCACCCGCAGATCGACCTTCTCGCAAAACTCCCACAGGCTTTTGAACCGCCCGCCAACCTCCTCGCGCGCCTTCAAAATCGACTCGATCGCATTCCCGCCCACGTTCTTCACCGCCGCCAGGCCAAACCGAATCGCCTCGCCATCGGGGGTAATATGCGGCGTAAACTGCGCACCGGATGTCTGCACGTCCGGCGGCTCCACGCGGATGCCCATCTCTTTGCATTCGGCGATATATTTCACCACATTCTCCGGCTTCGATGTCTCTGAAGTCAGCAGCGCCGCCATAAACTCCACCGGATAATGGGTTTTCAAGTAAGCCGTCTGATAAGCCACAAGAGCATACGCTGCCGAGTGCGACTTGTTGAACCCGTACTCGGAGAACTTCGCCATCTGCTCGAAGATCTCGCCCACCGCGTTCTTGTTATAGCCAAGCTCAGCCGCTCCGCCGAGGAAGCGGTCTTTCTGCTCGGCCATCCCCTCCTTGCTCTTTTTGCCCATGGCGCGGCGTAGTTTGTCAGCCTCACCAAGCGAGTAGCTGGCCAGCAACTGCGCAATCTGCATCACCTGCTCCTGGTAGACGATGACGCCGAGAGAATCTTTCAGCAGCCCCTCAAGCTCCGGAAGCATGTACTCGACCTTGCGACGGCCCCACTTGCGCTCGATGAAATCGTCGATCATCGCCATTGGACCGGGCCGGTAGAGTGCATTCAGTGCAGTCAGTTCCTCCACGCTGTCCGGCTTGTAACGCCGCAAAATGTCCCGCATTCCGCTCGACTCAAACTGGAAGATGCCCGAAGTAAGCGCCGAGTGAAACACCTTCTTGAAGGTCTCGTCGTCATCGGGCGGAATCGCTTCGATGTCAACCTTCTCGCCGCGGCTCTGTTCGATCAGCTTAAGGCAATCGTCGATGACGGTGAGCGTCGCGAGGCCCAGGAAATCCATCTTGAGCAAACCCATCTTCTCGACGGACTTCATATCATAGGCAGTCACGATTTCGTCGTTCTTGGTCTTCGACAGCGGCACCAATTCAGTGAGCGGGCGCGGCGCAATGACCACCGCCGAGGCGTGAACACCACTTCCGCGCACCAGGCCTTCGAGCTTCTTCGCGGTGTCGATCAGTTCACGAATGACGGCGTCGCCCTCATATGCTTTCTTCAGTTCCGGCACATCTTCAAGCGCGCGATCGAGGGTCATACCCACTGTGGCCGGAACAAGCTTGGCGATCCGGTCCACGTCGCCATAGGGCATATCGAGCGCGCGACCGCAATCCTTGATGGAAGCCTTCGCGGCCATGGTATTGAACGTGATGATCTGCGCCACCTGCTCGCGCCCATACTTGCGGGTGACGTACTCAATCACCTCTCCCCGCCGGTTCTGGCAAAAGTCCACGTCCACGTCGGGCATGGTCACTCGCTCAGGGTTAAGGAACCGCTCAAACAGCAGCGAGTTCTGCAGCGGGTCAACGTTGGTAATCTCCATGGCATACGCCACCAACGAGCCGGTCGCTGAACCGCGACCCGGTCCCACCGGTATGCCATGGTCGCGAGCATACTTGATGAAATCCCACACGATCAGGAAGTACCCCGCGTACTTCGTCTGCTTGATGACGGCGATCTCGCGATCGAGCCTGGCGTGGTATGCCTCAATGGTCGATCGCAGCACACCGCGCAGCTCGAGCATCCGCACCGACGTCTCCAGGCGTTTCTTCAGTCCTTCGCGGCACACCTCCTCGAAGTAGCTGTCAATGGTGTGTCCCTCAGGAACCGCAAACTCCGGGAACGGATTGTCCACCGCGTGGAGCTTGAAGTTGCACCGCTCCGCAATCTCCATCGTCCGCTGCAATACACCAGGCGAGTCGGGAAAGAGCCGCTCCATTTCGTCGGCGCCCTTTACAAAGAACTGGTCGCTGTCGAAACGGAACCGCTCCTTGTCGTGGACCTTCGATCCCGTCTGCACGCAGAGCATCACGTCGTGCGCGTGCGAGTCCTCCCCGCACAGATAGTGAGAATCATTGGTCGCCACCAGCGGAATCTCCAGCTCCCGCTCCAACCGGAATAGCGCTTCATGAATCTTCTTCTCGTCTTCCAGCCCCTGGTCCTGAATTTCGAGATAGAAGTTACCCTTGCCGAAGATGTCCTGGTACTGCTGCGCTACCCCGCGAGCCTTGTCGTAGTTACCCGCGACTAACTCCTCGCATAACTCGCCGCTGAGGCACCCTGAAAACCCAATCAGCCCCTCAGCATGTTCCGCCAGGTACCGCTTGCTCACGCGAGGCTTGCGATAGAAGCCATGGAGGGAAGCCTCCGAGGTAATGCGAATCAGGTTCCGGTACCCCTCTTCGTTCTCCGCCAGCACCAGCAGGTGATTGTTCTCATCGCCGTCGCCGGGCGCGCGGTGGTCCTCGTTCTTGCAGATATAGAGCTCGCATCCCAGAATCGGCTTGATTCCCTTAGCCTTTGCCGCTTCAAAGAAGTGGACGGCCCCATAAATGTTGCCGTGGTCGGTCATGGCGACAGACTTCTGGCCGAGGGCGGCGACGCGGTCAACGAGCTTTTGGACGTCGCAGGCGCCGTCGAGGAGGGAGTATTCGGTATGCAAATGGAGATGCGTAAATTCAGCCATAGGACTACGATTTTAGTCGCCGGGAGGTCTCCACAACCGGGCTGAAAATCGGTTGAAATCCCGGCCAGTTGAGGAAAAACTGGCAAAATGACGGAATCAGGAGCCCAGTTGTATGAAGCATTAGATTGAATCACAGCTTTGAAGACAGCGAGCAAAAGCCGCTTCTCTATGAACGTCAAGATCAGGCCTTCCGAGTCGCGGTAGGGATACGGATTTCTCCGTCCCCCCCGCACAGATCCGGACGAGCGGATTTCCCGCATCCGGCTCCTTCCTCAGGTAATGACGCCCATGCGGCGCAGAGGAAAAGGATGATGGACTCGCGCAGGAGGAAGCCAGTGGTCGATCAAGCGCCGCATCCGATTCCAAGGTACTCGGCCGTTTTGGCTCCGGCGCGACAGCCCTCTGTGCCAAGATGAGTGAGACAAGTAGCCCCTCAACAATTACGGTAGGGCGGGAAAAGAAGTCTCACTTTGATGAACACAAGCAAGACAAGCACTTCTTCCGCTGCGGACGTTTTGTGAAATATGTCAAGAAAACAAGGAACGAACTCCATCCAAACCCTCTGTCTTATACCCATTGGCACAGGGTTTCTCGGCCGTTCCCGCGCCAGATAAGATCAACCGCGGGGAATCGCCGCAATTGCCTCCGAGGCTCCCCCTGGTACATCCCGTTTCTGCGATTGCCCTGTTGTGGGCTACGGTTCAAGAACAACCATGCGCCCTCTTGTTCTATCCTTCTTCCATGAGCCACAGAAGCTTTGCGATCATGGCTATTTGCTTGAGTGTTCCGGCGCTTGGATTTGCCGCGGCGGCTGCACCCACGATAGAACGAGAACCCGATGGCATGGCTGTGCACATGGCCTCCGGCGAACTCCGTATCCAGGTTCTCTCCGACACCGTGGTCCGCATCGAGTTTTCCGGCTCTCCGAGTTTTTTCAGCCGCACCTCGATCGACAGGGTTCCTCTGCCTCCCGCCTCGACCAGTTTCAAGCTCGGCGAATCGCGCGAGGACTTCACCCTGACCACAGCGAAGCTGCGGGTGATTGTCGACCGGGAGACCGGATCTGTGTCATTCTTCGACACTGCCAGGCATCAACTGCTCTCTGAAGTCCCTGGTAGCCGGACCCTGGAGCCCGCCACCGTGCAGGGCGAGAGCACCTTTCACATTCATCAGAAGTGGCGCGAGCAGAAAGACGAGTCTCTCTATGGATTGGGACAGATGCAATTGGGAAGCGTCGATATCAAGGGATATGACCTCGATCTGTGGCAGCACAACACAAACGTGGTGGCGCCGTTTCTTGTCTCGTCGAACGGCTATGGCATCTTCTGGGACAACACTTCCTTCACCCGCTTCGGAGATCTTCGCCCCTTCGAGGCGATTCCCGCGGTCGACTTATATGACGCAGGCGGCGAGCCCGGAGGCCTTACCGTGACGCCGGCGGATGGGTCGGAAACGCCCCGGCAAACCGCGGATATCACTCTTCATCTACGTCCGCATCGCACCCAACCCGATCAGCCTGAGGCCGCGCCCGGCTCCGGGCATTTAACCCGGCAAATCTGGGTTGGCTCGATCCTAGCTCCCACGACCGGCGACTACCAGTTTCAGGCCTACTCCAACGGAGGAATCAAAGTCTGGCTCGACGGCAACCTGGCGATGAACCACTGGCGCCAGAACTGGCTCACGGAACACGACCAGATTCGAGTGCATCTTGAGGCCGGCCACAAATATCCCATCAAGATTGAAAACGATACCGAGGAGGAGAGCACGCTGGAATTCAAGTGGAAGACTCCCGCGCCGGATGCGGACACCTCGCTGTGGTCGCACGTTGGCGATGGCATCGATTACTACTTCGTCTACGGCCCATCGATGGACAAGGTCATCGACGGCTATCGCATGCTAACCGGCAAAGCAACCATGCTGCCCAACTGGGTCTTCGGCCTGTGGCAATCGCGGCAGCGCTATGAAACGGCCGAGCAGTCGCTCGATGTGGTGAAGCAGTTCCGCGAGCGCAAGATTCCCTTCGACAACATCGTGCAGGACTGGCAGTACTGGCGTCCCGATGCCTGGGGCTCCCATGAGTTCGATCCCACGCGCTTTCCCGATCCCGACGCCTGGATCAAGGCCATCCATGACCAGCACGCGCACATGATGATCTCCGTCTGGGGCAAGTTCAATCCCAATACTGAGAACGCGAAAGAGATGGACGCGCAAGGCTATCTCTATCGGTTGAACCTCAAGGAGAACATCAAGGACTGGATTGGCCAGCCCTACACCTTCTACGACGCCTTCAACCCCGGCGCCAGGAAGCTCTTCTGGTCGCAAGTCAATTCGCACCTCTTCCAAAAGGGCGTGGACGCCTGGTGGATGGATGCGACCGAGCCTGATCTGCTGCCGTCTCCGCCCACGCTCGAAGGCCAGCAGACGCACATGCAACCCACCTTCCTCGGAACGGCTTCGCGCATGTTGAACGGTTATGCGCTGGAAAATAGCCTCGGCGTCTACACCGGGCAGCGCGAGGCAGCGCCAAACCAGCGTGTATTCATCCTCACCCGCTCCGGTTTTGCCGGCGAACAGCGCTATTCCACGGTTACGTGGTCGGGAGACACGACATCCACGTGGACTGCAATGGCCAAGCAGATTCCTGCCGGCCTTGGCGCCAGCATCTCGGGCCTACCCTACTGGACGATGGACACCGGCGGCTACACCATGCAGCGGCGGTACGCCAATGAACCGATGAGCGCCGCCGATGAAGAAGAATGGCGCGAGCTCAACGCCCGCTGGTTCGAGCTATCCACCTTCACGCCCATTCTGCGCGTGCACGGCGAACTGCGCGTGCGCGAGATGTGGACCCTCGGCAATGACTCGCCCGCATACAACGCAGAGTTGAAGTTCGATCGCCTGCGTTATGCGTTGTTTCCCTACATCTACTCCATGGCAGGATGGTCCACGCAACAGAGCTACACCATGATGCGTCCGCTGGTGATGGATTTTCCCAGCGACCGCATGGCGCGCGATCTGAACGACGAATACATGTTCGGACCCGCCCTGCTGGTGGCGCCCATAACCCAATACCAACAGCGCGACCGGCCCGTGTACCTGCCGACAGGCACCACGTGGTACGACTACTGGACCGGCAAGGAGGCTTTGTCGAGCAAGTTCTCCGCGCCCTCGCCGTACGACCAGATTCCTGTGTTTGTGCGCGCAGGATCGATCATTCCCTACGGGCCGGCAATGCAGTATGTCGGGGAAAAACCCTCCGATCCCACCACGCTCTACGTCTACGCGGGAAGCGACGGCCAATTCACGCTCTATGAGGATCAAGGCACAACCTTCGACTACGAAAAGGGCGCATTCACGGAGATTCCCATCCGCTGGAATGACAACACCAATACGCTCTCCATCGGCAAACGAACCGGCTCTTACGAAGGCATGTTGGCTCGCCGCGCCTTCCAGGTGGTACTGGTTTCGAGGATGCATCCGGAAGGCTTCTCGTTCACGCCCACACCGCTGAGGAGCGTGCATTACACGGGAGCTGAAATTCACCTGAAGCTGCAATAACCCGCCCCGAAACGCAACTCAGTTGCCGCGGCAAAAAGAGGATCACCGTCATGAAGTCGTATCATCTGCCCGCTTCCTTATGCCTCCTCGGCGCACTGGTCGCTCCCGCGCAGCTTCCGCAACAGACGCCCTACACCTGGAAGAGCGTCCAGATTGTCGGCGGTGGGTTTGTCGATGGAGTGATCTTTCACCCCACAGCTCCCGGCGTTCGTTATGCCCGCACCGACATGGGTAGCGCCTACCGTTGGGACACCGCCGCGAATCGCTGGCAGCCCATGCTGGATTGGGTGCCCTACAAGGACCTGAATCTGATGGGCATCGAATCCATCGCGGTGGATCCGTCCGATCCCAGGCGCGTCTACCTGGCCTGCGGCACGTATACCAACCCCAGCACGCCCAACGGCGCCATCCTGCGCTCCGATGACAGCGGCCACACCTTCCAGCGCACCGACGTGCCCTTCAAATTTGGAGGCAACGAAGACGGCCGCGGCAACGGCGAGCGCCTTGTCGTCGATCCGCACGACGGCCGCATTTTGTATCTTGGCACACGGCACGACGGACTGTGGCGCTCACAGGATTCCGGCGCAACGTGGACGCGAGTCAGCAGCTTTCCCGATGTCACCGAGGCCGTTCCACCTGCGCCAATCCCCGTTTCCGGCGAGACACCCGAACAGCACTGGCGGCGTATGCCTGTCCGCGGGAGCGGCATCGTTTTCGTCAAATTCGTGCCCACCGCCGGCTCGCAAAATCCGGCCTCGGCCACGCAGACAATTTATGCTGGCGTGTCTCTCATGGGCCGCCCCAACCTCTTTGTCTCCACCGACGGCGGCGCAAGCTGGCAGGACGTGGCGGGTGAGCCGACCAAGTATCGGCCGACCCGCGCCGCTGTCTCGAGC
>Ga0255351_1000128_pt1 | contig 34548 bp, 29 predicted proteins | sample HBST25r2metaG_FD_186024 | JGI IMG/M metagenome (GOLD analysis project Ga0255351, IMG submission 186024) | Peat soil microbial communities from Stordalen Mire, Sweden - H.B.S.T-25.r2 | ecosystem: Environmental > Terrestrial > Soil > Wetlands > Peat | place: Sweden: Norrbotten County, Stordalen... | reverse complement strand
TCAGAAAAGTGTTGTCTGATTTGGACAAGCGCTCGGCAGCGGTCATCGAGTTTCGATTTGGACTGGAAGGTTCGGATCCAAGGACTCTCGAAGAGGTCGGCGAGATATTTGGACTGACGCGGGAGAGAGTCCGGCAAGTAGAGGCCAAGGCGCTCACGAAGCTTGCTCACCCCTCGCGAACTGCTGCTCTTTCCCAGTTCTACGGTGTGCGTTGCGCTGTTCGTGACGGAGGTTGATGAAATTCGATACTGGAAGGACAGGATGGCCCTGTAAACTTAGGCTGCAAGTCTATCCAGTCACAACACGAATACTTACCATGTGAGCATCGAGTAAATGAGTGATCGCGTCAGGATCGTACCACCCAAAGCATCGGCCATGCTCGAAGCCCTTCGGGGTCTGGGCTACTCAACGGCTGATGCTCTAGCCGATATTGTCGACAACAGTGTTTCGGCCGGGGCTACCGAAGTTCGCATTCACTTTTCCTGGGAAGGTGGCGAACGAGCTTTTATCACGATTCTTGACAACGGGTGCGGCATGAATGACCCGGAACTGGAAGCAGCTATGCGTCTCGGTGAGAAGAGTCCTCTGGACGAGCGCTCCGACAGCGATCTGGGGCGCTTCGGGATAGGGCTGAAAACGGCTTCCTTCTCTCAGTGCAGGATTCTCACTGTTGCTTCCCGCAAGCAAGGTTGCTCTGTTTCGTGTTTGCGCTGGGATCTTGACGAGATTGCAGCCCGCAAGGACGGAGTGTGGGCACTGCTCGAAGGACCAGCGCCGGATTCCGGTAGCAGGTTGTCCATTCTGGACGGAGTATCCAGCGGCACTCTGGTGTTGTGGGAAAAGCTTGATCGGATTGTCACAAACGGCTATGTCACCGACGATTTTCTGAAGATGATTGATGTGGTTGAGACCCGCTTGGCGATGATCTTTCATCGGTTGCTTGAAGGCTTGCAGCCGAAGCTACGGCTTCTCATTAACGACATCCCCGTCGAACCATGGGATCCATTCCTGACTGGGCATCCCGCCAAATCGTGGAATTCTCCAATTGCCCGACAGTGGACACCTGCGGGGAAGGTGGAAGTCGAATGCCACGTGCTGCCGCACAAGGACATGCTTTCCCCTGCCGACCATGAAGCCGCTGCCGGACCGGATGGCTGGAATTCTCAGCAGGGATTCTACGTGTACCGAAACAGCCGGTTGTTGCTGGCTGGTGGCTGGTTGGGACTAGGCTACGGACGGGCGTGGAATCGTGAAGAAGCCCAGAAGCTTGCCAGAATCAGGCTAGACATTCCCAACTCTGCCGATGCGGACTGGAAGATCGATATTCGCAAAGCGACGGCTAGGGTGCCCGTTTACCTAAGGCCGTGGCTGACCAAGCTTGCGGAGGATACCCGCAACAGAGCCAGAAGAGTATTCGCCTATCGCGGCGCTCCAGTCCCTGGAGCGGGTGGGGCAAAGGTCGAGCAAGCGTGGACAGTGGAGCGCTTCAAGGACGGAATGCGCTACCGGGTGGATCACTCTCACCCGGCTGTCGCAGCGGTGTTCGAGTCAGCCGGCCCAATGTTGCCGCTTGTTAAGGCCATGCTGCGCGTCGTCGAGGAAACCGTTCCGGTCCAGCGAATCTGGCTTGATACCGCCGAGAACCGGGATACTCCGCTCACAGGCTTTGCCGGCGAGGCTTTGGCCGAGGTGGCCGAGATACTCAAGACACTCTTTGAGGACATGATCGGTCGAAGGGGAATGTCCAGAGCGTTGGCCAAGAAGACACTTCTCTCAACAGAACCGTTTCAGAAGTACCCCTCCCTTGTGGCCTGTTTGCCGGACGAGGGTGAATAAACCGGAACAGCGGGACACAGCCAGTGGACAGGGCATACGGAGATTCGATGGGCGGCATTGTTTCAATCGCGCAGATTCTGCTTCGCAACGAGCAGGACAAGGGAAACGAGATCACACCACTGTTGATCGGAAAGAAACTCGATGCAGCCTTGTTCATGGAGCCTGATGCGAATTTCGACCGGGATGCTGCTGTGGAGGAACTTGTGCGCCGTTTCAGCCACTGGGTTGGGAAGGAGTCGACGCTCAAAAGCACATTCGACCACATCGACTGGCTCAATGCCGAGCGCAAGAAAGAATGGAGATATTGGGGGCGCCTGCAGCGGTACCTAGAGCGTGGCCTATCCGTCAATGTCGTTGAAGCGCTTGACCGCTCGACCGATGGCATCCTTGAGCTGCTCGAAGATCCACGACGCACCGGCAGGTGGGACCGGCGGGGACTTGTCGTCGGACATGTGCAGAGCGGCAAGACCAGCAACTACTCAGCGTTAATCTGCAAGGCAGCCGACGCAGGCTACAAGATCGTCATTGTCCTGGCTGGCCTGCACAACAATCTGCGCTCCCAGACCCAGATCCGTCTCGAAGAAGCCTTTCTGGGCTACGAGACTTCGCCAAACCGGGAGCCAGGAAACCCGATCGGCGTTTTCTCGGAAGATAGTGATCCTGAGATTCATCCCCACTGCGCCACGACGCGGGCTGAAAATGGCGACTTCAACACCGCCGTTGCAAACCATTTTTCCATTTCGCCAGAGGAGCGTCCCTGGCTGTTCGTGGTCAAGAAGAACAAATCGGTTCTGACCAAGCTCCTCAAGTGGATCAGAAGCCACCATGTAGCCGACGCCATATCTCCCGAGAACGGGCTCAAGATCGTGACCAAGCTACCGCTTCTCCTCATTGATGACGAGGCGGACCACGCATCAGTCGACACGGGGGAACAGGTATTCGATGCGGACGGCAACCCCGACGAAAATCATCAGCCCAAGGCCATCAACAGCCTGATCCGGCAGATTCTCCACTCCTTTTCCAAGTCGGCCTATGTTGGGTATACGGCCACACCATTTGCCAACATCTTTATTCATCGTGCAGGCGAAACCAAACTGGAGGGGCCGGATCTGTTCCCACGATCGTTCATCAAGAACATCTCCGCGCCTTCGAACTACGTGGGTCCGGCGCGAGTATTTGGTCTCCGAGGCAGCGAGGGACGAAACGGCGGATTGCCCCTATCGCGCGATATACGCGACCATGTCTCCGACGATGGAATGTCAGGGTGGATGCCGCCCAAACACAACAAAACCCACGAACCGCTGTATGGTGGGCAGCAGATTCCGCCTCCATCGCTTCGGCAGGCAATCGACGCGTTTGTGCTGGCTTGCGCAGCCAAGACATGCCGTGGACAGGGTAACAAGCACTCCTCGATGCTTGTCCATGTCACCCGTTTCACGGCCGTGCAGGACGCGGTAAAGTTCCAGGTTCAGGAACAGGTGGCCTCCATGCGCCGCCGTTTGATCCGCAAGGTGGACCACGAGGAACTGACTGAAACACTGCACAAGCTCTGGATTGAAGACTTTGTGCCAACTTCAGAAGTGCTTGCAGCAAAGGACCCTGACGCCTTCGAGAATCAGAAGATTCCCGCGTGGGAGGAAATCGAGACGGTGTTACCGCAGGTCATTTCCGACATTCAGGTGAAGGCTGTCAACGGAAATGCCAAGGACGCGCTTGATTACGTAGAGCGAAGTGAGACAGGGCTCAAGGTCATTGCCGTAGGCGGAGACAAGCTTGCCCGCGGACTCACGCTGGAAGGGCTTTGCGTGAGCTACTTTGTGCGAACAACAAAGATGTATGACACCCTGATGCAGATGGGGCGCTGGTTTGGATACCGACCTGGGTACATCGATCTGTGCCGCCTTTACACCACTCAGGATCTGGTCCGCTGGTTCGGACACATTGCCGACGCTTCCGAAGAACTTCGTGAGGAGTTCGACCAAATGGTGGCCCTCGGGGCCGAGCCGTGGGATTATGGCATGAAAGTCGAGTCTCACCCGGTTCTGCTTGTGACATCGCCGCTGAAAATGCGGTCGGCCAGAACGCTTTCGCTCTCTTACAGCGGCAGCATGTCGCAGACGATTTCGTTTCTGAACGACACTGCTTCCCTTGCGGCAAACCTTGCGGCAACCAATACGCTTGTCTCTTCAATGGGAGTTCCGAGTTTGAGTGGACCTGTTCGCAAGCGCGGCGACAGATTGGATGCGTGGAGACACTCTTTCATTTGGAAGAGTGTCGCTTCAACTCAAGTAATGGAGTTCCTCAAGACTTACAGAACGCCTCCAGGAGCCGACAGGGCGAACACGCTGGTGATAGCTGAATTCGTTGAACAGATGAACAAGGGTGGCGAACTGCAAGAGTGGTCAGTTGCACTGGTCGCCGAAGGCAAAAAGACTTCTGTCGGTTACGAGTTTTCGCCCCATGTTTATGTCGATACCTTTCCTGCGCGCGGCGACAAACAAGTTGAGGGGCGATACACGATTGGCGTTTTAACCGACCCGAGCGATGAGGCGATTGATCTGGACGAGCCGGAGTGGTTGGCAGCCTTGGCCGCCACGCAGGAGCAGTGGAAGCCGGATGCCGCCAGGAACAGGATAAAGAAGCCGGAACTACCGAGCGGCATGAAGATTCGCGAGCAACGCGGCAAGGGTTTTGCGGGAGGGCCAGAGCCCTCGCGGAAGGGGTTGCTGCTCCTGTATCCGCTATCGCCTGAAGTGGACGACGTGCAGTTGGTCAAAAACTGGAACAAGCCAATCATGGGTCTGGCTGTAAGCTTCCCCACAAGCGAATCTGGCATAAAGGTGGACTACAAGGTGGACCACCTGCTGTGGAAGGAGTGGGAGGGCGAATATGGCTCGGCCGATTGAGGAGTTTGCAGTAGCGTGGCAGGCCCTTTCCGGCAAAGGGGACGGAACAGGCTGGCGCTGCATTGCAGTCTCGCCAGCAGGACCGTGTCCCTTGCTGGCCGCCAGAAGATTTCCGGGAAATGAGGAGGCTGTGCTGGCCGGCTTTCGCACGGTCAAGGCTCCGCCAAAAGAGTTGATGCCCGAAGGCGTGGGATTCGAGGTCGCACGTGAAGATCCGCACGGTGATGGCAATATCTGGATTGCGCTGACCCGGAAAGACGCTGGAAGCGAGGAAATGTTCGCTGAGATCGTCCAGGATGTCGTTGGGACAATGGATGCAGTGTCGGAAGCCGACGAAGAAGTCATCCTCAGGACGATGCTTTCGCGTGTGCGTGCCTGGCAGGAATTCATGCGCAAAACGCCGCGAGGGCTTTCGCCTGAAGCCGAGATAGGACTTGCCGGTGAATTGACCTTTCTTGGCATGTTGCTCGATGCGGCAATACCGGCAGCATCAGCGGTCGAGGCATGGCTCGGCCCGGTCGGTGGAGTGCAGGACTTCGAGCTTGGAACCGGCGCCATCGAGGTCAAATCAACTCTTTCAAACAACGGATTTCCGGCCAAAATTGGCTCTCTTGAGCAGCTAGATGATTCGTACCGTTCGCCGCTATATTTGGCTGGTATGCGGTTTTCTCTGGCTGCTGGCGGCAGTACGCTGGGAGAGATAGCCACGTGCCTTGTCGAGAGGCTGTCCCACGGATCGGGTGCAGCATCAGCCTTTGTGGACAGTCTGGTAGCAGCCGGGTTGCCGCCGACGCAATTCAACAATTACATGCGGCGCTTTGTCCATGTCTCTTGCAGGATACTAGAAGTTGGAGAGGGATTCCCGCGCTTTGTGCCGGGTAACGTGGCGGAGGCAGTCAGACGGATTTACTACGAACTGGATCTAGACAAGGTTGCGGGGCACGGGCTCGATATCGTTGAGGTTTTTGAAAGGCTTGGCATTGCATGAGCATGGAGTTGCTGGATTTCCTGCGTGAGACGCAGGCGGAAGTCAGGGAACAGGTCAGCGGCGGAGCGCCTTTTGCTGAAATGGTTTTCTCGGAAATTGTCATGCAACACATGGCAGACGCCGGAATGACGTTTGAATCCGTTGAGGTCTGTCACTTCAAGGCCAAAGACGGACGGGCGATATTCCGGCTGAGCGGATATGCGATGTCCGAGGACGCCGATCAGTTGGACTTGTTCGTAAGCCTCTATTCCGGTTCGGACGATGTTGTCCATGTCCCGGACTCAGAGACCAGTACTGCTGTTGAGCAGTGTTTCCGTTTTCTGGCGCTCTGTGCGTCTGGCAAGGCTTCCTCCAAACTTGATCCTTCCAGCGATGTTTACTCCCTGGCATTGACCATCAATGAGATCTACAACAGCCTTGAGCAGATCAGGATTTACGTCATCACGGATCGGGTCGCCCGGGCCAAGAACTTCAAGCCCAGGGAAATTGCAGGAAAGACGATCAAGCTTGAAGTGATGGACATAGAACGATTGTGGAGGCACACATCCGAAGGCAAGCCACGGGAAGAGCTGGTTATAGACTTCTCAGAAGTCTCGGGATCGCCTCTCCCTTGCGTTTATGTGACTGGCGATGCAGGCGAATACGACTACATCCTCACGGCTGTTCCAGGCGAAGCCTTGCGGTTCATGTATGAGAAATATGGACAGCGGCTGCTGGAGGCCAATGTGCGTTCGTTTCTCTCTGTCAGGGCGAAAGGAGTGAATGCCGGGATGCAGATGACCTTGCGCTCCACCCCGGAACGCTTCATGGCATACAACAATGGGCTTGTGATGGTAGTGGACGAAGTCAAGACCGAACATTTGCCCAATGGCGCTCCCGGTGTTCTGTGGATGAAGGGGATGCAGATTGTGAATGGCGGTCAAACCACAGCATCAATTTACTTCACCAGGAAGCGCTTCCCGGATACGAATCTCTCGCGGGTACAGGTCCCTGCAAAGATCATTCTCCTCAAGGAGTCCGATCCCGCGCGGGAAGAAGCCTTGATCTCCGACATTTCGCGTTTCGCAAACAGCCAGAATTCCGTGAAGCAGTCCGACCTGTCGGCCAACAAGCCATTCCATGTGGAGGTCGAGCGCTTGGCCAATTCGGTATTCTGCCCCGATGGCGTGGGAAGATGGTTTTATGAAAGGGCTACGGGCAGCTACAACACGCTGATGGCCAGTCAGGGGACCACGCCTGCAAAACTCAAGGCATTGAAGACTGCTATTCCACCGTCTCGCAAGCTGACGAAAACGGACTTGGCCAAATACGTTGTCGCCTGGGATGGCCTGCCCGAAGTTGTCAGCCTCGGGTCGCAAAAGTGCTTTGACCAGTTCATGTCCACGATGACATCGACCGAGGGTGATTCGACGCCGGTACTACCTGGTGTACCGGAATTCAAAGCGATAATTGCCAAGGCAATCCTTTTTAAGGCAGTGCAAAAGCTGGCAAGGGATCTGTTCACAGCCTTTCAGGCCAACATTGTCGCCTATTCGATCTCAATGCTGGCGGTCAGATACGGCGATGTGTTTGACTTGGGACGTGTTTGGGACCGGCAGTCGGTCTCCCCACAGTTGTTGGAGCAGATTGCAATATGGGCTCGGGAAGTCAACGACGTGCTGCATGGAACATCTGATGGCCGTATGGTGTCGGAATGGGCGAAGAAAGCCGAATGCAAACAGGCTGTTCTGGGCCGCCGGTTTTCTGATCCAGATCCCGGTATTCCGGAACTTCGGCTGATTCGCTGAGGAATAACGGAATGACTGATGTCGTGAGCCGCGAAACCCGGAGCAGGATGATGTCGGGCATCCGCGGCAAGAACACCAAGCCCGAACATGTTGTTCGGAAGGCGCTCTTTGCTGCGGGCTTCCGGTTCCGCCTGCATCGGCGTGACTTGCCGGGCGTTCCCGATATTTTGCTTCCGGGACTCAGGGTGGCCATATTCGTACACGGCTGCTTTTGGCACCGTCATCGAAAGTGTCTATATGCCAAGATGCCGACTACACGTTCGGATTTCTGGCGTGAAAAGCTGGAAGGCAACGAGTCGCGTGATCGAAAGAATGTAGAGGCGCTGCTTGCGTTCGGCTGGCGTGTGCTTGTTGTTTGGGAGTGCGCTACAAGAAAGAACGCGACAGGACTGTCTGACGCCCTTGTTGAATGGATACAGGGAAATGAACTTTACGGAGAAATGGCTGGAACACTGTCCCACTTGACCAAATGATGTCGGCGCCACTAGCTGGAGTGTGGCATTCTTGACCGGACGAGCACATCATCGAGACCAGCAGCCGAGCCGAATAGGCCCTTGATCAGCGAGAGGAAGTGCAAGAGAATGGCGAATCTAAGCGGCGAGTTCTACCCCGTCTATAAGAAGCAAAACCCGTCCTTCAACCCTGCTACCTTCGTTTGTGCCGAGGAAACTGTCGAGAAGTTGCTTGAAGCGGCAACGACCTCTGACCATCCAGGAATCCTGCTAGGTAAAGTCCAGAGCGGCAAGACGCGCACTTTCATCAGCATTCTTGCCCTCGCCTTCGATAATGGCTTTGATATTGCAGTCGTGCTCAGCAAGAACTCCAAAGCCTTGATCGAGCAGACCACAAAGCGCCTGAAGAGTGAGTTCAAGATCTTCGTCGATGACGAAGATCTTGCGATCTACGACATTATGAACTCCCCGGAGAAGTTCTCCAACTTTGAATTGGAATCGAAGTTGATTCTGGTTGCCAAGAAGCAAAGTGACAATCTCCGCCGCCTGATTCATCTCTTTCAGAAAGACAAAGCGATGTCTGCCAAGCGAACTCTCATCATCGACGATGAAGCAGACTCAGCATCCATTGGATATACGCAGAAACAGGGAGTCATCGAAGCCAAGACAATTGCTACGCAGGTCAGCGACCTTCGCTCCAGCATTCAGAGTTCATCGTTCTTGCAGGTGACGGCAACGCCCTACTCTCTTTACCTTCAACCGAGCGAAGTCTAGGTCGCCAATGTGGTGACATTCAAGCCGGTCCGGCCCGCCTTTACCGAACTGGTTCCAGTTCCCGGTGATTATGTCGGCGGCGAAACGTACTTTGGGGAAGCGTCGAAGAGCCCGCAGGATACACTGGAAAGCCTGATTCACTACACTGTGGATCATCGCGAGTTCGAACGGCTAAAAAGGCCAGATGGACGCTCGCTAAAGCTAGAGCATGTTCTGTCTTCTAACGCCATAATGGGTTACCGGGATGCGCTCCTGAATTTCCTGGTCGGCGGCTGCATCCAGCGAATCAATCGCATCAAGGCAGGCGAGAAACCCAAGAAGCTCCGCTACTCGTTTCTGCTCCACTCAGAGGCCGGTAAGGATGCCCACAGGTGGCAGGACGATCTTACCCAGGAGATTATCAAACAGTTGCGCCATGCATCAGAGATGGACCACGACACCTTCATTGCGCTTGTAAAGGACGCTTATTCCGATCTGGGAAGGTCTCTCTCGTTCGCCGCCGAACCGATTCCTGAACTCGACGATGTAATCGCCGCTGTGTCAAAGGCTCTACTCGGGGACCAGATCAACATTGTCAAGGTGAACTCTGACGACGATGTCGCATCCTTGCTCGACTACACAGGCCAACTCATGCTGAGAAACCTGTTCAACATCTTTCTCGGCGGCCAAGTGTTGGATCGTGGAGTCACCTTGGCCAATCTCATCGGCTTCTACTACGGACGTCGTCCCAATAAGTATCAGCAAGATACCGTTATGCAGCACTCACGCATGTACGGCTTTCGCCGCAGGGATTTAGCCGTGACCCGCTTTTACACCTCCAACGTGATTCGTGCCGCCATGTACCAGATGGAGGAGTTCGACACATCCCTTCGAGCCGCCATCGATGCTGGCGGCGACCAGGCTGTGCAATTCATACGCAAAGCCCCTGACGGCACCATCGTCCCATGCAGCCCCAACAAGATTCTCATTGCTACCACCCAAACCCTGCGTCCTTTCCGGCGCATTTTGCCCAAAGGCTTCCAATCGGGCTACAAGACCGGGGCCAACGGCATCGGCAACACCATTAAGTCCCTTGATGCGGAGGTTGAGACCTTATGCGGATTCAACTCCTCTGCGCCCAAGTTGGTTCCGGTTGCCATGGTCATCGCACTCCTCGACAGGATCAAGACCACCCTTGAATTTCCAGACGATGAGGCCCCAAAATTCGATTGGGATGCGGCTAATGCCGCATTGGCTCACCTTTGCAATCAGCACCCAGACCCTGCCGAGCGGGGCCAAGTGCTTCTGTGGGCGGCTGATGGACGTGAGTCCTCTCGGATGGCCAGCGGGGGAAGCCACGCCACCTACATTGAGACCCCGGACTCGGAGAAGACGGAAGGACAGCTTGCACAGCAGTACGCCATCAATTACCCCATCCTCTTCCTTCTCCGCCAGAACGGTGCGGAAGAGAAGGGTTGGAGAGGCACGCCCTTCTACTGGCCAGTAATTCGCGCCCAGAAGTTCACACCTACGGCAATCTATACAGCCGAAACGAGCTTCTGAAGGGCAGCATTCCCATGGTTCAATAGGTGAGCCAGTTGTTCAGGACGATAGCTTCTGAATAATGCCAGCCTGATCGAGTACCCTGTAAACCCGATCGGCAATCTGTGTGGCAAGAAGAGGCGGAACAGCGTTCCCAACCTGCGTGTACTGCGCCGTTCGGCTTCCTGTGAACAGATAGTTGTCGGGGAATGTTTGTGCACGCGCCGCCTCACGCACGGTCATGCTACGGCACTGCGTTGGATCGTAGTGGATGAAGGCATGTCCGTCTTTCGAGATGTGTGAGGTCACAGTCGTTGACGGTCTATCGGGCAACTGTACCCGAAAGCGGTCCTGGAAAAGGTTGTTCCCTTCGATGGCGTCCGCAACATTTGCGTGGTTGGGTAGCAAATCAATTGGAAAGTCCCTTAGCTTCGGACTGATATTCTCCGCTTGCGCAAAACAGGCCGCATAAAAATAGCGATATAGATCCTTTTGCATATGCGGCCGACTGTAGTGATTGCAGATGCCTCCAATGTTAGGGTCTGAATACCATTCGCGCATATACGCAGGAAAAGTCTGGTGAGGTATAAACTCCGCTCCGCGATCAGCCCTGGGAGCGCGGATACGAGCAACCGCGGATTCGAGTTGGTCTGCTAGGTGTGGTGCTCTGCGCTTGATTGTCAGGAACCAGCGGCGGTCAGCGGCTAGATGGATTATGTTCAGCCAGTTTTCCACTGAATCCACCGCACGTGTGATACCGCTGCGAATCCGGGGAAGATCGTTGATGACTTGTCCCAGCGGGACCGAATCCTGAACCTGTAGCGGTTCCGGGCAGATGTTTCCAAGATCCTCGCGAACTCCTATGATGATGACCCGATGACGCGCTTGGGGAATCCCATGCTGTTCGGCCCGGAGCACAAAGGAATCTTGCCCAGTTGGCGCCAGGGAAAAGAGTCGATAGCTCACATCAGATCCAGACTCGTCTTGAGCTGCGCTGGTTTGCATTGCGGCACCGGGATGGCGCAAGTCCTGTTTGATCTTTTCAAACAAAAAAGAGCCTTCTGGCTTGGAGGAAAGAATCCCTTTAACGTTCTCCATCACAAAGACGGATGGTCTGAAGGTGGCCAGAATGCGCAGGTACTCGAGGTAGAGGAAATGCCGGCTGTCCTCCCGGGCATCGTAACCGACAACCCCCTTGTTGCGAGCTCTCCCAGCCAGCGAGTATGCCTGGCATGGTGGACCTCCGATCAACAGCCACTCTTTGGCGCCATCAAGGGCGCCGGCAATCTTGTCGCGGGTGAATTCCCAGTTGCCAAGTCCAAGGGTCACCTGCAGGGCCTCGTTGGCTGCAGCCTTGGCCTCGGCGGGATATGCCGCGTACAGTTCAGACAGCGTGATTTCCTGCCGCAGGAGGCGATAGTAGCCTTCCGGGGCCTCGCCCTTTCTAAATTGTCGGAAGAAGGCCCGCAACTGAAGCGTACGATGAGCGTTCTCTTCCTTTTCAAGCGAAAGCCGGATCTTGAATATTGACTCTGTCCCCTCAATCGGATACGCAGAAAACCCCTCTCCCAGCCCTCCAGGGCCAGCGAAGATGTCAATGACGGGAACTCGAGTTTGAATCTGATTCACGAATAATACCCAGCGCAAATACCAACGATGCGTTGTTCTCTGTTGTTTCTTTCAGGCAATGGACTCACGCAAGATTCTTCAGTAACAAGTACATCAAAGAGTGAAGTAACCGGATATCCCCACCCGACTGTGAGGTCCATCCAACAACAGGTTCCATCTGGTTGATTTCTGAATGCTCTTCCCAATCTCTATCTTCGCTGCTCCGCCGTGAAGATAGCCGTCATCCCGACCCTTCACCAACACCCCTCAACCGCTCTGGATCAGCTTTGAGCATCTTTAGAAACACGATGGCATCAGAAGGGACGAGCCAGTCGGAAAGCGGCGTGACCGTGGTAGTCGTTTTGTCGTAAACCGTGCGTACTACGCGGAACCGGCCTTTGTTCACCTGCGTCCCGATGCTGAGATCATTCAGCCTGGAACGGGTGTCAAGCGTGACTGCTTGTAATTCTCCAATGCCGTGGGCCACAGCCCACTGCGCCATTTTCTCTGCGACTGACATTTCTCTCCGTTCCACTGGCTGCTTACTGATTGTCCTCAATGCGATTCCGAGCAAACACCTCGGCGCTCGGCCAGTCAGGCGTCACGTAAAGTTCTTCTGCTTTGCCAGCGTTGGTTTCAACGACGACGAAAAATGAACTTAGCGTTGGGGATTGTCGCACGTCTTCAATGGCACCTTCACAGATCTCGTCCCAAATGAAGTCCGCGTAGTCGGTGGCATCAGGCGCAGGAATGTCTGCGTCTTCGTACTTTCCCTCAAGGTTCAGAGTTGCCGCGAGAGCTTCCAGCGCCTCAGTGCTCATGCCCCGGAAGACCTCCTGTGCATACGATTTGTCGTAGGTCTTCAAGACCTCAACTTCAACACCATTTGCTGCCTCGCGAAGGAATATCTCTTGCCTTGGCATTTGCAATCTCCTGTTCGCTGGTTGGAAATTAAACTCCCGCACGGTCGAGGTACTGTTCAACTGCCTCGCGCATGATGTCTTGGTGAGTTCGCCGCTGTGTGGCTCTCAGAGTGGACAGGCGTATGTATGTCTTGCCATCCAGTTTCAAAGTGAGGGCAACCGGCTTCTCCTGTACACTGGGCTGCTGCCCGGCCTGAACGCGCTTTTGGGAGGTCTTTTGCTCGGCCCGTGCTTTGGCGGTCGCCATTACCGTGATCCCTCGCTCGTCAAATTATATGGTATTCTCCGCAAATACGTATCAGTGGCTGCACGACCTCTGCGGGCTTCGCTGAACGCCCTCCCAGACTAAGGCAATGGGAGATCCCCCCGGCTCTGCTGGGGTGGCAGGCACCGCGCTCCTTTACATATGAAGGAGCTTTGCGCGAATATCAGTAGAACCGATGGGTACCCGAGATGAATTCCGTGAACGAACTAAGCATGCCGTCGCACTGCGCGCAGGTTACCTCTGCTCCTTCGAAGACTGCGGCCGGCCTACGGTGGGACCGAGCGAGGAGTCTACGGAGAGCGTTACGCTTATCGGAAAGGCCGCGCATATATCGGCAGCTGCTCCGGGCCGTGGGAGTCGTCGCTACCGTAGCGAGATGCCGACGACCCAGCGGAAGCATATAGACAACGCTATCTGGCTCTGCTCGGATCATGCCGACCTCATCGATCGCGACGAGGTCAAATACACCATCGAAGCGCTTCAGGAGATGAAGCGTCTCCATGAGGCAGCGCAGGCCATTGCTATGCAGACGCGCACGAACCAGCAACTGGGGACGGGGCTCCTGGCAGTCGGCCCGGACGCGGTGTGCGTGGGAGATATCGAGAGCATCGGCTCCACGCAATGGACTCTGCGTTTGCGCCACTTTGTCCTTGGTGACGTCCATCAGCTCGTTACCTTCATCGGCCACTTTGCCACGCTGCGGCCGGAAGACCGCTACGTTCTCTCGAACGAGCTGGGAGATGGGCGATTGTTGTCAGAGGCCCCTACCCTGGCGAAGCCCGGCGGGGAAATCCTTCTCACCTGTCCGATCGAACCTGCGGCTGTTCGGTTAAATGTTCACAAGATCGGAAGCATGTCTGCCATACATCCGGACACTAATGATATTTATGTCAAGAATGGGCAGATCGCGCGCGTGTCTGGATTGGAGGCATTTCCGCAGATCCTCCGATCGGCGCTTTCCATGCAGCGTGGAGAGAACGTCTTCGCCCCCTGCGCAGGAGTGCGGTTCTTCGAGTATTTTGAAGATTTCAAGGGCTCGCCGTGGGTGAGCCGCCTGATGATGCTTGATGTCGTCCGGGAAACGTCCATTCCCGCGCCGAGCCCCATGCGTGACGAGCGGCAAACGCCCCTGCCTTCGATCACACGTGTACGCAGCTTCGAGCTGCTGTCGGAGATTCCGAATGCAAGTCGCCTCCCCGTCCGTGCCGTTTTCGATCTTCAAGGGTTTGGTTTATGGGAAGGCCAACTCAGCGTTTACATGCCTACGCCCGAAGAGATGGAAGAGCGTCAGCGCATCGTTGCGCAGAGACCGATGCTTTCCAACCTATAGTTCCGAGAATCAAATTCGAGCAGGCATTACTGTGTCTACGCCTCACTGCGAAGATTTGGGTCGAGCCAAACTTCACGAAGGCAAACTATTCATTAACTCGAGTGCCGGCCACTGCACGCCAGACTCGATCGCTGGATGCCGTGGCTCTCGCGGAGGCTTGCCGTGCTCCAACCGCCAAACATCGATCTGGCCCAAGAGCGAGAATGCGTTCCGAGAACGGCGGTCTCCGGCGGTTGCGATCTCCAGCAAACGCCTCCGAAGCTCGACAGCCGGTGTCGGTTCCAGGGTGTAGGAGTTGCTATCAGGCGGAGTTCGTCGCTTGATGAGACAGAGCTCTTGGAAAGCCTCTTCCAGCACGTAATACGGCCACCGGTGCGACCTATCTTCGATGGCGAGGTTCAAAGTGGTAAGCATCGCATCCAGAGAACTGAGCGCCGCGACCGTCTTGATGATCACGAAGTCTCGTTCAGGTGGGCCCGGAACGTTGACAAGAGCGAGGATCTTCGATTGCAGCTCGTCATCGGTCTGGGCCAGCGTAGCGATCCTATTTGCCGCCAGTTCGAACAGGTGGTGGTCATGAGGCAAGACACGGTTTTGAGCAGTGCATCCCGTTTCAATGAAGGCGAGCAGTGTCGTCGCGCCGTCTCTTCCCCCGAAATTGCCCACAGCTTCGATCCACTCCGTTGCAACTGTGCTGAACGTGGATGTTCCTGGGCCGGCAAACTCGGTCAGGAGTGCAAGCGCGCCGGGGGCGCGGCTGTGACCAAGTGCCGTAACGAGGCCTCGCAGGTGGTATCCGTAGAGCCGCCCTTCAGCCAGAACCTGACGGATGAGTTCGATGCCCCGCTCGGGCTGATCCGTATAGGGCAACAGGCAAAGCAAGGATGTCACAAGACCCCTGCCTTGGTCGTCCTGGAAATAGCGCTGCGGCGTCATCAAAGCCAACACGCTCTCGATAATGGCGTGGGCCGTCTCAAACGGCACGGTTCCTCCCGAAAAGAGGACCTGGCGGAGGGTCTCGGCGCGAAGCCAGCCTCCCCAACGATCAGCGATGGCCGCGCAGTCGCAGATGAGTGGTGCTGAGGCCGCGCCATCAAGGATTGCCAGGATAGCTGCAAGTTCGTGCAGGAGACGCGCGTGGTCTTGCGGGCGGTTCGTTGCTCTCACCTGCACTAGGCGTTGTTCGAGACAGGATCGAAGGACACCTGCATACTTCTGCCGTTTGCTCTCTTCGAAGCGGAGAGCGCGCCTGCCTTTGCGGGCTAACCATATCTGGCGGAAGCTCTCTCGTAAGAATGGCTTGGGTATCTCGGGCTCAATCTGAGCGAGCTCAAGGAGAGCCCTCGCAGCGTACAGAACGTACTGGTCGACGTTCAGAAGCGCAATCAGGGCTTCGTCCGCATCGGGAGCATCAAGCATCAGGAACGCGCGCACATGTACCTGCTGCCATCCGGTCAGTTGCATGTGCTTCCCGGAGGCCTGTGCTGCGCGTATTGCGTTCCACCGCGCAACATCCGCATACAGCAGCTTGGCCAAGTCGACCAGGTCTTCTGGGTGACCCACTCTCGAGAGAGTTGAAGACAGATTGGCGCCCAAAGCACCATGCGGATCCTCAAGCTCACAGGCAAACTGTACCGCCCGTTTAAGATATTGTCGAAGACTTTGACATAGTTCTTCGGGGAGCTCGGGCTTGAGATCGAGCGGTTGCTCCCGCTCATTGCCTGAAGGAATCCCTCTTCCCAGAAGATTCGTGATGCCACGCAAGGTCACCTCGCTCACGGGCTGATCGAATTGTGCTGCCATTGAAGCGACGCTGACGATGCTGGGTGTTTCACGAAATAACTGCTCAAGTTGGCGAATGATCGCGAATCGAACGTCACCGTAAGGAACATTGCCTTGTTCGGTCTCCGCCTTCACATCGCAATAGGTAGCAAAGGCTTGCGCCATCCCCGGTACGTCGATGACGGAGGCCAACACGGAGATAGCGTCATCCTGATGGTGTCCGAGTTCGGTGGTCATGATAGACCTCAGCAGGTCGTGCTGTACCTGATCGGGAACCTTCGTGAGCAGCGGGCTCCAAAGATGATAGGACAAGGCACTTGCTGCCATCTGTGAAACCACCCAAGCGCTCACCCAGTCCCCATCCGTTTCCTTGATAAGGGTGAGAGCCTCGGCTAGACTTCGGTTATTCATGTGGTTGAACCCTTGAACGCCACCGCTCTGAAGTTCCTCTTTCAGGGCATCTGCGACGCCCGGCAGACCAAGCTCTCGTCCGCTCAGAATCATCTGAATGCGCCGTACATGATCCGTTTCGGTAGCAAGGCGTTGTTCGTGTGCTTGGACGACTTCGGCCAGCAGTGCGGGAGGAACTTCGTCAGTGTGGATTTGAAGAAGCGCGCGCTCGCGCTCGGAGGTAGGAAGTGCATTGATGGCGCGGACGAGCCTTCCATCGTCCGGCATCCAGCCTAGATACCGGATCGAGGCTTTTCGAACCTCCACATCCGGATCGTGCAGCGCAAAGTACTCGGCGATGTCCGCCCGTCCACCGTGAATCGTCAGCTCACTGACGAAATCGCTCCGCAGTGTTGCTGTCCAGTTGGACACAATCGCCTGCCATGCGCCTCCAAGAATCGACAGATGGAACTCGCGAGCATTGCGGTATGTGTGCAACCGGGTCTGATGATTGTCGCTCGTCAGCAACGGCGTCACGAGGTCGGCGAACTCGGGAAACCCAGTCTCAAAGATGGCAGCCAGCGCTAGTTCATGATGCGCTTCGTCGGCCACTGCATACCACCGCCGCAGACGATCGACCAATGCGGTCCGCGCATCCTGGGGAAGGACCACTGCGCAGAGACGAGCCAGTGTCGCCGCGAAGTACAGATCCACTTCAGCGCACATGCCGACCAAGAGCTTCGCCTTCACGCCCGCACCAAGCGACGCCACCGCAACATCTCCAGCGATTTTCTCCGCCAACATGCACAACGACTCCTCCCATGCGGGCCAATTGATGAAGTCGCGTTGATATGCCGGCACCAGCTCTGCGGCTTCTGCTGCCCGCTCTAAAGTCTTGTCGAGTGCGTGAGCGGCGTAGAACTCCTGGAATTGCTGGTGCTCGAACTGAAGGTTGCCGGTAGCCTGAATCGTTCGTTCGAGGACATGATGGTCCGTGAGAGCACCTAGGATATCTGAGGGGTCCGCGGGCTGTTCCATCTGCCGCGCCTGAACCAGCCGCTTGCTCACCTGCGAGCAGATGACTCTCGCGGAAGCCTCGGGGATGAGGGTGTCGCGGCGTTGCGTCATCTCCTCTGCGAGGGCGGAGAGATAGCTCGACGCCATTCCGTGAAGAGGCGGGCGCACTAGCCAGTTCCCATGCTCCGGGTTGTTCTCGAAAGGGCTTGTCACTTTTTCGAGGATGCCCATCTTGGTAGCAGGAAGAGCTTGGCCTGCACGCTTCAACTTCATCACCTCATGGAGGATGAAAGGAGTGCGCGTGAGGTCATTCAGAGCTGGACTGCGGTCGATCTCGTCGGCCAGGGCATCGCCGGCGGTACCCAGAGCCTCAGTCAGATACGTCCGTCGCTCTGCCCGGTTCAGTTTCTGGATGGTGATGCGGAACGGACCTTCAAGAGGGGGCCTAAACCGGTGGCCTCGGGTGGCGACCAGGAAGCCAGTATCTGGGAGCTTGCGCTCTTCCGCCTGAAGGCGCTGCTCGATCAAATCGAGACCGGCCGACGACAGCTCGTTCCAGCCGTTGAGCAGTACAACGGTTGGCCTCTGCTGGAGTACCTGCAGCACCTGCGCCGCCTGCAGGGATCGCGCCTGAAATGGTCCCGAATGAGCTACCAGGAAGTCGGCGAGACCCGCTTGCACTGAGCTTGCCCACTCCGGCATATGAATCAGGATTGGGAGAACGTCATGGTCCGTAAGCGACTGGGCCATCTGGACCAGAGTCGTGGTCTTTCCACTGCCGGGAGGCGCTTCAAGCAGGATGTGTCTGTGATGCTCCAACAACTCGATGATCTGTTGTTGCTCAATCCGTTCGGTTACCTTGCCGTCCTCACTCACGATCGAGAAGCGAAGCGTCAGTGAAGGGTGCGATCCGAGGCGTCGGTGCGCGAACCAAAGATCTACGTTCTCGCGCGCCGCGCGGGCCACCTCGGCGCACAAGTCGGCAAACTCCGGCGTCCTTGATGCGGCGAAGCCGAGGAGTAATTGGCGGGCCGGTGCGCTCGCGGGCTCCAGAAGCCGCGAGAGCAGATCTTCTCGCGAGAGAATGACCAGTTCGAGTCCCAACTCCTTGTGGAGCTCCTGAATCCAGCCTTCCGCGCGCTGATTGCTCACGCCCGCAGGCGTGGCAAAGATCATCACCTTCAGGCTCGGATAGTTCGCGCGAATCTTGCGCGCGTCGGTGAGGATCTTGGCATAGGTCGGGGTGATGGAACAGGCGAACGCTCGCCCTACGCCGTCCGCTGCCAGGCCCATCGGAATACGGGCGTCGACTCCGAGATCCTTCCCCGGTTCACTACAGACGATCTCTGGCCACGTTTGCCGCACCAACTGGAGGGCTATGCGCTGAAAACGGATGCCGTCCTGGTTTTCGGCCATGTCATCCAGCACCAGCGCGAGTTCTGTCCTTCCGACGGTCATAGTCCCTCAGCCGTTTTCAATCGTCCTTTCTATTTTAGCTGTGTGATTTTATTCAAGGTCCTCTTTGTTCGACGGTCAGGCGCAATATAAATTTACGATGCGCGAGGCTTGGGCTGACGCTGCGCCCCCGGCACCAGGGACAAGGTCAACGGGTCCACACGCTCGAATAGTTCATTCCGCCACTCGAACGGGTGCACATGCGCGGCGACTGGTACCTCGTTTCCTGCCATGAACCGCTTACCGGATGAAACAACACCGAACATCAAACCGTTCCACTTCGGATACAAGCCAACCAGCTGTGGAGCGCCACCGCTATAGGGGTCTTTTCCACTCGCGATCGCCTCGCAAAAGGAGCTGAAAACTCCGCGAGCCGTGCGTCCTTGAGCGTCTTTCCATCGCTTGTTCCGCTCGTTCAAGACATGCGATCCGCTTCCGAGGCTCTCAGCGAGCACGGATTCGGTTGGTAGGTTCAGTTCGCGACTTTTGAAGGGATGGGCGTGTGACCAGTCCATACGCCAGAGTTGGAACCGAGACCGTCCGCCTTCTCCATCTCGTCCGAAGTGAAGGATGGTAGACGTGTGCAATTTGCTGGCTGGATACGCGTTGTAGGCCGCAGCCAAAGCAGCGGCGATGGCTGCATGGCGGTCGCCTGCCGTCGCACCTTGGCCGAACAGGAGGCCTCGATCAGCGTGCTCGACGACCTGCCGCAGGGCCAAAGTTGGGAACTGAACATCCCCACAGTAGCCGAAGATGTCCGGCGACTTTTCGGCGGTAAACAGCTTCTGCGCTGTGTGCCATTGGGCACCGTCAGGCCAGGTAATTCTGCTGTCGCTTACGAGATAGCACGCCGAAGGCCTGCGCGAGTCGACGGAAACCCATGCTGCAAGTGTGGTCACGAATGTTGCTCCTCATTCGGCGTCCCGAGATATTGTAAGCTATCCAAAGGGCTGAGCCCGCAACGCAACTCCCGGAGCTTCCACCAACAAACCTATGGGAGCTGACGGTCGAGGACCTACCCGGGCCTGCAAGGGTCCGGGTGGCCGGGTACAAATGAGTATCAATGCATACATATCACTCGCACGAGACTCCATCGTCTGAAAGCCTCCATGAGACTTCCCAAGCCATCGTCGCAGCAGCCATGGGAATCAAGGAAATCTCCGTCATCACCTCCACCGGAAAGCGCCGTGCGAGTGTGAATGACGGCAAGCTATGGGCCCAACTGGTGACAAGTTTCGCTGGCTGCGCTGGCGACCGGATTATCTCCGGATTGCCTGATGAGGTTTGCAAACAGAGGTCGACATCGGACCGCAAGATTCGCGAATCAATGCGAGCCCATGTGCGGAAAGACCTGGATTGGACGGAGCTTTGTCAGCGCGCGGATAACCTCGCCGGTGACCTAACAGACGCCCTCCGGCTACAGATCATCGAGTTCGCGTCTGTCCTGGAAACGTTCGTCATCGCGAGGCTCGATTTTCCAGCGGAACAGGTTGAAACGTTGCCATGCGTCCAAGAGGCACGCTCACAAGAAAAGTTGGCGGGATTGCAACCTCAACCCCCGAGAATTGAGTCTTCTTTGCGGCTATCAACATAGGAGAAGACCTTGGCATGGTGAGACGCTATTGCCGCACATCCTGAACACGCAATGGCGACAGGCTGCAGGAGTAACCGGCGCGGGCATGGCGACTGGACCTTGTGCCCTCCCGCTGGGCTGGGGTCCGAGGAGGCTCCCGGAGCCTACGGCGTTTATCGTTCCCGATCCTCAATTTGGCATGTAAACCATGCTGGGTGAGTGCAATGCCCTGTTAACTGGCCAATCGGTGCCCATTTTCAGATGTGGTCGTGAGAGTCAACTCAATGCCGATCGTAATGGTCTCAGCGACCCGTGATCTTATGCATCCCGATCAGAATTCCGACTTCGGCAGGGCGCGGTGCAGAGCAACCTAACATGGATTCAACCGTCCGGTGCCCAATTTCGCCTACTCTGTTGCCTTCCTACCTGCAGGAGACCCCGTGTTGCTCAGCAGGACCAAAGATGGAAGGCAAACATGAACACGCTTGCTCAAGCTGAAAGAAGAAGAAACCGGCTGAAGAATAATACAACACGCCTTTGACCCGCACCAAATCAGGCGATTTGCAATTGTTGGCATAAACGGAGATTGGCCGGTTATCCCACTGCATACGTCAATTGAAACCGGCTAGTTGGATCGTTCAACAGACCCGGTATTGATCCGAACACTATCGAGGCTTCTGCCACCCGAAGTCCCCTAGGTGCGAGGGAAAGGGGGGCCCTCGGTTGATTCATGTGCCCCAGAAATTGTGGCCACGCGTCGTCACATGGAGATCTGCAAACTCTCCAACTGATCAAAGATCAGCAATTTGATCTTCTCCTTCATTTCTTCCCACGCGAATTGCATCGGAACGGGATTTCTGAAGACGATATAACCTTGCAGATCGAACGTCGAATGAAGCCCGAGCCGGGAAGAGATGAGCGCCCTGTTCTTCTCCATGACGGCGATTCGATCGAGATGTTTGCGAAGAAGGTCGCGTGAACCATCGGGTTTTATAACTCCTCGGAAGTCGCTCAGCTGCTCCGCTACCTCACCAAGGGTCTTATGGAATTGAAGGTCTTTGCATTCGATCGCGAGGACTCGCCCAGTCTTAGGGTCCCAAGCCAAGGCGTCGACGTCTCCGTAATCTCGGTCAAGCGACAAACCAAGGAGTTTCGTGATCTTGTAGTCTGGCTCACACCTCCAACCGTATTCCTCCAACTTAGAAGCGACCTCCCTGTTGAAGGCAGTTCGCTCGACATTGTTCGAGTGCCCCATCCACCTCCGCATTTCCATTGATACGACTTGCCAGTTGGGAGTTTCACCGTCATGAAAAGAGCGGAGCAGAATATAGAGGGCTTCACGAACCAGAGCCGGAGCGACAAGAATCCTCGGGTCGTGCTCATCTTCAAGCTGAATCAATGGTCTGCGCACTAATGAAAGGCGGCGGCGGAATCTCCAGGGATGCCAGTCCTTATCCCGAAATCCGGCTGGAGCCGACATCCAATGCGCTCGAATCGGCAACGTAAGCAAATCGATTGTCAACGCGACGTCTTCTGGTGGAACGCCCGCCAGGTCCGCAAGCATGGTAACGAGTTCGGACTTACGGCGCTCAAACCACAGAGAGTCGAGCTTAACACCGATGCTTTCCAGTTCATCAATGAACCGTCTGAGAATGTCGACCGAGACGCCGTACTCCTTTTCCCATGCGCGCAAGAAACGCGCCTCAATGATCTCCGCTACCGAAGGCACCACTGGAGGTTCGGCATATGTGCGCCTATAAGTCTCGACTGCCCGACGAACTTCACGCTCTCCCCCGCTCTGTACGAAAGGGTCATAAATCGTATGCATGAAGGTATGGTCGATGTGAATGTCGCCGAGTGGAGTAATCTTTACTCGCGGCGCGATCGCACCCCAGTGAACTGCGTCGGACCAGCCTCCAACATGAAATACGAAAATGGCCTTCGCCATCGCGCGAGAAAGGTCGAGTTCACCTGGAATCGCTCCCCCTTCGACTGGACACTCGCAAAGTGCAACTTCGATCAGAATCCGTGAAGCGACCGAACATGCATTCATCTGAGCAACGTGTTCAGCGATCACGTCAACTGCACTGTCGCCGTGGAGGCCAATTACGGCATGCGCTGTTCGACGCCACAACTCTCGGTTGATGGCTGCTGATTCGTGGTTCCCAAGCACCAATTCGATGAACTTACGCCGGTCGAATGACCTGAGAAATGCGCAGAGCTCCTCGAGAACGTATTGGCAAGCGTGGTTCAGGAAGGCTGTACATTCGTTCGTTCCCGTTACCTCGCCGCCCACTCCTTGCTGCACGCGGAACGCAAGCCCCACTCTTGACATCGCGTCGTCCATCAGATGGATGGTCACTGGTTTTCCGGACACTCCCCGAATCATGTCGCGAAAATTCTGTGCCTGAATGAGATGTCGAGCGCGCGCATGAGGAGAAGGACATATCATCTTCACAATCTCCGACGCCCTTGTAGCCTCTAGAGGAGTTCTGGCGAGTTCCGATGTGCCATAGACCAACGCTTCGACAAGCTGCCGCTCAGCGATGTTCTCGGAGTTGCCCAGCGCTCGGTCGAAAGCATCACCGATTCTGATTGTGATGATCCCGTGCGTATGATCGACAGATGTTTCGAAGGCTGCTCTCAATTCGGCATCGGATGGCACGACGATTGGACCTGTTGTGACTCCAATGATTTTCTGGAAATGAATCCTAAAAGTGACTACTGGGGGAACAAGTCCCGCATACGTTTCCTCAAGGACCGGAGCAGTTCGTTGCAGCCAAGCATACAGCATCCTCCAATGTTCAAAAATATCACTCTTCTGCGATTCGTTCTCGTATCGAATCTCTGCCCACCAAAATCGCTTTGCAGTGATATACACGGCTTTCAGCTGGCCATCATGAAGAGCGCGCTCGTCGATATAAAGGGGTGCCTCCTCGTCGTCTTTGAAGGTCGAATCCCCAATCCGTCGTACCTGTCTGAAGACATTATGTTCATTCAAAGCTGCGACGGCGTGGTGCTTCGTCTGCACGGACCTACGCAAGTCGAGAAGTGCATTCTGCTGTACAAAGATGAGCCTCTCGGAACTCGCATCTCGGAAGCTCTCTGGAATCTCTCCGTGCGGAACGAGATGCCCCTTCAGATCATTTGCCCAGGCAAGGAGGTTCAGCAGGCCATTTGAGTTCGAGAGAGAAATCCCCGCGGAGTTGATCGCCGCTTTCGAATCAAGGATTCTCCAGACGTCGATTGCGCTGAAACCTTCCATCCACGCCATTGTGAGGGCATCAGGCACCGAAAGGTACTCGATCCTCCAATTCTTGGGTGCGCTCTCGCCCAGGAAAACAGACGCTCTTCCCAGGCCACAATCGATCACCAGTGTAATGCCTTCTCGGAACCCGATCTGCCCCGCCGCGATCTCCGAAGCTTTGACGACCTGCTCCATTGCCCGATGGGATAGTTCCATCGCAGCAGGAGAAACCTCTATGAACCCCGTGAGTTCAAGGTCTTCGAGAGGTTCATGCAGAAGAATCAAATTAAGAAATCTTCCGGGGTCGATCTCGTGCAGCACGGACTGGACATACCGGTCTCCCGGAGTTTGGAGATCAGTACGAATCGCGTGAGTCGGCGGAATCAGCCTTGCCGAAGCCAGCAGTTCCCAGTATCGTCGCGCCAGTTCTATCTCAAAGTTTGCCGTCACGCCAAGAGAAGCGGCCATCTCAAGGATGTATCGGGTCACAGCAGATCCTACGGCTGTTGGCAGAGCCAGGCAGATCAGATCGCCGAATTGAAGCACCGGGTATCGTTCCAACGAGGTATTGCCTAACGATTGGCCCAACAATTCACTTTCCGGCATCTTGAATAAGAATGGTTGGAGGTCGTCAAGTCTAATGCGCCTGACTTCTGGATCATTTTCGCTAAAGAGCACCCATTGAAGCATCGACCCGAGCCTCTCGGCAATCTCTTTCGGCAAATCTGCTTGGGGCACGATCTCGCCTACGATGAATTGTGAAACGCCAGCGCGTTTGGCAACCGCATCCGAAAGCGTGAGCAAAGCGAAAACTGCGCGACGGAAGCTTGCGAACGGCTCCTTCTCCGGCATCTCTTCAATCACGTCTAGGACACGCTGGAGGTAGAATCCGTTAGACTCACGTAACCCTTCGAACACTATGAAGTTCCCTTGACGGCAATGAACAGACGTGCTGAAAAGGTCTTCAGCGGGATCCTCTAGACGGCCGCAGATCCCATCTCCCAGAGACGTGAACGCATTTTGAATGAAAGCCGACGAAGGATTTTGTCGCCCCAGGGCGTGTGCCATCGAGATGTGAAGCAACGCTTCGAGACGATAAGCATTCGCTTGAAGCGATGGCGAAGCGAGCATCGATCCGACCGTGGCAACGAGGGTCACTCGGTCCATCTTCGCGAGTTCGGCGACAATTGTCTGCTGCTCGTCCGCAATGTCAGCAACGGTCACATTCGATGCGGAGAACATTGCGCGCAACGCGAATAGCTCTTCGGAATCCATCAATTGACATGGTAGTACTCGTTGGCTGATCGCTGCGGTGCAAAACTAGGTTCAGCTTTAGGAGTCACGAACGTATTGTCATCTGAAACTTATCGCTCGCGCTGCCGACGGCCATTTCGAGATTGGAATAACCGCCGCTATCAGAAGTTCCCGAACTCTAACGCTTCAGCCGATGAGTCTTGCCCACGATAAAACAGGGTACCCTTTCGGCCGAGGCGTGCCGAAAGCGCACCAAAAACCAACCTAACCCTTCTCATAAACAATTGAATGTAAAGCTGTTCCTACTCACATGAATTGCTTTTAGACCGGACGCAGAAGATTGAAATCCATTGCCCGATGTTTCCCTCCCATTAAACCAGCTTCTAGCAATCCATGCTCAGTTCCAAGTTGACCTGAAATTGCCGAGGAACTCATCGAATGGCAGATAGATCCTCAAATATCGCGATGTTTGCCCAAATCCCCCGCGAGATTCTGGATTGGCCAGCCTCTGAGAAATTCATGTTCTCAAAGACTGGTTCCCTGCTACTTGATTCTCAGGTGCCATCCTCGCCGCAACTCAGCGCCGGAAACTTCTTCTTCACGGAGTATGGTTGCCTTGATCAATTCCGTATCCGGCCTTGATTCTTCTACTGAGCTCTCGAGCATTCTGCCAAGTTCGTCGGGAAGATTCGCCAGAACCGTTTCCCAGAGGATGCCGCCGATACGGGCATCGATCTTGCGAAAGGTGACTTGCAGCGCAGCCTCATCGGTGATCCGAACTGAGTCCTGGCTGTTCTTCTGGGCGCGCAGGGTAAACTCGCGTCCCTCGATCACCTTGAGTTCGCGGCTCATCAGGTAGTAGAGGACCATGTTCTTCGTTCGTTCCACCTTGCCCGCAGCGGCACGGGCCCGGTCGCTTAGCCGGGCTACCTCGGCGCGGCAAAACTGCTCACGCGCCTCCATCCGGCGCAGGAAGCGCCCGATCCGGTCCACCTTTTCACCGTGAGCCGAGCAGAATTGCTGGAAGCGGGCGACGAGTTCCCCGGCGGGTTCGCCGCCTTGTGCTGTCTGCTCCTCGATCTCATCGAGAAGGCCATCCAGTTCTGCGTCGATCTCAAAAAGTGAATTCGTTTCTGCAATTGTTGACATAGTCTTCTCCGTCACTGGAGTTGTGGTCTGCCAGCACCATCAGGCGGCAATTCGTTCCTGAATGGTGGCTGCTCTGGCTGCTTGGTAGGCAAGTGCATCTGCGCGTGATTGGATCGGATGGCCGCTGTGGCCCCTGATCCATCGCCAGCGAATTGTTCGCTGCGCGCTGAGAAGGATCAACTCGCGCCACAGTTCCTGGTGCTGCAAATCAAAGCCACGGCTGTTGCGCCAGCCAAACCGTTGCCAACGAAAGACCAGGAACCGCATTCCGTCGATCAGCAATTCCGAGTCAGAACGCAGTTCGATTCGGGCGCCGGTTGGCGTTAGGCGTAGCGCTTCGACCGCGGCGCGAAGTTCCATTTCAGAGACGGTCGACCACGGGACCGATCCAGCGATCTCCTGCCGTTTTGTCCCGTGGATCACGATAGCTGCCCAGCCGGCAGGGCCGGGGTTGCCGATGGCCGAGCCATCGGTAAAGATGAAGAATTGCTTGTTCATGGGGATACTCCGTAGCGTGTCAGTTCCAATGAGCCGAGCATTGGCTACGCCGCTTGCATGGGGACAACGCTGCCGAAGGGCGCATATCGGCTGCCAGTTGATGCCCAGAGCACGGGATAGTCTGGAGCGTCGTCGGGAAACGTCCCGTAGAGGTCGGTCAGAAAGACCAGCGTCTGCGGCTGAATTCCATGCCCATCCAGCCAATAGAAGCACGGACCGAAGTCTGTGCCCCCGCCACCGACGGGATTGAGGTGAACTTGTTCCCCGGCTTGATAGGTCTCCACTTTATGTACCTCGGTGTCGAAGTACAAGACATGAACGCACTGTGGCCGCTGTCCTTCGAGAATTGAGCAAACCTCAGCTTCAAAAAGTCGCAACAGACGAGCATTCACTGAGCCGGAACAGTCGACTGCGATGGCAATCTCGCCGACGCCCTCGCGTACAACTCCTGGCAGATAGAGTCCGTTCCAGATGTGGCGGCGGTTGGGCCGCATCCAACTCGAATCGGCGGGGATGGTGTCGGACCAGAGCCGGCGCAACAGTTCACGCCAGTCTACCGTTGCCTCTGCGGCTCCTTCGAGAGTGCGCGCTAGACCCGCTGGAGCCTTGCCAGCCTGCTTCGAGAGGGTGACTGCCTGGTTGACGGCAACACTCCACTCTCGCGCCTGCTCTTCCGCACTCGGCGTCTCTTTGTCGGGCTGTGGCGCATCGAGAACCTGTCCAATCCCGCCTTCCGTCTCTGGCGCAGTTGGCTCATCCGTGCTGTCTTGCTTTTCTGGCGCATCGCTCGCGCCAGTTCCGGCACTGTCGCTTGCACTGTTCTGACCGCCTGGCTGCGGCTGCGCTTCTGCATCACGTTGGTTGTAGATCTGCTCGGCGCTCATTCCACGGAAGCGGTGATCGACAAGAACGCCGTCCGGCAGACTGAGGCCCGCATCGAGCAGCAGCGGATTGATGGCGTAATCACACGCCTCATTCCACCGCTTTGGATCGCGCCCGGAACGCCGTACATGATGCTGGAGCGCGGGGTGCATGACCTCGTGAGCCAGCACCCCGGCCAGTGTCGCCGAGTTGAGCGTATCGACAAACCCGGGGTTGTAGTAGAGCGATACTCCATCGGTCGCCATGGTTGGAATAGATCGCTGCTCGCGCCCCTTCAAGCGAAACAGGAGCGAGCCAAAGAACGGATGATCGAGCAATAACGTAGTCCGCGCCTTCTGAATGCGAATGGATGCTGGTGTCTCGTGTCTCATGCCGCCGCAGGCGCCTCCATGTACGCGGACATACGGGAGAGGATGTCATCGACCGTTGGAGCGTCTGGAGCCTCCTCCGGCACGCTGGCTTCGCGATCACGCAGAACGCTGTCGATCTCGGCTACGATCTCTGCGGCATCGTTGGCCGTGGCCACGCGCAGCAGGTCGTGCTTCTTGAGATCCTGCGCCGTGAAGCCGCACAGCCGCTGCCTGATCTGTTCGGCGAACCGGTTCAGATCGGCGTCCCCATTGACGTTCAGGCGAGGCAGCAATTCCACCAGGTCGAAGACGTTCGTGACCATCGTCGCGTGGAAACGGGACTCCGGCTCATTCAAACGGTCCACCATGTGCGAAACCACGTCCCTGAGCCGCTTCCACAAATCCTCGGTGCCGCGCGTCAGTGATTCGCGAACATTGGCATCGATCTCGCGGGCCACGCGCGCCTGTTCCTCGGCCGACATCTGCACGCGGAAGTCATTGCCGGTGGGGATAGGCAAGATCTCCAGTTTCACGCCGAACTTCTTGCGCAGCTTGTCGGCGGCGGGATAGTCTTCCTCTCGAAACAGGCCGTTCAACTCCGGGCGCACCTGCTCGATGTATTGCGGATAGACCTGAAGAAAGCTCTCCACGCCTTGCTCAAAGCCGGCCTCGAACTCGCGCATACGGGCCGTCAAGTCGAAGTAGAGGTTCGACGGCAGCAGGCGGAAGCCTTCATCGGACCACGGCAACGTGATCTTGTAGAAGTACTGCCGTACCTGCCCAGCCAGTGTTCGCAGTTCATCGAGTTTGTCGGCTCCGCGCAGCAATTGCTTGTTGTACCGGCCCGCGCCCTGGTGCGCTCCGTGCTGGTCGGCAACGTCGCGGCTGATCTTGCGGTCGTGTTTGATGGCCGTCCAAATACTGATATGGACGGCGGCAAGCATGGCTCGTTCAGTAATCATCGAATGGCCTCCTGTTGCACACCGAAGCGAACAAACTCCGGCGTATGGGTGATGGCGGTGTCCCGCGCCGCCGCGTCGCGCATCGCCATGACGCGCATTTCGGTCGGCATACGGTCGAGGTACTTGAGTCCTCTGGCCACGGAGTTGTCGGTCATGGCCCGGCCCAGTGCCGTGGCGATAGCGATCTGCGCCGATGTCTCCGCCGGAAGGGGAGCCGTCTCCGGGTTGAGCAGAATTTCGTCGATCGAAGGCAACTGCCGGAAGAGCCGCAAGAAGGCAATCAACTCAGCCGCTGCTGCAGGCCCAACCGTGCCGTCGAGCAACTGTGCCTCGAACTCGCTCGCGCCTGAAAGGAAAGTGGTCTTCTGTCGGTTGGCAATGCCGCGCAGAACATTGGAAGCCATCTCCCAGGAGCGGGGAGTGGGCCAGGCATTGGCGTCCGAGGTCGCATCGGCGGTATGCAGTAGGTCTGGCTTGAAGCGCAGAAACGCGATGATCTCCGGCCGCACGCCCGCGCCCACGGCCCACTTGCACCAGTCGTTGAGATCGGCTTCGAGTTCGAGATGAACGAAACGATTCCGCAGCGGACGCGGCATAGAGAAGTGTACGCCGCGCTCGGAGGCCGGATTGCCTGCGGCGATGACCACCCAGCCGTCCGGCAATACATACTCTCCCAGTTTGCGGTCGAGCACCAGTTGATAGCAACCGGCCTGCGTCATCTGCGGCGCCGCGGTCAGTTCATCGAGAAACAGGATGCCCTTCCCTGTGGTGGGCAGGAACTTGGGTGGCACCCATTCGGTCTGGTCTGCTTTGATGCGCGGCAGACCCCGCAGATCGACAGGATCGAGTTGTACAGCGCGAACGTCAAGGAACTCAAAGTCGAGATCGTCCGCAACCTGCGCGACGATCTGCGACTTGCCGACGCCGCACACGCCCCAGATATGCAGAGGCACACGTTCGCCGATCAGCGCATGAAGCGCCTCATACAGCTTGGATGGTTTCATTGGGATATACCTCAGGCGGAATACTGGTTTGGGTATGAAGAGAGACAGGTCAGCCGTCTATTTTGGAGTGCGTTGGATTGCCGTGCAGGCCGCTTTGGGGCGGAACAGCGACGACGATATAAACTGATTTCTGAATGAATTCATCAAGGGATCAGCAAATCGAGACACTTCAGACCGCGCTCAAGGCGGCCCATGAGAACGAGAACAGGTGGATGGAAATTTCCGCCGACTTCTCCACTGATCCTGAACGGATGGAGCAGTGGTCCAGCACCGCGAAACTCAGGCGGCTCGAAGTCGAGCGGATCGAGGCGCTTTTGGGCGGTACGGCGGAACCTTGCGGCTTGGCGCAACCGGTGCGCAGTGAGATGGTCGAAGCGAATAAAAGAATGGGAGAGACGGCATGAACGAAGCGGAAATGAAAGCAGAGTTGGAGCGCCTGCGGGCAGAAAACGAAAAGCTCAAGAGCAAGGATTCAGCAGGGTTGAGTCTCAAGGTCAGCGAGAAAGGCGCCGTGTCCCTCTACGGAATGGGACGTTTCCCCGTCACCCTCTACAAAGAACAGTGGCTTCGCATCCTTGCCAGCGCTTCTGTGATCGAGGCATTCATCCAGGAAAACGACAGCAAGCTCAAAACCAAGGAGTAGCGGCGTCAACAATGTCCTTCTGAGATGCGTCCCGAGTGGTAAGGGGATTAGCGTCATCCCAAAAGCCTTCCAGGCGACCTCGGCGTTTTCCAGGATCGATCTTCCCTGTGCTGTAACCCCCGAGGCAGACGCGGACCTAAACCGGATAAGCGCTCTCTACCGATACGTCGGATTGGAACTTGCTCGCAAAAGATGGCTCTGTCAGCGACTTTAGCACCGTTGACCTCAAAATCTGCTCGCACGCGATATAGCGCTGCACAAGCGGCTGATCTTTGGTGAGTACGGGCGGCATGCTCCCCGCGTTCTTTAAGGCCTCCCATGGATCGCGCCCATGCGAAATGTCAGAACGGTGCGCCCAGACAGCTTTGGCATCATCGATCGTGAATGCAACCCCAAGCTCTCTTGCAAGCGCCACGGATCGACCAGTAAATTGAGCGCCGGTCCGCAGCTTGTTACCTGGAGTTCTGACATGGACCAATGCGTCGAGCCCAGATGCAACAAGCATCATCCTGACCTCAAAGAAATATTGATAGGCGGCATGCTGGAGTGACCAGTGAGCCCGTGCGACTCGATCCGGCAGAGAGTTGATGTCCGTGTTGTGAAAAAGGTTCTTTAGCGTGTCGCACTCTGCTTTCGACAGCCAGTTGCGAGTGTTCGGCACTACGAAGGCCTGCTCCGTGATACCTCGGCAAGGTCCGGGTTCTGCTTTCAGAAGCTTGCCTTCTGGCCCGTAGGTGAATACCGCAGTGCTCCCGAATCCAATCGATGTGGGGTGTATCAGCTGCGAGAAGGTCACGAATTTTGAGAGAAAGCCGTAGCCGTCCCAGCCTCCCAGTGTACCTGGCAGGCTGGGCCCCATAAAGAGCGCTGCCGTGTAGAGCTGCCCGTACTGCCGGAAGACTCGTTCATCCGGTTCCTCAGATGGCTCACACAGCCTATAAACGGTGTCGCGTAATTCGTCCGGCAATCTGCACAGCCAAATTCGGTCGGCGAGTTCCACAGGTTCATCGGGAATCACAGCGCCTTCATCCTGCGAGTCGTTGCCGTTTGTCGAGTGCAGAAGGACATGCACTTTGCTGTTGCTCCTGGGCGCGGAGAATCGCAGCACCATCTCTTGGAAGAACTCCGGTTTACCGAAGTTGAAAGGCATTACACCCCCTGCCCTGTTTCCTTTTGTTCTTCAGCCGCCAAGGCATCTCGCTCCCTGGGGACTATGTCGTCCGTTTTCTCAGGGAAGGCCTTTGCAACATCTCTACTTACGATGCCGGAAATACGTTTGATCGTCGCAACGCAATGATCGAAGTATCCTTGGTCAATCGGTATAAGTTGTCCGACTTCCGCTCGCGCCTTGGCCCCGGATTTGGCGCAATAGATTGCATTCGATATTCCCGAGTTGTGAATGAGCAGGTCTCTCGTAGCCTTTATCTCCAGATAATCCTCGAACGCTTTATCTTCAACATCTATTTCCGCGAGCTTACCTATGAACTGGAGATAGGTCTTGGGATTAGCGTATGAAATGGAGATAATGCGGCTTTCAATGATTTCGGCAAGAACGTCATTCAGATTATGCTTTCCCAGCAGAGCGTCAAGGGAGACCGTACGTTCAATTTCTAGCCCCTTCACGTTGATCTTCAGCTTGTGAGGGTAGGCCACCAGAATCAGCCGAAGCGCCTCGAACATGAAGGACTCTAACTGCGAGATTGCTGACACAATGAAGTTCTCATAGAGTTCCCGATCCAAGAACCGGCTGTAGATGTTCTTAACCTCGTGCGGCTTTCGCTTGGCGAACTTGCCTTTCTTTACCGATGGCACATCGTAGCGCTTGTCCCTTCCGTCTTTGCGGCTCACGGAAAGGTTGCCGGTCTTTGCATCTTGCAGCACCTGTAAGGCCTGCGAGGCGAAGATATGCGTATCGTTGACCCTGCGTACCAAGGCAATGTGCATCCGGTAGATCTTCCGGGAGAGTTTCAGTGGCTGTTCCGGATCTTGGGACATATCGGGATTCTACACGAAGCATGTCAATGCAGTAGCAAGGATCTGTCGCGGCTTCCAGCACTGAGAAGTCTCCAGCCCGACGGGGACTTCTAACTGAATGTCGGCCAACCGTACGAGGTGAAATGAGCCTGGGAGTATCATTCTGGAATGAACCTCCGCGCGAAGTGCGTCAACACGAACTGTGATGCGTTCGACAAGGTGAAGTCTGTAGGGGTAGGCACGCTTACCGGCTTCGGGGCGAGCAATCAGCGCGTGAAGTGCCCATTGTGCGGCGAACTCATGCAGACGACTAAGTCCATCGCAGTAAAGCCACGCGGCGGCAGTCGCACGAAGGCGCGTCGCAAGATGCCAACGCGGAACAGTGGACGCGGAAGATAGCTGACACGTTATCAACGCTGTAGTTGCGAATAAGTGATTGGTACTGAAATGTCGGCCAGTGCTCGCCGATAGGCCTACGCGAAATTCTCCGTTTATGTGAACAGGTTCCGGATACATGACAAACTATCCGCATCCCTCTTGAAGAGAGAAATGGTGGCCGTCAAGCCACCTCATCCAGTTCTTCGAATTCTTCCGGTTCCTCGTCATCGTCGATCTCTGCAAATCTAATGTTTTCGTCGGATTCTGCAGGTGTGACGGTGGCTGTAGCCGCCGGTGCCGGCATATCGAAGAGGCTTGCGGGCTTCTGGGGCGCGGGCTTCGCTGGTTCGGCAGGCTTGGCGGCCGGAGCATACTGAGTGACTTCCGGATTCGGTGGCGCTGACTTGGCCGACGTCTTCGCCTTTGCGCGCGCCTCGGCCTGAGCAGCCTTGGAAGCTGCGTCCATCTCAGCTCTCGCCTTCTCCAGGGTGTTCTTCATCTGGAGATGGGAACCTACGAAGCCGATGATGGTCGTGGACAACTCGGCGTCGAGGTCCTCGGCAGTGCCGGTGACGCTGAGTGGCGTGGTGAGAGCGTCATTGTCGCCGTCTTTGAGTTTCTTCGGCACAATGTTCACCCGGATCTGATCTGTATCGATAAACGTGACCGTCAGCAATACAGCACGATCCCGCAAGACAGGTAGAAGTTCTTTGAACATGAATAGTTCTCCTCATGGATTTTGACTTTCAGTTGGTAAACCCTTTCTTTGGGGCTCCTTGATTTCTGGATCATCCCAGCGCGCGGTGTAACGCTCCCCCAGCGCCAGGTTTTCAAGATAGTGCTTTGAATCGTTCTCTCGCTGCCATAGAAGGCGGTAGAGCGTATCTACGGCCGACTTCATGATGGTTTTCATCTCCAAGTCGGAGATATGAGATACCGCCGGATTGCCGCTGCAAACAGTGCACGGTTTTCCCGCGTGCAAGGCTTCAATGGGGCCGTTGCGAAAGGCTAACGCGACCAACGTTTTCGCTTCCATAGCCAGGGTGTGATCGAGTGTCATCTTCATGGAGAGCCTCCGATACCCTCCAACATACATGCTGCACGGGAATGAAACATCAATTCATCTTGAATGGCGTTTGCGCGAACCGGCCCCGTCTCTTCGTCTTCGACCAGAGTTGAGGATCAACCGGCAAAGCGCTCATTTGGCCACTCTGTGCATTGAAGAATCCACCGTGGTGCGATAGCTTTCGATAGCGGAAGAGCCGCGCCAGCATGGCGAGCGCGCTCGAAGCCAAAGTTTGATTGATGAACGGCTCCTGGCGGTCCAGCGCCTCGACGGCAGAACAACTGGGCAGCGGGTCTTCACCAGCCTCGGCGTCGATGATCTCTGGATAGAGTTCGCTTATGGTCCGCAGTCGGCCGGCTTTCCTCCGGTTGCGGGCGTTCAATGGCTGGCCGAGAACGAATTGGCCACTGGCGGCATTGTTGCCGAGATCGAGCCAGTAGGCTGCGCGGCATCGTGTTTTGGTCAACGCACGCGCAATTACGCTTCGCGCCGCACGTGTGTCCACGCAGCCGATCACGAGATCGACGGACCGGT
>Ga0255351_1000126_pt1 | contig 35003 bp, 32 predicted proteins | sample HBST25r2metaG_FD_186024 | JGI IMG/M metagenome (GOLD analysis project Ga0255351, IMG submission 186024) | Peat soil microbial communities from Stordalen Mire, Sweden - H.B.S.T-25.r2 | ecosystem: Environmental > Terrestrial > Soil > Wetlands > Peat | place: Sweden: Norrbotten County, Stordalen... | reverse complement strand
ACTATTTAGTGTGATTATAAATCCATTTCAGTTTGGGCGGGAGTTGGGGCTGGGATCTCTGATTGATCGCGCGGATGAACTCGCGACGGTCGAGCGAACCATTCGCGAGGGCGGCAAGTTGTTCCTGATTGGCCCGCGGCGGTTTGGCAAGACTTCAATCCTGAAGACCGCCGCAGACCGTCTGTCGGCGGAATCCGCCATTGTGCTGCGTCTGGACGCCGAGAGCTATCCCACTCTGGATTTGATGGTGGCCGGGATCGTGACCAGTGCGGCCCGGCATTTGAAGGGAGGAGTGAGACGGGCGGGCGAACAGGTGCGGCGCTTCTTCCACACTTTGCGGCCGGAGCTGGATTACAGTGTCCTGGACGACACCTGGAGCGCAAAGCTTGGCATCGATTCGTCGCGGCAAGACCACACGGTGCTTCTGACCGAAGCGCTGAACGGCCTTGAACAACTTGCGCGGGCGCAACCGAAGACCAGGCCGGTGGGCCTCATCATCGATGAGTTTCAACGCGTGGTTGAGCTGGGAGGAAGAGTTGCGGATGGGCAGATTCGTGCCGCGATTCAGACCCATTCCCGGATTGGATACGTCTTTGCGGGTTCGAAGACCCGGATGCTGAACGACATGGTCACCGACGCGGCCAGGCCCTTTTATCGATTGGGGAGCAAGATGTTCCTTGGCCCCATCCCGCGTGAAGATTTCAGCAGATTCCTGGAGGAAAAGTTCCGCGAAGGCGGGTACTCGGTTGAGCCTCAGGCGATCGTCCGCTTGCTCGATCTAGCCGAGGACGTGCCCTATAACGTGCAAATGCTGGCGCATAGTTGCTGGTTTCGATTGAGAGAGGGCACGACTGCGAATCCCTCTGCTCTTACACAACCGTTTGTATACGAAACACTGGTCTACCTCGTTCGACAGCAGGATCCATTCTTCACCCAGCTATGGAGAGCGCTTACATCGATCCAGCAGCGAACGCTGCTGGCGGTCGTAGAACAAGGTGGGGTCAATCTCCAGTCGACCAAGACAGCACAGTCTGTCGGCCGAGGGCCTGGAACGATTCGAAAATCTCTTCATTCCATGATCGACAGCGGCATTCTTCGCGAGGATCACCTGATGAGTTCCACCCGTCTGCGGTTTGAGGACCCGTTTTTTGCTCAGTGGATTCGAGTGACCATCATGCCAGCCAACGGGCTCCGGCAAGCCTGATATTAGATGGCTGCGGCGGCGGGGAGGATGTCTTCTACATCGACCCACTCGGTGGGGTAGTTGCCGGTGTAGCAGGCGGTGCAGTAACCGGTGTGCTCTGCGCCGTCGCAGCTCTTCAGGAGGCCTTCGAGGGATAGGTAGGCTAGTGAGTCGGCTTCAATGTATTGGCGGATCTCTTCTACGGACTTATTCGCAGCTATCAAGTCGCGCTTGCTGGGGGTATCTACACCATAGAAGCAGGGGGAGATGGTGGGCGGGCAACTTATGCGGAGATGGACCTCTTTTGCGCCTGCGCCGCGGACCATGCGCACAATCTTCCGGCTCGTCGTGCCGCGGATGATGGAGTCGTCGATGAGGATGACGCGCTTGCCTTCCAGCAGGTTGTGGACGGGGTTGAGCTTGAGGCGGACACCGAAGTCGCGGACACGCTGCTCGGGCTCAATGAAGGTGCGGCCTACATAGTGGTTGCGGATGAGCCCGAAGCGGAAGGGGATGCGCGCTTCTTCAGCGTACCCCAAAGCTGCTGTCACTCCGGAGTCGGGGACGGGAACGACGACGTCGGCGGAAACTCCGGATTCGCGGGCTAGCTGGCGGCCCATCTGGTCGCGGCTTTCCTGAACCCAACGGCCGAAGATGCGGCTGTCAGGACGGGCGAAGTAGACGTGCTCGAAGATGCAACTTGATTGGGGAACGCCGGTGGAGTATTGGCGGCTGGTGACGCCGTCCTCGGTGACCATGACCAGTTCGCCGGGGAGGACGTCGCGCTCGTATTCGGCGCGGAGGAGGTCGAAGGCGCAGGTTTCAGAGGCGAAGACGATGGTGTCTGGGCCGTTGGAGTTGCGGATGCGGCCCATGGAGAGCGGGCGGAAACCGCGTGGATCGCGGGCGGCGAAGATGCGGTCGCGCGTCATCATGACGATGGAGAATGCGCCCTCGACCTGGGAAAGCGAGTCGGCGATTGCGTCTACGAGCGAGCAGGCGCGGGAGTGGGCGATGAGCTGGACGATGATCTCGGAGTCGGAAGTGGTTTGAAAGTAAGCGCCATCGCGTTCGAGGCGGGCACGGACGTTGCCGAGGTTGACGAGGTTGCCGTTGTGGGCGATGGCGATGAGGCCCTTGGTGGAGTCGACGCGGATGGGCTGGGCGTTGAGGAGAGCCGAGTCGCCGGTGGTGGAGTAGCGGGTGTGGCCGATGGCCATGGAGCCGGGGAGCTTGGCGAGGACGTCGTCGGTGAAGATTTCAGAGACGAGGCCCATGCCCTTGATGTTGGCCAGATGATAGCCGTCGGCGGTGGCGATGCCGGCTGACTCCTGGCCGCGATGCTGCAAGGCATAGAGGCCTAGATAGGCCTGGCGGGCAGCTTCAGGGTGGCCGTGGATGGCGACTACACCGCATTCTTCGCGGAGTTTGTCAAATGCAGGGAACAGGGAACAGGGAACAGGGATCAGGGCTGACGAAGCCGAGGCGACGGGAATTTCATTCGTCGGGCTCCGAATTCCATCAACTCCCTCGTAGAGGCGGCGGGTCATGCCGTTACCTCGCCGTGGAGGGTGGCTTCCAAGGCGGAGGCCCAGGGCTTGCGGAGACTGGCTAGCGGGGCGGAGATGAAGGGATCGTGGTAGATGGAAACTTCAAGGCGGTGGCCGCCGGTAACGCCGATGCGGGCGGAGAAGAAGCTGTATTCGGCAGCGAGGGATTCAATTTGGGGGACCCGGCTGGGATGTGCGGTGACCAGCATGGTGGAAGCGGGCTCGGCGAACAGGCCGAAGAGAGGATGAACCATGAGGGACTGGTCCTGCTCGACGGCAGCGCCGATATCCTTTGGAAATCCGGCCTGGGCCAAGGCTACCGCGAGGCCGCCGTCAGAGAGGTCGCAGGCGGAACTGAGCAGTTGATGGTCGGCGAGGACGGCGAGCAGGGTGTGGAGATCGGCTTCGGCGTCAAGGTCAAGCGGCGGCGGCTGGCCCCACAGGCCGCCAAGAACTACCTTGGCGTATTCGGAAGAGCCAAAGGCGACCAACTCGGCGGTGGCGAAGGCTTCGGGGTCTTCCGCGTCCTCGGGAACGACCGCGGCCTCACCGCCGAGCACGCCCGGCAGTGGGCTGGCATTGTCTTCCGCTTGATCGGGATGAAAGGGCACATGGAGATCGGGGTCGGGCTCCTGGCCGGCGGGGATCGGCCAAAGAAGAAGGATGGCGTCGCCTTGGGCCTGGAAGTGAGAGGGGACGGCTTTGGTAACGTCGTCGAGGATGCCGACGATGCCGAGGACGGGGGTGGGATAGATGCCTTCGCCGCGGGTTTCATTGTAGAGAGAGACGTTGCCGCCGGTGATGGGGGTGGAGAGGGCGGTGCAGGCTTCGGCGATGCCGTCAATGGCGGCGGAGAGCTGGGCCATGATTTCAGGCTTCTCAGGGTTGCCGAAGTTGAGGCAGTTGGTGGCAGCCACTGGGGTTGCGCCGGTGCAGGCTACCTTGCGGGCGGCTTCGGCTACTGCGTGCATGGCGCCTAGCTTGGGGTTGAGATAGGCCCAACGGCCATTGCCGTCGAGGGCCATCGCCAGTCCACGCTCGCGGCCTGGACTTCCGGTGCCCTTGATGCGCATGACTCCGGCTTCGCCGCCGGGTCCGATCACGGTGTTGGTCTGGACCATGGTGTCGTACTGCTCGTGAACCCAGCGCTTGGAACAGACGTTTGAACTGGCGAGGAGTTTTTTCAGGTCGGCAGTGAAATCGCGGTCTTCGGCGAGCTGGGCGAGGACGGCTTCAGAGGGATTGAGCGGGACGGGTGAGTTCCAGACGCCGACGGGGCGGTTGTAGAGGGGAGCGTCGTCAGTGAGGGACCGATTGGGAATGTCTGCGACGAGAACGCCGTGGTGGCGGATGCGGAGGCGCGGCGCGGGCTCGACGGCGCCGACAATGACCGCATCCAATCCCCATTTTGAGAAGACGCGGAGGACTTCGTCTTCGCTGCCCTTGATGGCGACCAGCAACATGCGCTCCTGACTTTCGGAGAGCATGATTTCATAGGCGGACATTCCGGTTTCGCGCTGGGGAACGAGGTCGAGCTCGACGTCGAGGCCGACACCGCCGCGGGCGCCCATCTCGCAGGTGGAACAGGTGAGGCCGGCGGCGCCCATGTCCTGAATGCCGACGATGGCCCCAGTGCGCATGGCCTCAAGGCAGGCTTCGAGGAGCAGCTTTTCCATGAAGGGGTCGCCCACTTGAACATTGGGCCGCTTCTGTTCGGAGCCCTCTTTGAACTCTTCCGAGGCCATGGTTGCGCCGTGGATGCCGTCGCGGCCAGTCTTTGCGCCTACATAAATGACGGGGTTGCCGACGCCAGTGGCTTTGCCGTAAAAGATCTCGTCAATGCGAACGAGGCCGAGGGCGAAGGCGTTGACCAGGGGGTTGCCGCTGTAACAGGACTCGAATTTGGTTTCGCCGCCGAGATTGGGCACGCCGAAACAGTTGCCGTAACCGGCGATGCCGCTTACCACGCCTTCAACGATGGAGTGGTTGCGGGCGATGAGCTTGCGCTCTTCAGCGTCTTGACCGGCCTCCTCGGTAATTGGCCCGAAACGGAGCGAATCCATCACGGCGAGGGGCCGGGCGCCCATGGTGAAGATGTCGCGGAGAATGCCGCCGACGCCGGTAGCCGCGCCCTGGAAGGGCTCGATGTAGCTGGGGTGGTTGTGGGACTCGATTTTGAAGGCGCAGGCCCAGCCATCGCCCACGTCGATGATGCCGGCGTTCTCTCCGGGACCCTGGACAACGCGGTCGCTCTTGGTGGGCAGCCGCTTGAGGTGCACTCGGCTGGACTTGTAGGAGCAGTGTTCGCTCCACATCACGCTGTAAATGCCAAGCTCAGTGAGGGATGGGACGCGGCCCAGCGCCGCCAGGATGCGAGTGTACTCATCCGCGGTGATGCTGTGTGAGGCGAGCAACTGCGGGGTCACCGCAACCGGTTCGGGAACAACTACAGAGGAGGCTGTGGTCATCACGATTGCCTTCATTGTCGCACGGCGCCTGCGGTGGGGCAGGCGCCTTCGGCCAGGACACGCGTGGAAAAAATGCGGGCGGGTTCTTGAAGAAAGCAACTGTGGTGGCAGATCAGTTGATTCGGTCCGTGCGCGAACGCGGTGGCGGATGGGGCAAAGGCTGTGCGATACTTTTTATGGATATTCCCACCCCGAGCCGGGATGGTGGAACTGGCAGACGCAGCGGACTCAAAATCCGCCGACCGCAAGGTCATGGGGGTTCGACCCCCCCTCCCGGCACCATAAAATCAATAACTTAGCTTGCTATACCCGCTGGGGGTATAGGCCAGTTTTTAAGTCAGGTAGCCAATTTGGGAACCACTTGCTCCTTTAGGTGTACCGGGCTTGATTTGGTCCCAGAACGATTCCGATAGCCTCACCCCTGCCAACACGCCAGCGGCCCACCCTGTGGCCGCCTTAGCCCCGTCGTTGGTGCCACTTCTCCTACTTTTCTCATGCTTACAAAGTAACGGGACTGACGTAACCAAGTGCCCGGTGGGAGGATTAGGCATGGCTGATCTGGGCGGGGACTTGCAGAATATCTTTCAGTTCATTGGATGGCCTCCTGCGCATGAACGAGGTTGGTGTTGAGTTGCCGCGGCGCTTTGAGCGCAGCACGAATCACGCTTTCAGTGATTGCGTCGAAGGTGACGCGCACATATCGGCGAAGGTTCAAAACCTGCTGAAGGTGCCATGCAATGGCTTCTCCCTCGCGGTCGGGGTCCGTAGCTAGATAAACCTGTTCGGAGCGGGCGGCGCGCTGCCGCAGTTGTAAAACGACAGATTCGCTCCGTTCGAGGATCTGGTATTCAAGCCGGTAAGTGTTCGGCTCGACACCCAAGCTCTTCACCGGGAGATCCCGAATATGCCCAACGCTTGCGGCAACATCCCAACCGCTGCCCAAAATTGCCTTGATCTTCTTTATCTTGTTTGGGCTCTCCACGATCATCAGGTTCATGCGGTTGCCTCTTGCGCAGCGATGTTCCGGCAGGATTATGCAACGGTGGGATGTGTTGGACTCTTCAACTTGTAGATGGAGGCAAAGTAGGCCACCATCACGCGAAATGTCTTAGAGCGATTCACTCCCCCAAGAATCTCGCCTCCGACTCTCTCCAGTTCATCCGCGATCTCGTAGGTCAACGGGAAGACGAAGGCGGTGTCGATAGCTTGAAACGGAATGTTCAGCCACGGGCCGTTGTAGAACCCAACAAGTTGCGCCTGGGCGGCCTTGGTTTTGAAGTTCATGATGATGTGCTCTGCGAGGGCGTTCTTTCTCCGGATTTTCAGCACAGCAAAAAGTTGGTTGAAATGGCTCAAAGTGAATCTGGAATCGACGGTGAGCCGGAGTTGGGTGCGCTTCTCTGCGGGAGCAACAACTCTACGCTTCGTTCGGGGTGCGGTCCTCTTGGGTGGGGTCATGCCGTTTCCTTTCTGTGATGTATTATAGAGCCTATCTGTACGAGTTTGGAAAGACAATAACGCTAAAATACAGCAATTAAAGCGGGTTTTGGATAGCGAATAGTTGGGGTGGCAGTGGGTTTATTGCACGGGGAGGCGTTTTGGACGCATCTCCGTGCGCACTCTTCACTGGAAGCTCTAGGCAGTCGATGGCGTCTTGAGCGCAGCAATCTTCTTGGAGCCGGACGCACGTAGCGAAGATCCTGACTTCAGCGGACGATACGCTGTGCATATCTCCGTAAGCCGATTCGTCGTGCCCTTTGGTCCCGATTCGCCGGTGTCCGCCTGTGCGCGGCGTACCGATTGGTAGATTTGTCGCCGTCCAACGATATTGCTTAGGTGGAGGGCCGTCCGAATGGCAATGTTGCGCTCGCATGAGAATGTAATGCTGTCCAGGCGGAGCAGACAGACAACAATCTCCGAAATTCAGGGCATTTGATCCGTTTGGGCCGAGTGTTGCACATTGGGATCTCGCGAATGGCGGCGGGTACCCAATTGGGAACGGAGGGGACAGCTGCAGCACTCAAGCCCACGCTCCCGGTATTCGCGAGTAGAATAAATTGCTAATAATCCACAAGTTGGCAAAGGAGATCCAATATGATGCGCCTCGGACGACCATGTGTGAGTTCATGTACTCTGGTCTGGCTCTCAGCTGCGCTAGTGCTCACGCCCGTTCTCGTTAGCAAGTCACAGCCGGCGAGCAGCGCAGAATGCCGGTCTTCAGCAACATCTGCTCCGTCGATCGGTAAGGCAACGATATACGTCTACCGCAAAGGGAGCATGGTGGGTGCGATCGCGCTCCCTTCGATCTTTGTCAATGGCGATCGTCTGGCCGAACTGCACAATTCCAACTATGCCCTAGCCAGGGTGCCAGCGGGCATGGCGGCTGTGGCGGCGACACAGATCCCTGAAGGTGATTTCCTTGACAGCAGAGGCAATCGTTTCAGGTTGCCCGGCCCCAAGAGCAACGTTTCTACCCTTCCCGGATGCGAAGGCCTAGACTTTGTGCGGATGTGGGTTCTGGGGGACTACAGCGCGGTTCAGCGTGTGGACTCGAAGCGCTGCGGCGACTCACTGCGCGCTGCTCGGGCGAGGATATCGGTTGATCTGGGAAGTCCCGGCCCTTCGGAAGAGGTCATAAATCTTTGCAGTCTCGGCTTTTCGAGGGCAGGAAGCGCTGGCCGGATGTCTTGGACCTCTGGATATGATCGGGGAGATGTCGCTTCCTGCGGTCGAGCAATCGACGGGGCCATAGTAATGTTGAACACGACCTCGCAGCCCGTCAGTACGCCAACCCGTATTTCAATTGATGTAGAATCCGGAAAAACCTACTACATAAGATGGTCCGTTTCCTCCCGAGGGGAGCGATCAAGCTCGTGGATGCGGCGACTGGAGCCAAAGACATCCGCAAGCTTCATCCTGCGAACTAAGGGCGAACACAACAATAAGAGCCGCTGCCGATTTGACGGCTGACTCAACCGCCGGTTCAGCTCGAACCCGGCTAAGCGGCAGTTACCAGTTGAGCAACATCCCACATTTTTAGGCATGAATGATTGATGCCAAAATGCCACCTTCTACCCTCGGTCATAACACGAGTGTGACAATCCAACACGAATCCTTACCGTGGGTGTGGCAGGACGTTATGTGAAGAAAAAGTATGGGCAAGCCTCGATTGTCCGGCGAATCTATGCTGCACTTTTCATAACGTCCGGCTTTCCATAACCCACATCCTGATGCTCCAGGCGGCCGATCTTGAGGTCTTCTGTGGCGCAGCCCGTTATGTGGCATTCAGCAAAGCAAGCAGCCATATTCGCTCCGTTTCAGTATTTGAACGCCACATAATCCGCAGTCGCCGCTGACAGATAGTGCCGATCCGCCTACTCGGACCGCTCAACTATATTCGGATCGTTCTTTCACTTCTACCAGAAAGAGGTTCCGAAAATGTTTGAGCAGCTCTTTGAACGATCTCATGCGTTGAACCGCCAGCGCTCTGCGCCGTTGGCAGATGAGCGCCGTCTCTATCTGATTCATTGCGCTTCCCAGGGTATGGCCAGGAGCACCGTGCGTCTCACGGCTGAACTCTTGGTGGCTGTCGAGGACAGGCTAAGGTTAGCAGAACGCCCCAACGCGATCATCAGTTTACAGGAGGTTGAAGAAGCTGGCACACGCTGGGCCAGTCGAAGGGCCATACCGCCTATAAGGCTTCGTCCGGACCTATCGAAACAGCGATTCATTTGTCATGCAGTTCGGTGGTTAACCTTTATGGGGCGACTCCAGCCGACCTGCGCTCCGGCGAAGCCGCACGAAGAGAAGGTGGTCGAATTCGCCGACTTCATGCTTCGCGAGCGTGGCCTCTCGCCAGCGACGATTGCGCTACGCTGCCAAACAGTATGCCAGTTTCTCGATCAGCTCTGCGACGGAGGCCGGTCACTCAACGATGTGACAGTTTCCGAAATCGACTCGATACTTGCGGCCAGAGTCAACGAGGCGCATTACGTAAGAGCGTCGGTTCAGACCTGCGCATCTTCTCTCCGTTCATTTTTCCGATTTGCTGAAACGCGCAAATGGTGCAAGAAAGGCATAGCGGCATCTATCATGGCTCCTCGCGTCTTCCAGCAGGAGTCTTTGCCGTCGGCTCCTTCATGGTCTGAAGTCCAGAAGCTTCTCAGCAGCATAGACGGGCGCACGGCTGCCTCGATTCGCGATCGCGCGATTCTGATGCTGCTTGCGGTATACGGTGTTCGCGCGGGCGAAGTAGCCCGGCTGCAACTTGGAGACATCAACTGGGAAGAAGAATCGATTGTTTTCACTTGTTCCAAGCGGCTCGGCAGTCATAGCTTCCCGCTTGTTCAGTCTGTAGGCGACGCAATCATCCGATATCTGAAGGAAATGAGGCCACCATCATCTCATCGAGAGATCTTCCTTACGGTGCGAGCTCCCTTTCGCCCGCTGAGATCTGGGACGCTATGGCCGATCGTTGGCAGACGGCTGAGAGCCGTCTCTACCTCCATCAAGCATCATGGCCCCCATGCTCTGCGCCATGCCTGTGCCACTCGATTAATCAACGAAGGTCTATCGCTGAAGGAAGTCGGCGATCATCTTGGACACCGCAGCCTTGAGACCACTCGAATTTACGCCAAGGTAGATCTTGTCCGGCTTCGCCAGGTTGCCGGCTTCGATCTTGGAGGTCTGCTATGACCCTTCTGCATGTCGTCGAAGAGTATGCAGCGTTTCGAAGAACTCTCGGGGAAAAATTTGGCGTCAACGGGCAGGTGCTGAGGGCTTTCTGCAAGGCAATGGGAAAAGACGCTTCCCTCCAGGATGTCGCGCCTGAACGAGTGAGTGCATTTCTTAGAGGAACCGGGCCGCTGACGGCCTCATGGCATGTCAAACACAACGCGCTGCTGGGCTTCTACCGGTATGCGATCAGCCGCGAATTTGTCGCCCATTCTCCGTTGCCGGTGGTTATTCCAAAACGACCGCCTGCATTCCAACCTTACATCTACTCCCAGGCGGAACTTCGCCATCTGATGGATGCCACATCATTGTATCAACGCAACAGAGGCAGCCTGGAACCATTGACGGTCAAGACGCTTCTACTCCTGATGTACGGCGCTGCGTTACGTGCGTCGGAGGTTCTGTCGCTTACGAATGCAGATGTCGATTTGCTCAACGCCGTCATTACGGTTCGCAATTCGAAATTCTTCAAGAGCCGTCTCGTGCCGATTGCTCCTATGACGATCAAGATTCTCACCGAGTACGCAAACGGCCGTGCCTCATGTGGCGATTCTCATGAGGCAGAATCTCCATTCTTTGTTGGAAGAAAGGGCAAACAAATCCCTCTCAACACACTCGAAGGGGCTTTTCAACAACTGCGCCAGCACGCTGGCCTGCATCGAGAAGGAGGACCGCGCTGCCAACCGCGCCTCCATGACCTGCGCCATACCTCGGCAGTTCATCGACTGACAGCGTGGTACCGCGAAGGTAAAGATGTGCAACTGCTGTTGCCGCAACTGTCCGTGTACATGGGGCACGCACATTTGGCTGCGACCCAGGTGTATCTCACCATGACGCCGGAACTCCTGCACGAGGCAAGCCTGCGATTTGAACTCTATGCCAAGCGGGAGGACCATCATGACTGACGCAGCCCTTCTTGGACCGTGGGTCCGGCGCTTTCTTCTTGAGTATCTGGTGACTGAACGCAATCTGGCACGCAATACGCAACGGAGTTACCGAGATACGCTTTGTTTGCTACTTCCGTTCGCGGCCAGGAGTACGCGGAAAGAGATCGACCAGCTCACCGTGATTGATGTGTCTGCGGACTTGGTTCGATTGTTCTTGCAAAATCTGGAGCAAGTTCGCAGGTGCGGAACGGCAACGCGGAATCAGCGACTGGCCGCCATCCACTCGCTGTCTCGTTATATAGGGCTGCACAGCCCCGAACACGTCGCTTGGTGCGGACAAATCCGTGTTATCCCGCCCAAGCGAGCGCCCCGGTCGTGTATCACCTATCTTGAGAAATCTGAGATGGACGCTCTGTTGGATGCCCCGGACAAATTCACCGAGCAAGGCCGCCGGGACCATGCGTTGCTGCTGTTTCTCTACAACACGGGTGCACGGGCCGACGAAGCAGCACATACGACGGTCGGCGATCTGACTCTGACGAAAGCCAGCAGCAAGGAGCACTCCTTGGTTCAGATACATGGAAAGGGCGACAAGCTGAGACGCTGTCCACTCTGGCCGCAGACGGTGATGGAACTCGCGCCTCTGATACGCAGCCGAAACGATACCGGCCACGTGTTCCTCAATCGACGCGGCGAACCTATCACCCGGTTTGGAATCCACGCCATGGTCGAGAGATACGCTCAGAAGATCTCAGCTCACATGCTATCTCTCAAGAATAAGCGCGTGAGCCCACATACGATTCGGCATACAACGGCAACCCATCTACTCCGTGCCGGGGTTGACATCAATACGATCCGCGCATGGCTCGGCCACGTCTCTCTCAACACCACGAACGTCTATGCCGAGGTCGATCTGGAAATGAAGGCCAAAGCGCTTGCCACCTGTGAAATCAAGACCGAGAAGGAGCACAAACACTGGAGGGCGGACCCCGGATTGCTCCGGTTCCTTCAATCGCTGTAGTCTGGTTATGTGGCGTTCAAATACTGAAACGGAGCGAATATGGCTGCTTGTTTTGCTGAACGCCACATAACGGGCTGCGCCACAGAAGAACTCTTATGTGGTCGGCCACATAAGAGTTCAATCAATACGAAGCATTTCAGCAGGTAGTTGTAAAACACCAGGTCGATGAAGTAAGGCTGCGACTCGGTCGTCACGCGATATTGGCGGCCAACGAAAGCAAGGCCCTTGCCCAACTCCAATAGAAACGGTTGCAGGTTCTCGATGATCGCCGTTTCCAGATCCGATTCGCGAAGTTGCGCTCTATCTGGCAGGTCAAGAAAATCCAGGACGTAGGGCTGCTTGATGACGTCGATGGGCTGACTGACCACTTGCCCCTGCGCGGCCAGAGCCAGCACTCCGGCCTTATCGCGGCTCTTGAGCAGGCGGGCAAAGAGCAAGCTGTGAATCTGCCGTTCCAAGATGCGAATACTCCATCCACACTTTTCCGCCTCTATCTCATAGAACCGCCGCTCAACCGGATTCTCCACCCTGGAGAGAGTGAGGTAGTGGGACCAACTCAGGTTGGGAGAAAATCCATGCAGCTCATTCTTCGCAACCAGGGCCGTCTGCATTTCAGATACGACATCCGCCTGAGTGATCGAACTGAATTCAGCAGACAGTGTCTGCTGAATTGGAGACCTATCGCTAAATGACTGATAAAACAGGCGCATATGGCGCAAATTCACTATCGAAAACCCCTGACCGTAACGTTCGGTCAGTTGCTCCGAAAGCTCATCCAGAACGCCTTGACCATACTCGGCCCGGCGCTCGCCGCTCTGCAACGCCTCAACGATCTCGCGTCCGATCAGCCAGTAGCCGATCACCATATTGCTGTTGACGGCGCGCACCACGTTGCCGCGAGCCTGCTCCAGAATCGAGACCACACGATCCATCAAGCTGCCCAGACCAACAGAGAAACCTTCGCTCGTCGCCGGGTTGGGCTGCTGAGTGATCTTCGCCTGCTTTTTCGTCGCCATGCATACTCCTGAATCTCAATCCAATTCGGCACGTAGCGTGTGCCGAATCTCATTTTCTTCTTCGGCAGTTGTTCGGAGTTTCCGAACAACTGGTAGGTCGCCCTCGATTTGAACTGTTTTCCATTTTGGAAGCAGTTGGCTCGGTCATCATGCACGGTCTACAGGTTCCTCCAAACGGCAACTACAGGCTATTCGGCTCTACCATGTGATCGACACAGTGGTGCAACTATATCCGCCGACAGCCGCATCAATCAGCCACATACACTCGACTCAGCTAACGGCTTGATTCGTGATTCGCGTCATGCCGCACGGTTCCCGAACTTGAAACCTGGGAGGGCAAGGAACCTTGCTGAACAAGTTTGCTGGCAAGGTCACCCGCTACAAGGAACGCATGGCTCGCATGGTTCTTGCACAGCTTCTCGAAACTGGTCTGCTTGTTTCTGCCGGTTCACGAGCACCTGTTCGCCTGGGCTTTCCGATCAGCGTTGTGGAGCGTTGGTTCCCGGCGCTCTACCCTGCAAATTCCCGTTGAGATGCGCGGTAACGCCCAAATTGAGCGATATAATCTGATTGTATCGCTCATGTTTATGGGGTATGATGAGCGATAGAAAGGTCCGTAATCGCTCATGGCATGGAACTGGCAAAACCCGGATTGGCCGAATTTCAAGTGGGACCGTTCTCGGATGGCTGCTGCCGAGGAACAGTTTCTCGTTGGTGCGGGCGTTGTCATCGGCACGGCCAAGCACTTGGGCGAAAACGAGCGCAATCAACTTCTCGTAGAAGCGATGAGTGGAGAAGCGCTGACGACCTCCGAGATTGAAGGTGAAATTCTCAATCGGGCCAGTGTTCAGTCTTCCGTCCAGCGCCAGCTTGGGCTGGTTGCTGACAAGCGGCGCGCCACGCCAGCAGAACAGGGGATTGCCGAAATGATGGTCGATCTTTTCCGATCATCCGCTGAGCCTGTTTCAAACGAGCTGCTGTTTCGCTGGCACCGGATGGTGGTCGCTGGCCGAAATGACCTCGGCAATATCGGGAGTTATCGCACCGGCAAGGAGCCAATGCAGGTTATTTCTGGCCGGATTGGCGCACAGGAAGTGCATTTTGAAGCTCCTCCATCGAAGCGGGTTCCGTCAGAGATGAAGCGGTTCATCGCATGGTTCAATCAAACGATGCCGCAGGGTGCGGAACCCCTGTCCGCCATTACAAGGGCGGGCATTGCCCATCTGTATTTCGAGTCCATCCATCCGTTTGAAGATGGCAACGGTCGGATCGGCCGCGCCGTCGCAGAAAAGGCGATGGCGCAGAGCTTCGGTCAACCCCTGCTCGTCGCTTTAGCCACGACGATTCTTGCTCACCAGAAAAGCTATTACGAGGCCCTTGAACGGGCCAACAAGCGGGTTGATGTGAATGAGTGGCTCACATGGTTCGCTGACATCGCCTTGGAAGCGCAGCGCCGGACCATCACGCAGGTGGAGTTCCTGATTGCCAAAACAAAGCTACTGGACCGGCTGCGCGACCGCATCAATGACAGGCAGCAGAAGGCGCTCCTGCGGATCTTCCGGGAAGGTCCCGACGGGTTCAAGGGGGGACTGAGTGCGGGCAACTACAGCACGATCACCGGCGCTTCCCCAGCCACAACAACCCGCGATTTATCCGACCTCACAGAAAAGGGCGCGCTCGTCCGTACGGGTGAACGCAAGCACGCTCGCTATGCGCTGAATCTGGCCAGAGACTGAAACGCCAAGGCAGTACGGGCGTCGGGGTTTTGACGTCGCGCCCCGCGCGGGGCGCGTGGATTGAAACAAAGTCGTGCGCTTCGCGGTCTCTGGCCGGTTCTCTTTTCTCCATCCCCCCCACGGTTTGACTTGTTGTGGTTCATTCGGTTTTGAATCCCTCGACTTCCTGCAATGAATCCACTACTTCCCCGCCGCTTCCTTCATGCGAATTCCTTTGGTTACTATCGGTTAGCGCATAGTCTTCTACACTCATACACGAGTGCTGTAAGATACATCACAACAAGGAAACCATATGCCTGCCGCGAAGAAGGCCACATCCCGACCGAAGCGCAGGGTCATCTCTCCCGCAGAGAAGCGCACTCAACTCCGGTTGACCGTCGATTCCAAATTTACCAAGAGCCATTTCAACCAACTTTTTGCCGTGCTCAAAATCCGGCGAAAGAACGCCCTCGCTGAGCACATCATCATGAGTTTCAAGAGCAAGGCCGCTCAAGCGCAGCTTGTTGCGTTCTACAACAACCAGTGGTTGAACATTCCATTTTAGAGTATCGACACCGCTTTCGTATTCCCTTTGACCTTCGAGATCGCCGATGAACTGGAGAGAGTTGGCGGAGAGGTTCTCGGCGGGGTGAATCGGTCCAAGGCATTTTGCCTGATGGTGGCCTATTTCTCCTTCGTCGATAAATTGAAGAAGTGGGGTGGCTGCCTTAGTACAGTTACCACAATAGGTTGTGGTACGAGAAGTATTAACCCCGTGAAACCGAGGATAGTCGCCGCACGCACTACGGTGCCAAGGAAAGAAGGGTGAAAGATGAGTGACGGATTAACTGATTCACGAGAACGGGTAAATCTAAATCCGCCAAAAGCACGAGTTGTGGAGCGTCGCGATTGGGGCGGCGGTATTTCGGGAACGCCTCAATCTTGCCCAATAGACACCACTTTAGTGCTCGGATCGGTGCTATAATTGGTGTATGGAGGAAATATGAGAGCAACCGTATCGCTCGACGACGATCTGTTACGAACGGCGGAAGAGTACAGCGGCTTGACTGAAAGAGCGGCGTTGATTCGTGCCGCGCTAAAGTCGTTGATTGCGCGGGAAGCCGGTCGCAGGCTTCTGGCGTTGGCTGGGACCGCTCCCAACATTGAAGACGTGCGGAGATTGCGAGTAGACGAACAGTGATTCTCGTGGACACTTCAATCTGGATCGCCATGTTTCGTACTGGCGCTTACAAGGCAGAGTTGGACACATTGATTGCCAATGACCAACTCTGCATTCACCCATTTTTGATTGCGGAGTTGGCGCTCGGCGCGTTGCCGGAACGCCGAAAAACACTAGCGTATCTCGACCACCTGATTTCAATCCGCCCGGTGCGGTTGGAGGATGTTCGGCACATGATCGAAGCTCGGGGATTTGCCTCGAAGGGGATCGGCTTGACGGACGCACATTTGATTGCCTCCTGCCTGGCAACTCCGGGTACCCAAATATGGACTCTAGACGGAAAACTCGGCAAAGTCGCCGAATCCCTAAGCATCCGCACTACTCTCCCTTAACAACCCTCGCCCACACCATTGCGTGCATCTTTTGACGTGAGCAAGCCATTATGCTCTTCGGCAAGTGCATACAGCTCGTCCATTCGAGTGCGGGGCATAGATAGAGTATGCAGTCGCAACGCCGCCATCTCAATATAGTTCCATTATGGAATGATATGGACACTCTAAGATCTACTGATCGTGCCCATTTTCCGGGTTCATCCGGCATCCGGATGAACCGGCCGCACGAAAGCTGCGAGCAGCAGTGGAATGATTCCGACTAGACTGCCGTGACAGTGAGTCGATAACTCGTAACTCATAGAAAGCAGGGGCAATGGATGGCCACTCTTAGCGCTCTGAGACCCTTGGTAATCGTTATTGTGACCTTAACGTGCCTGCGGTTTTTACCTGATTTGACTGCAACCTTTGCCCGTACGAGGCAGAGGTCAGCGATTTTTCCTACCTGTTCCGCAGGACAGCAGAGGTTTGGGACAGCTTTCCTCCCTCGACTTTTTCGCGACTTCTTCCGCAGAACAGCAGAGGTTTGTCAACTTTTGTGTAAATTGCCAAAAGTGTGCCCAGATTGCGTCTGGATTGTGCCCACGTCGGCTTCCCTGCTCCCAGAGTTCTATTGTGCGCACAAAAAGTTCCCTTTTAAGAAACAATCCGGCATCGAAGAATCATGCTATTCCATGTATGTTAGGTTCCCTGCAAAGGAACATCTCGCACATGACGAATTACACTGCCAAGACACTCGGTCCACAGACCTCCACCCTCTTCGTTGAACTCAACGAGAAAAACAAACGCTGCTGTCACGGCAACAGTTCATGAAACCAAGATCCGTTGGTGGCCTACTTTTGCCCCACCGTAACACCCCGCGATCACGGCGTACTATTGCCAATCCTTGCTCCGGCGCTCATGCCAATGTGGCGGCGGATACAGGTCATCGTGACAAGATGGCTGTATCTGCTGATTATAGTTTATTCTAAATCAGATGGATCAGCCATCAGGAGAGCGGCCATGGTAAAGACAGCGAAGGCATCCCGCGGTGTCTGGGAGAACCCGCCGGGGTCGGGAGTTTGGTGGATTTTGTATTATGTCAACGGTGTTCGTCATCGGGAAAAGGTTGGCCGCAAGTCAGATGCAATCGCACTGTATCAACGGCGCAAGTCTGATGCACGCGCCGGCCGCAAGTTGCCGGACCTGAGACGCGGTGATGTAGTCACTGTAGCTGAGCTGGCGGCGGATGCAGTCGAGTACGCGCGGACCCATCTCCGGACTTCACGTGATTATGTTAGCCGAGCAAAGATCATTCAGCCCGATCTTGGCTTCCGTCTTGCCTTTGAGGTTACCCCTCTGGAATTGGATCGCTGGATCGCCAAACACTGCCACACAGCAGCCACAGCGAACCGCTACAGGTCATTTTTCTCACTGTGCTTTCGTGAGGGCCAGCGGAACGGCAAGGTCGATGGGAACCCGGCGCGACTGGTCCGGCTCCGGCACGAGGAAAACGCCAGGCTTCGATTCTTGGGCAGGGACGAATATGCAAAGTTGGCCGCAATCATCCAGCGCGATCATCCTGAGCATTTCCCGTCATTTGTTATATCAGTCTTCACCGGAATGCGCTTGTCGGAACAGTTCAGTCTCACTTGGGGTCAGGTGGACTTCGAGCGGCGCATAATCCGCTTGACCAGGACGAAGAATGGCTGGGCCCGCAATGTGCCCCTCAATAGCGCCACGCTGAATGCTCTGCAGTCACAGCGCAACCATGTGCCTCACAAGCCGGGAGATATGGTCTTCCCCCGTCCTGGCCCGGCATCAGATTACAGGTGGTGGTTCAAGCCCGCGCTCAGAGAAGCGGGCATCGTGGGATACACATGGCATTCCAACCGACATACGTTTTGCTCTTGGCTTGCCATAGCGGGGGTCAGTATCAAAGAGATTCAGGTTTTGGCCGGCCACAAAACAATTGCAATGGCCGCTCGCTATGCGCATCTATCACCTGATGTCGCGGCTTCGGCATCAGAGCGTCTCGTCCTTCCCGCAACCCCAAGCACTGTCTGAGCCAACAGCCATCACAACAGCCACTAGATGAAAACTGTCTCTCGACAATAAGAGGCAGTTTTGTCTATAAAGTATTTAGTTTCTAATATTTAGAATGGAGCCGAAGATCGGAGTCGAACCGACGACCTGCTGATTACGAATCAGCTGCTCTACCAACTGAGCTACTTCGGCTTGCTACTCATCAGATTGTATAGTCGCGGCCAGATTCGGTAAAGTTTGGGCGGCGGATAAAAACATGCTGGGACCGACGATTCAACTCGCGTTGAGGATTGCAATTGTGTGGGCGGCGGCCATTCCGATGGCTGTAGCAGTGGGTGCGCTCTTCCAGCCAAGCTCGCTGTAGCCTTTTGCTTTGTGCGTTTGATCATGCGTCCCACTGAGCGAAAAGGAGCTATACTCCGTCCCATGCAGGCAGACCCAATAGAAGAATGGCGAGAGCTCAGGGAGCTCTACAGCGAGATGAGCGACGAAGAGCTGCACGAACTGGCCATCGATTTCGTCGATCTGACCGAGAGTGCCCAGCAAGTTCTGCGCGATGAGATGAAGAATCGCGGTCTAGGCGAGCCGCGAGCCGCGGGCGATGCTTCAAAGGACTCAGCCCGCATCACACCCCCGGGCTGGGATCCAGACGTTAGCCGAACGAACGCGGCAGGCGCGAATCGTGAAGGCGGTCTTCCCCACGAGTACACCTGGAAGACGCTGCTATGCGCATGTGACGAGTGGGAAGAGGCTTGGCAAATCTCCGAAGCGCTGCGGCGAGCGGGAATCGAGAGCTGGATGCAGGGGCCGGGATCGGGTGTTCGCACGGACTTGAGCACGACCGGGGTGCTGGTTGCCGCCGATCAGCTTGACGAGGCGCGCGAGATTGCCGCGAGGCCGATCCCGCAGGAAATCATCGATGAATCCAAAACGGACTCCTCAGAATTCGAACCGCCTGCATGCCCTCGATGTGGCGCCGGAGACCCGGTGCTTGAAGGTGTCGATCCGTTCAATGCATGGCGATGCGAAGCGTGCGGAAAGCAGTGGACCGAATCGACAGAAGACCCGAATAAGACACCGGAAAAAACCGGGTAGTGAAAGCCCGCAAAAACGGAAAGAGCCGCCCGGCAACAGGGCAGCTCTTTCCTCAGGGAGAATAGTCCCAACGGAGGCAAAACCATCAGAACTTTCTGGCTGCATAGTAGGGGTGTGGGAAGAGAGTGTCAAGGGGAAATCTTGGAGGAAATAAATCCTTCCGATTCAATAGTTTATAAATCGTGTTGCGGCAAAGGTATGAGGCGCATCTTCGATGTGTCTTCGCCTTTTTCCGCTCCAGAATCCCCGTCTTTTATGGGTGTTTCTTCGGTTTTATGTCCTGTTTTCCACAGCTTTAGCGGCGCCATTAACCCTTCTGATGCGGTCTGCCGCTCTCTGGCGGCGTTTCGATCCACTCTTCCCGCAAATCCAGGTGAATGAACTCCATGTCGTAGACCGAGGAGACCGGTTTGCCGCGCGCAATGCGGTACAGCGCCCGGCCGCCGCCCAGGAAAAACCCGAGCAGAATGGCGGCGCTGGCGCCAATGATCACCAGGGTCACAATGCCGATAAGCAGTCGGCCGGTCTTGGCTACCTCGGATTCCGTGGGCTGGGGGATCGAGGTAATGTCGGACTCGTAGTGTACCGTAGCCAGCAGCTTGTGGCTCTCCTCGGGGATGGCGTCGCCGCTGACGATGGCCACCAGCGGCCCACTGCGGCGGACTTCCAGGGACGCCTGGTCGGAGTCCACCAGCGGCTTTGGCCACGCGGGCAGCGCCTGGCTGCCGGCTTTTATGTAGGCCCGAATCTTGCTCTCCTGTGCGGCAGCCATCTGCGGCGTAGGGTAGTCGATGAGGGTGAGCGTGGCCGGGTTTGAGCGCAGCGAGTAGTTCGCAGTCACAGCCTCCGCGCCGTGATCGAAGCCCACCAGCTCCGGCGGCAGCACTCCGCCGCCTCCCGTATAGCCCGCCGGCCCCAACGCATAGTGCGTGGTCTGCGGGTCCAGCGAGTCCTTGGGAAGTTCGCTCAGAATGGGAGGCGCCATCGCCCTGGTCCCGTCGGGGAGGGGCAACTGGCCGGCCAGTTCGCGAAGCTCCGCGCCGGACATGGGCCCGATGCGAGAGAAATTCGCGTCTACCACCGTGTTGCCCACCCAGAAAAGCACACGGTTGTGGTTGGACGTGGCGCCGGCGCCGATCTCTTCCTTGGGCCAGCCATTCTGGCGGTAGAACGAGTAGGCGCCGTAAGCGCCGCTGGCGTCGTGAAACCGCAGCGCGCGCAGGCTGAGCGTTTCGCCGCTGCGCTTGTAGTTGGCCAGCGATCCATCGGTGAAGTCGTATTCCTTCAAGGCCGCCGCGTTGGCTTGGTCGGCTTGGCTCGCATCGATGAAAGTTTTGGGTGCATCGGCCGCAACCCATCCGGCAAAGGAGTCCGGCAGCAGCGCTTTAGGCACAGGCGGCAGCGTCAGGTGCGTGACGCCCTGCGGAGCCGTCGCTTTTGCCGGCGCAGCCTGCGCAACAGCCTGGGCAGTGCTCCCAAGCAGAGCTGCGGCACAGAATGAACAAGCCAGGATTGAACTCCAACGCATCAAGAAATGCTCCGGTATTCAGGGTACACGCTCACACCCCGCGCAGGTTGCTTGCGCGTCCCCTCTCTACTTGGACACTGACCGAGCCGGAAAGGTTCCTGCGGGGGCTTTCTACTGCGTATTTCAAGAATCCGCAATGTGTCAGGGCACGACTTCAGTCGTGCCAAAAAGGAGCCAAAAAATCAAAGGGCTTCAGCCCCTGAAGGATTACAACCAACATAGGCTCAGCCGTTTTTTGAAACATGCTCGGCTACCCTCAATCAACGCCGGTGTCTTCTTAGGGCGTAAGGCGTCGCACGAAAAAAGTGTAACACTTAGTGCTATACTTTTAAGCTGTGAGCCAGTCCCGTAAGAAGCGAACGCGCACTTTCAAGAACAGCCTGATGGCGTCGATTCACGAGACGGCCGAGGGCCTGCACTCTGCCGGAGTGATGAGCAAGCGGACGATGCGCGAGTTCGATGAGCTTTGTCTCACGCCTGTTCAGCCTCTTGCCCCCGAGCAGATTCGCGCGCTTCGTCTGCGTGAGGGCGCCAGCCAGGCTGTCTTTGCGCGGTATTTGAATGTGACAACAGGTCTGGTAAGTCAATGGGAGCGCGGAGAACGCCGTCCGCAGGGCGCGTCTCTCAAGTTGCTATCGCTGGTTGCCCAGAAGGGGCTATCGACCGTCGCTTGATTGACTCGTTCGGAACGCTCGACGATGGCTGGTCACCCGCCTCCCGTGCTGATCGTCAGAGTCTCGGACCGCCAAAGACGGTGAACCACATGAATATGGCGATGCTGCGGCGAAGCGTAGCCGCGGTCAGACAATTTGCGGAATGCCAGGAACTGTCGATTGCGGCGGAGGCGGATAGAGTATGTCTCCCAGGGCCTGGTAACGGCCGCCGTAGAAAATCAGCGCATACTCCCGAACCCCCGTGCTCAGAGGCCCTCCCAGGCAGATGCTGACTAACAATGCGAAGCCGAATGCAATTATGCCGAAGAAGACCTGGAGAAGAATGCCGGCAACCGCGGCTGACCCCGTCGCATCCGCGAAGGCCGAGTGAATGCCGAACTCAAACGCCGCAAATATACCGGCCAGGGCGAGTCCCGGAATGATCAACACGATGAACAAACCGACCGTCGCAATCGTCGGCAGGACCACGCGCAGCAGCGCGTAAACAAAGAACTGCCTCTTCTCGGCCTTGATGCGAGCCCACACCTGGGTCCACGCTTCGCCTGCCGTTGCGTCTTCGAGCGCGAAGTGCGGCAGCATGCCATCGCGCAAGATCAGGTCGGTCACAAATCCAGCCAGCGCCAGCAGAAGAATGATCGGGATCAGCGGCAACAGGAGAGCCAGCATCAACCCGACATCGGGATGGCCGTTCTGTTGAATCTCGTGAAACAGCCGCACAAACCCGGCTGCGAACGGAATTGCGACCAACGCCACCAGCAGCAGAAAGCAGAATCCCACAACCACGTTCAGCCAGAAGAACCGCAACGCCTGCGCTCCGTAGAGCCTCCAACCTGGCCGAATCTCCTTGGCATTATGGATCAGGCAATGAAAGAAGGCAAACCGCAGCCGCGTGACCAGATAGAAGATCACAATCGACAAAACAATCGCCACCAGAACGGCTACCGCAATCGCCGCGATCCATTCCGGCCTGATGTCGGACGGCGAATAGACCATCGGTCCATGTCCCGACGAATGATCGGTGTGCGAAGAGGAGTGGAAATTGCTCCCAAGACCTTCCGTGATGATTGCGACCAGGCCAAGCTTCAGAAAGGTTCCCCAATTGAATGGCCTGAAAAGGAACTCCCTGGTGCGTCGAATGGCAAGCGAAATGCCATCTACAGCAGAAATGGCGCGCATATGGGTCCTTTCCGGTGAAGGCACAGCGTACCACAGAGCTACGTAAATTCTATGTGCGTAGTTCCGCGGCCGGATGCGGAATCGCACCCCACCATGCATCGAACGCCGCCAGTGACCGCTCGCACACCAACCGGTGCCGCTCCTTCTTGTCGCGAACTTTCTTGCGCGTTTCTTCTTCGAGCGGCTCAAGCAAATCAAACGTGATGTTCGCCGGTTGAAAGTCTTTGGGATCGGCGTGCGTGATGTAATGCACCAGCGAACCGAGCGCGCAACCGCGTGGCGCAGGCACTGGCTCTTCTCCGTGCGCCAAAGAAGCCGCATAGATTCCTGCGAGCAGCCCTGTTGCAATGGATTCTGTATAGCCCTCGACTCCAGAAAGCTGTCCGGCGAACATCAACCACGGAGCCTTCTTCAGCCTGAGATTCTCATCCAATAAAACAGGCGCCTGGATATACGTGTTGCGATGAATCTGCCCGTAGCGCAGGAAGCGCGCATTCTCAAGGCCCGGAATCAGCCGCAGCACGCGGGCCTGCTCGCCAAACTTGAGATGGTTTTGAAAGCCGACCAGGTTGTAGCTGTCGGCGCGCAGGTTCTCTTTGCGCAGTTGCACAACGGCCCAGGGCGTTCTGCCGGTGCGCGGATCGCGCAGGCCCACAGGCTTCATCGGCCCAAATCTCAAGGTATCGCGGCCTCTGCGGGCCAGCACTTCGATGGGCAGGCAGCCTTCAAAGTAGTCGAGCTTCTCCCACTCCTTGGCTTCGGCAGCCTCGGCGGCCAGCAGTGCGTCAAGAAAGCGATCGAACTCCGCGCGATCCATGGGGCAATTAATGTAATCAGCTGTCCCCTTGTCCCAGCGCGCCGCAAAGTAAACCCGCTCCATGTCGATGGAATCGGCATCGACGATGGGCGAGATGGAGTCGTAAAAGGCCAGGCGCCCCGAGCCTGTGATGCGCTCAATCTCCGCGCTCAACGCGTCGGAAGTGAGCGGTCCCGTGGCCAGAATCGTGAGGTGCTTCGCACTGTCCTCGGTTTGCGGGTCTTCGCCTTGAAGCAGCGGTGCGCCCAGCCTTGTCACCTCCTCGCGAACCACGCGAATCAGGGGCTCGGCCGCAATCGCCTCGCCAATGAGCCGCGAGAACTCGACGCGATCCACCGCCAGCGCGTGGCCGGCGGGGACGGCGGTCCGGTCCGCAATTCTCAAGAGTGCCGAGCCCGCCCTCCGCATCTCCTGCTTGAGCAGCCAGGGCGCGGTGTTGGGCGACTCGCTCTTGAGCGAGTTGGAGCAGACCAGTTCGCCGAACTCCGTCGTCTGGTGGGCAGGGGTGAGCCGCGGCTTTCCGTCCACCATGGCCCGCATCTCGTAGAGGTCCACCTGGCAGCCCAACCGGGCCGCGGTCAGTGCTGCCTCCGGCCCAGCCAGTCCGCCGCCAACCACGCGAATCCTCACTGCGCCACCTGCGGTGGGGCAGACGCCTTCGGCTCGGGGAATTCAGCGTGTCGCTTTCCCAATGCACGGTCGTCCACCGGTTCTACGCCTCCCGCCAACCGCGCCAGCGCCTCGCCAATCATCCGCACATTGCGCCACTCATCCAGGAACTCGGCCCCCATAGCGCGATAAAACTCAATCGCCGGAGTATTCCAGTCCAGCACCTCCCACTGCAGGCGCGGGCAGTTTTTTTCTTGAGCGATGGCCGCTACTTGCTGCAGCAGCGCCTTGCCGATCCCCAGTCCGCGGAACTCCGGCGCAACGAAGAGGTCCTCAAGGTAGAGCCCTGGCCGCCCCATCCAGGTTGAGTAGTTGAAAAAGTACAGGGCAAAGCCGGCAGGCTGGCCGCCCTGTTCGGCTATCAGGCAGAAATAGAAGGGGTTAGTGCCAAAGCCGTCGTGGAGCAGGCCCTCCTCGGTCGCCGTCACCGCGTCCGGTTCCCGCTCGTAGACGGCCAGTGCGCGAATGAATGCGAGAATCTGCGGTACATCCGCCGCAGTCGCGGTGCGAATCGTGGTTGCCATCCCTGTATTCTAGTGTGTGATCCAGGCCACAAGCGGCAGCCTTCCCGACACACTACGATGGTGAGGTGAACCTTGCGGCGTCCTCCCATGCAGGTTCCCTGCCTGGAGGCTCCTGCAACTTGCTGCCGGGCTGAACCGTCCATTTGATTCGGCCTGAAGGCAGGGCTTCAAAGCCGTTCATAGCGCGGCGGCCATTGCACATGTTGCCATGCGCCCCTTGTGCTGAGTAGTCGATTGGATTTAACTTGGGTGCTGCTGGCAGCGCCGGTTCAAAGAACGGTCCCTGCGGCAACTTACTGGTATCGGATGCAACCGGCGGCCGAGGCCACAAGAGTTTCGGCAGTTTTAGTTCGGCCTCTGGCGCCTGTCTTCAAGGGCACACTCACTGGGTAAACGCCTCTGGCGGAGACCTGGGTTGGGCCTCGGAAATACGACTTTTTTGAGCTCGCGGGCAGCCTTGTTCCCGCCGCTCCCAAGGAGAAGATCATGAAACGCAACTTTTCACTTTGGCTTGGCCTGCTGGCTTTCGCCCTCTTGCCCGCGCTTGCGCAGACACCCGCGCCCATGGGTAAAATTCACGGCCACGTGACCAACCCGACGGGGGCGTCTACGGTCAACGGCACGGTGAGCCTGTCGACCGACGGCGGCAGAACCCCAAAGTACAGCTTCCCGGTCTCCGCAACCGGCGATTATGCCGGCGAGGCGGCTCCAGGCAACTACACCGTGGTCTACCGGGCGCCGGAAACACCAGCCGACCAGATGGTCGATTCCATCAGCGGCGTCAAAGTCCTGGCCGATCAGGATGTCATGGCGGATGTGGACATGTCCCGCAAGGAATTCATTGACAAGCTCAGCCCGGAACAGAAAAAAACTCTGGACGAACTCAAGAAGCATAACTCCGAAGCCATGAAGGCCAACGAGATCATCAAGAACCTCAACGCCGACATCAGGGTCGCCTCGCAGGATTTCAAAGACGCTGACGCCGCCCGTGCCGCGGCAGTTCAAGCTCTGGGCGCGACGGCCTCCAAGACCGATCTCGATGCCAAGGAAGCGGAGATCAAGGCCGCGAAGTACACCGAGGTTGAAACCCTTATGCTCAAGGACACAGCGGCCAAGCCGGACGCTTCTGTCTTGTGGGTCGATCTGGGCCAGGCGCAGGTTGGACTCAAAAAGTACGACGAAGGGGAAGTGACCTATAAGAAGACCCTCGAAGTGGAGGCCGCTTCCAAGAAGCCGAATATCGCCGTTTCGGGCTCGGCCGACGCTGGTTTGGGCGAGATCTACGCGCGCACCGGCAAGATTCCCGAGGCCAATGCGGCCTATGACGCAGCCGCCAAAGTCAATCCAACCGGGGCGGGTCTCTACCTGAAGAACGAAGCCGTGATCTTCTTCCAGATGAACAATTCAACTGCGCAGGTGGCCGCTGCGAACGAGGCCATTGCGGCCGATCCCACCCAGCCAATCCCCTACTATCTCAAGGGCGCGGGGCTAATCGTGAACGCTACCGTCGACCCCGCGGGCAAGTACGTTCTGCCTCCAGGTTGCGCCGAGGCTTACCAGAAGTATCTTGATCTGGCGCCCACTGGCCCCTATGCGGCTGAAGCAAAGGGCATTCTGGCTCAGTCCGCGCAGAAGGTCGACAACAACTACAAGGCTCCCACCAAGAAGAGGTAAGCTCTCAGCTTGTTTTCCCAAGGGCGTCTGCCGCGGCGGACGCCCTTGGTTTTTTGGGGCCCTTGAATCCCTTCTGTGCCACAGTCCTCGCCACCCTCTACAATCCAATCCATGAGCCCCGCTCTCCCCAGCTACGAGGAAGCCGCGGCACTGGTTGCCCATTACGCCGCCCGTCTCGCCGGGTTGCGGCCCTCGGCCCAGAGCGTGAGGCTTGGTCTGGCGGCAGGCCGGGTGCTGGCCCAGCCCCTCTATGCCGATCGCGATCAGCCGCCGTTTGCCCGCTCCACCCGTGACGGCTTTGCCTGCCGTGCCGCGGAAGCCTCCGCACATGGAGCGCTTACCCTGGTCGGCGCCACCCGTGCAGGCGAGGCTCCGTCCGGACCGCTGCCGCCGGCCGCTGCCTGGGAGATTATGACCGGTGCTCCGGTTCCAGCGGGCGCCGACGCCGTGATGATGATCGAACACGTCAGGATCGAACACGTCAAAGCCGGCGGGGAACAGGTCCGCCTGCTTTCGCCTCGCAAGCTGAAACAGGGTGAGAACATCGTGGCCCAGGGCGCCCAGGCTCGCCAGGGAGACGAACTGCTTGCCACTGGGACCGCAATCCAGTCCTCGCAGATTGCACTCGCCGCAGCCTGCGGCTACTCTGCACTTGAGGTCTTCGTCCGGCCCCGTGTGGCCATCCTCACTACCGGCGATGAACTCGTGCCTGTCGAGTCCGAGCCCGCTCCCGGTCAGATCCGCAATTCGAACGCCCCCATGCTAGCCGCGATGGTGGCCGCCGCGGGTGGTGAGCCCTGGGTCTTGCCCAGCGCCGAGGACAAGGCTGAAGCTCTCGACCACGCGCTTGCCCAGGCCGCGGAGGCTGACCTTCTGCTTCTCTCCGGCGGCGTCTCGGCGGGAAAATTCGATCTTGTCGAGCCCGCCCTGGCCCGTGCTGGCGCTCGCTTCCAATTTACCGGCGTTCGCATCCAGCCCGGCAAGCCCCTGGTTTATGGGGAGCTGCCAAGCGGGCGTCACGCGTCTTCTCAATCGCGTGGCGAGGAGCGCACTTTGCCGTTCTTTGGGCTTCCCGGCAATCCAGTCTCTTCCGCCGTCACCTTTCTGCTCTTTGCGGCGCCCATGCTGGCGGCGCTTGCAGGCAGTCTTGAATCTGGCCCACGCTTTGCCCTGGCGCGGCTCTCAAAAGATTCCGACAAGCACGGCAAGCCTGGACTCACCCGCTTTCTCTCCGCGTCCTGCACCTTCAGCGGGGCTGTCGGCCAGCTTCCAGAGGTTGCGCTCGTTCCCTCGCAGGGTTCGGGCGACTTAGCCGCACTGGCTCGCTGCAACTGCTTCCTGGTCGTACCCGAAGAGACTTCCAGCCTTGAAGCCGGCGCAATTGTCCGCATTCTGCTCTCCTGAGCATGTCCGGTGGTAGTGTAAGGACGAATAGGTGCCCCATCCATTCCGCGTGACCGGGTCCCCACAGACGGGTCTTTGTCTGTGGGGTGGTTGGCGGAATGGGTGGGAGGCCACGCATTCCCGGAACAATAACAGAGCCCCAGAGGATCCCATGCCCAAACCCTCGAAACCGCAGCTCTCGCATTTTGACTCCTCCGGCCAGGCCACCATGGTCGATGTGAGCGCCAAGCAGCCCTCCCGGCGAACTGCCACCGCCTCGGCGTTTGTCGAGCTCTCCGCGGCAGTCCTCGCCGCCTTGCCCGCCAATCCCAAAGGCAATCCCCTTGAGGTAGCTCGATTCGCAGGCATCCAGGCTGCCAAGCGCACCGCCGATCTGATTCCCATGTGCCACCCACTGCAGCTTAGTCACGTAGACGTCCAGGCGGAGATCGTTCCCGGCGGCGTCCGCATTACTGCGACGGCGGCCACCACGGGCCCCACCGGCGTTGAGATGGAAGCGCTCACCGCCGCTGCCGTAGCCGCCCTCACCGTCTACGACATGACCAAAGCTCTCGACAAGGCAATCGTCATCCGAAATATTCAGCTCGAAGAAAAGTCCGGCGGCAAGAGCGGAGATTTCCTGAGGGCCGGGGGTAGCGCATGATCTCGCCAAATGTCCTTCCCCAACCCCCAAAATGCACTACGATTCTCCTTCCGTGTGAAGGAGGCTTCATGCCGCGCTCCCCGATTTTTGCTACCTGCCTTGCCTTGGCTACCCTCGTCCCAGGCTGGGCGACCGCCCAGTCCATCTCTGTTTATCAGTCCACGCCTGATCTGCTTGAGACTCTCTCGCAGCGCGCTACACTGCATTTCTCCACCAAAGCCGCTCCGGGCGCGCAATCCCCGCTCATCACCGTGGACGACGCGCAGCGATTCCAGGAGATCGACGGTTTCGGCGCCTCGCTGACTGACGCGGCAGCCTGGCTCTTCGCCAAGAAGCTCACTCCGGCGCAGACCGACGCCGCCTTCAAGATGCTCTTTAGCCGACGGGACGGCATTGCGCTCAGTTTCCTGCGCCAGCCCATCGGGTCTTCAGACCTGGCTGTCACCTTCTACTCCTACGACGACCTCTGCCAGCAGACAGACAAGGCCTGCACCACCCCCGCCGGCGTAAGCGATCCCAATCTCGACCACTACTCCCTTCAGCACGACCAGGAATACATCCTGCCGCTGCTCAAGAAGGCCGTCGCCCTCAATCCGTCGCTCCACATCATGCTCGCCCCCTGGAGCGCGCCCGGCTGGATGAAGACCTCCGGATCGATGCTCGGCTCCAATCCCGACACCAAGCAGCCCTCGTCCCTACGCCCCGAAGCCTATCAGCCGCTCGCCAATTACCTTGTGAAGACGATTCAGGGTTATCAGGCAGCCGGCGTGCCGGTGTACGCCCTGAGCGTGCAGAACGAACCGCTCTACGCCCCACCCACCTACAGCGGGATGCGGATGCTGGCCACCGAGCAGGCGGCCTTCCTGGGCAACGCGTTGGGGCCGACCCTTGTCGCGGCGCATCTCAACACCAAGGTCATGGTTTACGACCACAACTGGGACCGCCCCGACTACCCGGAAACTGTGCTGAAGGACCCCAAGGCCGGTCCACTAGCCGCCGGAACCGCCTGGCACCACTACGGGGGTGATCCCTCGGTCATGACCAAAAATCACGAGGAGTTTCCCCAAAAGGACCAGTGGGTGACCGAATCGAGCGGTGGGGCCTGGCAAAAGGACAATGTCCTTGCCGCCGAGGCAGCGGAATTGATCGCCGTCACCCGCAACTGGGCAAAAAGTTACGTGCTGTGGGCGCTGGCCACCGACCAGAACCACGGCCCCTTTGTGGGCGGTTGCGAAACGTGCCGAGGTCTGGTCACCATCGACCTCTCCAACCCCGAAAAGGCGACCGTGAAGCCCGAACCCGACTATTACGTGCTTGGCCAGGCCAGCAAGTTCCTGCTGCCCGGCGCGTTTCGCATCGCCTCGGATGAACCTGCCGGAACGAAACTGAAAGACGTAGCCTTCCGCAACCCCAACGGTACGGTTGTGCTCTACACCTTGAATGCCGGAACCGCGAGCCAGGACCTGCGCATAGGCTTCCACGGAAAAACTGTGGCCACCACCCTACCGGCAGGATCGGTGGCCACGTTCATCTGGAGCCCGTAAGCGGAGAAGGAACCGATCAAGTATTTCCTCTGCGATCTGCCGGCGAACTACACACTGCGCCGCCTGGTGCGCATCACCAAGTGCAGGTGGAAGATCGAACAAGACTACCACCAGTTGAAGGAAGGGCTTGGCCTGGATCATTACGAAGGAAGGAGTTGGAACGGCTGGCACCATCACGTGACCTTGGTGATGCTGGCGCACTCCTTCCTGACCCTGGAAACTTTGCGCAGTAAAAAAAACTTCTGGGTGGACCCTGCCAAGGACTCGGCGTGAAATCCAATACTTGCTCTTCACGTGGACAGGCAACTGCGCTTACTGCGGGGTCGCGGTGGACCACTCACACGGCCCGTAGCACTTAACGTTGTAATATTAGCGCGACAATCTTTACTTTTTTGAAACCTCGGTGTGGCTGTGAGGCTTTCGCTGTACCTTCTCCGGCCGCTTCACCTTGAGTACGTCCTTCATCACTTCCCCAAACGGCAGGGGGATGGGCGGAATCGGCCTTGAGTTCGTGGTTCTCCTCGATTGATTTTGCTGATTCTCCAGGGCATACTTGACATTCCATTTGCGGAAATGTAAAGTAGGCTTGTCTTTTAGGAAAGGAAACCAACCATGGCCTTCTGCAATCGACACTTTAGCCCACTTCAGCGCCGCTCTCTACAGCTGTTCTTTGCCAATCTACTCCTCACCGCCGTGATCGTCGTGATCGCCCATAAAACATACGACCAGGCGCGTGCGTCAATGCTGCTGACCTACGTGCTGGCCACCCTCGCCGCCATCCCTGTGATTGTGGTCATCGCCGTCGTCGGCCGCTATATGGCGCGGGAGACCGATGAGTTCGTCCGCATGATGGTCGTCCAGGCACTCCTCTGGGGACTGGGCGTGACGTTTGTTGCCGATACATTTCTCGGCTGCCTGTTCGCGTACCCCTCCATCTACACGCTGATCCCACCCCTCAACCTCGACCTCTTTGTCGTTTCCGCGGGAGTGGCGTTGCGGGTCCAGATGTGGAGGAACCGATGAAGAACCGGCTCCGTGTTCTGCGCGCCGAGCGTGGCTGGAGCCAGGCCGACCTGGCCGAGCGGCTTCAGGTCTCCCGTCAATCGGTCAACGCCATCGAGACAGGAAGGTTCGATCCGAGTTTGCCCCTTGCGTTCAAACTGGCGAAGCTTTTCGAGACGACGATCGAGGCGATCTTCGTTGAGGATTCGGCGGCTGCATCGGAAGGATCTCACTGACCAAGCGCCGGCCCAGAATCGCCAGAACCTTTTCCGCTCCTCCCATTGCCCATCGACAATATAAGCAAAATTGCTTATATTTTATAAGTGAAGAGCAGCGAGTTCAAGCGGTGGCTGGCGGCTCAGGGAGCGACGTTTCAGTCAGGCAAGGGCTCGCATCTGAAGGTGGAGCTGAACGGCAAGACTTCCGTCCTGCCGATGCACACCAAGGATCTCAAGAAGGGCCTGGTCGAGGACATTAAGAAACAACTCGGGCTTAAGTAGGAGGAGCGGTATGTTGAGCTATCCAGCAAATTTTGAACCAGCCGAGGAGGGCGGGTTCGTGGTAACCTTCCCCGATATCCCCGAGGCAATTACTCAAGGTGAGGATGAGCAGGACGCGCTGCTGCATGCCGCGGATGCGCTTGAAACGGCACTCGACTTTTATTTTGAAGCGGGGCGGACGGTTCCCACACCCTCCAGGCCAAAGCGTGGCCAATATCTGGTCGAGCTGCCTGCCAGCGTTTCCGCCAAGGTTCTGCTCTTGAACGAGATGAATGTGCAGAAGATTCGCCCGGCAGAACTGGCGCGACGTTTGCAGGTGACGCCGCAGGAGGTGACCAGGTTGATCGACCTGCGTCACACATCGCGGATCGATGGCATCGCCGTCGCACTGAAGGCACTCGGCAAAACCATGGAGATTCGGGCCGTATAAAGCTAAACTTATCGCCGAGGGAGCCACACGCGAGAGCCGGTGGAATCTTGCGATTGCATTTGTACCGGCTTTCTCCGCCGCCCATTAAGTTCTTCATGGATGAACAAAAGCCTTGAACCTCTCTTTGGCCTATTTCGTATGATCTTTGCGGGGACGGGTGCGGTTCAGCGTCAATCAAGCGTGTTACATTACGCTATCAAGGAACGTCAGCCCAGCGAATTCACTCAACCGAAGGAAATCTTCCCATGCGACATAGCCAACTTGTTCCCGTGATTTGCCTAACAGGCTGCCTGAGCGCAGCCGGTCTTCTGCATGCACAATTGGCAAAGCCTCCCGTAGCGCCTGTCCAAACCGTTGTCGACACCTACTTTGGCCAGAAGGTTGAAGACCCTTACCGGTACATGGAGAACCAGAAGGATCCCGCGGTGGTCGCCTGGATGAAAGCGCAGGCCGACTACACGCGCACGGTGCTGGACTCCATGCCCGGACGCAAGGCGTTTGCCGCCCAGATGCAGACCTATATGAACGCCGCCGAATACACCATCTCCGATGTGCAGCTTGCGGGAAAGTTTACCTTCTATCGCAAACGCAAACAGGGCCAGAATCTGGCCGCGCTGTATGTTCGCGAGGGGACGGACCCGCGGGAGCGGCTGCTCTTCGATCCCAACAAGTTTGACACCGGCGACCACCATATCTCGCTCGATCAATACTCCCCCTCCTGGGACGGCAAATATGTTCTGATCGGCAGCTCTCCCGGCGGGTCCGAGGACCAGACCGCGCACGTCTACGAAACCGCTACAGGCCGTGAACTGCCGGATAGCCTGGAACGGTACCTGGGTGGAGTTTTTTCCCTCGACGGAGAAACGGTCTACTACTTGCAGCGCCAGAAGCTCGCGCCGGGAGCTCCTCCCACCGACAAATACAAGAAAGGAAAAGTCTTCGAGCATAAGCTTGCAACCGATGTGAGCGCCGATCAGCCGGTGTTCGGCTACGATGTCTGCCCCGGTGTGAAGATTACCGAGGATGAGTTCTCCTTCGTTTTTCCAGCGCCGAACTCGTCCTACGCGATTGGGATTGTCAGTAACGGCGTGGCGCCTGCCCAGGAGGTTTATGTCGCTCCCTTAAGCGCCATTGGAACCAGGACAAGTTGGAAGAAGCTGGCCAGCTACAGCGACAACATTACAGATCTCGCTTTGGTCGGCAACGATCTCTACCTTGTGACGCTCAAGGACGCTCCGAACGGTAAGATTCTGCGAGTGAGCGCCGCGGACCCAGACCTGTCCAAAGCGGAGGTTGTGCTTCCCGGCAGCTCCGCGGTTCTGACCGGCTCGTATGTCGGGACAAATGTTCTTCGTCCGGCAAAGGACGCGCTTTACATTCAGCAGGCGGAGGCCGGTATTGGGAAAGTTCTTCGTCTTTCCTATCGGCCCGGATCGAAGCCGCAGGCGATTTCGCTTCCCTTTGACGGCAGCGTCGACGATGTGGTCACGAATCTGACGGAGCCGGGAGCGCTGATCGACATGGCCTCCTGGACAAGTCCTGGAGATTATTACCGCTACGATCCAGCCACTGCTGCCGCCGTTGCGATGCATCTGGTTCCGGAAAATGCCGTCGATCCCAAGGACTTTGTTTCAGAAGAGCGAATGGCTCCCGCGCCGGATGGAACGCTGATTCCGCTTTCCATCGTCTACAAGAAAGGCATGAAGCTGGACGGAAACAACCCCACCGCTCTCATTGGCTATGGGGCTTATGGCGATGTGTTTAAGCCGGGGTTCTCGCGCCGCAACTCCGAATGGATTGAGCGAGGCGGCATTCTGGCCGTGGCGCATGTGCGTGGCGGCGGCGAGTATGGATTAGCGTGGCACCTGGCCGGCCAGAAGCTCACCAAGCCGAATACCTGGCGCGACTTTATCGCCTCGGCGCAGTATCTGATCGACCACAAGTACACGTCCACGCCGAAGCTTGGAATCTGGAGCCAGAGCGCCGGTGGAATTTTGATCGGGAGGGCTGTCACCGAACGTCCCGACCTCTTCGCTGCGGCAGTGGACGGTGTGCCGTGTTCAGACACCTTGCGAGAGGAAACCGGCGCAAATGGGCCGCCGAATATTCCCGAGTTCGGAACGGTAACCACGAAGGAGGGCTTCGAAGGGCTCTACGAAATGAGCTCGTATGCGCATGTGAAGGCGGGAACGAAATACCCTGGGATCCTGGTGACCGCAGGGGCAAACGACCCCAGAGTCGATCCGTGGCAAGGCGCAAAGATGGCTGCCCGGCTGGAGGCAGCGAACGCAAGCGACAAGCCGATCCTGCTGCGCGTCAACTATGACGCTGGCCATGGAATCACCGATACCGTATCGCAGCAGGTCTCCGACTGGACGGACATCTTCACCTTCTTCCTGTGGAACTTTGGCGAGAAGGACTTCCAGCCGTCTGCGCTCAAGCCATAGGAGTTGATCGTGCTGGATGCATCTTCGGGTTGCCGTTTGGGCCAGCGTGCGATTGCCGGCCGCTCTCTTGCGCCGTCTTCTGGCGCAAAGGTAGGAGGCTGACTTATTGACCTGCTAGGCCGCCGCCGCATGAATCGCCAGCAGCTTTTCCAGCAGCGGCTTGAGCAGCTTCAAATCCAGCGCATTCGCGCCGTCGGATTTGGCGTTCGCCGGGTCGTCATGGACTTCAAGGAACAGTCCGTCCACACCCGCCGCCACAGCCGCCCGCGCCAGCAGTGGAATGAATTCCGGCTGTCCGCCGCTTACCCCGCCTGCCGCTGAAGGCTGCTGAACCGCATGCGTCCCGTCAAAAACCACCGGCGCGAACCGGCGCATCAACGGCAGCGAGCGGTAGTCCACCACCAGCGTGTTGTAGCCGAAACTCGCTCCCCGCTCGGTCAGAAAGACCCGCTCATTCCCGGTCGAGCGCACCTTCTCCACCGGGTGCTCCATGTCCCACGGCGCCACAAACTGCCCCTTCTTGATGTTGACGGCGCGCCCGGTCTTGCCCGCAGCCACCAGCAGGTCCGTTTGGCGGCAGAGGAAAGCAGGAATCTGCAGCACGTCCACGGCTTCGGCGGCAATCTCGCAGTGGCCGGGCTCGTGCACGTCGGTCAGCACCGGCAGCCCCGTTTCCCGAGCCAGGCGCCCCAGAATCCGCGTGCCCTC
>Ga0255351_1000125_pt1 | contig 35494 bp, 30 predicted proteins | sample HBST25r2metaG_FD_186024 | JGI IMG/M metagenome (GOLD analysis project Ga0255351, IMG submission 186024) | Peat soil microbial communities from Stordalen Mire, Sweden - H.B.S.T-25.r2 | ecosystem: Environmental > Terrestrial > Soil > Wetlands > Peat | place: Sweden: Norrbotten County, Stordalen... | reverse complement strand
AATCTACACTAAACTCTGACGCAACCTGTCTCAAACTTGTTGACACGTTCCGAAGCGGCAAGAGATTCTGGACTACGAACTTTCGGTATACGTGTGTGAAGGTACGGATAGTGAGAAACTCGACTGGTTCAAAATCATCAACATCGCGGGTGAGAAACTGACCGATCAGGAGTTGCGGAATGCAATTTACACAGGCCCCTGGCTCGCGGATGCTAAACGGTGGTTTTCGCGCTCTGGAGGGCCTGCGTACCAGATAGGGGAAAAGTATGTAAGCGGCACTCCCATACGGCAAGAAATCTTGGAGAAGTCGCTGGAGTGGATTTCGGGGGACAAAATCGAGGGCTATATGAGCCAACACCAGCACGACGGTGACGCCCAAGAACTGTGGCAGTACTTTCAGGAAGTGATTGCGTGGGTGGCGCGCACATTCCCGAACTATAGAAAACTTACGAAGGGGCTTGAGTGGGGCAGGTTCTACACCAAGCACAAGGACGACAAGCTCAACGCGGCGAAGCTGGAGCAGCGTATCGTGGAGCTTATCGAAGACGACGAAGTGGACAATAAGAGAGGCATCTACGAATACCTTTTGACCGGCGACGAAAAAACCTTGAGTTTGCGTGCATTCGACCAAAAGACGCAGGTGACAAGATACGAGAAGCAGAAGGGTATTTGCCCTGTCTGCAAAAAACACTTCGAAATAGGCGCAATGGAAGCTGATCATATCCTCCCGTGGAGCAAGGGAGGAAAGACCGTGCCTGCTAATTGCGCCATGCTCTGCAAGATGGATAACAGAACAAAGAGCGGGAAGTAGACAGCGGACTATAAACCGTTATTGCGGCGCGGGCAGGTTCGCCGTCATCTCCGTTGACTGCACAGAGGCCAGCACATCGGTTTCGGCGGGGAGGGGTGTGGGCAGCGGGCCTTCCAGCGCCAGCGCCAGCACCTCGTCCATCTGGTCCACAAAGTGGAGCTTCATGGCCTTCTTGATGTTGTCCGGCATCTCGGCAATGTCTTTCTCGTTAGCCCTGGGCAGGATGATTTCAAAGATGCCGGCCCTGAGCGCGGCGAGCAGCTTCTCCTTCAATCCGCCGATGGCCAGCACCTTGCCGCGAAGGGTAATCTCGCCGGTCATGGCGATGTCGCGACGAACAGGAATCTTGGCCAGCGCGCTGGCCATTGCGGTGGCCATGGTGATGCCGGCCGAGGGGCCGTCCTTGGGGATTGCGCCCTCGGGAACATGCAGGTGCAGATCCACGTTGCGATAGAACTCGCGCGTAAGCCCCAGCACCTGCGCCTTGCCGCGAATGTAACTCAGAGCGGCCTGCGCCGACTCCTGCATGACGTCGCCAAGCTGACCGGTGATGGTGAGCTTGCCTTTGCCGTCGAGCACCTGGACTTCCGTAGTAAGAATGCTGCCGCCAACTTCAGTCCAGGCCAGGCCCGTGACCAGCCCGATCTCACTCTTTTCATGCACTTCAGAGTCGCGGAACCGGGCCACGCCCAGGAACTCATGGATATTCTTCGCTGACAGTTCTTCCTTGTGCTTGAGGCCGACTTTCACCACCTTGCGCGCCACTTTGCGGCAGACATTGCCGATCTCGCGCTCCAGGTTGCGGACGCCGGCCTCGCGCGTGTAGTAGCGGATGATCTCCAGAATCGCGTCGTCGGTGAAGACCACGTTTTTCTCGCTCAGTCCGGTTTGCGTGCGCTGCTTCTTTACCAAGTATTGGCGGGCAATTTCCAGCTTCTCCGCTTCGGTGTAGCCTTGCAGCCGGAGAACCTCCATGCGGTCCTGGAGCGCGGCCGGAATGGTGTGCATGACGTTCGCCGTGGCCACAAACAGCACCTGCGACAGGTCATAGTCCACATCGAGATAGTGGTCCTGGAATGTGGTGTTCTGCTCCGGGTCAAGCACTTCCAAAAGTGCTGACGACGGGTCGCCCCTGAAGTCCGAAGCCATCTTGTCCACTTCGTCGAGCAGGAAGACCGGGTTCTTGGTTCCCGCGCGCTTCATATGCTGGATAATCTGGCCGGGTAAAGCTCCAATATAGGTCCTGCGGTGACCGCGAATTTCGGCCTCATCGCGTATGCCGCCCAAGGAGAGCCGCACAAACTTGCGGCCAGTCGCTTTCGCAATCGACATGCCCAGCGAGGTCTTGCCCACGCCCGGAGGACCGGCGAAGCACAGGATCGAGCCTTTGGGATTTTTTACCAACTGGCGGACCGCGAGAAACTCAAGAATGCGTTCCTTGATTTTTTCCAACCCATAATGATCGGTGTTGAGCACCTTTTCGGCATAATCTATGGAGCGGGTTTCCTTCGACCGCTTCTTCCACGGCACGGCCAGCAGCCAGTCAATGTAGTTGCGGCTAACGGTGGACTCAGCCGACATGGGCGGCATGGCTTCAAGCTTCTTGAGCTCCTGGATGGCCTTGTCGAGCACTTCCTTGGGCATGCCGGCGGCTTCAATCTTCTTGCGCAGCTCGTCGAACTCGCTTTTCTCGCCGCGGCCCAACTCCTTTTGAATGGCTTTGATCTTTTCGTTGAGGTAGTACTCTTTTTGCGCCCGCTCCATCTGCCGCTTTACCCGCGACTGAATGTTGCGGTCCAGGTCCAGCTTTTCAATCTCGATGTCCAGCACATCGGCGATGCGCGCCAGCCGCGCAGCGGGGTCGAAGATGGCCAGCAGCTCCTGCTTCTCCTCGATGCCGAGTTGCAGGTTGGCGGCGATGGTGTCACTCAGCTTGGCCGCCTCGTCCATGCGCACCGTGGCGATGATGGTCTCGTAATTCAGCGACTGCTGCAGCTTGACGTACTGCTCGAACAGGCCGGTTACGCGCGTCATCAGTTGCTCAACGGCCGGGGTCATTTCAAACTGGGTTTTGCCGGTGCGCACCGTCGCCACAAAGAAGCCGTCATGGTCGTTCACCTCAGAGGATTTGGCGCGCTCCACGCCCTCGACCAGCACCTTGATGTTGCCGTCGGGCATTTTGACGCTCTGCACAATCGTGCAAATCGACCCGACCTGGTAAATCTCCTTGGCTTTGGGCTCGTCCACCGAGGCATCGTGCTGAGTCGCGAGGAAGATCTTGCGGTCGCCGTTGAGCGCTTCTTCAAGGGCGCGCACGCTGGACTCGCGGCCCACCACGAAGGGCGTCATCATGTACGGAAATATCACCATGTCCCGGATGGGCATCATGGGCAGCTTGCGTGCTTCGGTCTTTTCGCGGGATGCGGTCATTGGGCCCCCTGGGGAATTGGATGGACTGTATAAACACCGGCTGCTGGGCCGGTGGTGAGGCTCTTGTTGGGATTGTACACCGAGTCAATTGTAAACCCTTGAAAAGAGGCTAGATACAAAGTAAACCATTCATTTCAAAAGAGATTCCACGCAGAGCAATCGAAAGTAATCGGGTAAGCCGCCTGCTGGGTACATCAGATTCCTTGCGGTTGATGCGTCCCGCGGCTACCCATGCTATCGTTTTGGGAGTCCCTAAAGGATTGGCCGGCAATGGATGCCAGGCACCAAGCCGCCTCCAAACCTTCAGACTCACAAGGTTCCGCTTTGGTGAGCCGATTGACTTGAAGGAGGTACCGCGTGGCGAAGAGGCCCACCCGAGCAAGGAGTGCGAAGGTTGTCTGAAACCGCTGAACTCGACATTTCGCAAGCGAGCAGACTTGTCCCGGAGCCCCCGGTCGATTTGCAGTTCGCGCCGCATTGGTTTGCTGTCTATACCACTTCGCGTCATGAAAAGCGCGTGGACCAGCACTTGAGCGTGAGGGAGATTGAGCACTATCTGCCCCTCTACCAAACGCAGCGCAAGTGGAGCGACGGGTCGAGGGTCACCCTGAATCTCCCGCTGTTTCCCGGTTACATCTTTGTCCGCATCAAGCGGGCTCAGCGCGTGCGCGTGCTGGAAGTGCCGGGGGTGCTGGCAATTGTAGGCGGCACTGGGCGCGCGCCGGCGCCGTTGCCGGAGGCCGATATCGAAGCGTTGCGATTTGGCCTGCATCTGCGCCGTGCCGTACCGCATCCTCTGCTCAAAGTAGGGCAGAGAGCGCGCATTCGCTCAGGCGCTCTGGCCGGAATGGAGGGTATTGTGGTGCGAAAGAAGAACAGGTTCCGTGTCGTCCTCACCATGGATGCGATCATGCAGAGCATCGCCGTGGAAGTGGACGAAAACGAACTGGAGCCCATGAATTCGGATTGCCTGCCCTGCGCCTGAGGCCGCGATTCACGCTTCCGCAGCAACGTTACGGCTTCTCCTGAATCTTCATCAAAAAGCTTGTGATTGTCTTGTCGCTGGGCACCAGCATCTGATGGGGCAGGCCCGCCGGAACATGCGCCACATCGCCCGCCCTCAGTTCCTGCCGTGTGCCGCCCTTGATTGAGACTCCGCGAATCTCTCCCGGCCCAATCGTCTCGGCGCCTTCAATCGTGCCGCCTGTCAAAAGCGTCGCGCGGCCATCGAGGACATAGAACAAGTCGGCGAAGTTTTCATGCAACTCCACAACGCCGTCGCGGCTGCGGAACGAGAGCATGGTCAAGTGCCGCGGATACTCCTTCAGTGTCTCGCTGGCCGAGCCGTCTGAGTGCTTGGCCAGCTTGCGCAAGTACGCCGCCCGTTCCAGCAGGATTGCGGGCGACCAATGATCCAACTGGCCCGGTGCATCCTTGTGTACATCCCTGCGTGGAGCCTGCGGCCCAGGCAACTCGGGATTGATTTCTTTCAAAATCCGCTTCGATAAAGTGTCACTGTCCATCTCTTCCTCTTCGCCTCCCGCAAATCTTCCCATCCAACTGCCGGCAATCTTCCCTCACGCCAGCCCCGCCAATTCCCGCGCCCGGTTGAACACCCCAAGCAGCATGGGCCGCGTCAGCTTGCCCGTATTGGTGTTCTGCAACGATGGATGATAACTCGCAATCAGTGTAAGCCCGCCCGGCAGCGCATACTCCTTGCCGTGGCCGAAAATGAATCCCGCCCGCGACTTCAGCTTGCCGGCGCGCAGTTGATGACCAAGGAATCCATCAAACGCGATCTTGCCCAGGCAAACAACCACGCGCAACTCCCGCATCAGCCGAATCTCTTCGTCCAGCCACGGCGCGCAGTTGCGCTGCTCCTCAGGAGTGGGTTTGTTGGCAGGCGGAGCGCAACGGACGACGGCGCTGATCCACGCCCCCGTGAGTTCCATCCCATCGTCACGCGAGACGGCTTTGGGTTGCGAAGCAAAACCGGCCTCATGCAGCACAGGAAAAAGAAAATTCCCCGACCCATCGCCGGTAAAGGGCCTCCCGGTGCGGTTGGAGCCATGCGCTCCCGGAGCCAGTCCCAGCACCAGCACCCGCGCCTTCCTATCTCCAAAAGAAGGCACCGGCTTGCCCCAATATTCGAACTCCGCGAAGGCGCGGCGGCGGACGCGGGCAACCTCCGCGCAATAAGGGCGCAGCCGTTCGCAGCGGTCGCAGGCCACAATGCGGGCGTTCAAGGCTGCAAGAGATTTGATGGTAGCGGCCATGACCGCATTCTAGCGTTTTCAAAGACGGCGTAGGGGCACTGGCGCTCCACCCTCGCCGCGTTCTTGTTTTTGTGGCTAGAGTGGGCTTGCCGCCTTGGCGTAGAATTGGACCGCAACCGGAATACGCTTTCCCGCGATGGGAAAATCACCTTGGGGGCCGGAACCGGCTCCGGAGAATTCAATTGCATTTCCAGGGATGGATTGAGATGAAGACCTTTATGAACGCGCTTGCCCTGCTCCCCTTTGCCCTGCCAGTCCTCGTCTTGCCAGTTTTGATGGCTGGCCCGCTGGCCGTTTTCAGCCACGCCCAGGCCGTGACCGAGATCGGCGGCCAGAAGATTGTGACCCTCACCCGCACTGCCACCAGCACCACCAAGCCCGAGTTCACCAGCATCACGCTCGCGCCCGGCCGCGGCATGGAGATTCTGCAGATCACCGCCAATTTCCCCGGCAAAGGCAATGTGGATGTGCTGGCCTCGCCCGATCTGGCCGCATCGAAGAAAATGTTGGATGTGGATGATGACGCCTTCGGCAATCTGGGCTACCGCCTGGGCGCGGCCTTCCTGGCGCCCTATCCGAACCGGATTCGCGGTAAGCTCTCCGCCGACGGCAAAACACTCACCACGGAGTGGCAGGGCCACAGCATTACTTTGCCGGCCAATAACATTGGCGCCAAGCCTGGCGCCGAGCGGCACGCCATGCACGGGCTCATCCTCAAGGCTAAAACCGACGACGTTACCGTGGAGAATGTTCCCGGCGGCCAGCAAGTCTCGGGCGTCATCCACGCAGGGGACTTCGGCGGCCACTGGCTCTCCAAGACCCAGTTCGTCGTCACCATCCGGCTCACCGCCGAGGCCGTGGACGCCACGATCGAAGCTCGCAACGTGGGCGCCGAGCCCGAGCCCATGGCCATCGCCTGGCACCCTTACTTCAACCTGCCCTCCGGCGACCGCACCCAGGCCCGGGTGCGTATTCCGGCCTCAACGGTGGCCGAAGTGGACAACTACGACAATGTCTTCCCTACCGGCAAGATTGTGCCCGTTGCGGGGACCAAGTTCGATCTGCGCGCCGTCGGCGGCACTGCCCTCGGCACAAACTTTTTCGACGACAATTGGAACCATATCGATTGGGTAAATAAGGCTGCCACGGTGCAAATCATTGACCCGGCCGCGCACTACGGCGTGGACGTCGTCGGCCTGTCGCCGGAGATCAAGTCCATCCAGATGTATGCGCCGCCGACCAAGCAATTCGTCGCCATCGAGCACCAGTACAACTTCGGTGACCCGTTCGGCAAGGAGTGGGGCTCAATGGACACTGGCATGGTCACGCTGAAACCCGGCCAATCCACCAAGTGGCACGTCCGGTTGCATGTGTTTGTGCCGTAAAGGCAGGGATCAGGGATCAGGGATCAGAAAGGCATGTGCCGTAGGGATTGCGGATGATTCCCAGGTCTGAAACGCGAGACCTGGGGCACCCGGCGTATTTGTCTTTGCGGCCAGGGTGGGATTGCCCGATGCCTCGCAGCGCTACTCCTCTGGCTTCGTCAGCCGCACCGTCTTTCCTGTCCGCGCCGACTCCCGCGCCGCATCCAGAATCTGCATGACGATGACATTGGTTTCGAGAGAGCTCTGCTCGCCGACGATTCCAATGGGTCCCATAGAAACAGACTTGCCCGGCTTTCCCGGAAACAGGCCAGCCGGCGGCGGGTCGGCCCAGGGCGTGAATTCGCCGCGCATGACTGCGACCAGGTAACTCAGTGAGTCATTGAAGGGCGGCGCAAGCGGGGCTGCGGTGGTCAGCCGCTCCTCCGCGTCGTGCTCATGGCGAACGCGCAACTTATCCGCTCCCACTGTGATCGCGTAGCCCGTCGCTCCGTAGACCTCCATATCCTTCCGCCCGAAGGGCCAGTTCCACGAGGCCTGAATGACGGCCTGCGTATGCGGGTAGGTCAGCACAATGGTGGCGTCGTCGTCCACGTTGGGGTAGATCTGCGGCTTGTCGTGATTCAACACCGCGGTAACAGTAAGCGGCGCCTCGCCATGCATCAGCCAGACCATCAGGTCCGCGCCGTAGCAGCCAAAGTCGTAGAGAGCTCCTGCGCCATTCTGGGCCGGGTCAGTGAGAAAGTTCAGAAACTCCGGCGGCACGCCAATCTCCTTCGGCCCCTGGTGCCCGTCGTGGATCACCACCCGCCGAATCTCGCCCAGCTTGCCCGCTTCCAGCTCGTCATACGCTGCCCGATTGCTCGCATACCACGTCGTCTCGTAGTTGACCAGCACATGAATGTGGTATTGCCGGGCCACTTTCCGGATGGCCAGCGCATCCTCCAGCGAAATGGTCAGCGGCTTCTCGACCATGACTGAGACGCCGTGCCTTGCCGCTGCCTCAATCACCTTGCGGTGTTCGCCGATCGAGGTATACACCAGAACGGCCTGGGGATGGCGCGCCTCAATCATCTTGTCCATATCGAGAAAGAAGAGCCCGTGGTCGAGCGAATATTTCTTCTCGTATTTGGCCGCCAGCGCAGGGTCCGGGTCCGCAATGCCTACGAGCTCCACATCGTGATGCTGCGGCAGCGCCGAAAGAAAACCCTCCACGTGCCCATGCTCAAGGCCTATGATCGCCACCCGCAGCCGTGCCGGCTCCTGTTGGGTTTGGGCCAGCATCGCGCCCGGCACGGTGAACAGCAACGCAAGTAACAGGCCATTCCAGTCAAAACGGGAGCAACGAAGAGAACGCGGCATGTTTTTCAACTTTCTCCTGAAACCCGAATTCTACGCCGCGCGATTGCCGAGCCGCACTCACGTCATTTCATCAACGACTCTTGGTCCGTGACCGGATGAAGATGTTCTATCCAATGAACGAACGTGGGCCGGGAGGCCCACGCTACAGCCGGCCAGGAGGCCGGCGCTACATTTTTTACTGGTACATAACCAGACGGTCATGGACCTAGGCGGGGAACTTCGATTCACCTGTTGGCGTCTTCCGCCGATAAACTCCGCAATGCAACAGCGTCGGCGTTTTTGGGAATCGATGGCGTCCTGGCCCAAGTTGGGCTTGGGGAAGGCTCCGCCTGCTTCATGTAAACCTCCCGGCCCTCATTCTCGTCTATGCACCGTGGAGACCCCACTGGAAACCCGTTTTCGCTGCCCGTGCTGCGGATATAAGACGCTGGAGACGCCTGGCGCCCTGGCGTTGTGCCCCGTCTGCTGGTGGGAGGACGATGGCCAGGAGGACGAAGACGCCGCCGACGTCCGCCTCACCGTCAACGGCGCCCTCAGCCTGAACGAAGCCCGCGCCCACTACGCTCAATGCGGCGCCGCCCATCCCCGGTTTCTCCCTTACGTTCGCCAGCCCCAGGTCACTGAGCAGTAACGTCACTGAGCAGTAACGTGCCTTCCGCGGTGCCCTTCCGCCCTTGAATCGCCTCGCCCGGTTTGACCCTGCCAGCAAACCCTCTTACCATGAGAGGAGACATTCCCCCAGCAGTACTGTGCTGGTGAGGCCTCAGACGTTTTTCTCAGCGGCTGATTTCAGCCCGCAGGGGCAGTTTGTGGCCTTGATTTTGCAGTAAGGGCCTGCATTTTACAGTCAGGCCTGGCAATTTGATCGGCTCGCCGCGGCGAACCCGGAAGGCAATAACGTTGAGTTCCACCGACACGCTCGAAAGCAACCCTCAGCCTGACGCGACCGAGACTGCAACCGGCAGCAGCCTTGAGCTTGGGCACGAAGGTCGCGATCACGCCCTCGACGGCCCTGATCCCGATCACGCACACGATCATGATCATGACCACACCCACAACGGTCCCGACCACCAGCACGGCCCGGTTCTGAACCCGGAATGCACCCGCGAACTGCTGCTGGACATTCCCGCCGATGAGGTCTCCAAGGCCTACAGCAACGTGGTCCGCAACTATCGGAAATATGCCAAGATTCCCGGATTCCGAGCCGGAAAAGTTCCCGAAACGGTCATCAAGCGCCGCTATGCGACGGAGATTCGCAAGGACGTGATTGACGGCCTGTTGCCCGAGCGGTTCAACAAGGCTGTGCTCGACATGGGCGTCAAGCCGGTTGGGCAGCCGCAGGTGACCGAGCTGACCGTCGAAGACGGTGCGCCGCTGCACGTCAAGGCCGTTTTTGAGTTCGTTCCCGAGTTCTCCATCGACGGTTATCAGAGCGTGACGGTGGAAAAGCCGTCCGTGGAGATCACCGAAGAAGAGTTCCAGCAGGAAATTGGGCAACTGCGCGAGTCGCGCGCCACCATTGAGCCGGTCGAGGAAGATCGCGCCCTGGTGGATGGCGACTGGGCGCAGATTACCTACAAAGGCGAGATTGCAGACGAAGCCGACGCCGGGAACCCTCCGGGTGCGGTAGCCGGAGAAGACACATTGGTCGAGATCGGCGGCAAGGACACGGTGGAGGCTTTCACCACTGCTCTTCGCGGCGCCAAGCCGGGCCAGGAGCTGAAGGCTGAGGTGATCTATCCCGCCGATTACGCCGAGGCCAAGCTGGCCGGCAAGACCGTGGCCTACGAAGTTGAAGTGAAAGCCATCAAGAAGCGCACCCTGCCCGAGCTGGACGACGACTTTGCCAAGGAAATCGGCGCCTACGAGAGCTATGCCGATCTTGAAGCCCGCGTCCGCGAGCACATGGCCAACCGCAAGCGCCGCAGCATTGAAGGCGAAACCAAGGACCGCCTCCTCGCCGCGCTTGCCGAGCGCTACCCGTTCGCGGTTCCCGAGTCGCTGGTGCAGGAGCAGATTGATGCGCGCCTTGAGCGCGGCCTGCGTGCCCTTGCGGCTCAGGGCATGGACACCGAGCAAATGCGCAAGCTGGACTTTGCACGGCTGCGCGCTGCCCAGCGCGACGGCGCCGCCGCCGAGGTGAAAACCTTTATCCTGCTTGACCGAATTTCCAGCGAAGAAAACATCGCCGTCAGCGACGAAGAACTGGACAACGAGTTGCAGATTGCGGCTCTTCAGGCCCGCGAACCCTTTGATGCCCTGAAGGAGCGATTGACGCAGGACGGCGGACTGGCTAGAATCCGGGAACAATTGCGGCGCGAGAAAACCGCGAGTCTGTTGTACGAACGGCTGCCCGCCTAGGCTGGCAGCTTGTCCGGAATAGGGTGATCGGCGTCGCGCGGACAGCAAACCGCCCGGCTATCAAACAACGGGGAGCAAACGGCCCCCAACGGAAGAACGGGAAGAATACTCAATGGCATTGGTTCCCATGGTGGTTGAGCAGACGAGCCGAGGCGAGCGCGCCTACGACATATACTCCCGTCTGCTTCGTGACAACATCATCTTTCTTGGCACGCCGATCGACGACCAGGTGGCCAACCTTATCGTGGCGCAGATGCTGTTTCTCTCCGGCGAGGATCCGGAGAAGGACGTGCAACTGTACATCAACTCGCCCGGCGGCTCCATCACCGCGGGCCTGGCCATTTACGACACCATGCAGTTCATCAAGAACAATGTGGTCACCTATTGCATTGGCCAGGCAGCCAGCATGGGCGCGTTTCTGCTGCTTGCCGGCACCAAGGGCAAGCGCTTCACGCTGCCCAACTCGCGCATTCTCATTCATCAGCCGTCCATGGGCGGATTGAGCGGTCAGGCCACCGACATCGACATTCATGCGCGCGAGATTCTTCGCATTCGCGAGATCACCAACAACCTGATGGCCAAGCACACGGGTCAGCCTCTTGACCGCATCGAGCGCGACGTCGAGCGGGACTTCATCATGAACGCAAAGCAGGCCAAGGAATACGGCATCGTTGACGAAATCATTGACCGGCCCCCCACTACGAAGTAGCGGGCCGGCACGGACTTTGCAGGGGCATGCGCAGTAAGGAGCGATCGAGCATGGGATTCATTGAGGAAGGACGTCAACTGATCCAGGACTTCGTGACCCCGGAGATCCGCTCGCTCGACGCTCGGCTTACCGCCGTCGAAAAGCGCCTCGAATCGCTCGATGCCAGAGTTGAGAAGCGGTTCGATTCCGTCGATAAGCGATTCGATTCATTTGAGAATTCTGTCGATAAGCGATTCAATTCGCTCGAAGGCAAGATTGAACGAAATCAAGCTCAGGTATTGGACACGCTGCAAAGGATGGAGAACTACAGCCATATTCTGGAACGTCTGGCACGCGTCGAAAGCAAACTTCAAAACGTTGCGTAGCTCCATTCGTGCAACGGAACTCGGTTAGCTCGTCGTAAAAGGGAGCAAGATAATGAAAACGCGCACGGGACCTGAAGAAGCACTGCGCTGCTCGTTCTGTCACAAGTCACAGGACGCCGTGGCCAAGCTGATCTCGTCGCCCAGCGACTACCCTCGCGCCTACATCTGCGACGAGTGCGTTGCCGTCTGCAACTCGATTCTCGAGGACGACCGTGGAGGAGACACCACTCCCGCCACAACCGCTGGCCACCTGCCCAAGCCGCAGGAAGTGAAAAGCTTCCTCGACGATTACGTCATCGGCCAGGACCAGACCAAGAAGAAACTTGCCGTCGCGGTTTACAACCACTACAAGCGCATCCAGATGAACCGCATGAAGAACAACGAAGTGGAGCTGGCCAAGTCGAACATCCTGCTCATCGGCCCCACAGGATCGGGCAAAACGCTGTTGGCGCACACGCTGGCCAAGATGCTCGACGTACCGTTCGCCATCGTCGACGCGACAACCCTGACGGAAGCCGGCTACGTGGGCGAGGATGTTGAGAACATCATCCTCAAGCTGCTGCAGGCTGCCGACGGGGACGTGACTCGCGCTCAACAGGGCATCATCTATATCGACGAGATCGACAAGATCGGCCGCAAGGACGAGAACCCCTCGATTACCCGCGACGTTTCCGGCGAGGGCGTGCAGCAGGCGCTGCTCAAGATCCTCGAAGGCACCGTGGCCAACGTGCCGCCGCAGGGCGGACGAAAGCATCCGCACCAGGAATTCACCGCCGTCGACACCACCAACATTCTGTTCATCTGCGGTGGAGCGTTTGTGGGCCTGGAGCGCGTAGTGGGCCGCCGTGTGGGCAAAAAGGCGCTCGGATTCAAGGCGACTGATACTGAAGCCGAGTCGTCGGTTCGCTCCCATCGTGACACCGAGTTGCTGCGCAAGACGGAGCCGCAAGACCTCATCAAGTACGGCCTGATTCCCGAGTTTGTCGGCCGCCTGCCCGTCATGGGCATCCTCGACGAGCTGGACGAAGCGGCGTTGATCGAGATACTCACCAAGCCTCGCAATGCCATCCTTAAGCAGTACCAGCGTCTCCTCGAGTACGAGAACGTCCGCCTGCACTTTACCCAGGAAGCCTGCTGCGCCGTCGCTCGCGAGGCCCTGGCGCGCAAGGTGGGCGCACGTGGATTGCGTATGATCCTCGAAGAGCTGATGCTCGATCTCATGTACCACCTGCCCAACAACAAGCGCGTCCGCGATCTGGAAATTACCAGCGATATGGTCGAGCGCCGCGACTTGTCGTTGTGCTTACTGGAAAAAGCTGGCTGATTCGGAGGTTTCAACTTTCCAAAATCAAACTGCCCTCTGTGCAAGCTTTATGCATAGGGGGCAGTTGGCTTTTTGGAGCGGGCGCCGGGATCGACATGGCGAGATTCAGCCTGGGAAGAGAACGGCTCATTGGAGAAATCGACAGAGCGCTTCCTGCGTCTGGTTCCGGCGATTGAGAATGGCGGGTTCTCAGTCTCAACTCTCCGCATAGAGCCAATGGGCCGCAAACGGTGCACGCAAATCGCAATTGGGCAATCGAAGTATGCAAGCCTTTGCTGGGGAAACGAATTGACTTATCTAGTTCTTTGGCCGTATGAACATGTTCCTTTTGGAAATGTAGCGCCGGCCTCCCGGCCCACGTTCGTTCATTGGATAGAACATCTTCATCCGGTCACGGACCTAGCATGAAACGTCCCATGAAATAGGAGCAAAAAACGAACCTTAATTGCCCCTTAAGATCAGGCAACATTCTCACGTTATGTATTTGTTTTCCGGTAGCTGCCTGTCACAGCATGGGAGCAGGCAATTCTGCTAACGTATTGCCATCATTCCCGCGAGTGATAGAGGAGTAGCGAAATGTCTACAGTGCCGTCGACGTCTTCATCCCAAACCTCGGTTCAACCGATTCGCGTCGGTGTAGTTGGTCTCGGCAGGATGGGGATGATCCATGCGTTGCACATTCACGAGCTGGCGCTTGAGTCCGGCCTTTGCCGGCTAACATGCGTCTCCACCACCGACCCGAAGACCGCGGACGTGTTTCATTCTCTGACCGGTACTTCGACTCCTGTCTTCGATAACATCGAGGCGCTTGCCGAATCGGGCCTCATCGACGTTGCGGTCATCGCGACAAATACCCCGTTGCATCGTGAGCACGCGTTGATGATGATTCGGGCCGGGCGCCGAGTCTTTCTTGAAAAGCCTCTCACCGGGACGCTGGAGGGCGATCGCGAATTCGCCGCACTGCTCGAGCGCGATCATCCGGATGCTTTGATGCTTGGCTTCCAGCGACGCTTCGATGCGCCCCTGCTCTTTGCAAAGCAACTTATCGACGAGGGCGCCATTGGCCGGATATTCAAGATATATTCCGCGCTTGAAGACTCAAGCCCGGCGCCGAACGGATTTGCCAGTCCCGGCATTCTGCCTGACATGGCAGTGCACAATGTAGATGAGATCGTATGGTTCACCGGGCGCAAGCCTAAGTCGGCTCTTGCCATTGGCTCGCGAATCTACAGTCATCGGCATACGACTTGCCAGGAAGACTTCGACGACGCCTTGATGCTGCTCGATTTTGGAGATGAGCTTATAGGTCAGCTTCAGGTAACGCGCAATCATGTCTCCGGTTATCGCGGCGAGACCTTGATCTTTGGCGAGAAAGGCCAGATTCACATTGGGCGCTTCAATCAAAAGCTTCTTGAAGTCATCGTCGAAGCGTATGGAACCCGAGAGGCAACCGAACCTATCGCTTGCAAGACCTTTTCCATGCGCCGATATGACCAGCCTTTGCCGGAATTCATTGACCGTTTCGGTGAGGCGTACAAGGAGGAGCTCAGGATCTTCCTCGAGTGTTGCCGAAGCGGCCGTCCATTTCCAATCACGCATCGCGACGGGTTGCTGGCGCAAGAGATCGTTGCCGGAGCCATGAGCGCCTCGATTCGGAAAGAAGACATGGCCACGATCGACTATCTGGAACTCCCTCGAAGGGCATAGTCTCAGCGCGACATCGCTTATCCTCGGCGAAGCCGCTTCCGGAGCTAGAGACTATGGTGGATGAGTGAGTTGGCCGGTGAGCGCCGCGACAGACCGAGGTCCGCTCAAAGCGAGATAGCGTTTTAAGCGCACTATTCCGTGAGCGTGCTTGCGGAAGTGCGAGATTTTGGCTGCGGGCACGCGTTTAGGGAAACCGCCGCGTCTTGGGAAATTCCAAAAGCATCGATCATTCATGCCGTAGCGCTTCGATGGGCTGAAGGATCGCCGCGCTGCGCGCAGGAATCCAGCTTGCTCCAAGAGCAACAGCAAGGAGCAGCAACACACCCGCCGAAACGGAGATAGGATCGTAGGCTTGAACCCCATAGAGCATCGATTTGATCAGCCGCATCAATAGGAGCGCCGAGACCACACCGGCTCCAACCCCGGCAGAGGCCAACCAGATACTCTCACGCAGAATCATCCCGCGTACTTGGCCCGGTTGGGCGCCCAACGCAAGACGAATTCCAATTTCATTCCTGCGATTGGCCACCGAGCAGGCCATGATTCCATAGATGCCCACGCAGGCCAATGCCAAAGCCAATAAGCCAAAGCTCGCTGTCAGCGCAGAGAAGGCGCGTTCCATCTTCATCGTGGCGTCGATCTGCTCGCGCTGGGTGCGCACATCCACCATTGGCAGGTCCCGATCAACCGATTGAACAACCCGGCGAAGCACAGGTACGAGGGACGCGGCGTCAAGGTGTGTGCGAATCTGATAAGTCATGCCGCCCACCTCGGGTTGCTGTATATAGGGCAAGAAGAACTGGGCCGGAGGATCATCGCGCAATCCCGCATAGTGGGTATCGCCGCAGATGCCGACAACATGAATCCATACACTGCCAGCATCCCTGTCTGCCTTGAATCTCCTCCCAATCGGATTCTCATTCGGAAATCTCTTCCGCGCCAGACTTTGGTTTATGATCCCAACTTTTGGGGATGTTGCGGTGTCCTGCGGACCAAAGCTGCGTCCTGCAATCATCGGTATGCCCATCGTTTGAAAAAAACTGGCGCCGACATCGTTGAAATCTTCGGTTTGCCGCTTGCTCGCATCGAAGCTCTCCCCTTCGGGCAAGAAGTCGGAGCTGGACATATTTTCGGCAATGTAGGCCAACGATCCGGCAGCAACCCGATCAACTCCGGGCACCGAGGCAAAGCCCTGCTCCAATTGCGCATGCAACAGCACATCCTTGCCTGCGGGATAAAATTTGGCCGGCGGATTGATTTCGAAGAGCAACAGATGGTCGGCCTTGAAGCCCACATCGACTGAGTTGAGTGCCATGGTTGTGCGCAGAAAAAGACCCGCGCCTACTACCAACATGGTAGAAAGTGCGATCTGAAAGACAACGACTGCCTTTCCACCTAGGCCCTTGCGACGCCGGGTTGTCGTCTGGGCCGTCGCCTTCAGGCTACTGCTTACTTCGGTTCGTGCGGCAATCCATGCTGGAGCAAGACCGAATAGTACCCCAGTCAAGACAGTTACCCCCGCGGCAAAAAGGTAAACACCCCAGTCGAAAGAGATATTGAAACCGATTCGCTCCCAAGGATTGACCAGTAACTTGGGAATTGCGTTGCGTCCGGCGAAGCTAAGCAGTAGTCCGCCCAAGCCGCCAAGCCCAGCCAACAAAAGACTCTCCGTTAGCAACTGACGCAGAATGCGCGCACGTCCGGCGCCTAATGCCAGACGGACACTCATCTCGCGCCGCCGTTGGGTTCCCCGCGCCAACAGCAGGTTGGCGATATTCGCGCAAGCCAGTAAGAGAACCAAACCGGTGAACCCGAGCAAGACATACAAGGGTTTCTTGAACATTCTGTCGGTGAAATGCAGCCCGCGACTGCCGTCGGCGAGCACAAGATGCGGCATTGTGTCGCCCGAATCCAAAGGCATCGTGTTCCGAGTCACCGCCGTCAATTGCACATTCAAAGCAGCCTGCGCTTCGGAGTCATGCACCCCTGGTTTGGCCCGAGCCATGATGTTTACCCACCACATATTCGGATCAGCGAGTACTGGCACCTTGCCGGGCTTGGGATCGATCAGGGGCTGCAGGCTGATCGGTACAAAAATATCCGGTGATTCCTGAACATTCTTAATACCGGTGAATTCGCGCGGATTCACCCCGACGATCGTAATCATGGTCTGATTCAGCTTGATCGTCTGGCCCACTATTGACTTGGCACGGCCATATTCTCGCTCCCAGAGGCTATCGCTTATGACCGCTACAGCGCCGGAGCCGGACACGGTATCGTCCGAGGGTTGGATCAGGCGTCCTAACTGTGGTTTCACGCCCAGAGCCCCGTATGTATTGCCGGAGACCATCTCCACGACGACACGTTGGGCGTTGCCTTGGATCGTCGCATTCATCCCGTCCTCTTTGTAAGCAAACAGGTCTTCCAGCACGCGATTCCGAGCGCGCAACTCCTGGTAGGCAGGGTAAGAGAAGACGGAAGCCGTCATTCCTCCGCTTGGCGTCGTATCAAAATCACCCCACATCTCATGAACGGCCACTTTGTCGTCGCCGTCCCAGCGCAGCAATCTAAGCTGCTCGGAATGCGGCACCTTGAGCCGGTCGTACAGTACTTGCTTGGCCAGAGAGAAAATCGTCGTATTCGCGCCGACAGCCAGCGCCAGCGAAGTGGCCGCAATGGTCGTAAATCCTGGGTTCTTGCGCAGATAACGCATACCGTAGCGCAGGTCAGCCCAGAACTGGTCCCACCAACGCAGACCCAGCGATGCGCGCATACCTTCCTTGTGTACCGTCACCGTACCCAGAGCAATGCGGGCCTGCCGTGCAGCTTCCTTTGGGGCCTGTCCGGCGCGGATCAAGTCAGCCGTCAGATGCTCAACATGGAAGGCAAGCTCGGCATCCATCTCCGCCTCAAGGTGGTTGCGCCGCACAACAGCACAGAGCCACGACCGGGGTTGGGCCAGAATGCAGGCGAAGATTGAACGCAACCTCATGCGCCCTCCGGTGTTGCCAGGAGGACGGCGCCAATAATTCCCGCCATGCGATTCCACTTCTCGGTTTCAGCTCCCAGGCGCTCACGGCCCGCAGGGGTCAACTGGTAAAACTTCGCCTTGCGATTGTTCTCACTCTCGCCCCATTCACTGGCGATAACCCCCTGATGCTCCAGCCGGTAAAGCGCAGGATAAAGCGATCCCTGCTGTATCACCAACTCCTCGCCAGAGATCTGCTGAATGCGCAAGAGCACCCCATACCCATGCAACGGGCCCAAAGAAACCGCCTTTAGAATCAGCAAATCCAGCGTTCCTTGCAATAGATCTAACTGTCCGTTTGGTTTTTCATGCGCCATCTGTCTCTCCTCGACGTTCTAGGAAAGAAACTACCAGTCCTCTCCTAGATTGTCAAGGAGAGCATTTGAAGGCAGCAAGGCTGCTTGACCGCCAAGGGATCGCTACCAGGAACAGTGCGTCACCCGCGGCAGATAACCCTGGTGAGTGTTCAAACACTGCCGATGGCAGCATTTCAACGAACTTGGTGTCAAAATTGACGCCCGCCAAAATCTGGCTAACTGCGCAAGCAGCGGGACCATAATCGAAAGTAACTACACTATATTCCGCTTGTTACAGGTTCTCCCCGGGATTACTCCTCAAATGCCGGCATGTGGCAAGGTTTTCCCTGGGGCTTGGCTTTCATCCGGGCGGATCAGGGACAAACCGGAAGTTGAGTCTCAGTCGTCGATTACAGGGCGGACCCCAGTGCATTCCCATCCCCAGAAGCTGCACTTCACGTCCTCGGAAATGGTGATCCAACTCGTGGAGCGGGGCCGGGGGCTTACGGATCAGGAGAGAGGGCTGATGCTGGACCCCAACAATAGCAGCCTGCCCAATCATTCAAAAAGCGATTTCGTGCGACCTCCCGTTTTGTTAGTGATTCCCCAACACCGCTCAGATTCAGTACAATAACGGCTTGAGCCAAGCGATGGACAGGTTTTGGTCAACGAGCCCGCAGTAGCATTCTGAGGGATATCCCTTCCCGATGGGGGAGGGACCCCGAACAGTGCTGTGCAGAAAGCATCCCGGAAGAGACTTTGCCTAATCCTAATAACGAAGCCTCCATTGACGTTCCTGCGAAGCGATCAAACTTTGACCCTCTCGATCTCTTGCTCGCCGTGGCAATGCGTAAGCGACTTATCTTGATTACGACCGGCGTGGTAACGGTACTTGCCGCGATCGTGACGCTCTTTATCAAGAACACTTATGAAGCTACTACGGTCATTCTGCCACCTCGCCAGGAACAGTCGATGAGCGCCCTTATCTCAGGCCAGCTAGGATCGATTGCTGCTCTGAGCGGAGGTGGGGGGATGGGGTCCGCGGCTCTCAGTCTCAAGAGTCCCAATGAGATATACTCACAGCTCCTGCTGAGCAGGGCGGTAGGTACTCGCCTGATCAACCTTTACAATCTCAAGGTCCGGTTTCAAGAAAAGACAGAAGAAGACACCCTCAAGGCCCTTGCGAAACACACCCGCATTGATCTCGATAAGAGCAATCTTATCCGTATCACGGTCAGTACACACGATGCGGTTTTTTCCAGTCAACTTGCCAATGCCTATGTCGATCAACTTCACGACCTCAATACAACGCTTGCTTTGACCGAGTCTTCTCAGCGGCGTATTTTTTACCAGCAGCAACTGGATCAGCAGAAGGTTGTACTGGCCGATGCCGAGGCTGACTTCCAGCAGATGCAGAAGAGAACAGGTTTGGTTCAGCTAAACGGGCAAGCGGAGATAGCCTCCAGGAGTATTGAGAGCATTCGCTCCGAGATATCGGTTCGCTCCGCCCAATTACAATCTCTCAGTTTGTCTGATACGCAGGAGAACCCGGAATACCAGCGTCTGCGGTCAGAAGTATCTTCGCTGCAAGCAGAACTGGTTGCGCTAGAGAATAGCAACAAGAGCTTCACTCCCGGCGACATCGAGATACCAACCGCCAAGCTGCCTGAGTCATTGACTGAATACACCCGAACCCTGCGGGAACTCCGTCTTCAAGAAAATGTGTATGACTTACTCGTTAAGCAGTTTGAAGCTGCCAAAATAGATGAGGCAAAGACGGCGCCCCTGATCCAGGTCGTCGATCGCGCCGTTCCTCCGGAGCGAAAATCTGGCCCTCCCCGTCTGCTGATTACGCTCGGAGCTTGTATTGCCACGTTTCTGATTATGGTCTTGTGGTCGCTGACCTCGTATATTTGGGGAATTCTGAGGCGAGATGTATATACTGGCCCGAAGCTTGATCTTTTAAAGAATATTACCCTCGGTCGAAATTGATTCCGTGCCGGAGGGAGTATTTTGTCTCTCCAGCACAGCCTTGAGTTTAGCGGCAAATGCAAAGCAAAGAACAAATCCAAGCTGGATGAGAAACAACTTCACCAGGTTTCCGAATATTGTCTTTACAAAAAGGATTCCAAGTGTAGGAATAGCCGTCACGTAGAGCATCCGGAGCGCATTCTTATTTCGTTCTATCCAGACCAGGAAAATTCCGTAGGCGGAGGTTACGATTGCAGGTCCCGCATAGGAAAATGCGGCCGTCGCTTCGGCCTCGTAGTAAAAGCCTCCCATGGGTGAGTATGGCTCCCCGAGCGTACCAGAGATGCTGTTAACCCAGTGCTGGAAAAACGACAGGCTGTCTCGAAGAGGGCCGGTGGGCACAAACCAAACGAAGGGATCGACAACGTAGGATAAACCAAAGGTATAACTTGGATGTCCGCCTTTTAAAATCGCCGAGAGAGACTGGAGCGAACTATAGGCGCCCATGGTGCCCTCAATCATCACGGGGGCAAAAATCTTTGTCAGAACGGAAGTATCTCCCGTCAAGATGAATGCCCGTGTGACGAGCGACAGGAGGACACCAACAGACGCTATCAGATACAGGCGCCCTCTACGTGCTTCGTTCTTGGCATTGTCTCCTGCGATGAACAAGGAAAAGAGCGCGATCGGAAGGTAGGTCGTCCTCGCTCCATCGACAAGCATGACAATCGTATGCTCGAGAAGCAGCAGGGCTGCCCACTTATCGAATCCGAACTTGTACAAATAGTAGAGATAACCGCCTACGAAGAAATATTTGACATAGGCGGTTACGGTAAACATTCCTCCGGCTACACTTCCATCGGTATTCATCGTAAGAGCTGTTATCTGGTTCCATCCATAAAAATGGCCGAGAACCGCAGAGAGGATAAAGATCGGAAATAGGGCCAGGAAAAATCGCTTGCGGCTTCCTGCATGAGAAGGACCGGCTGCTACTGGTTCCAGTCGAACTCTTCGATAGAAGCCCAGGAAACAGGCGCCGAAACACATATTTGCACTGGCCGACAAATAGAGTTGCCGCTCGGCCAGATGCAGGTCTCGTAGAAGTGGAAATATGAGGGTATCCAGCCCCAGAGAAGCTGTGACCCAAGGTGCAAAGTTATAGAGGAATTGAAAGGCAACAAAAACACCGTACGGCGATAAGAGCGGGACCTTTTTTGCCCAAGCAACAAAGATCAAAAGCATCATCGAAACGAGGAATGTTGTAATCGCCAAGATTATAAGTCGCGACTTCCGCGACTCCTCCGATGCGCTCTCAAAGAACTTGTCTTGTTTTCCGTCATGCAACCTGTCCGCTAATCCGTTTCCGCGATTATCTTAAAAAGATATCCTTCGATTTTGTTAACTGATCGCTCCCAGGTGAAGCGCTGGATCGACCTGTGGCCTTGCTTCGCAATACGGCTTCGAAGATCGGAATCGCTCAACAACTGGACGATGTTATTGCCTAGACCAGCAATCTGGTGAGGAGGCGAAAGCAAAGCATTTTCTGCGTGCACGGCGAACTCTCGATGTCCGCCTATGTCGGTTGCCGCCAGGGCGGCACCGCAACACAAGGCTTCAGATGCCGGGAGCCCCCAACCTTCGGTCAAGCTTGGTGCGACGAAGACCTGAGCCTGGTTGTACAGATCTCGCAACAAATTCTGTGCGGGGCGGTTGTAATACTCCATCCAACCCGGCAGATCGGAAGGGCGCGCGGATACGCCGAATACAATCGCCCGCAGGTTCGGGATACGTTCGCGGACCAACCTGAGTGCTGCGATGCCATCGACCGACCCCTTGTCCGCGGCCAGGTGGTAGAGCATCATTGCGCACGGACCAGAACGGCTATCGATGTCGGAGGTGAGATAAAACCGTTCCAAGTCGAGGCCGTTCGGAAGGTAGTAGGATTGCTCCCCGATCGATTCTCCGAACTCCTGGAGCCAACGGGCAATGACAAGCTTATGGAAGGGCGCATGCCAAGTTGCAAGGACGCGACCTTCGTTTCCGTGCAAGGTTTCGCGATGCTGGATAAGGTAGCAAAGTGGGGGCGCTTGGTTTGCGTCTCGCGCCAGCATCTCCGCAGTCTGCCACGCGGTGGCAATGATAATGTCCGCATTGAACTCCTGAATTTCCTTCCAACTGCGAACGATGCGTAGGTCGACATCGGGATCGACGGGGAACCAAGATGCGATGTGCTTCCGGCCTGCAAGTCTGCGCATGACGTACTTGACCCTCGCAGTAGCACGATCTGTAAGGAGACTCGATGTCCCCAGTCCCACCAAGTGAGCAACGACGAGGTGGTGTCCGCGACGGCTGAGGCGATTTGCATATTCGTAGACGACTTTGAATCCGCCTACAGGGCTGCTAGCAACACTCGGCAGGACAAAGAGAAGTTTAAGCGGCTTCCCCATTGCACTATTCCTCTGCACCAATTGTAGTTGACGGCTTTGGCACGGGGACCGCGGGCGCGGGTGTTGATGGATGATGATTGCCAATTCGTTGAATAACTAGCCCGTTCAGCACGCAAATAGCTCCGTCGCTGGCGATGCTGGCCCAAGCGGCGCCAATCCAGCCGAATCTTGGAATCAGCCATAAGTTTAGAACCAGATTGAGGCCTGACACCGAGAACTGAACAGTGGTGCGGTATCTCTGAAAGCCTAGGCCTGCGATGGCGCTTCCGGTAAGTTGATGCCATCCGCGCAGCGCCGGCAGGATGCTGAGCCAGCGGAGAGCGCTGGCGCTCTGTTCGAAGCTATTGCCGAGGATCAACGGGAGCAGATTGGCGGAGGCAAACAGGGCGGCGGAGACGACAAGGCCCATCCCGGCGGCCTTTTTACCCAGACGGAGCGCGAGGGCAATAACTCCTTGCTGGTCGGCGCTCTCGTTGAAGTACCGGGGTAAGGCCGCAGCATCGAGGGCCGTGATGGGAAGAGTGGCTATGTCAACGACGCGGTAAGCGGTGGTGTAGATGCCGTTGGCAAGATTCAAACCGTAATGGCTGAGGAGCGTTTTGTCCACATCGTTGTAGACAGATTGTGCGGATCCTCCGAGTGAGAATCCAAAGCCCTCTGGAATACGGCGCAGAAAGGTACGAAAATGTAGGCGCGGCCGGCCGACCAGAGCGAAGACAAGGGCCAAGCCGATGAGCGCCGATATACAGGAGATAACCACAGAAGCGACAGTCCACTGATATGCGGTTGCCCGGTGTAGCACATAGGTCATCGCCAGTACAGCCAGAAAGCGGAGGGAGTTGACGAGCAGGCTCAGCAGAGCCGTAATCTTCAACCTTTCGAAGGCCTGGAAAACCTGGGAGACTCCGCTGACGAGTTGAGCGAAGATGCAATTCGCCAAGCCAAGGAGGAGTACCAGTGAGGCGCTAGCAGGATTCAACACGAGTGGCGCAAGGAGACGCAGAGCTAAAACGAAGAACGTACCGATGCAGACCGATGAGAGCAGGATGTTGCCCAAGTAGACCTCGAGGTTCCTCCTGTCCATGCCAACGTGACGCATGAAGAGAGTGCCGGAGCCCATCGACGCGTAGGGCGCGGCGATTGCGACGAAAGCAAATGCCCCTACGAAGACGCCATAGTGCTCGGGACCCAGGAGGCGCACCAGCAGAACGAAATATCCCGCCTGCATTACCACACTTAGTCCCTGGCCTGCTAGCATCCAACCGGCGTTACGAAGGAGTGGGTTCTGACGCCACACAGATATGCGTTGGGTCACACTATTGAACAAGAGCTTCACATCCTGAGCCGGGCCTCGTCGCGGGAGAACGCGGGGGCGATCATTGGGCAATCCAATCGCCCCATGCGGGTATCCTGGCTTGTCTTCGTGGGTTCTATCTTAAACGATGACTGCCTATAATGCGGTAGGTTTGACGGTGATCGAAAGTCGCGAAGTTGCTGCTGAAACAGTTGGAAGCGCCTGCCATTCTGCAACTGCTGAACCTGTTGGCAGAAGTGTGTTGAGCTCAGACGCCTACTCTTGCAATCAAGTTGGCACTGGAAATCAAATTGCCACTGGTGGCCAGGGCTGCTGCTGGACGCTCCGAAGGGCGTTGCATTAGACTGAAACGACCGCAGGGACTGCAGATTCTCGTCCAACGGTCTTGGCGTTATACGCCGACTCGAGGATTCACTGAAGGTGATTGATCTTGCCATCGCTTACAGAGTTTATCCGGGGATCTCGAAGGCCCCGGCCCTGCACGCAGCGGATAAACTTGCGCTCTCGAAATTCTGTCTCCAGTCGTTTCGCCAGTCCCTGGGTGGTCTCAAATTCAAGGTATGGGCGATCCTGGATGGATGTCCAAGGCAGTACATCGACCTCTTCCGGAGCATCTTTACAGAGGACCAACTGGAGATCGTCGAAACGGACGGGATCGGAAATCTGAAGACGTTTTCGATGCAGATTGACTTGCTGACGCAACAGATGGAAGCGGACCTCGTTTATTTTGCGGAGGACGACTACTTCTACCGGCCCGATGCCCTGGTGGAAATGGTGGAGTTTGCACGAGAAAACGCAGCGGCTGCGTTTGTAACGCCCTACGATCACCCAGACAGCTACTTTACGAGTTCCCGGTATGAACGGCATAGGGTGATGGCTTCTGGAAAGAGGCATTGGCGGGAGGCTAGTTCAACTTGCTTAACCTTTCTGACGAGGCGTACTACCCTGCTTGCGACAGAAAGGATCATGCGCAGCTACTGCAAGGGGAATATGGACTGCTCTCTGTGGCTGGCCCTTACGCAAAAGGCAGCCCTGGTCGATCCGCGAGTGCACGCCGCAGATGAAGTCCGGCTGAAAATATGGGTTAAGACCTTTCTTTGGGGATGGAGAGAGATATTCTTTTCCAGGACTCAGAGCCTGTGGTCTCCCATGCCGACACTCGCAACCCACATGGAGACACCGGGACTCTCCCCGCTGGTTCCTTGGATGGATGAATTCACTTGTGCCGAGAAGAAGCTCTTGTGTCAGGAGACGATGCCCTCATCGGGTCTGCTTGAAGAAGAGGACTCGAGTAGTCTCCATCCCTCTCTCCAGACCGCGATTCGGGGGTCGGGGCCTCTTTTGCGCAAGCCGGCAAGCCAATAGGCCGAGAGATAGATTGCGCTCAGGAGCTTTGCCCCTGCGCCAAAACAGTGCTTCCGGATGTACAGAGCATGGTTGCGCACAGCGTAATACCGCTGAAAAGGCGAGTTTAGCCCGGCCAGGCTGCTTACTTTGTGCCGTAGCTTCGCTGCCGGGATGAGATACATAGAAAGTCCTTCCTTCAGCGCACGCACGGCAAAATCCGCGTCTTCCCAATACATGAAATAAGTCTCGTCCAATAGGCCGATCGCAGCAAAGACGGAGCGTTCGATGAGGATGCAGGAACCGGGAGCAAATTGGATGATTCGGTCGGTCGAAAACTTTCCCGTATCCTCTTGGCCCATGCCGAGGTGAACTGGACGATATCCAAACGCCTTCTGCAACATACCTCCAGCGGCCCAGATCGTGTTCGGCTTCTCATGGTAGTAGGTCAAGGGCGCAACCATGCTCGCCTGATGGCACAGTCTTCCTTCTACAAGCCGTTGAAGAAAGTCGGGCCCAAAGGAGACATCGTTGTTCAAAAGCAGGATGGTTTCGCTGCCATCCTTGAGCGCCTGCAGAATGCCTTGATTTGTTCCGGAAGCGAATCCAATGTTGGCGGCATTTAGCATCACGACAAAGCGGGGCCCCTGCTGGCGGCACAGATCGACCGAATCATCGGACGAAGCGTTGTCCACTGCATAGACGACGAAGTCGGAGTACGTCTGCGCATTGAGTGCTCGGAAAAAATCTGGTAATACATCACTACTGTTGTAGAGCACGGTGACGATGCCGATTTTTCCGGCTTGAAACGACTTTGGAAGGCGAACTCCAGCCTCCATGCTTTTCTCCTACTTATTTCAAAGGGACCAGAAGCGATGGAGCGCCTCGTTTAAAGCGTGAGCCATCCGTGAAGGATTAAAGGTGGCGGCATGTTCCCTTGCCGCATCGAGTTGAATGGAATCTATGGAGGGCAGCGCAGCAAAAGCCTTCTGCCACGAGTCAGCACTTTCAACCTGTACGAACAACGCATGGGGGCCATACAGTTCGCGGAAGACGGGAATATCGGCCACAATCGCCGGCCGCCTTCGTGCCATTGCCTCCAGAGGCGGCAGGCCAAATCCCTCCATTTTGGATGGGTACACGAGCGCCGAACATCCCGCATAGAGCTGCTCCAAGAGTCCCGTCGAGACATCCGATAGGAACTCCACCCGGTCGGAAATGCCAAGCGAGGACACCAATTTTTCGAGACGCGTGCGATATGGACCCTTGCCGCCAACAATCTTGAGCCCGTATTCGCGGGACCAGAGCGCCTGCTGCCGCAAGAGGGTTTCAATGTTCTTGTGCGCCCAGGACGCTCCGACAACGAGAAGAAACGGCTCACTCCAGAGTACCGGTTCCAGAGTGAAAGGCTCCGGCTGCCGAACGGTGAGGGGGACGACCGCAATTCGATCCAAGGGTATCTTGTACACTTCTGCGATAAGCTTGCGGCTCGTCTCAGAGGCTGAGATGATGCCGTCGCAATGCTTGAGCGCGCGCGGCAAGATGTGATGGAAGTAGAAACTCTGTACTGCTGTATCGGGTAGGAAATACGGCCGAAGGTCATGGATCGTGACAACCTGCCGGAGCCGGCCGGGAATAACATGATGCGTTGTGCAGAGCACTCTTTCCCGCTCCGGAATCGGAAATTTGAAGTAGCTGTAAATGAACCACTTGATGGGACGAAGCAAGGAAAGATTTGCAGCTGCGGCGAACGATGCGGGAGTAAAAATGGAGTCGACTCCGTCAGGCGCGATATAGCCTGCGGGGACAACAGCTCTGCATCCACAACCCCCGGCAAGGACAGTCCTCATAACCTCGTCAGCATGGGTTTTCAGGCCGCCGTAGCGACCAACCCGGCTGCAGTTGAGAACGAAAGGACTGCTGGACTGTAGACTCATGGCGCTTTGCTGATTGTATCGCTTGAAGCACCAATCGCTATCATTTCAGTCTGGAAACGACAAAAACTTCCCGAACTACCGGGACCTCCTCATCTGGAATTGACCGCGGACTCCATGCCCGATTACGATAAGCGTTATCGTGCCGGCCAACGGATCTCAACTGGGTTTGTCGAGTCGGCGGTCAATGAAATCATCGCGAAACGGATGGTCAAGAAACACCAGATGAGATGGAACCGGTATACCGTCCAGAGGTTTCTAGACGTCCGCATTCATGTGCTCAATGGGACTTTGGAAGGCGCATTCCGCCATTGGCACAAAGGCTTCCGGCCTGTCGCTGACCAAACCCAGCAGGTCATGCAAGCATGACCTGCCCACAACTTTGCACACTCTCCTCAATGCCAGGAATCAGCTGCTTTTATAGGCATATTGCCGGTTTTTCAGGATCGACTACGCCAGGCTTGACTCATACGACTTGTGTGATCGTCCCAACTTTGAACGCCGCGAAAGATTGGCCGCTCTTTGCTCCAGCGCTCCTCGCCTGCGTGCAGCCAGAGCAGGTGCTCATCGTCGATTCCGAGTCGACAGACGGGACCCCAGACTTGGCGCGGGCCGCCGGCTTCCACGTGCACACAATTGAGCGCTCCGGCTTTAATCACGGCGGTACAAGGCAAATGGCGGCCGGCCTCGTGCCTGATGCTGAGATCCTCATCTACATGACCCAGGACGCCGTCCTCTCCGGTCCCGATGTGTTGCGCTCGCTCTTAGCCGTCTTTGCGGACCCGCAAGTGGCAGCCGCTTGCGGCCGGCAGCTTCCCCGCCACGGAGCCACGGCCATCGAGGCCCACGCGCGCATCTTCAACTATCCCGCTATCTCAGAAACACGCACGCTTGAGAGCCGTGCCCGCCTCGGCGTCAAAGCCGCATTCCTCTCTAACTCCCTGGCCGCCTACCGCCGTTCCGCACTTATGCAAGTCGGCCACTTTCCAGCCAATGTAATCTTTGGTGAAGATATGGTCACCGCCGCCCGCTTGTTACTAGAAGGCTATAAGGTAGCCTATGTTGCCGAAGCCGGCATCTATCATAGCCACGCCTACACCATGACCCAGGAATTCAAACGCCACTTCGATATCGGAGTCTTGCACAGCCGCGAGCGCTGGCTGCTCGACGAGTTCGGCGGCGCGGGCGGCGAAGGCAAGCGCTTCGTCCTCTCCGAGCTGAACTATCTCCGCAAGCACGATCCCTGGCAAATCCCCTCGGCCCTCATGCGCACCGCCATCAAACTGCTTGGTTACCGCCTGGGCCGCAAAGAAGCGCACCTTTCCCCCTCCGTCAAGCGCCATCTCAGCCTTTACTCCAAATACTGGACTCAGCCACCTCAGGCCTGAATCATATTGGGCAAACGGCTGTCCTCGCGACGATGAACTGATGGAAGATATCCTCGTTCGATCAAGCCTCTTGCAAAATTGTCTTCGGGCTATCGATTGTGTCAGGGCACGACTTCAGTCGTGCCGCAAATGGCCAATTTTAGATTCCGGCTTTAGCCGCTGCGGAATTGCAAATTACTGAAAACAAAACCGCAGGGGCTAAAGCCCAACATGATTTTGTTGCTCTTCCGGCACGACTGAAGTCGTGCCCTGACGCTTTTTGCAGTCTCAATGGAATGTTGCAAGAGGCTCGTTTGTTAAGTCCCCTCCCTAATCTCTGTCCGCTGCTCGGAACCAGACAGTTTGATTCATCGATTCTCCGATCCCTGATCTCTGACCTCTGACCCCTGATCACTGACCCCTGACCCCTGCTCCAGAAACGCCTGCAAAATCAGCGTAGCCGCAACCTGATCCACCACCCGCCGGTGTTCCTGGCGGGCGTGCCCTGCCTCATAAAGAATCTGGTGAGCCTCGCGCGTGGTCAGGCGCTCATCACACAGGTGAATGGGCAGACCCGTCAGTTTGCCCAGCTCGGCGGCAAAAGCCTGCGTCCTGGCGGCCTGAGGGCTCATTTCGCCGGAGAGATGCACGGGATTGCCCACCACAATGCCCACCACTCCAAATCGCCTGCAAAGACGCGCCAGCGAGCGCAGGTCCTCCCGGCGGTTGTGACGCCGCTCCAGCGTCAGCACCGGCTGCGCCGTCAACCCCAGCGCATCCGACACAGCCACTCCGATGCGGCGATTGCCGACGTCGAGACCGAGATAGCGCGGATGAGTTTCCAGTTTTCAGCTCCTGGCTTCCAGCTTAAGGCTCCTCGCCCCGGAAAGAAATGCCCAGCCCCGGCGATTCCTGCCCGATACAATCAAAGTTAGGGAATCCTCAAGGGGATTTCTCTCGTCTGTATTCAATGAAGGGTTGATCGCAACTGAATGGCAGGCCGCAAACGGAGGAGCAGGAAAAAGAAGAGTTCTGGCGCAGCAGGATTCTTGCTGGCAATTCTTTTTGTGGCGCTTCTTGCGGTTGGCGCGGCGGCTTGGCTGGTCTTAACGCCGTTTGGGCCGCAAAGCGAGACGTTTGTTGAACTTGCGCCCGGTTCCTCTACGGCGCGGATCGGCCAGCAACTGGAAGCGGCAGGAGTAGTGCGCAACCGGTTTGCCTTCGATCTGCTGCGCTGGTTGAAGTGGGGAACGCTCAGAGCTGGCGAGTACCGGTTCGATCATCCGGCCCCGATGACCGATGTCTATGCGCGGATTGCGCGCGGGGATGTTTTTACCAGGACGGTAACCGTTCCGGAGGGTGCTAGCATCTTTGAAATCGCCGCCCGGTTGCAGCAGGCAGGGCTAGGCGCGCCGCAGGATTTCCTGGACGCTGCTGTGAACCAGACGGGGCTGGTGGCCGATCTGGATCCAGGCGCAAAGAGCCTCGAGGGTTACCTGTTTCCAGACACGTATCGTTTTGCCCGCAAGGCAACTCCGGCGCAGATCGCCGCAATCATGGTCCGGCGCTTCAGGGCGGTGGCCGAGCAGCTTGGATTGAAAGGAAACATGCACGCAGTGGTGACCATGGCTTCGCTGGTGGAACGGGAGACGGCAGTGGATGCCGAACGCCCGCTGGTGGCCAGCGTGTTTGCCAACCGCCTGGCCAAGAACATGCCGCTGATGACCGACCCCGCCGTGATCTACGGGCTGGAGCTTGAGGGCCGGTGGCGCGGCGCGATCCACCAGAGCGATTTGAGCCTCAATACTCCCTACAACACCTATTTGCACACCGGCCTGCCGCCTGGCCCGATTGCGAATCCGGGCGCGAAATCGCTGCGGGCGGCCATGGAACCCGCGAAGACGGACTATCTGTATTTTGTGGCTGCCGGAGCCAATCCCCAGGGACGGTCGCTGTTTTCGCGCACCCTGGATGAGCAGGACCGCAACGTAGCCGGCTACCGACACGCCGTGAAGAAGGCAGGTGGCCGATGAATGCCCGCCTTCGATACGCCGCAGCCGGAGCGTTGGCTCTTCCGCTCCTGCTCACTGGTTGCTCGCTTTTCCCTACCACTCGCAAGCTGCCGGTGCCCCAGGCGCCATTGGTCACTCAAACAGCCACGCCGGAGGAGCTGGTTACCCGGCTCAATCAACGCTGGGAGGCACTCGATACCCTCACTGCGACCGTCGAGATTCAGGCCAGTGTGATCAAGACCAAGGAAGGCCTGGCAAAAGATTATCCCACGCTTCGCGGACACATCCTGTTGCGCAAGCCCGGAATGCTGCGGGTTCTGGGACAGCTTTACGGCGTCAGAGCGTTCGACATGGCCAGCGACGGCAAGAACTTCACTCTGTCCATTCCAACCCTGAAAAAGGCCATGAGAGGCTCCAACTCATTGAAGAGAAAATCGGCTAACGCGTTGGAAAACATGCGGCCGGGATTCTTTTTCGACGCGATGGTGGTGCGGGGGCTGGAGCCGGACGACCTGTACGCGGTGACCGCGGACTCGGAAACAGTCGAGGACACAGCCAAGAAACACCTCTATTTCGTGCCGGAGTATGTGCTGAGCATTATGCGGAGCAAGCCGGGGAGCAAGGAGTTGACGCCAGTGCGCGTGATCACCTTCAGTCGTGATAGTCTCCTTCCTTACCAACAAGATATGTATGACAGCAACGGTAACCTTGAGACCCAGGTGAACTATACGAACTACCAGGATTTCGACTCAATCAAGTATCCTTCCCTGGTGACGATCAAGCGCCCGCTTGAGGAGTCCCAGATCGTTCTCAGGGTCGAGAGCGTGAAGGAGAATCTACCACTGACGGACGACCAGTTCGTGGTGAAGCTTCCCGATGACACCCAGATTCAAAATCTGGAATAGCGGAGCCGGACGGGCGCGACCGCGAAAGAAGCTAAGTCTGGAACGCAGACCCGCGGATCGGGGAACAGGTCGGAATAGGCGGGGCTATCGTCCGTCGTGGAACACCCGGCTCAAGTTGGATCTTCCCCAGCCAGAGGCGTACCCCGCCGCCCAGTATTAGGGGTGACGATAGCGGGGATCGGGGGTGAGGGAAAGGCGGGCCGCAGTCAGAGCCTCGGGCACGCTGAGTCCCTTGGCCAGGGCGCGCATTGCCGCGGGCGTGGCCAGGTGCTGCTCCATCCCGCTCTGATGCGTCTTCATCTGTTTCAGCTTTTCTTCCAGAGACTGCAGGCGGCGGCGGCCTTCTGCCAGCCAACGGGAATCGCGCTCGAATTGGAGGTAGCGGTTCCAGGTCTCGACAGCGTTCATCAACTGGCCGCGATCCTCCATCACCACGGCTTCATTGAACAGGACCAGGGTGTCGCCCGGAGCCAGTTCGTCGGCGCGGCGCAGGTAGTCGAGCGCGGTGTCGCGATCGTTTTCGCTGCCGGCAGCGGCGCCGCGCTGGAAATAAGCGGCCCCATCGTCCACCAGCAAGCTCGATGTGACCGGTCCCGCGGCGAGCAGGCGGTCAAGAATGTCGATGGCCGGATCGAATTTCTCTTCGAGCACGTCGGCGCGGGCTTCGAGTTGCAGCCAGTGCGCGTCCTCGGGCGCATCTTCCAGATGCCTTTCAATGCTCGAGCGCGCATCCAACAGCAGGGCCGATTCACGTCCTGTTCCGCTGCCGCGAAGATGCGTCCGCGGAGTGACTCCAGCAAAACCCGCACCGGGCATGCGCAACTCGAAGATGCGGGAATGAGTGTAGGCCTCGGCCAGCAGCCGCTCGGGGGTATGGGCCAGCCGCCACCAGCCGATGAGCGCAACCGCGAGAATCAGCGATGCCGCCAGGCCGGCTCCCGCCCACAGATAGAGGCGCCGCGCCCGCTTCATCTCCGCGTCAGGGCTCCCCGCTCGGTCGAGCCTACGATAGGGAGTGCGGGCCAGCTCAACGGCCAGTCTGCTATGCCGATCGCGGGATGCGGAAGCCAGACTCTCAACTACAGCGGCTTCTTCGGGCGAGGCATCCCCGGAGAGCGTGCGCAGCGCAATCAGCTCCTCCAATGCCTTGGCCGGGGCATCGTCCTGGACGTCCTTGGGGCGTTCCGGGTTCAAATCATCGCTCATATCTGCACTCTATTGAACGGGGCTGGGTGCAACATTCCTTTCCTGAAGCCGCTTCTGACGCTAGCCGGATGCGGCAGATTGCTGGAGATGGGCCGCTCAGCCACAGCCGTGAAACGCGCAGCGCCACCAGCAGGGCCGGCGGTGCGCAGCGGCGCACGAACTCCTGCCATTCCGCCGCATCGGCAGAGTGGGAGCATGCCTTGGCGAGATCGTTAACCGAGATTCGAAAGCCGTCCATCATGCGGGACACCAGTGTATCTCAAGCCTGTGCCGCCAGTTACTTGTTTGCAAATTAGTCCCCCACCGGCGTCGCCGACCCACGGAGCGATGAAAACTGCGTCTATCGATGCCGCCGCTAACTTGCCAACTTGCCATCCCCGCTTCAGCGGGGCCTAACTCGCCGCTTTTTGCCCGAATACGCTTTTTCCGGTTAGATTGTTGAACTTGCAGCACAATCGGAATCTTGTTTCTTCCTGGAATTGCCCCTTGAGTGACCTGCGCGCGCGGCAGCGATTTCACCTGTGCTAGTATCCCGCCAAGCGTTCATCACGCGTTTCTGAGGAACCCAGAATGGAATCCAACCTTCGTCCTCTCTCGCTTGGCGAAATCCTGGACCGCACCGCCCAGCTTTACCGCGAGAACTTCGTCCTGTTTGCGGGAATCGCTGCCGTATATGCCGGAGCCATGCTGGTGCTGAATCTGCTCCAGATCGGAATAGCGGAGCTGCTGCGCGTGCTGCAAATGACCCGTTACGTGCAGCTTGCCTCCCTGGCTTTCGTAGTCCTCATCCTCCCTCTGGTGTTCATCTTTTCGGGCGCTGCCATGGCGGCGAACAACCGTGCGGTGGCCTGGGTCAATCTGGGCCAGCCGGCCACCATTCGCGGCGCTTATTTGAGCATCCTGCCACGCCTGGGGCGCTACCTGTGGATCATGACCATCGCTACCTTTTTTATCTACCTTCCGTTTGTGCTCATCTACGGCGCATTCTTCGTGCTTATCTTTTCATTTGTGGGACTCAAGGGCGCATCTGCCCACTCCGGCGCCGCGGCCGATCCGTATGCCGGAGCCATCGTCGGAATTGCCTCTATCTTGATTCTCTTGCTCTCCTTCCCGGCTATCGTCTATGCCATCTGGATGGCTCTGCGCTATTCCCTGGCCATTCCGGCCTCGGTTGTGGAAGACCTGAAGGCGCGCCCAGCTCTCCGCCGCAGCGTCGAATTGAGCCGAGGGGCGCGAGGGCGCATCTTGCTCCTGGGGCTGCTGATCGCCGTAATTCAAATCGGGCTGGTGCTTGTTACCCAGAGCTTCTTTATCGCCATGGCGTTCAAACATAAGATGGTGTTGCCGGCGTGGGCTCAAGCGGCGCAGCAGATTGTCGGGTTCCTGACCAACAGCTTTATTGGTCCCATGTATGCCACCGGACTTACCCTCTTCTATTACGACCAGCGTGTGCGCAAGGAAGGATTCGACATCGAGTGGATGATGCAGGCCGCCGGCCTCACGGTGCCCGCGCCTGCACCTGAGTCTGCCGCGCCGCAGACTGCACCGGTTGAACAAGCCGCCCCAGTCGCAAACATTGAGCCCGCTCCGCCCGCTGAACCAACGCAGCCCTCCGCTCCTCAGAACCCAGGGACCGCGCATGAATGAGCCCCTGCATCCGTCGAACCTGGACTCGCCAAGCTTGGGCCCATCGAGGCTAGCCCCGTCCACTTTGGGCGAGATTCTGGACGGGACAGCCCAGCTCTACCGCTCCCGCTTCCTCTTATTTCTCGGTATTTCTATCGTTCCAACCGCGTTGGTTGTGGTTCCCGCCAGCGGCATCGTTCTGTTTCTTGCGTGGTTGGGCTCCATCGGGGCCGGCGCCGCGGCTCCAGCGGTGGGCGGAGTGCTGGCGATTGTCCTGTTCGCCGCCATCGGCCTCTTGGCGGCGCCTGTCCTGCTTGTGGCAGCGGCGCTGGCCGCCGCGGCCATGAACCTCGCCGTCTCCCGCGCCTATCTAGGCGAAAAGACCACCATCCGTGAAGCCTACAAATCCGTCTGGCGCCAAGGCTGGCGTTACACCTGGCTCCTGGTTCTTGAGGGTCTCATCATCTGGGTCGCGCCGCTTGCCGTATGGATTGCGCTGGTGGCCATCACCGCCGGTCTGGCTACCCTGGCTCACCTCTCCGGCGCGGGCGGCGGCGCACTCATCGGCCTGGCGGCATTTCTGGCCGTTGCCGCTCTGATTGCCTACTTTTTCTGGATGATGCTTCGGCTCTCATTGGCCTTTCCCGCTTGCGTCATCGAGCAGATTGGCGCCGGGGCCGCGCTCAAGCGCAGTGCCACGCTCACCACTGGGACCAAAGGCCGCATCTTTCTGCTTTATCTTTTGGGAGCGGTGTTGAATTGGCTGCTCTCGATGGGGATCACCGTGCCAATGAGCATTGTCATGGCCTATCTTCCCGGAGCAAATGACCCAAAACACGCGGCAACCGCCGGAGTCGTAATGCTCTTCGTCATCTACGGCGCTGCCTTTGCCATTCAGGCGCTCACCAGGCCAATCTATGGCATCGCGCTCACCCTCTTCTATTACGACCAGCGCATTCGCCAGGAAGGCTTCGACATCGAGTGGATGATGCAGCGCGCCGGGATGGTTGCGCTGGCGCCGGGTACTCTGAAGCCGCCCGAGCCCGAACCTCCGCAATCCCGAAAGGTCCAGCCATCCACTGAAACCCCACCACCCGTAGAAGGAGAATCCGAATGAACGAAGTCCCTTATTCCGCTCCCGTTGGATCGACGCCGCCCAGCCCGCCCCCCGGTCCATTGACCTTTGGCCAGATTCTTGACCGCACTTACAGGCTCGCCCGCGCAAACTGCAAACTGTTTCTCGGCATTGCCTCCGTTCCCTCCGCGGCAATTTTTCTCCTCTTCGCGGCCATCATGGGTTGCGTGCTCGTCATGGT
>Ga0255351_1000119_pt1 | contig 36003 bp, 23 predicted proteins | sample HBST25r2metaG_FD_186024 | JGI IMG/M metagenome (GOLD analysis project Ga0255351, IMG submission 186024) | Peat soil microbial communities from Stordalen Mire, Sweden - H.B.S.T-25.r2 | ecosystem: Environmental > Terrestrial > Soil > Wetlands > Peat | place: Sweden: Norrbotten County, Stordalen... | reverse complement strand
GGGTTTTGGATGTGGGCTTCGGCGAAGACCTTGACCGCAAACGTGCGGGCAATTCGGCGCAGAATTTCTCCGTGCTTAACCGCATCGCCCTCAATCTGCTCAAACAAGACAAGACTTCAAAACGCGGTGTCCACGGAAAACGCCTCAAGGCCGGATGGGATAATGGCTACCTGCTCCACTTGCTGGGGAATTAAGATGCGTTTGCCCTGCGGTCCGTACCCAAACGATTGCCCGCTGCCCCCTGTGGCGATTATCATAAGAGGATGCATCCCAAGGCGCACGCCTGACGGTGCTGGCGTGTTCTTGCGCGAGAGTGGGTCCGATGCGGCAGATTTTCCCGCGCCGGTGATCCAGCATCTACCGGTCCTCGCACCAAGCCGCCCAAATTGAATTCCCTGCAATGGGAGGAGAGTTTCATTGAGCGACCGTTTCCTGTTCACCTCTGAATCCGTGACCGAAGGCCATCCTGACAAGATTGCCGATCAGGTCTCCGACGCCATTCTGGATGCCTGCCTGGAGCAGGATCCCTACAGCCGCGTCGCCGCCGAAACGCTTACAGCCACCGGCCTCGTCGTTATCGCCGGCGAAATCACCACCAAGGCTTACGTCGATTTCCAAAGCCTGGTCCGCGGCGTCATCGCCTCCATCGGCTACGACAACGCCCTCTACGGCTTCGACTCCAACACCTGCGCCGTCATCTCGACCATCAACAAGCAGTCGGGCGACATTGCCCAGGGCGTGGATACCGGCGGTGCCGGTGACCAAGGTATGATGTTCGGCTATGCCTCGAACGAAACCCCCGAGCTGATGCCCGCGCCCATCTCGCTGGCCCATAAGCTCTGCCTTCAGTTGACCGCCGTCCGCAAGAGCGGCAAGCTGCCTTACCTGCGTCCCGACGGCAAGAGCCAAGTCACCGTCGAGTACGACGAGAACGGCAAGCCCGCCCGCATCGACGCCGTGGTTATCAGCAGTCAGCACTCCGACGCCGTCAGCAACGAAGAGTTGCACGCCGACATTCTCAAGTACGTCATCAAGGCCGTGCTGCCCGCCGAGTGGCTGGACGCGAACACCAAATACCACATCAACCCGACGGGCCGCTTTGTCATCGGCGGACCGATGGGCGACACCGGACTCACCGGCCGCAAGATTATCGTCGATACCTACGGCGGCGCGGGCCGTCACGGCGGCGGTGCCTTCAGCGGAAAAGATCCGACGAAGGTGGACCGCAGCGCGGCTTACATGGCGCGTTACATCGCCAAGAACATCGTCGCGGCAGGCTTGGCCGACCGCGCCGAGGTCCAGCTCGCCTACGCCATCGGTGTCGCCGAGCCGGTCAGCGTGCGCATTGATACCTTTGGAACCGGCAAGGTAGGCGAGGCCAAGCTGACGGAACTCGTCCGCAAGAACTTCGCGCTTACCCCCAAGGACATCATCGAGAGCCTCAACCTCCGCCGCCCCATCTACCAGAAGACGGCAGCCTACGGCCACTTCGGCCGCACCGAGCCGGAGTTCACATGGGAAGCCACCGACAAGGCTGCCACGCTGGCTAAGCAGGCTGGTCTCTAAGCCCAAACGAACAAATCACGCGTTCAACAATATGGAACCCTTCGCACAGAGGGGTTCCATCGGAACGGTCCTTAGCGACTCATCTTGCATTGGAAGAGAGTTGCGAAAGCACAGAGGGAAAACTTCCGGTATAATCTCAGAGTGACCCGGAGAGATGGCCGAGTGGCTGAAGGCGGCGGTTTGCTAAACCGTTATAGGGTCAAAAGCTCTATCTGGGGTTCGAATCCCCATCTCTCCGCCATAAAATTCAGCAATCTAATGAAAACACATAAGTTAATGAAGTAGAACCCACTTAGACTTGTCGGGGCCCCGACAACATATTTCCAAATTTTACAGAATTTACACTGTTTCCAACCTGTGGACCCCAAAAACCCGACAACCCGACAACGGTAATTTTCAGATTGTTTTCGGTGTCAGCTCCCATGACGCTCTTTCTCTGCGCCAAGATTGGCAACCGGACGGCGGCGCGTTGGTGCGCACCGTGCGAGGATGACTTTCCAGCCATTCCGAGCTGCCGCAGCCGCCCGGACAAAACTGGCGACCTCGGCGGCATCTACACGTTCATCCGAGATACGCACTCTGTGGCTGTACTCTTCCGCGAGCGCCAGTCGGACGGCCGGGCGCTTTCCGCGCGCCAGTATACCCCCATATGGGACATACCAGCCGGAAACAAGACCACTACTGGCAGGACGCACAATGCACAGCTTATGCTTTCCATCCTGGCTCCGTTGCACGGACCAACCATCACGGTCACATCGAATCAAAGACCTCAAGTCCCCATCCTGATCCAGTTTGTAAGCAGCTTGCCCTTCACTTGACGCAGCCCAGGCAGACACCGATTTTACATTGAGCGAGTGGGCATATCTATTTGTGTTCCCGACGTCATATCCCCAATAGAAGGTACCACCAATCAAAAGCATTCCTACGACCGCTGCGCCGCCGACCATCACCGGCCCCGACGAGTTCAAACAGCTTTGCGCGCAGCTTGCGGAACAGCATGGATTCAAAATCAACAATCCAGAGTTGCGCCGGGAGATCATTCGCGATCCCAGCGAGGGCGAGCCGGTTCCGGTAATGCCGTCTGGAATGCCGTCGCCGAGCATGGCGTATCAATTGCACAAAGCCGACATCCTTAACCGTATCGAGGTGCGGAACGCCTCACAGTTTGATTGGATGATTGCGGTAAGAATGCGCGTAACGGGCCACGATCAACAGGCCGTAACGCAAGCTCTGATGGAAAACGCCAGCCAGGGGCGCGAGGCAGAGAAGCGCAATTGGACCAACTACGCGGAGCGCGCCGATGAGGCCGTCTTTGGCCCGCGCGGCGCCCGGGAGTGCGCCAGGAGCGATCAGCGCGCCGATGCATGGGCGCGGGTCGAAGGCCGCAACACTACCTTTCGATTAATTCTCGGATCACATGATCGTTCATTCGCTGTGAACTTGGAGAAGTTAAGCTGTTCAGAACAGCGGACTTTGATTGCTCAAGGTCAGGGAGCTTCAGAATCGATTTCGGTGCCCGTTTACGCTTTGCGTTGCTCTTTGCCATGGAAACGGCCTCCAAATGCCGTGGCAATAGCATGATCCAGATTGTCGTTGAGGTCTATCGCATCCTGGGGCGTTTCTCGTTCACATTCGAATCTTCATGTAGTGAATGCAGGCAAAAAGGCATCAACGCAACCGAGTCTAAGTTTTCCTTTTACTATCTGACTCCGCAAAGGTGTCAGCAAAGGACTCGTCCGGCCAAGTCGCTGGCCAGCCGACCATGACCAAAAACACATCGAGGACAAAGAGCGCAATGGCAATGTCATTAAAGAGCGTAGCTTGACGATAATTCGGCAACAGTTGATTGGCTGCCCAAAAAAGAAAGGCAACAGCCAGCATGATCGCCTTTATGAGTTCCAAGCACGCAGGCCGACGCGCACACTGATAAACGATGTACGCGAGCGCAATCATGGCCAGTGGAAATGAAGCAAGAATTTCATGAGCTCTGGCAGGAAACAGTTGCGGAAACGCATCCCAGATGAATAGCACTCCCACGCTCCCGAGTATAACTTCGCCAAGAATTACCTGGAAGTATCTGCGGGTCTGTTTTAGACGACTGTACATAGTTTAGTATTGACCATGTTATAAAAAGAAACCATCAGGGTTCCTCATAAAATCATATTTTTCAATAATTCGCGCGATCTATGGGACTGCGAACCGCCTCTCAAGATTCTTGCGGCAGTTCATTAAATCGGTAACCGACGTATGCATCTGTGAGCAAATATTGTGGGTTCTTCGGATCGTCTTCGATTTTCTTGCGCAGTTGACGAATAAATGTTCGAAGATACTCGAGTTCGTTCCCATACTCCGGCCCCCACACAGACTTAAGCAGACGCGCATGCGGAATCGGCTCGCCAGCGTGCATCATCAAGTAATGCAGGACTTCAAATTCCTTGGGCGTCAGATGAATCGCGTGCCCATTCTTCAGCACCCGGTATTTTACCGGGTCTAATTCGAGTTGGCCGTGGCGAATCGTTGAGTCGCGATTAGTATCCTGAGCATTTCTTCTGCGTACAGCGGAACGCAATCTCGCCGTAAGTTCCCGCACCTGAAACGGTTTCGTGATATAGTCGTCCGCACCGGCATCAAGCGCCAACACCTTGTCATCCTCGCTATCCATTACGGTCAACATCAGAATCGGCAAGCGTGCCACCGCTCGCCGTATGCAGCGGCAGGCTTCGACTCCGCCCATACCCGGCATATCCACGTCCAGCAACACGGCATCGAACCAAGTCACACGCGCCAGGGATAGCGCTTCCTCTCCGCGAGCCGCTTCCACAACCGTAAAACCCATGCCAGTCAATGTCACACGCAATGCCCGCCGCGTGGAACTGTCGTCGTCCACCACCAGGATTGTGCCCTGCCCAGCATTCGGCTGCTCCGTATTCAATGCGTCCTCCTTGCTTCCATGGGAAGGGACAAATAGAATGTCGTTCCTTCCTGATTATCGCTGATGACCCACACATGCCCATGATGAGCTTCAGCCGCTTTCTTTACCACAGAGAGTCCAATGCCCGTGCCGGCAACTGCATCCTTAAACTCAGATGACCGGTAAAAGCGCTCGAATATCCTTTCCCTGTCTTCAATTTTAATCACCGATCCGAAATTACGAACGGAAAACATAACCTCGTTATGGCCCGCTCGCGCATCAATCTCAATTGGCGTTCCAACCGTCGAATACTTTCGCGCATTGTCGATGTACTGAGTCAGTATCATAGCAAGCAATTCGCGATCCGCCCGCACCGTCAAAGAAGAATCCTCCACCACGACACGAATGCTGTTCCTTCCCGCATCTGCCGCATGGGCTGCCAATACCTCATACACCAAATCAACCACCTTGACATCGGCTGTCTCAAGACCAGTCTTCCGCGCCTCAAGTTTGGCCGCTTTCAAAAGCTGCGTGCACAATTTATTCAGCCGAACTGCTTCCCCGTCAATCAGCCTGACCAAATTATCTTGAGACTCAGTCAACCCCCCAAGCTCAAGCAAACCAGAACTGGCCGTTTGAACAGCAGTCAGTGGTGTCTTGAACTCATGCGCAAGCGCATCCATCACGGTCGCGCGCAACTGCTCCCCCATTTTCGATGTCTCAGATCTTTCTTCCTTATCGAACCACTGGTGCCGGTCAATCGCAATTGCGGCAAGAGACGCCAGCGCATCAACCACGAGAGGACTGATTTCCCCCCGCACCACCAATGCGCCCACGGACCCAGGTCCTGCTCGCAGGATGCGTTGCCATGTCTGAGTGCTCTCATCATCCTGTGATGCATCGCGCAAGTAGCATTCCCTGGCCAGATTCTCCTCGCCCGCTTCCCAATCGCCCATCCTGTCCTGGCGGCTCAGGTTCACGTCGAACAAGGCCACCGCTCGCGCGTTGAATATCCGATGAATCAAAACAGCAAGCTGCGGTCCCTGCGGCTGGCGTAAATCCAGCAGAAGTGAACTGCGGCTCAACTCATACAACTGCTCCATCCCGGCACGATGAACGGCAGCCTCTTTTGAGCTTCTCAACTCTTTCGCCGACAATCTGCTGATCACGATCGTCGTTATTTCAAATGCTCCAAGTGCAACCATCTCCTGCGGATCTGTCATATAAAAGTGGAAAAGAGGCTGTGTAAAGAAGTAATCAAGACAGACTACCGCAACAAGTGAAATCAACGATGCCTGCCAGAAACCGAAGAGCAGCGCTTCGGCCACGACAATCAACAAATAGAGGAGGCCGATTGTCAACAGGTTAACCTGCAGAACAATCCCGAAGTAGGTCAGTAAAGCAAAAACGGCACTGGTTGCCACGAACTGTGCCACAGTCCGAATTTTTCGCGGAAGTTGCGTCGATCCCGAGACGACTGGACTTGTCATCCGATTTGCACCTTGCTCCACTGGATTTCCAGCTAAGTTATAGCTTAGCTGGAGTGTTGTGAAGATACTATAAGGATTCCATTTGTATGGTATATATGCAGAACAGGGAGCGGGTTAATCAACCCCGCTCCCTGCTCTGCAATCGTCTGCCAGGCTGCCCCTCTGGCAAAGCACAGGTGCGCAAAGGGTCATTCAGCGTTTACTGGTGCATTCGGCGCCACCAACTGGCTGAACTTTGCCTGGAGCGTTTCTGCCTTGGATGCCTTGTACAGGTAGTACTCGTAAAGATTGCGTGCCGAGTCTACAGGTCTTGGGTATTTGCCAAAGGCGACAGCGACGTTCTTGCTCCTCCGCTCCCACTCCTTCTTTTCCTCTGCGGCCTGGCGAAGATAGTCCGCCCTCTGCGCGCCATAGTAACCGGCGAGAACCGCGTATTGCTCCGGCGCGTGAGCGTTCAACGCCAACTCCTTCACCTGTGCCTTGGTGTAATGGGCACCAGTCTCAGCGGAAGAGGCCGCGCTCTGCGCGCTTGCGGCACCCGCGAACGCGAGAGCCAGAATGCAGGTTGCGAATAGGTTGCGATTCATGTGATTGATACCTCCCATGCTTTGATACTAGGCAGAAAACATGAGGGGCGCATGAAGAGAATATCGGAATAAAATTGTTTTTTGAGCGGTATTTCGTTTTGCAATGAACGATCAGAATAATGCAGAGTAGTAAGTATCCCGCAACGCCCGCGCGTCTCTCACCAAGCCAAGGAATCTTTTAGCCAGCTCATGGATGCGATCTACCTGACGGAAGTGCAAAGCCTCCTTGGGGAACAATTCTCCCCCCAGGCCAATAGCGGTTGCCCCGGCCTGAATAAAGTCGAAGGCCGTCAACTGATTCACTCCGCCGGTGGCTATCAACGGGATTTGCGGAAGAGGCACCTTTAGGGCGCGCACGTATTGGATGCCGCCTATATGACCTGTCGGGAATATTTTGACAAGGTCCGCGCCCGCCTTCCAGGCAGCAATAATTTCCGTAGGAGTTAAGGCTCCCGGAAGCACCACAACGTTCACTGTGTTTGCATAGGCAACCACCTCTGGAACAAATCCAGGGCTTGTCAGAAATCTTGCGCCGGCTTCGACGCAAGACCGCGCCGCTTCCTCATCAAGTACAGTGCCGGCGCCCACCGCCATATCCGGATAACGTTTTGCAAGGTCGTCGATTACATCCAGCGCGCCGGGGGTGGTCATAGTGATCTCAACAACCGGAATCCCTGCCGAATAGACAGTCTCTGCCGCAAATCGCGCCATTTCTCGCGTATTCACACGTACCGAAGGCAGAATGCCAGCCTCCTCGATGCGAGTGCGAACTTCGTGTCTCTTCATTGATTCGACCTCTCTGAACTCGTATTTGAATATGCCAACTGGATGGCCCCGTTCACTACAACCGCTGCGCTTATTGAATGACTTCATGCCCAACGACAAGGTTCAACTGACCGGCAAAAGTCAGATAGGAGCCAACCAACTGTGCATATGCCAGTTGAACAACCCGATAATCGCTTTGCGCATTCAGAAAATCCATTAGCGACGCTGCTCCGTGCTCATACGAGAAGGTAACGGTGTCGCGCACTCGCGTAGCTTGATCGCGATACTTCTCCTTGTAAGGCTTGAGCAAGGCGACATTGCTGCGCAACTGCTCGTAGGTTGAGTCCACGTCGTCGAAGACCTGCGCCTTGGCCGCTTCCTCGGCGCTTTTGCTTCGATCAATATCCAGCAATGTGCGCTTCTTCTCCCCTTGGTTGCGGTCGAATATCCGTAGCGGAATGCTCACATTCAGACCGACAGTCTGATTGGAATTTGGATTGTTGAAAGAGCCGTTGTAGGTATACCACGCGCCGAAGGTTGGATCGGCCGAGCCATTGGAAACGGCAAGCTTATGATTCGTCACCGACTGCTGAATAGTTTCAATCGCCGCCCGCAAATCCGGCCGGTTATCCAATGCGATCTGGTGAAAGTCTTCCAGAGGTTGAAGCGCCTCGCTCCAGTCGAATGTGCCTGCCACATCAAACTTATCAACCGGCGTCCGCTCATTGATCAATTGCTGCAATTCAAACTTTGCGGTGCGAAGATTCACGGTTGCGGTTTCAATCTCCGCCTCATATTGCACGCGCAATAGTTCTATCCTGTCCAGATCGATCTGGGCAATATCACCAACTTTGAACCGGGTACGGCTGATCTCGATTATCTTGTCATAATAGTCAAGATCGGCTCTGGCAAGATCAAGGACCGCCTTTGCCTCCAGTGTCTGTACAAACATTGAGCGCAGGCTGAACAGGAGATTCCGTTCCAGATCCTCGTGCTGCGACGCGGTGATTTGTGTGCCTTCTTTAGCGCTCTCCAGACGAAGCTCACGCTTGCGCTCACGCTCGTGCAAATAGCTGAAATTGGGCTGATATTGCGTGCCGGCCAATGGCTTCCATACTCCGTTATGACGCACGAGTTGCGTTCCATCGGTGGAAAACGTGAATTGCGGGTTGGGGCGGAGATACGCTGTAATTTCCGCCGCCTTCATCTCTTCCACGTTGATCTCATCCGCCCGAAGCGCCGGGTTGGCCGCCTCAAACTTTGTCTTCACCTGCTCCCACGTGAGCGCCTGCTGCGCCCTCGCGGAGGTCGTAAGCAATGCTATGCCCAGAACAAAACTGCCGACTGTTTGCGTGAAATTAAACACTAACTTAGACGGCTTCATTTGCCACCTCCGGTTTCGGGAGCTTGTCCCCTTCTCGTGCTATCCAGACATACAAAGTGGGCAAAAGAAAGATGCTCATCAAAAGGTCAAAAATCAAACCACCCACGATGACGATGGCGAAGGGACGCTGCGAGTCCGAACCGATAGCGTGCGACATCGCAGCGGGTAGCAGTCCCAGGGTGGCCACCAGCATGGTCATCATGATGGGTCGAAGCCTCAAGACTGCGCCTTCAATCGCGGCTCCTTCCGGCGTATAACCTCGCGCTCGAAGTTGATTGATATATTCCAGCATGATGACACCCGTTTGAACCGAAACTCCAAAGAGCGCCAGGAAGCCAACTCCGGACGACACGCTGAAATACGTTCCAGTAACAAGCAAGGCTAGCAAGCCGCCCACGCGAGCCATGGCAACATTAGCAAGAATCAGCAGCGCCCATTTGAAAGAGCGAAACATGGTGTAGAGAATGATGAAGATTAGAAAGATCGTCAGGGGTACGATCATGAGCAGCCTTTTTTCAGCTCGCGTTTCGCTATCGTATTCTCCCGACCATTCGAGGTGATAGCCACGCGGTAACTGCACATTCTTGGCGATCTTGTCGATGGCTTCCTTGACCGTGGTGCCCAGATCGCGCTCGCGAACCTCAAAGCGGATGGCCACATAGCGGGAACCGTCTTCCCGGTAAATGTCGTAGGCGTCATCGCGAACCTGAACTTTGGTCAACTGAGCCAGCGAGACGCGCTCTCCCGAAGGAGCGAGCAAGCGAATATTCTGAATAGCCTCCTTGGTATCGCGATACGGTTTCTGATAGCGCGCAACCACGTTGTAGACTGCCTCGCCCTGCAAGACCTGGCTGACAGAATTACCACCGACAGCGGTTTGGATGGCATCCTGAATATCGGCCACATTGATACCGAAGCGCGACGCGGCCTGTCGGTCAACGGTAAGATCGATATTCGGCTGGCCTGTATCGCGTTGAATTCCCAAATCCTTGATCCCGTCAATTTTGGCCATGACTTCTTTGATCTGTTCGCCCTTGTCTTCGAGAACGTCCAGTTCCGGTCCGTATAACTTGGCGCAGAGTCCGCCTTTGGTGCCGGTCATTGTTTCATCCACATTGTCCTCAATGGGCTGGGAGAAATTCCAGAATGCTCCTGGGTGTTTCTCCAGTTCGCGATCCATGGCAGCGATCAGCTCCTCTTTATTCTGATGAAAGACGGGTCGCCATTGGTCCTTGGGCTTCAAGTCAATGAAGTATTCCGTGTTGCCGAATCCTCCCGTGTCGGTTCCATCGTCAGGCGCTCCGGCTTGCGAAACGACCTTGGTGACCTCGGGGAACGATGCCAAGATATAGCGGGATTGCTGGGCGAAGCGCGTACCTTCCGTCTCGCCTACGCTATTCGCCATCGCGCCACGCGCCCAGATAGCGCCTTCATCGAGATGCGGCAGAAACTCAGATCCGATGGTCCCGCTGAACGTCAGGAAAAGAGCGCCAGCCATAGAAGCCAGACCCACGCCAACAGTGATCCATCTATTCTCAATAGCCCACTTAACCCCGCTCCGGTAATGGTTCTTTAGAAACTCCATTACCGGGTTGCGCCACTCCTTGACACCACGCGGGAATAAGAACGCAGCCAGCACAGGCACAATGAAAATGGAGAATACGATGGCGCCAAGCAGTGCGAAGGCAACGGTCCAGGCCATGGGCCGGAACAAACGCCCTTCGACTCGTTGCAGCGTGAAGATCGGCATGTAGGCAGTAATGATGATGGCGATGGCGTAGAATACTGGCCGCTGGACCTCGTGAGCGGCATCACGGATCATCTCTACTGGCGACTTCCAGCTCATCGTTATTCGGCCCGATTCCGCCGAAACGTTTTTGCCTTGATGGCTCAAGTGCCGCATGATGTTCTCCACCATGACGACGGCACCGTCCACAACCATTCCGAAGTCGAGCGCGCCAAGTGAAATCAGGTTTGCGGGGATATGGCTGAGGTTGAGAAAGATGGATGCGAAAAGCAAGGAAAATGGAATGGTGAGGGCAACAATGATAGCCCCGCGAACATTACCGAGAAACAGGAAGAGAATGATTGTTACCAGGATCATTCCCTCGCCCAGGTTATGCAGCACCGTGTGCAACGTGTAATGAAGCAGATCGCTGCGGTCCAACATGGGAATGACCTTTACACCCTCGGGCAGGATATGATTGTTGAGCTCCTCCACCTTCTTGTGGATACCGTCGAGCGTGGGGCCTTCTTCTGCCCCCTTGCGCATCAGCACGCCGCCTTGGATGACGTCGGGTTCATCAACAATGACGCCGTCCGGACGATGATCGGCTCTGGCCATATGCCCCAGCCGAATTCTGGGTCCCCACTCGACGGTCGCGATGTCCTTGACGCGAACTGGAGCACCATTCGACGTCGTCAGAACGGTATTCTCAATATCCTGCACGTTGTGGTAAAGCCCGAGTGCGCGAACGTTTAGTTGCTGCGAACCCTCTTCGACAAAGCTGCCGCCGGCGTTCACGTTGTTAGTGGCTAACTGCTGCTCGACCTGAGCGATGCTTATGCCATAGGAAATGAGCTTGTTCGGGTCAATGCGCACTTGATACTCGCGAGCGGTGCCACCGAAGTCGCTCACATCCACGACGTTATCAACCTTCCTGAATTCCTTGTACAGAGTCCAGTCTTCGATGCTCCTCAAATTCATCAGGTCATACGCCGGATTACTGCTCCGGATGGTGTACCAGTAGATCTGGCCCGTCATGCTCCAATCCGTTCCGATTTGAGGCACCACGCCCGTCGGCGCACTAACTTGTGTGAGCCTTTCGAGCACCTTCTGGCGGTTCCATTCGTTCACCGATTGGTCGTCGAAAATCAAAGTAACCAGAGAGAGACCAAAAATTGATTCCGACCGCACCGTCGTAAGATGCGGAATTCCAAACATCTGAATTTCGACAGGAACCGATACTTGCTGTTCCATTTCTTCAGCGGAGTGCCCGGACCACTGACTGATGATGTTCACGTAATTATCGGCGATATCCGGATAAACCTCGACAGGCATTTGGTGAAACGACACGGCCCCCCAACCGAACAATAGCAACCCAATCGCCAGCACCACGTACCGATTATTGAGAGAAAAATCTACAAGATTGCGAATCATGGCTTCTTCCTCGAGTCCAGGAGTTGAACGTCATTCATTGTCGATGGCATTTTGGAGATTGATCGCGTTTGTCACCACCTGCTGGCCAGGCTGCAACCCGGATAGAATCTCCTGCATATTGTTCGGCAACTGTTCGCTACTGACGACCTGAATGCGCTTGAACTTCCCTTGCGCCGGGACGAAAACCCAATCGCGGTCATGCAGATGCACGATCGCGGAGGCCGGGACAGACGTGTAGTTCCGCTTCTCCTTACCGAACAAAGTAGCCGTGGCGAACATGCCCGGCCGCATCATCTCGCCGGGATTGGCCACTTCAATGCGCACCTTCGCGGTGCGGATATTCGGATCGAGAATCGAGCCGATGTTGCTGATCGTGCCCTTCAGAACCTTGTCTGGATAGGCATTCAGCTTGATCTCGGTAGCTTCTCCAACACGTACGTTGGCCATGTCGCTTTCGTAGACGTCGCAGACAATCCACACGGTGGTCAGATCCGAAATGATGAATGGGTTCGGCGTTGAGTAGGCCTGAACCGCCGCCCCGTTCGTAACTTCCTGATCGGTGATCACGCCGGAAACCGGGGCGTGGATATCGACAATTCCCTTCGGATTATCGGGATCGCTGCCCAACAGGTGAAGATGCTCCGTAGCGGTACCGAGGGTGGTCTTGGCGTCGTCCTCGGTGTCCTGCGCGATTTCCAGGTCTCCCAGCGCGATGGCCCCGTGCTCGTACAACTGCTTCGCTCGATCCAATTGCTTGCGCGCCAGCAGCTCATCGGAAATCGCTTTGTGGTAGGTGTCGAAACCACCTGAAATATCATCGCTGCGCACACGCAGCAAGAGCTGGCCCTTCTTTACTGTGTCGCCGAGGCGAGCGCGGATGTCCACAATGCGGCCGGAGGCAAGCGAAATCACCGGAACATTGCGCGAGATGTCCGGAATCACAGTGCCGGTCACGAACAATTGTGACGGGGCCTGGTATTCGGTCGCGGTTACGATCTGATATAACTCCGGATGGTCGACCGCAAAAAAGGTGACATCCACTCCAGAAACCACCTTGGCGGACGGCGGCGCTTCCGCTGCCGCATCCACCTTATCGCTCTTGCAGCCACTGATGGCCAGAGTTGCGGCCATCCCCATCAGCAACAGGCCTGATTCCAAAGTTTTGCTTTTCATGCGATCCTCTGTGACCTTTGTGTTTCTCGGTCTTTCCGGCGCGCGATCATCCTTCACCGCAGTAATCCCGTGAGGTGGTCGTTGCGCTCTGAGTGAGTTCATTTTTTGGAACAGCACCAGGTTGCCGAACCCCCGGTGCTGCTCATTAAGTTAGCTAGTCAAGCCGCATACACGGCGTGTGGCTCAGCCGACAACCCGGCTAAAACCTGACCTTGATTGCAAGCGTCGTGTTGACCTGACTTACACGCAGATCGGGCCACCAGATGTAATTGAGACCCGCGGGTGTACCAGCCTGTTTCAAGGTTGCGCCGCAAGCTTGCTCCGCAGCGATAAGGCCAGCCGTGCCATAGCCTTGGCCTGAGGCAGCGCCGCTGGCGCAGGCATACTGCGACGGTGATCCGTTGTTGCCGCCCGGAGGAGTAATGCCTCCGCGACCGGTAAAGTAAGGGATGTCGGAGTGACGGTAGCCTTCTTCCAATGTGAAGGTGATGAACTGGCTTGGCATATAGTCGAAGGTGATGGTTCCGTCGTGCATATGCGAGCGATCACCAGCGTTTTCGGTAAAATACGGGGTACCGCTAGCCGCCGTAGCACCGTTGATGGGCGGCAGCAGAGTGAGGTATCGGCCAGGATTGTTCATGAATCCGCCGCCGATCGTTACCGCGTAGAGATCTTTCTTGAACCACATGCGGTCGTAAGCCATCCAGCCCATGAAGGCCTGCTTGGGTCTGCCGCCTTTGGAGTTATGGCAGTTGACGCCGCCGTTGTAGGTGCTAGTTGTTCCAGTTTCTGGAGAGTTTCCTTGGGTATCCAACGCGCCGTCCGAAGTACCGAATGAGGGGCCGCCGCCGCCGGTTTCGCAACCAAGATCGCCGGTGAAGGTAAATGCTGCCTTATCAAAAAACGCCTTGGGCTTGTCATAGTACTTGACCTGCACGCTGTCGTCCGTATGGATGCGCGAGCGTCCAGGGAAACCGACGGCGTCCTCTCCGAGGCCGTAGTTGTTGAAGACGAAGTCCAGGTAGGGCTTGGGGCGCCAGAGAATCTGTCCACCCAGGCCGGGCTTGCCATTGGCACGTCCATAAGACTGCCAACCGTTGATGATCCACGGCTCGATTTTCAGGTTCTTGGTTGGAAAGTACTGGATACGGAGGCCGTTGAAGAACCATGGAGTATTCGAGGAGACAAACGAAGGCTGGTAGGTCCAGTTATCGAAGTTGTAATAGCTGAACAGGCCGATGTAGGAGACGAAGATGCCCGCATCCACGTTGACGCCGTGAGCCACATCGAAGTGATACCCGCCCCATCCCTCGGAGATGTACTTGTAGGCTCCGGACAGATCCCATTGGCCGCGGCTAGGGCTGGCGTCGTTCCGCGGGGTCGTCGTGGCGAACAAGCCATTCATAGTGAGGAAGCGACCGCGTACATTGTCAATGCGAATGTCGCCGCCGAAGCTGAGCTGCTCCAACTGCCACTCGTCCGAACGGAAGCTCTCCGTCGCGCCGCCCATAGTGTCGTCGTGGGGGTGATTATAGTCGAGAATGTAGTTAGCGTCGGCGCGGAACTCCGGTGTGAAGTACTTAGTTGCCATCGGGCTGTCCACTTGGTGCCCGTTGCTGTTCAGCCAGGTCCAGTCGCCGGGGAATGGCGCTTCTTTAGTAGTTCTCTCGGCGCTGATCTCTGGGGCTGCCGGAGTCGCCGCCGGGGCTGTCGGAGCCACGACCGTAGCAACCGGCGTCACCGAAGTGCTGGAAGCGCCGCTTGCCTTCTGTTCCGCTTCAAGTTTCGCGATACGCGCCTTCATCGCCGCGAGTTCTATGATAATCGCATCGTTGCTCTGCGACACCGCATTCGCACTCTGCGGCGTTGCGGCATTGTCAGGGTTTGAAGTTGTGCTTTGGGCTTGACACGCAACCTGCATAACAAGACCACAGATTGCTACCCCCAACGTTATGACGGTTTTGAAATTCTTCTTCATCGGTATCTGTCCTCCTCGACGTCTTGCGTCGCTGGGCTAAAATGCATTGGCTCTCACTGAAGTACGGCTAGCCTGTCACTTCCATCTATCTCACCCCAATTGTTATGCAAAGCGACATAAAGGAGTCGCAAGGAATATGCAGTGTTTTCGAAAATGCCTAGTAGCATAACGTCCGATGTCGAGCGTTTTTCGAAAGCACTTACATCCACTTCGTCTTGAAGCGGGAGTGGCTTATATAGACACTAAAACGAAGGCAATAAAGAGTCTGTAAGTGTTTTGCAGAAAGTTATGAGTATTGCGTGATGGTTACATAAATAAGTAATGAAGTTATGCTCTTTCAGTTATCTCATAACTATCATTGCCAGATTCCGGCCATTTCGAAATGGCAATCTATCCGCTCGCGCAGAGTCAAATATCTTTATCTTATCTTTATCTTTTCGTCCTTAACATCAAGGCTAACCGTTACGGCTACCAGATCGTTCCGGATGCGAAAACTGACTCGGCAAGACGCAAGACAACCTCCGTTGGCAAGCCAATGAAGTCGACCGGACGATCCAAAGAATCAAAGCTAACCGATCGGAGAATCGAATGAGGCAAGCGAAATACGCATTGGCTCTACTGGCGCTGACGGCTATTGCTGCTCGGGCGCAGGATGCAATACCTGTGAGTCTTCCTCTCCACCAGCTTCCTGATAAGGATGGCGTGTACTACACGGGCTCCGAAGTCACAACGCCCCGGATGCTGAGTACCGTTTATGTTCCGTACCCTTCTGGCGTACCCGGGAAATCAATTCAGGGCATGACCGTATTGGCCATGGTGATTGACGCCAACGGTATCCCTGCACACATTCAGCTCCTGCACACCCACGGCGAAGTCTTCGATGAAGCCTCCATCGCGGCAGTAAAACAGTCGAAGTTTGACCCGGGCAAGCTGGGAGATAAACCTGTGCCAGTATGGATCGACGTGCGCGTTGTCTTCCGCACCAACCGCAGCCAGACCGTTCCTCAGATCCTTATTACCGAGAGAGACCTGCCCGTACCAGATGCATCGAAATTCGAAGACAGGCATCACAACCCTTTGTCGTATACTCCGCCCTTCTCCATCCACACGGTTGACGCGGATTTCGCTGATCCGTTTGTATCGCATCCTTGGGTGCAAGTCGCCGTCGTTTCGGTGTTGGTGGGTGAAGACGGACTGCCAAAAGAGGTTCGCGTTAAGCGCGGACTTGGGTTTGGATTGGACAAAAAAGCCGAAGCCGCCGTCTGGCATTACAGGTTTTTTCCAGCCACCCAAAAGGGCAAACCCATTGCCGCGCGCACAGATGTAATGGTCGATTTCGCCAAGTTCTGATAACTGAATTCTTGTGTTCTCGATAGACAAGAATTCGGAAGTAATTGGTTTGACAATCAGGCCTTCAGCAGTAACCACATGTGTCGTATCACTGCTATCTGCATAAACGCAAGTAATGTGGTTTTAAGTGTCACATTACTTGTTTACTACTGAGTAATAATGATTGGAATGCCAAATTAGTTGCGAGGCCAGTCAGAGTTATAAGCGCAATGTTGCTCGCCAATCTGATCATAGGCATCTTCCTGCTACCCATGCTCTACGTGTGGGTAGCGCGTGACAACGACATTCTGCCCGCTGTGGAATCCAACGAATAGTTCTAGTCGGCATTTAAGAGAAGTATTCGCAGGTTGGAGCATCCATTTCTTTGGCGAAAGAGGTAGCGTATGAAGTTCATCGTGAGGTTGACAGTCTACTCCATTCTTTATGGTGCAATGACGCTGGCTGCTGCGCAAAACCTGCAAGGGAGCGAAATGAAAGCAGCTTCGACGCGCAACCATGAACTCACAATTTCCATCGTGAACGATTCTGGTAGATTCTTTGTTGGAAACAATACTTTCTGTGTAGTGTTTACCAGCGCCGCGAATGCCGAGCCAGTTTTGGTCAAGGATGTGGGCATTGAATTCGCGCAACAAGTCGGAAGGATTCAGGAAAGACCAACGCGCGCACAGATCACGGAAGGCGATACAGGGCATTTCTGCGGATAGGTAGATTTAGGAACTGAGTATTATCAATCCGCATTCTATTATGTGTTCATCCACTACACGGATGTGGACGGCAAAATTTGAGAAGCCTGTCATCGGCCCCGATTATGCCGAATCGAATCACCTGAGATGATCCCGAGCCAAGAAGCATCTTGGGGGCTTAGATTTCGATTCGACATGATCCGGTATTCGGCATAGCGGCGCAGATCGTGCGGCGCAATGTGCTCAAGGCCCAGACGCATGGCGCATTCGCGAACGACATACCAAACAACGTTCTCGGAAATTCCTCGCCCCCAGCACGAGCCGTGTCGGCTCACCGCGCGGAATATACGGCCATGCTTCAGTTCCGCAGTGGCTAGCCATTGGTCCACTGAATCTTTCACCCATTCTGACATCGGGACCGTTCGGACATCCCATGAACGGTTCTGTCTTTATCGCATCGAACGAATGGCCGCTCTTGGACAAAATGAGCCACACAAACTTCCCGCCTGAGCCGATTGCTCGTCTCAACAAAATGCCGGATACGGACATAGCATGGTTTAACGCCGGAAGGCATCCCGCTCAGGGGATCATTGCCAACAGTAGTTCCACTGAGCAGGCAATTGCAGGTGGCGCTATCCACACAACGTCATCCCTCTCCAAAGCAGGAAGCTCCACGGACGTGGCTATTTCGGTTGCGCAGGACGGTACTGGCAATGCACTTCAGAAAAGCTACAGGCACACCAAACATACGCTGGGTACCTCCGCAAGGCATGTGGGTAAGGCACTTCATCCGCAACAAAATCCTGAAAAGCCTCAGTAGGGCAGCTCGCCTTCAGGTTGACCCTGAATCTGATTGGCGATGGATTTGATCGTGCAGAACTCCCAGTGGAGCGTGGGAGCCTGTCCTCAGACTGCTTGGGTCGAGCCCGCTGATGTTCCCGCAAAACGGGGCTGTAGGTAACTTGAACCCGAGAATGTTTGAATGGCGAACTTCCCATTCGCTATGTTCGCAACGTTGGCCACACCGCAATCCCAAGGAAAGCCTATGGCGGAAGTTCGCCAAATCCGTAACAGAGGGCAATCGCTGCTTGGCCAAGACGGTCTCTGCGTCACCGTATGACGGGCGGCACGGACATTGGAGCGTCAGTTGTTGCAAACAGCCTCTGCACTCAAGGAGGATCAAGCCGCCCATTCATCACTTACCGAAGTGCTTTCGAATGTCATCGCACCGCCCGCGTATCTGTCCGGCCAGTGCTTCGGCGACGGCTTGTTCGATTCCGGCTTTGTCGAGGTTAGAGAGTACCGCTTCGACCAGTTCCGGCACACGGCTGCGCACAAGCGGCTTGGCAAGTCCCGCGTCTTCGGCCAGTTGCTCGAAGTTCGCCTTCGAGACTCTGTCGGAGGAATACTCGCCGCCGATCTTCATTGCCAACTCGCGTGTCAGTTCTGGGTAGTAGCGGGTGCTGACAACATCGTAGAGAGGCGCAAGCCGAGTCTCCAGATTGGCCGTACCTGCTCCGCCGCTCCCCGTGCCCACGCCACGATAGAGCAGAGAAAAATTCTTGCCGTGCGCGTCGTTGTTGCCTACCAGGAAGTTGAAGACCACTGCGTCCAGCAGACGTGCCAGATCGAGGACCGGCGCACTGGAGACCTCGCGCAGCAGAGCGAAGCTCTGCTTGAGCGACGGGCCGCCTTCTTTTTGATACTTGTTTTCCGAGACGATGCCCAGTGCTTGGCAAAAATCCTCTTGGTGCAGACGCTCTATCGTCGCGCCCTCTGGACTCTGGCGCTGCGTCCGGTCGTAACGCTCGACCAGCAGGTATTCAACATCTTCTACGCGCCTGATCTCCGTCTTGGCCACGGACAGGCCGACCGCAGCGGCCAATCTCATGCAGTAGGCTTCATTGAAGACGACCCCGGCGAATCGCTCCACGGCAGGCTTCAGGATGTGCGTACTGGGCGCACCGCCCAGGGGGAGTGAGATGGCATCGCCCTCCACTCGAACGGCGATCTTGTCTTGCGCCCCGGCCAGCGAGAGACGAATTCCAGTCTCTCCAGCCAGCAGCGGGCGGCGCGGGAGTTCCCGGAGAATCCCGGCCAACTCTGGCGCGGCAAGCTCCCGGTAATGGTCATCAAGGGCGGGCAGAGATTCGCCAGCCGGAACAAACGTGACTGCGCCCGCGCACTCACCGCCGATCCGCTCCAGCATTGCGTAATCGTTGCGCTCACTGATGCCCAGGTTGCGGGCAATGATCTCGCGCTTGCTCTCTTCTGGCAGAACCCCGGCGAAGTAGCCTCGGCATTCTTTGCGCGTGAAGCGCTTCTGCCGCAGCGGCAGAGAGTGAGACAAGGGCGTGGCGTCGGGCCGTTGCAGCCAGCTTACCGCATAGTCAAAGACCATCTGGCCGCCGTCATTCTGAATCAGGTGGCCGACCAATTCTCGGTGCAAGTAGACATCCAGGGTTCTCGCCATGCGCTACTCCTCGCTTTCTGAGACCACAGGCGGCATCAGCGCGATCCTGGTTCCCAGCGTTTGCAGGACAGTCAGCACCTTGCCGATCTGGCAGGTCTCCTTGCCTTTTTCGAGGTCGATGATAAAACGCAGCCCGGTGCCGGAGGTCAGCGCCAAGTCTTTTTGCGTGACGCCTAACCGCTTGCGGCTTTCGCGGACGAGTTGACCAATTTCCTGTACGGTGTATTTCACTGGCTCACCATGACTATTCCCGTACGGGAATAGTCAATTTTTATCATAACAAAGTCAAGAGAAGTTTACCGTACGGGAATAATTCAAGCTGGCAGCGCAGCTTTACGCAATAGATTCCTGTCCGGGAACATTTAAGTGTGCGCTTTTTGAAATGCGAATCGAGTCTGTTCGGGGAATGTATATGGTCACGGCGAGTGTCAGGTATCCAACCTTCCGGCCCGGAATGCGGAAACGTGAACCAAGGAGAAACTATATTGATTTTCATATTTAACATATATATGGTGTCAGTTATATTGCAATATCGGTATATGCCACTGGTGTGAGTGGAGATGCGTAATAGGCATGGAAAAGGGCGGCGTAAAGTGCAAATGTTTGCCGCAGAACAAGTGGAGGGGGTTTGCTCGTATCTGGCTCAAAACATAACCGTGCAGTGCATTCTGGAGAAAAGTTGGTTGGCAGACGCGGTTGAAGCAGGGTTTGCGCAGGCTGGTTTGAGTCGTCCTGCAAAAGCTGAACCGGATGGACGGTAGGAAAAGAAAGCAAATGAGGATTCAATCGGATATCCGCATGGAGGCGAAACGCCACGCTCTGGAGGCCATCGTTACCAAGCGACCGGCAACAGTGGAACCTGGCCCGAAAGAGCAGGCCGAGGGGTACCCACAAAAGTCCCCACAGTCGGGCATTTCTGAGGATTTTAGGGGAGTTGATAAGCGGTGTAAGTCGTTGAATCTAATTGGTGGACGCGGTAGGAATCGAATTTTCAACCAAACGTATTTTCAACAACATGCAGGTCAGCGGATGACACCTTAGACCATGCAAAGCAGCCTAAATCCGACAAACGGAGTGCGGATAGAGCGCGTTTTCGCGGCCTTCTTGCCATTGGATTCCCGCCTACAACTCCCCGCCCGTCAGAGGTCATTCTCAGCGCAACCTGTAATCGTAAAAGCAGAGTTTAACCGATGACCTCTTCCATGCCATAGCCCCTATTAAACATACTTTCAATAACTTACAGGCCGCTGGAGACTGCCAGACCACGCGGAAATACGCCGAAGACGAACATTTAGCAGGTGATTTTGCAGGTGAAGAATGAACAGGGTTCTTTGGCGTCAGCTATGGTGCCAGGTTGCACTCTTGCCCGGTCAATTCGCGCCGCTGGAGTTCTTGGTGCTCGTGCATGAACTCTCGCAAAATGTTGCAAAAGGCTAACCGTCGCGCGGCGGCGGAGAAAACTGTCCGCAAGATTGAGGCGGGGGGGATGGCCTTTGTAGTGGCCCGAACCATCGGCGCCAACTCGGCGCGTAGACGGCTGATCTCCATCTTCTCGGCCGTCACCGGCGGTTTGCTGCCTGCACCCTTCAGCGTCCCGGCGCGATGCGCGTTGACCCAGTTGCATAAGGCCTGCTCAACCACTCTCAGGCTGTGTGCCGCTGCGGCCATGGTTCTGGCCCGACTGTACAGGCCGCACCCGTCTCTTGCTTGAACTCAAGCGTGCACCGTCCCCGCGTCGCCTTTGTCATCTTCACTTCCCTTGCGCATTGGAACAGCTCGATAAGGGGTGCGTATTGCGCGGGCAAGGCGATGGACGACGCGCACAGCCCGGCGGTATGCCGGTAATTTATCACCTTGGCATCTTGCGTACATTGTTTCATGCCATCTTGCCGGTCGCCAAAATTACCGCGCCCGAACTGAACCCAAGTGAAGGGTCACGCCGAAGCTGAGGCGAAGGTCGTTCTGCGCGTCGGCGGCAGCGTTGGGCAGCAAGGTGCGCACGTAGTCGGCCTCCAGCAGGCGCAGACCGAAGCGCCTGCTCAGATAAAGATTCAATCCTCCGCCGACCTGCAAAGCAAACGAATTGGCACTGGCCGTGGCCACTCCGGTGACGGGATAGACGCCATTGAATCCGTGCGCGCGGCCGAAAAGCCCCTGCCCGAAGGCTTGCAGGTGCCGCTGGTTTGCCGCATCTGTGTTATTGCGCCACACTGCGGCGGTATAGCGCGGTCCGAACAGGTAAGTGATCTTGTTCGCATCCACGCCCGACGTGATGTTGGATGAGTGGTCGCCGGTCAGACTGGCGGCGATGCCGATGCCTTTCCAGAAGGTAAGAGCGGCATCGGCTCCGCCGCCCTTGAACCAGAAACAGCACTGGTCGGGCGCCACCTGTGACCGCTCAACGGCGAAGGTCGCAGCTACATCGGCTGAGACCGCATGATTCACCGCCAGCTCTGCCGGGCTCGGTTTCTGCTGGGCCCATCCGGCAGACCCAGCCAATATGCACGCGCTCACCAGGAGCACCCTTTCGCGAATCGAAATACGCATCTTCCGTTCTCCTTAGTTACTCGACTGTGAGTGTGACATTCGAAGTGTTCGACACCGTGCCCATAGTTGCGGTCACAGTCACCGTATAGGTCTTTTGCGCCTGACCGAAGAAGCCGGCGCCGGAGCCGCAAGCGCTCAGTCCGGCCAGCGCCGCGCCCACGCCCAGCAGAAGCAAGACGGTCAACAGCCGTGAGAGCCGTTTGCCCGATTTGCGCAGCGGGGCCGCGAAGGGCAGCAGGAGCAGGGCCAGCGAGAGAGGCGCGAGCCGTGAGGCCAGAAAGCCGTCGGCAGGCGGATTATTTGCCGCGGCCAACTGCGCCGTCTGGATGGTCATGGTGACGCTAGTGGCTCCCGCACCAGCGGCGATCGATGCAGGCGAGAAGCTCACAGTCGCTCCCGGAGGGAGGCCGCTGACAGAGAAGGTTACAGCCGCCTGGAAAGTGGAAGCGCCGTTGGCGGGCGTCAAGTTCAATGTGTAGACGCCCGCGCCGCCCGGCACGACCGTCTGATTCGCTCCCGCTGTGGTGATAGTGAAGTTTCCAGTCGGAGTGGAGGCGTTGATGGTGTAGGCAGCTGTAGCGACGGCGCTGTTGTTGTAGCCGCTGACGACGGCGATGGCCTTGATAGTCTCCGATGCTGCAACCGAGATGCCCGCGCTGGTGTAGAGCGTCGAACCGCTGGTTGGCGTGGAGCCGTTTGTGGTGTAATAGAGGACCGCGCCGCTGGTGGTATCGGACAGATAGACGGTCTGTGCCGAGGTGTAAGTTCCGCCCGCAGGCGAGAAGGTGGGCGTGGCGGCGGTTGGGTTTGACGGTATGTTGATGGTGTAGGCGGCCGTGGCGACGGCGCTGTTGTTGTAGCCGCTGACGACGGCGATGGCCTTGATAGTCTCCGATGCTGCAACCGAAATGCCCGCGCTGGTGTAGAGCGTCGAGCCGCTGGTCGGCGTGGAGCCGTCAACGGTGTAATAGAGGACCGCGCCGCTGGTTGCATCGGTTAGATAGATGGTTGTCTGCGCCGTGGCCAAGGTGCCGCTCGGTATCGAGAAGCTCGGTGTCGCGGCTGGCAATTTGCTCTGCGTCTCTGTTCCGCTCACCGCAACTTGCTGCGCATCGGTCGTATTCAGCGCGTTGGTGGTGAGACTGACGTTCTCGCTCAACAGCGTGGTCAGGCTGGTGGTGCTCAGCGTAACTGGCGTGAAGGCGACACTCAGCGTGCAAGTGCCGCTGGCGGCCACCTGTGAAGTTGCCGTGCAGTCAGTCGTGACGCCAGAGGCCTCCGGGAAGTCGGTCGGATAAGTGAGCGCGGAGAAGTTCAACTTGGCATTGCCGAAATTAATAACCTCGACAGTCTGCGGACTATCGGTGCTGGTGGCGTTAGTGGCAGTAGTGGCAAAGCTCAGTTGCGGCGCATCCGCAAAGTCCAGCATGTAAACGGAGGGCGTGGTGGACGCATTGTTGCCGCCCCCGTCAAAATTCTTTTGCAGACTCGGCGTGCTGGCAGAGTGGAGGGCCACATGAACTGGCCGTGCAGCCGCATGGAGGCTGCCACCGGCTTTTACGTCGCAGCACTCTCCGTCTTGGTTCAACCCGAGGCCGCCTTCATTGGAGCCGGGGTCGGCAACAATCAGGTTTCCGCTGGGCGTGAGCGCCAGTTCATAGGGATAATCGAAGTTGCCGATCTGGACTGAGGTGTAGTTGCCGTTAGAGAGGGTCAACGCCATCACGTCGCCACGACCGGGGTCTGCTACATAAAGGTTGCCGTTGGCATCGACAGCGATGCCATAAGGCGAATACCAGCGTCCATTGATGCCTGTGGTCGTGTATGTTCCATCTGGCAGGGGAGTCAGCTTGAACACCTCTTCGTCGCCGTTCGGATCGGTGACATAGACGTTACCGCCGCCATCCACAGCGATCCCAGAAGGACTATTGAAACCCTCGTATTCCCACGTATTGAAATACGCTCCGCCGATCAAACTCTCCTTGATGACGAAACCACTGGCATCGGCCACAAAGACGTTGCCACTGCCATCGACGGCCACGCCTGTGGGTGTGGTCCAGATGTTGTCGACAAAACTGGCGACATAGGTTCCACCGGGTTGCAGCGTCTCTTTCACTACGGTTCCGTTACCTGAGGTACCTGTATCGGCGACGTAGACGTTGCCCGCGCCATCGACAGCCACGCCAGCCGGAGTGGTCCATCCTGTGCCGATGGTAGAGCCGGTGTAGCTGACCACGCCGTTGACCTTGGAGTAGGTTTCCTTGGTTACTGAATGATTGTCACCGTCGGCGATATAGATGTTGTTTCCGCCATCGACGGCCACACCGTAGGGCGTATTCCATCCTGTACCGATGGTGCTCTGGCTGCTGGGCAGCAAGCCGAGGGAATAAGGGCTCAATGGCGTTAATGGCCCGGGCGTTGCTTCTGATACTGCGCGGGAAACTTCAGGCGAGGTTAGAAATTCCGATTTGGAATTACCGTCTGCATTAAAGGGAACGGCGAAAATCGTCTGCGGACCAACGCCGGTACCTTGCAGGTAGCCGGTGCCGATGATGTTGGCCGGAGTGCTCGAGTCGGTCAGCAGCACCGCGCCGTTGCGCGTTCCGGCAAACGATGGCGTGAAGTTGACATTGACGATGCAACTGTCGCCCTGGTTGTAGGAGCTTCCTATGGCGCAGAGAGCCGCACCTGGGCCGTTGGTCATCGGTCGCGCTTGGGCTGTTTTCAGCGACGGGGAGGGCGCGGTGCAGCTTGTACCCTGAGATAAGTCTCCGTTGGGCGAGCCAGCCGTCAGCACTTGAATGCCGCCCAGCGTCTCGGAAGCATTGAAGGTGATCGTCAGCGGGATGCAGGCGACGCTGCTACCGACATTGGTCGAGCCGATGCTAGTGTCGTTGAAGTTGCTGATGGACGGTGCTGCGGCAAGCACATACTCGTGCACGGCATTGGAGATGGTGAATGCATAATTCGAATCAGAGACTATCGAGGCGATGACACCTACAACACCAACAGGAAAATTAGTCGTCATCACGCCGACTGTCGGCGTGCAGGTTGCCGTCCACGAGGTGGACGATCCGGGAACGGCGGTAAGCTTTGCAGGCGAGCAGAGCAGCACAAGATTCCCAGTAGCAAAAGTAATGTTCCCGGTCGGCGCTGGCATAGCGACCGTGGAGGGAATCGTGATGGTGGCAGTGAAGGTGGGCGCAGGGCCGTCGACCCAGATGGAATTCGTCGAGGTGGCAAGCGAAACCTGCACGGATTTCGAGGTCACCGATCCGAAGACTCCGATTTGCTGCGGGCCTGTGATGCCAATCGCATTGCTGGTGAAGGTGACAGCCTCGGCCAGGGAGACCGGATAGCTGCTCTGCGGCGTAATCGGAGTAAAGGCAACGGGGAAGGTGCACTCGGCGTTTGCCGCCAACTGCGTGCTGGCGGTGCAGACACCAGCAGGAGCCGGAGAAAACTCCGGGAAGTCCGTCGGATAGCTAAGCGCGGAAATCGTCAGCGGCTGATTGCCGACGTTCGCGTAGGTAGCGGTCTGCGGACTGTCGGTGCTGGTCCAGCCAATGGAGGTGTTGTTGAAACTCAGTTGCGACGGATCAGTTAGATCGATCCTGCGAATGTTCTTCTCATCAGGCGTGGTGACGAAGACTTCGCCGCGAAACAGGGCCACGCCTGTTGGTCCACTCAACGATTCAGAGGGGACCAGCGTGGTCTGCGTGTAGCTGCCGTTGGATTGCAGGGTCAGCTTGGTTACGGTGTCTGATCCGTCGTCCGCGACATAGAGATTGCCGTTACTGTCTACGGCAACTCCTTCCGGATCCTCCCAGCCGCTGCCCAGCGTACTCTGCGTATAGCTGGAGCCAGCGAGCGTCAGTTTGACCACTGTGCCAGTGGATACTTCTGAACCGTTGTTGGTAACGTAGAGATTACTGTTGGTATCGACCGCGATGTTCCCGGGATTGGAGAGCGATGTGGCCACGGTGGTCTGCGTATAAGTTCCATTCGACGGAGTCAGCTCAATCACGCTGTCGCTGCCGTTGTCGACGACATACACATTGCCGCTGCCATCCACCGCCACGCCGGAGGGATACTGCCATCCTGTGCCGAGTGGAGTCTGGGTGTAGCTGCCGTCCGGTTGCAGGGTTAAAAGATACACGGCGGGAATTTGACCGGCTTGTCCCTCGCCGCTATCGGCAACGTAAAGGTTCCCGGCACCATCCAGAGCTATGGATTCAGGCACACCAAAATGGAGGTTGTTACCGGTGATCTGAGCAGGAGTACTCGAATTGTTTACCTCGTAGACCGCTGCATTTCCAGAATCCGTAATGAATAATGTCCCCATGCCAGCGATAGCTAGACTTGTCGGATGGCTGAGGACATCCCCGTCAAGGAATGGCGACGAAAGCGTTCCCGGCAGGTAAGAACCCAGCGGTCCGTTGCCGGTTCCGGTCAGATAGGCGGTAGCCACCACGTTGGCCGACGAACTATTGTCTGCCAGCACCACCGCACCGACGCGCAGCCCGTTGACCAACGCCATAAAGGTTACAGTCACCGTGCAACTGGAGCCGGCAGCATAGGGATGTCCCACCGTGCAAGCGCCTGTGTCGGCCTGGGTTGCAGACAGGTTATAGTCCAGATTCAGTACTCCCTGGGTAAGCACATTGATTGCTCCCAAGGTGACCGGCGCAGAAAGGGAAGCCGAGAAGTTGATGGTGACGACGGACGATTCAGAGCTGCGCACGGTCTCCGCAGTGAAGCTGGTCACAGGGACGGAGGGTGTCGCATCCGGCGGGTTCGTCGCCAGCACGGTGATGGACGAGTTGTTGCCGAAATAGAGTGCATCGCCGGAGTAAGCGGCCTGGACCGTGACAGATCCAGCAGCCTGGGGCGAGGAGGAGCAGGTGGCCACGCCGCCCTGCAATGCCACAGCGGAGCAGAGAGTCGTGCTGCCAATGCTGAAGGTGACCGTTCCGGTCGGCGATGCCAACCCAGTTACGCCAGTCACAGTGGCCGTGACCGTAGCCGAAGCGCCGATCACAATCGGACTGGCCGAGACTGTTACCGCTTGTCTGGTGGATGCCTTGGTTACAGTGCCAGAGACGGGGATGGTGATCGTCGCAGGACTTGCGTTGCTGGTGATCGTCACCTGCTCGCTCAGGGGCTGGCTTAGAGTAAGATCGGCCACAGTCGGCACGAACTCGATTTTCACCATGCAGGATTGGCCTTGCGTCAACACGCTGCTCGCCGAGCAAGTCGTACCCGCCGCATAAGAGGGAAAATCAGCCGGAAAACTCAACGCGGTAAGATCCAAAGCCGCATTGCCGGTGCTGACGATTTCAACCGATTCCGTGCCAGGTGCGTCGCCGACCGCCATATGGCCGAAGTCGAGCGCGGCCGGAGTGGTCGTGCTATAGACGCTCAAAGTGTAAGAATTGGCGGCGTAGACGTTCCCCGACGCATCCACAGCAACCTTGCTTAAGTAATAATTAGTACCGAGTTTGATGCTGTTGTAGCCGGAGCCGTTCGGAACAAATTGGACGATTCCACCAGAGTAATCGGCAATATAGATGTTACCCAGGCCGTCGGCGGCAATGCCCTGGGGGTTATTCAAATAATTATTCACATAATTGGTCGGATCGCTTCCGACCGTCATCGCTGTCGGCGTGGAGTAGGCAGTGCCCGACCAGTTTGACCGATATACCTCGCGGGTAGAATTATCGAGAGAGTAGACGCTACCCGCCCCGTCGACGACCACGCCATCCAGCTGAGCGTACCCGCCTGAGGGAAGGGGAAGCGCCGTCGGGACGGAATAAAGGCCGTTGGATAGGGTCAACTTGTAGACGGCCTGTTTTGCCAAATTACTATTGGCATTATCCGCGACATAGATATTGCCCACGCCATCCACGGCCACGCTAACTGGGTCAACCAAGCAGTTGGTGGCATTGCCATTGCCGCATCGAAAACCCACAGTGACAGCCGCCGTGTAGGCCGGATAGCTTCCATCCGCCTGCCGAGGCAATAGTATGACCCCTTGGCTACCATCAATGAAGACCAGGTTGCCCGCGCCATCCACTGCGACACTCTGAATTGAGCTTCCAGTACCCGTTCCGTCTGTACCGGTGGAATACACCTCGGTCTGGGAATAGCTGAGCGTGCCGCCGGTCACCGAAGGCGTCATCTTATAGATTGCCGTTCCGCCGGATATACTTACGGCGGCAAAGATATTACCTGCGCCATCCACCGCCACCGACTCCCATTGAGTGTTGCTGAGGGTCTTTGTATAGGTGGTGGCTGCAGGAGCAACGGCGAACTGCACGCCGGAGCTGTACCCCTGCAAATAGGCGGTTGCCACAACTTGGTTGGAGCCATCGCTCAGCGTCACCGCGCCATTGCGGATTCCCGGATGCGCGGGCGTAAACGTGACATTTACCGTGCATGTTGTGGTTCCGCTGGGGCCATAAGAAGAGCCGGTTGCGCAGCTTCCTCCGCTGGCGACGCTGAACTCCTGGCCGGCTGCGCCCTGGGTGAGCGTCTGAATCTGTTGCAGCGTGACCGCCGAGCTAAAGGTGAAGGTCACGGTTTCAGTGACGTTCTGGCCCACCGCGATTGGCGCGGCGGAGCTACCGAAGGCCGTCAGGCCGGACGCGGTGGCATCGGGCGGAACGACGACCGAGAGCTGATAAGTGGCCGAGTTGGTAGAGCTGTAAAATGCGTCGCCGGTGTAGCTGGCGGTGATGGATTGTTGTCCTGCGGCGGTGAAGGTGGCGTCGCAGGTTGCCACGCCAGTGTTCAGGGAAACCGTTCCACATCCGGTGATCGTGTTACCGCCGTCCTTGAAGGCGACCGTCCCAGTGATAGCCTTCTGAGCATTCAGGCCCGTCAAGTTCGCCGTAAGGGTGACCGGAACGTTGGTCAACGCCGGATTTGCCGACGAACTCAACACCAGAGAGGTAGCAACCCCTGTCTCGACTCCCAGTATCGAAATACTTGTTGGGCTGGTAATCACATCGTTGCTCGTCAGCGTGACATTTTCCCACAGCTCGGTGGGATTGGTCGTCAGCGAACTCGCAAGCGGGTCAAAATCGACCTCCAGAGTGCAGCTTGCGCCCGACGCCAGCGACGTGCTGGTGGTGCAGAGGTTGGGGAAAACTGTACCTGTTTGTACAAACTCAAAGTCAGGCGCGGCGGTGGTATCGACCCCGTTCAAGATCAAATTCTCATTGCCGTTATTGGTAATCTGGATTGAGATCGGGTTGACCGTCCCCCAAGAATACGGCTGAGAGTATCCTTCCCAACCCCCGATCGTTTTGAAAAAAAGCAGATAATTGCCGTCAACATAGTAAATAGAGCCTGCCCCATCCACCGCAATGGCTGAAGCCGAGCACATTCCAGATGTCTGAAGCACGGCACCCGGGTTGAAAGAAGTGGCGTTGAGACCGCCGCTCTGCGGGGTAACCTCCGTGATTTGATGCGCGCTGTCAGAGATAAAGACGTTGCCATTGCCGTCCACGGCCACGCCGGTCATGGTGGTTCCGGTGCTGGTGTAGACCAGATTATTTGCGCCTGTGGGGCCTCCGGTATTTTTTCGGACTTGCTTGGCCACCGCATTCACGGAGTAGAAGTTGTTGGCCGCATCAACGGCGATGGCGGCTATGGGTACGAAAAACGATGTCTCCGCGTAGGGAGTGGCATACGATCCGCCCGTCTGCAACGCCAGAGAATACAGGTCGTGCATCTGGTTTCCAGGATCGGGTCCGTTGTCCATCACGTAGAGTTTGCCCGTCGTATCAATTGCAATCCCGGCCGGAGAACGCCAGCCGTCGGTTGGCCCTGAGATTGGCACTGGGTCCGAGTACGCACCGTGGTACCCCCGCGACAACTTGTAAACGCCGGGCTGCGCAGCGCCGCCATTTCCGTTTCCTATGTTTCCAGCATCCGTAACGTACAAGTTGCCCGCGCCGTCGATGACCACTCCCCGCGCCGAACCAAAGCAATTGGTGGTAGCAGAACCGACGCAGCCGGGAACAACAACTGTCGGCTGCGGAAGATTAATATGCTCTGGGTCTGTTGCTGCCCCAGGCACCCATTTGAGAAGGTCGCCGGAATAGGATTCTGTCGTATAGATATTCCCAGCTCCATCTACAACCACACCTTGCAGTGTCGCATTCGGAAGGGTGGTATTGATGCCGTATGCGCTGCCGAAGGGGGTGATCGCAAGCTGCGGCCCCGCGCCGTAACCTTTCAGGTAGGTGATCCCAGTCGGGTTGTACGAGCTGTCAAAGACCACCAACGCGCCGAGGCGCTCACCGGAGTAATGCGGCGTAAATATGACCGTATCAGTGCAACTATGAGTAATGCCTGAGCAAGTGCCGTTGGAGAATGTGAACTCCGGGTTGATATTTTGGGGTTTGCCCATTGTCAACGCAGTCTCGGCGTAATCCGTTCCCGTATAGGTGATAGTCACCGACATGGTCGTGCTGCTGCCCACCGCCACCGAGCCAAAGTCGGTCTGCGCCGCCGCACGGGGCGCGGTCAGAAGAAGAGCAGAGATCGACAGGCAGCAGAAGAATGCCTTCAGCACCCACCGGAGGTTCTTTCCCGACACGGAGGTGGTTTCAGCAGCATGGCTGGATTGCGGCATTGCGGTTTCGGCGGTCACGGCAGCAAGCATCCTGGGATCAGTCATCGGGTCATTCCTCTTCTTTAAAGCATTCAACAGCTCTGGTCTGTAACCGGGGGAGGGCATCATTTTCTTCGTCTGAAAGCGCAGCGGATGTGTGCTTCAACCGCCCCGCAAACGGCAATTAAATGTCAATCAGGGCACACGATAGCCAGATTAACAATTTCCAAGCGAAAAGTATGTCGGGGAGACTGGTAATCTTATGTCAGGAAAACCGGAAATCCTTTGTAGGACAAACACCGACATGAAATGGGTCGATCTTGGTGTAAGCTTTAAGCGATTAGCAATGCACCTTCAGAGGCCAAGCCCCGCCCGTTATGCCGCGACCTGGGTCTTTGCCTGGTGCGTTCTGACCGCCTGTCTGGCGCTGGATGCCTATAGCAACTGGACTCTGGCCCACTCGCCCGCGATCGGAGCCGAGATCAGAAGCGACGGCTCCACGGTGGTGGTTTCCACCTTGGAGGCCAACAGCGAACTGAGCCGAGCCGGAGTCCGCGTCGGCGATCGCGTGTTGGCCTTCAATGGACATCCTGCCGATGCAGCGGCTTTTCTCGCCGACCCCGACGACTCCAGCAGTTGGAGCAGTCGCGACCGCTTGTGGCAGTGGCAGAGCTTTCTGGAATCGGCCACAAGCCACGGAAGCCTGACGATTACGATTGAAAACAGAGTCGGAACACGCACGATTACCTGCCCGGTAGAGCCATTGGGGTGGAGGCGAGCGATACGCCGCAGTTGGGCGCTGCGTCTGGTGGGCTGGATTTTTCTGCTGCTTCCGCTTCTGATCTGGCTCAAAAAGCAGAACGAAACCACCCTCGTGAACCTGATTACCAACAGCAGCGTCTTTGTAGTGCTCAGCACCATGTCGGCCTACATCAATCGCGATCTGTGCATCTCCACTTCTGCCCTGACGACGTTGACCTTCCTCAATTTCCTGGCCACTGAAACGACCATCCTCACCCCACACCTGGGACTCGTCTTCCCTTCCCCCGTTTCCTGGCTCAAACGATTTCCATGGGTTCGATACATTCCATGGTGCGCCTACTTCCTCGTGATCTCGCTGCACCTGTGGCGGGTATTTCCGAGTCCAGCGCCGACAATCTATGATGCAAGCGCGATCTCACTGCTGGTCTTTTTCCTTATCTTTGTCGTGCGCCTGCTGCGGGCTACTGATCCTCTGGTCAAGGCGCAATTGCAGTGGGTGACGCTTGGCTCGTTGCTGGGCTTTCTGCCATGGATGCTGCTGTCTGCGGTTCCAGAGGCAATGCACCTGGCTGACGTCCCGGAGCGCTACACTCTGCTTTCCGCCGTAGCGGTTCCGTTGTGCGTCTATCTCGCAATTCTCCGCTATCGCCTGATCGACGTGGATCAGATTTTCGACTGGGTGGTGGTGCATGCAATCGCCATCGGCGCCTTCGCGCTCTGCGAACTGTTGCTCTGGAACTGGTTGAGCCGACACTATGCCCCGCAATCCGAGCAGGCACCTCTGTTGCTGGCCCTGAGCCTGAGTATTGCCATCTTTCTCTATGCGCCGCTGCGCTCGTGGTTCCTGCATCGGCTGAAAAAACTCACCGGCAGAATGCGCCCATCGTTGTCCGAGTCGCTGCAGAAACTGCTGGAGCGCGCGCAGGCAACGAACGATCCCGCTCAAGCTCTGGAGCAGACCCTGCACTGGACTCTGCAACCACGCAGCATCACCTGGGTCTATGCCGACACAAAACTCGACACACTCCTTGATCGCCTGGAGCCTGCACGCGACGGTATGTTGGGCTACGAGTTAGGCGAAATCTGTCCGCGCAAGATGGAGCCTGCCGCCTGGATTCCCATTCGTATCGACGGCGCACAGGCGGCGCTGGTGCTGTTTCCGCAGGGAGCACGCGGCTGGAGCCGTCACGATCTGCGCATCGCCCGTGCTCTGACCCGTTCCGGCGAGCCACTCTTCGAGATGCAGCGCATTCAGATCGCCCACGCCAAAGCACAGACGGCCATGCGTGAACAGCGCGACGAGTTGATGAGCGAGATGCACGATGGATTAGGCAGCCAACTCTTTGGTGCCTCGCTACTCAGTAACATATCAGAGAATATGCCGGAGCAAGAGATGCGCGCGCGCTTCCGTGAGGTGAGCACCGCGCTGAGCGACGCGATGGATTCACTACGCACCGGACTGACAGTGCTGAGTGTGCCGCCGGGTGCCTTTGGCCCCGCGGTCATGGCTCTGCTGCTGCGCGCTGAGCAGGTGCTCGAGTCGGCAGGCATTGAATTGAACTCACAGATCGACGACGAAGCCATCAGTTTGCAATTCAACAGCCGCAGCGTCTTCAGCATACTGCGAGCCATGCAGGAGGCGCTGACCAACATTGCGCGTCACTCCCGCGCTACTCACGCGCAGGTGCGGATCACGCGGCGCGGAGATTTTCTGGCCATGCGGATTGACGACGACGGTATCGGATTTTTACCCGAACAGACTCGCAGCGGACATGGACTAACGAATTTGCAACGGCGGCTAAAAATGCTGGACGGAAATGCCAACATCACATCCGCCCCCCATACAGGTTGCATCATCGAACTTACACTTCCGTTGCAGAAGGGAGCAGTATGAACGGCACGACAACTTTACAGGTATTGCTGGTTGATGATCACGCCGTAGTGCGCGATGGGCTGCGCTCAATTCTGGAAGCAACCGGAGATATTTTTTGCTCACAAACCTCCAGCGCCGAAGAAGCTCTGAGCGTGCTGGACCAAGGCACCGCGCTGGACGTGGTTCTGCTGGACATCACCCTGCCCGGCATGAGCGGGCTGGACGCTCTTGCCGAGATTCACAAGCGGCGGCCCAGCCTGCCAGTGGTACTGCTCAGTATGCACCCAGAGGAGCAATACGCTGTGCGAGCTTTGCGCATGGGCGCGGCAGGCTACCTGAGCAAAAGCGCTCCGTCGTCGGAAGTTCTGAAGGCCGTCAAGGCCGCCGCCGCTGGAACCAACTACCTCTCGCAGCGCGTTGCTGCGCAGTTGGCGTACGGCATCGGTTCTGAAGGAGACCGCCCCCTGCATGAGCAGCTGTCCAATCGCGAGTTCGAGATCCTGCGCATGATCGGCGCAGGCAACTCCGCCACTGAGATTGCCCACGCGCTGAGTTTGAGCGTAAAGACCGTCAGCACCTATCGCGAGCGCATCCTCAACAAGATGAATATGTCCAATAACTTTGATATTATTCGCTACGTATTGCAGGAAGGATTGTAAGAGTAAATCGAAGGCGGGGCTATAGCAAGCGTCTGCATCTGCAAAGAAGAGGTCCGTCGGCTATCCTTTATGTGTTGAATGACTTTCTAAGTCTGATCCGCCGGAATGCGCCTCTTCACAGGGAGGCAGTTGAAATGCTCTTCAGTAAGGTGTTGATTTAATCACTCCTACCCTACCCCTTCGGTGACCGCAAAAAGAGTACCACACCGCGAATCCAATCTCTCTGAGCGCTCCGGAAAGCGTGAGGCAACATGCGTAGAGACCCAAGGGAAATGATTACGCAATACACAGCGTCCTTGATGTTCAGTTATAGTATTCCTATTGGTCGAAGCAGCCATGTGGTTCCATCCTTTCAATGAGTCAAATCCGCTTTTCCCGGCATGTATGCTCGCCTACTTTGCGGAACCAGATTTCCGAGTTGAAACAGGCAGCATCCGAGACACAAATGCAATCGAACGGCCCATGATCTGCCTCGAATTTGCTCAGGAATGATGTTTGCAGAATCAGGCGGCTTTGACGGCAATGCGGGCTAAACGGGAATGAGGCTTGGGCTTGATGACGATCTCCACGTCCTGGCCGAGTGCCACGAGAAAGTGCATCAGGCGCTCGACGGAAAAGCCTTCCAGCTTGTAATGAAGGAGTGCAGAGACCTTGGGTTGGTTGATGCCGAGCGCGGTTGCAATCTCCGCCTGAGTGAGCCGCTGCCGCTCGACAATCAGGTTCAAGGCGGCTCCCAGCCGGGCCTTGGTGTCGAGTTCCGCCGCATCCGGCAGACCCATGTCGGCAAAAACGTTGCCGCTGCTGCGGATGACCTGTTCTGTGGTGCCTTTAGCCATATCTTTCCTCGTAATCCTGTTGCGCCAATTTCAAACGCTCCTTGACCAAAGCAACGTCGGATTGCCGGGTCGCAATTCCATGCAGCGATTTTTTCTGAAACGCGTGCAGGACATAGACGGCATTCGCAAAGCGAACGGTATAGAGCGCCCTGTACGTGTCTCCGTCATGGTTTTTAACGACCTCTAGAACTCCCGGCCCTTCGCCCTTCCAAGGTTTCGCCGACGGATGCTTCCCGCCGTATTGAGCCGCGCTGAGAGCGAAACCGGCAGTGCGTTGAACCTCGGGCGGAAATTGAGAGATATCCTTGAGTGACGATCCAATCCAGTAGAGAGGCTTTTCACCCGGTACAGGCTTCCGTGTCATTATTTATCCCACTTCTAGGATGCTCCGTCAAGCAAAATTGTCATTTCATGAAAAATGCTCATCGTTTCCCTGCACTTGAGTGTTGATCAAGACGGCCTTGTCGCACAAGCTGTTGTATTCAGAATTCTACCGGCGGTAGCGTCGCCGGGGTGCGCCTACGCCACGGCCATGACCGGTCGTGCCTGATGCCCGCGTTGCCGTACCCTGTGACGACCGCCGCGAATCCCTTGCCGACATCCTTTTCTCCCTTCCTCTCCCACGGTTAGATTTGTTGCGGTTCATTCGGCTTCTCTCACTTCCATGCAATGAACCCACTACTGCTCCGGCACATCATTCGCGTAAACTCATTTTGCAACAATCATTTGTAGTGTGGTCTTCCACGCTCATATACTAATGCTGTAAGATACGTATCGACAAGGAAACCACATGCCTGCCGCAAAGAAAACCCCAGCCCGACCGAAGCGCAAAGTCGTTTCTCCCGCAGAGACGCGCACTCAGCTCCGGCTCACCGTCGATTCCAAATTCACCAAGAGCCATTTCAACCAGCTTTTTGCCGTGCTCAAAATCCGCAGAAAGAACGCCCTCGCGGAACACATCATCATGAATTTCAAAACCAAGGCCGCGCAGGCACAGCTAGTTGCGTTCTACAACAACCAGTGGCTGAACATTCCATTTCAGAGTATCGACACCGCGTTCGTATTTCCTTTGACTTTCGAGATCGCCGATGAACTGGAAAGAGTTGGCGGAGAGGTTCTTGGCGGTGTGAATCGGTCCAAGGCATTTCGCGTGATGGTGGCCTATTTCGCCTTCGTTCATAAA
>Ga0255351_1000116_pt1 | contig 36750 bp, 40 predicted proteins | sample HBST25r2metaG_FD_186024 | JGI IMG/M metagenome (GOLD analysis project Ga0255351, IMG submission 186024) | Peat soil microbial communities from Stordalen Mire, Sweden - H.B.S.T-25.r2 | ecosystem: Environmental > Terrestrial > Soil > Wetlands > Peat | place: Sweden: Norrbotten County, Stordalen... | reverse complement strand
GCTGAACCCGTGCATCGGCCCGCCGTAACGGCCGGCGATCAGGCAACCATCGGCAAAGGCCTGCTCGTCAAGGGCGAGATTACCGGCACGGAGTCGCTCTTTGTCGATGGCAAGGTCGAGGGCAGCATCAATCTGCCCGGCAACCGCGTCACCGTGGGCCGCAACGGCCAGGTGACGGCCAGCATCAGCGCCCGTGAGATCGTCATTCTGGGCAAGGTGCGCGGCAATGTCGCCGCATCGGACCGTGTGGACATCCGCGCCGAGGGCGCGCTGACCGGCGACGTAACTGCGGCGCGCATCAGCATTGAGGACGGCGCCTTCTTCAAGGGCGGCATCGATATCAAGAAGGTCGAAGCCAAGCCAGTGGCAACTCCTGTCCCCACCCCGGCAGCCCCCGAAGCGCCCAAGCCCGTTCAGGCGTAACTGCACATTCGCGAAACAAGCGCCCCTGCCGACGTGGGGGCGCTTGCGATGTTCTTGTGAGGCGTATGGCCTAGCTCTCAACCTGAGATGAATGGGTGCCCCGGGTCTCGCTTTTGAGACCTAGGGACGAACCATAAAAACTCAACGCCGCGTCGCCCTGTTCCAGCAGCCGTGTGCGTTCGAGCGCGCCATAGCGCTCTTCCAGATGCTCTTTGCGTCGATGCTCGGCGATTACCAGAGCGCCGTCCGCCAGCAGCCCACTCGCCGAGCCGCCCAGAAATCCCAGCGTGGCCGCGTACTCCGCTGCCGCATCCCAAGGCGGATCGAGAAAAACCAGATCAAATCGCTGATTTTCTTTGCTTAAATGCTTCAGCGCCGCCGCGACGCTGCTGGAATCGATGCGGAATCCGCCGGTTATCCCCAAATTTGCCAGATTCCCGCGCAACGCCTTCAACGCCGCCGGAGCGCGCTCTGCAAAGGCCACCCGCGCCGCGCCCCGGCTGAGCGCCTCGATGCCCACCGCGCCGGAGCCAGCATACAAATCCAGAAAGGCCGCGCCCGCAATGCGCGGCGTAAGCACGTTGAAGAGCGTCTCGCGCAGGCGGTCGCTCGAAGGCCGCGTGGCCAGGCCCATGGGAGCTTGCAGAGTGCGGGAACGGAACTCACCAGCAATAATGCGCATCACTCAACCAGCATACGGGAAGCGCGCCGGGGTCCGGCAATCTACAATCAAAGTTATGCGTGGCTGGTCAATTCCGCTGGGCCGTTGGATGGGCGTCGAGGTGCGCGTGCATCTCTTTTTTCCGTTGTTGCTGGTGGTTTGCCTGGGGCTGGGCAGCGCTGGCGATACGGCGGGCGGCTTTGCGCTGTTCATGATGCTGGTGGCTGCGGTGGCGGTGCGGGAGACGGCGCGGCTACTGATGGCCGCGTGGCTGGGATTGCATCTGCGCGCCATTCTGCTCCTGCCCATCGGCGCGCTCTTTGCCTACGCCGATCCGGAAAGCCAGGAAGGCGCCAGCAGCGGCGGCAAGCAGTTTGCCCTCGCAGTGGCAGGTCCTCTGGCGAATCTGGCCACGGCGCTGATGCTGGCGGCGGTCTTTTTGGGAGCCAGCGGAAATCTTGATCTGTTGAGCAGACCGTGGATTTCGGCGAATTTCCTGGTGCGCAGCTTGGTGTGGATGCAGGCCGGCCTGGGCCTGTTGCATTGTTTGCCTGCCTATCCGCTGGACGGCGGACGCTTGCTGCGCAGTTATTTTGCCCACAAGCACGGCGTTGCGCTCTCCAGCCGGGTTGCCGCCGGGATGGGCCAGGTGCTGGCGCTGGCCGCCGTGATCGCCGGAATGCTGCTGCACGACTATTGGCTAAGCATTGCCGGTTTTTTCATCATGATCGGCGCGCAGGTCGAGGACCAGGGCGTCTTTTTTCAATCGGTGGTGGACACGGTACATATGCGCGAGGTGATGCTGACCGATTTCGCCACGCTTTCTCCCTCCGACACGCTGGCCGACGCGCTGGTGCGCTGTGTCCATTCGCTGCAAGAGGATTTCCCCGTGGTGCGCGGTCCGCAACTGGTGGGCATTATTAGCCGCCAGCGCATTGTGGACGCCCTGCGCAGCGAGGGCAACGGCTATGTGCAGGCCGCCATGTCCAAGGCTTTTCAGGTGGCGCGCCCCGAAGACACGCTGGGAACCACCATCCGCCGCATCCAGACCGGCCGTGGACTTTCGCTGATTCCGATTGCGGATGGCGGTCGCGTCGTCGGCATTGTGAGCGTGCAGAACCTGATGGGTGCTATGTCGCTGCTGGCCGAGCAGCGCCGCATGGAGCGCGAAGAAGCCCGTGAACGCGACAGCTAGTGGCTGCTACGGACCATGAAAAAGTTATGGGTTATCTACGTTGCCGCCCCGAGTGGTTCAGTTTGGAATCACTGATCACGATCAGGCTTCTTGGTTCCATGAACCAAGAATTTTATTTGCATTGGTAAACGCCACACTAGAACTATATTTGAAATTGAGTTACACTGGCATGTGGGCGAATGAAAAGGGAAAGAGTGCCGCCAAGCGAGGAAATTTGGCATGGTCCAAAAATTCAATCAGGAAAAGGCAACAGCTGCCGCAGCGTTTTTGCTCAAACTGCGCGGCGGCAGAATGTCTTACCTGAAACTCATCAAGCTTCTGTATTTGGCGGATCGTTTAGCCCTTGACCGCTGGGGATTCAACATTACCACGGATCGTTACGTCGCCATGGATCAGGGTCCGGTGGTTAGCAACATCTATGATCTCATCACTCAAGACGCGGAACAGAAGTCGTTTTGGGTTCGTTATATTTCTCCGCCGTTGGGTGAGTGGGAAGTCCAGCTAAAATCCGAGGACTTGCCAGAAAACAAACTTTCGAAAGCCGATGAAAAGCTTTTGCAAGAGATTTTTGGGATATATGGCACGTGGAATCGATGGCAGTTAAGAGATTTCACGCATGATTTGCCAGAGTGGCAAAACCCCCACGGTTCGTCCATTCCGATCCAGATCAGCGACATATTGAAGGCCCAAGGCGCATCGGACGAGGACATCAATGATGTGATAATCGATCTAAGTGCCGCCGAGTCAGCGAATGACCTGCTTGGGAGTCGCACTTGATCATGAAGTGTGGCGATACCTTCATGATCGAGGATGAGGATGAAGAGGCTGAGCATCTTCATGTTCTGTTGACGACTCCAAGTCTAGCTGGGGAGGTTGTAACCGTAAGCATATCTACCCGGCGTAAGAGGTCTGAGACCCTAGTTTGTATCCATCCAGGTGAACACCCATTCATCCGCGTCGAGTCTGTAGCTCTCTTTCATTTTTCTGCAATACGCTCTTGCGCTGCGATTGAAGCGGCAATCAAGAGTGGCACTGCTAGACCCAAAGAAAAGGCTTCTCCGGAACTTGTGAGCAGGATGCAGGCTGGTCTACTAGATTCAAATTTTACGCCTCCTGGAGTGCGCGCATATTTTGTCGGTATCACACATATCTGATCTTTAAACATACCTGCCATCTTATACGCCTTCGTTTTTCTGTTTAGGACGGGGTGCTGGAATGCCCACATCTAGAAGCAATGAAAATTATCTAGCAAACCGGAGACGACCGATGACTTCCGAACCAGGTGCACCGCTTGCCCCAGGCCTTTACCTCGTGGCCACGCCCATCGGCAACCTGGGCGACATCACCCTGCGTGCACTCGATGTTCTCAAGCGCGTGGACCGCATCGCCTGCGAAGACACCCGTCAGACGCAGAAACTGCTCAACCACTTCGAGATCGCCACCCCCACCGTAAGCTGCCACCAGCACAACGAGCATCAGCGCGCCGCAGAAATCATAGCCGCGCTCAAGGCGGGCGGGCGCATCGCCGTGGTCAGTGACGCGGGAATGCCGGGCATCAGCGATCCCGGCGGCTGGCTCACTGCCGAGGCCGTCGCCGCTGGCGTCGCGGTCATTCCCATTCCTGGAGCCAATGCGGCGCTCAGTGCGCTGGTGGCTTCCGGGCTGCCCACGGAGGAGTTTCATTTTATCGGATTTTTGCCGGAGAAGGCTGGCGCGCGTCGCACCCGGCTGGAGGCGCTGGCCGCTGAAGTGCAGCGCAACCAAACTCCGCGCACGCTGGTTTTTTACGAAGCGCCGCACCGCATTCTGGAAACTCTTGCCGATTTGGAATCTGTATTTACTCCCGCCGTACGCGTGGTACTGGCGCGCGAGCTGACCAAGATTCACGAGGAGTTTCTGCGTGGAACGGCCACTGAGATTCGCCGCGATCTGGCTAGCCGTGACCGCATTCGCGGCGAAATTACGCTGCTGGTGGAGGCGCGGCCACTCGCTCAAGGCGAATCAGGCAGTGCGCCCGTCCGCATTGCCGACCGCGTGGCACGGCTTCAGGCGGAGTCCGGCGTCGATGAAAAGGAAGCACTCAAGCGCATCGCCCGCGAGCTGGGCCAATCCAAGAGTGATGTCTATCGCGAGCTGCAACGGGAGCGCGCGCGGCGGCGGTAACGAATCTCCAGACAAAATTTGCTCCGCAAACTACTTACTGAGCGCTCATCTGTTCGGGCCTGGATGAGACCAGCATCTCCTTGATCTGGGGCATACTGCTGCCGAAGCCTGGATACAGCACTTCCGCATCGAGAGGCAGCCGACGACGGCGTGGTGCGCTAGGCAAAGGTATAGATTCATCGGAGACAATTTGCGTCGCGCTTTGTTGAACGCGGTACTGGCAGACGCGGACCCTGGCCAGGAAAAACCACGGATACTGCGTCAACTCGATGTACTCAATTTCCACGGCATTGAAGTATGCGCTCATGCGCAGAAGAGCCAGCCGGAGCGCGCTTGATACCGCTTCCTCCGAAGTTTCTCCCACGCCGCACGCCTGCGTTCCATCGGCGATCTTGAGCAGATTCCATCCGTGAGACTGAACCTTTTTTTCCAGCTTCTTGGCATCGGCGGATTGCACAAAATTCCAACCCTCGCGAAACTCATCGGTGGCCAGTCGAAGGCCAACGGGCAATTCAATTTGCTTACGCAAAAGCATATTCCTTTCGGCGATCATACTCATCGTTCACTCTTTCCGCTGCTGATTTATGAATCGGAATTGGACGCGCTTAACTGGTAGGGTTTCGAAGGCTCAACTTTTCGCTGAAAAGCCTGTAAAGGCATCTGACCCCCATGGGGTACGATTGCGTAGTGAATCGGGCTGTAGCAATAGATGCAATCTGTTTTGCGCCGCAGGTAGCCGGTGCCGACGGTTTGGGGAAAGGTCCGCAGGCACTCCGGGCAGGTGATGGTAACCTGCTCATCGGGCGACAAGTTATGTGAGTTGTGATGAATCCAGAGAGGCGTTTGTTCGCTGGAAGGTTCGTAGGCGTACCGCTCCATCTTCGGCAGGGCTTCCATGATCCGCGTCAAATCTAGAACGCTGCTTCCCTTTTGATAGTAGGCGTCCGCAGCAACTCCCGAAGGCGTTTCGCTGCCGGAGAACGAGCCGCTCATGGCGATCGTCCGTATCGCCGGAAAGCGACGCCGCACCACAGTGAGCAACTCGAAACCCGACATGCCGGGCATATTCAAGTCGGAAAGAAGCAGCTCGGGAACTTCGTTGCGAATCTCGCGCAGCGCCGAGAATCCGTCCGCGCTTGACCGAACGCTATAACCTATTTCATCCAGCGACTGCGAAAGCGAAAGCCGGATTGCGGGTTCATCGTCGACGATGAGAAGTGTTGCTTGCGAATTTGGCAACTCTTATCCCTCCATTTGAGATTGCGGGATTGGAGTTATCATTTCATTCGTCAATTTGTAAGGATGGTCAATCTGGCTCTATGCTTGTCAATGCGCGGCCAGCCTGTCTTTGGCGATTGTCGACCTGTGCCGTGATGAATGGCATTTCGGCGTTGTCGCCCGGCATATGATCGTGCAGGATCACATCCAACAGCGATTTGTGCACGCGAATTCGGCCCTTATACTCGATGAATCCATGTTCCCGAAAGCGATTCATAAAGAAGCTCACCCGCGAACGCGTAGTTCCGATCATATCCGCCAGAGTTTCCTGCGAAATCTTCGGAAGCAGCATCTCCGGTTCTCCCGGCTGGCCAAACTCAGCCATCAGCAGCAGAGTCCTTGCCAGGCGTTTTTCGCAGGAGTTGAAGAGCTGATCGACCAGATCGGCCTGGATGCGCATACTGCGCGCCAGGATGAATTTCAAGAACACGTCGGAGAACTCATGCTCCTCATGCATCACCCGGACCATCTCCTTCCGGCTGATCTTCAGCGCAGAGCAAGCTTCAATCGCAGTCGCTGTAGCCAGGCGCTTCCCGCCAACCGCCACCAGCGCCTCCTCTCCAATAAAATCGCCCGCCGTCACAAACGTGATCGTGGCTTCCTTGCCAACAGTCGAAATCACGGTGATCTTCGCCCGGCCCTTTTGCAGATAGAAGACCGCATCCGCCGCATCTCCCTGCGCGTAAAAACTGTCCTTGGGTGCGAATTGAACAATTCTTCGCCCTAGACCGGCGTGCGCCAGAAAATCAGAAGTGTTGAAGGAATGATTCGGAACGATGACCATACTGAAACCTCATCACGCGGACAGCCATGACGCGGAAGTGTGAGAGGATGCCCAACTGCAAAGTGCTACGGTTCACTTGTATGTTGGGCCGATGAATACTGCTTCATCGAGAAACATCAGATTATTGGTTCGCCGCGAGCAAGAGGAAAAGGGGAAGCCGCATGGTATTACACACTTGCGCTCACAGCGCTACTTGTACGGATTGTATTACGGAAAATGAGAATTCTCTGTCCTTTTTTGCTCACTTTTAGAAAATTTTTTAAAATAGAAATGCTGAAACGTGCGATGGAGAGCAGGGGCTTAGGTTGCAATAAGGTCGGGCACCGCATCTTCGGCGGTTCGCTTTTCTTCCGCGTCCCTTTCAGCCTGCGCTGCATTCTGCGCAGTCACCTCGGCAAGCACCTTCGCCAGCTCGGTTCTGCGGCCCGGGGTCAGGTTGATAAATCGAATGCCAACTTTCTGAAGGCCGTCGATCCATTGAATGATACCGTTGAAGCGCAATGAAATCCCACGCAGCTTGAAGGAGACCTCGACCCGGTCCCAGGCGCTACCGGGAAAGCGCAACCCCGTGTGCAACTGGCAACCCGACAGGCTCAGGTCGAGAACGCTACAACGAAAGCCAACACCCGGCTCCAGAGTCACGATTGCCGCAGATTCCACCACCGCCTGACGGGGAAATATGCGCCGTTCTTCGCGCACACTCGGAAGCTCGACCACCTTTTCTTCTGCTTCCATGGCTCACCTGCATAACTCCAGAAAAATCAATGCTCTCCAGCCACATCCCAGGGGCGATGCGCGGCGGGCGGCGCAGCTTCCCGGCCCTTCAAGCGGTCGTACTCGTACAGATCGCTGATAGTCCCCAGGGCCTCATTGTATAAATCGACTGCGCCGGTCAATATCTTCAACTCTTCGCTAAAGCGGTGAATCGCTTGTAACTGGCTGGCCGTCGCGGGAAGCTCAAAATCGGCGGTCTTTAAGAACTTCTGGTAGCCGCGATCCAGCAACCGCGCCACCCGGCCACCGATCAGCGCTCCTGGAGCCACAACCAAGGCCGCTGGCGCTTCGGGCTTCCCCGTTGCCGCCAGAACCGCACCCGCTCCGTATTTGCTCACCAGCACGCCGCCTGCAACCTCGGCCCAGGTCGCCACATCGAAGGAGTGCGCGCGCAGATCTTCAATCATCCGATCAAAATTGGGATAGCGTAATTTTCGGTTCATGATTCCCCCAGGTCTTTGACCGCTTGTTGTTATACCAACTACAGGTGCTCCACCCTCGCGGTCCTGAGCGTAGTCGAAAGATCTGCGTTTCGAGATTTGTCGCTAGGGTGGGATACCAAGCTATCCACACCATACGCCAAGGAGAAATCGATGACAAACGGAATCCCCCAGATCACCGCCAAGGAACTCAAGCGCCGCATCGACGCCGACGAGCAGGTTTACATCCTCGACGTGCGCGAGCCTTGGGAGCATAAAGTTGCCCAGATAGGAGGCAAGTTAATTCCCATGAACGAGATCCCGCAGCGGCTTTCGGAGATCGACCGGGAGCGCGAGATCATCGTCCAATGCCATCACGGCATCCGCAGCCAGCGCGTCGCCGAGTTTCTTCAGCAATCCGCCTTTCCGCGTGTCGTGAATCTGGTTGGCGGCATCGACGCCTGGAGCCGCGAGGTCGATCCCTCTGTGCCCAAGTATTGAACCTCTCGGCGCAAACGGCGCATCCCGCGTGGGGTGCGCCGTTGGGTTGGCCTGAGTTGATTGAAAAGTTGTTTGATCTACTTGCTGGCAGGCTTCTTGACGGTCGGTTTGGTGGCTGCCTTTGTCGCCGTCTTGGCTGCCGCAGTATCCGCCAGCGCCTGGTCGATGTCCTGGTAAAGGTCCGAATCGATGCTTAGGACCTCCCGGAACGGCGCACCCTTGCCGTTGGCGGTTACGATGAAGACGGTGGGAGTCTGATGAATGCCGGTGCGCCTGCCCAACTCGCTGTCGGCCTTGACCTCGGCCAGCAGCTTACCCTGCGGATCAACGGCAAAGGGCAGTTGGACGCCATGGCTCTGGGCAAACTTCTGCGTGAATTGGCGCAGTGCGTCAAGATTGTAGATCGAATTCTGGTTGGCAAAGACCTGATTGCGGTACTCTTCGCCCACGGCCTTGCTCTTGTTGAGGTCGAACCAGCGGGCGTTGACTGCCGCTTGCGTGCTCCAGAGGTGGCCGGGAATCAGAAAGTCGTGGCGCACCCAGGGAATCTTGTAGGTAGCCGCAGCCGCCATCACCGTGGGGTTGGCGTGCGCGCAGGCCGGGCACTCGAAATCCGAAAACTCGACAATCGCCACGCGGGCACCGGTCGGCGGATGCAGCAATGAAGCGTCATTCACATGGGTTCCCCCCGACGGCGCGCCAAACTGGGCGTGGGCGTTGGAGGCAAAGAGCAGCACTGCGGCGGCAACGCTCAGCAGGAGGCTGCTGCGCCGGGTGAGCACGGAGATGCGATGGGCAAGGGTATTGAAATCAAACATAATGGTTAGACGGCTCCCTCTTAGTGATTGTAACCACCTGCGGTGGGGCAAGATACCGCTTGTGCGACAGAAATTTGATGGGCAATTGCAGGTCATTGCCGCTCACGGCGGCGCGAGGCCATCCATCGACGCCATTTGTAGTCGGCGATCAGTGAGGCAGAAATGAGGAGAACAGCGAGAATGCCGAGAAAAATCTTCATCGTGCCTTCAGAATATACTGAGATGGATGGGCAGATCTGCCCCCGGAGACCGTTTATGAGCAATCTTCAATCGCTGCGAGCTGTCGAGCTTTTTTCGCGGAGCTACAACTGCGCCCAGTCGGTTTATGCCGCCAGCGCCCCCGGCGAGGGCCTCAGTGAGACGCAGCGTCTGGCGCTCGCCGCGCCCTTCGGCGGCGGCGTGGCGCGCCAGGGAGAGATCTGCGGCGCACTCACCGGCGCTCTGCTGGCGCTGGGCGAAGCCAACGGAGAAGCCATGGCCGCCGATCCCGTCGCCGGACGGAATGCCCTTTACGAGCGGGCGCGCCAACTGACCGAATCCTTCCGCGCGGCGCACGGAGCGATTCTCTGCCGCGAATTGACTGCTTGCGATTTTTCGACCGAAGAAGGGCAACGCTCCTTCAAGGAACGTGGACTGCACCAGAACCTATGCAACAAGCTCGTTGCCTTTGCCGCCGAAAAGGTCGTGAGGATGACAGCTACTTCTGCGGTCCATTGACCTGGTAGTTGAGGTAGTCCGTCAGATCATCAACGTCTTGCTTGGTTCCCGTCATCGGCGGCATATAGTGCCGGTAGGGCGAATCGGCCTTGTACTCATGCAGCATGGTGATGAAGTTGCCGATGTTGGCGCGGTCACGTCCGGCCAGCAGCGACTTCAGCGGGCGATAGCCGCCCAGCGTGTGGCAGCTTCCGCACTCGCCGCGGAAGATCGCCTCGCCGCGCGAGTAACTCGAAGTTGAGTCATTCCAAGTCCAATTCGAATGCGCCAGATAGCCTTCCTGATTGATGCGCGCCACATACGGTTTGCGCACGCCATTCGAGTACATCCAGCCGCCAATCACGTAAGGCTTGCGCAGCATCTCGCGCGAGTACTCGCCCGCCCCGGTGGCAATCAGCGCCAACAGCAGCACGGCCAGCGCGTGCGAGAGTTTGAAGTCGATCGGGTTGCGATAGGCCAGGAAGTATGCCACGCCCACAATCGTCGCCGAAGTGATGATAATCAGCAGCGAGATGCGCGTGACCATCGAGAAGACACCCGCGTTGACGTTGTCGATGCCCAGCGTGAGCAACGCCTGCTGCGAGGCCGGAACCATCCACAAATACCAGATCAGAATGAAAGGCGTGGCCACAAACGAAGGGATCAGCCACTTGACGCTCCACTGAACCAGGCTGGTCTTCAGCTCTGGCTGTTTGTCGCCGTCGATGCGGCTGGCGGTGATCAGCGCCCAAACGCCGGCCAGCGCGCAGCAGACGCAGGAGCGCAGGAAGAGGCTCGGCCAGTACGTCGGATTGAAGAAGGCGTACCAGAACTTGCTTGCCTCGTGACCCGTTCCCGCCACGCCGAGCCACGTATCGCCCGGTGTGAGCATGAAGGTCAGAATGCCGTTGATGATGACCAGCGTGAAGACCGAGGCCATGGCATAGCACCAGCCCACGGCGAGGTGCAGCTTTTCGTCGACGCGGCCCCAGGTGTAGTAATAGACCGCGATGGTGGTCAGCTCGACGATGAAGAAGACCCACTCGATGGCCCAGCCGAAGACGAAGTTATGAATCAGCGTACTGGTGGCCTCCGGGTGCGTCAGTCCTATAGCGAACCAGATGCCCACGCCAGAGATGGTGCCGAAGACGCCCGTGAGGATCAAAAAGAATTTGGAATGGCGGGCCAACTGCGCGAGCCATTGCGTGCGCAGCGGGCCTTCCGACATCTTCAGCGCCTTGCGCTCGGCCATCGGCAGATAAACCCCGCCGCCCACGGCAAACTGCGAGATCATGACGTGGAAGATGGCGATCAGGCCAATCACCCAGCCCGAACCGAGATACGGTATGTCCCAAAATGGATAGTTCATGTTTTACTCCTAGTTCACAGTTCTCAGTTCTCAGTAAAAAGCGGTTAAGTCAGAGTGTAAGCATTGTCTTTCATTCCATGGAATCAAAGAAGCAATCGTGCCTGACAACTGACAACTGAGAACTGTGAACTGCCTTACCGAATCGTCCAGTAACCGATGATTGTGGTGGATAGCAGTGCAAAAATCGCCAGCAGGCCGAAGTAGTGCGCGGCGCGGGCGCGCTGCCCGGATTCCTTCTTGGTGTCGTAGAAGGGAATCAACACCCACAGCACAATGGCCAGCGAGAAGAGCAGAATACCCGCGATCTCGCCCGCCTCGCCGGGAAGCACGCTGCCCAGCAGCTTGAGCATCTCGAAGGGACTCATGAAGTACCACTCCGGATGAATGCCCAGGGGCGCGGGCGCCAGCGGGTCATAGGGTTTACCCAGCGACCAGGGAAAGACCGAAGCCAGCAGCGCCAGAATATTCAGCGCAATCAGCCACATGGCCAGATCCTTGCGCAGGAAGTTGGGTACAAAAGGTTCGCTTTTGCGTTCAGCCGGGGGCAGCGCCTCGACGCTGGGCGGCGCGGCGTTGCCGTGGCGCTGCACCAGCCAGAGATGAAAGCCCAGCAGCGGCAGAAAAATCGCCGGCAGCACGACGACGTGCAAAGCGAAGAAGCGCTGCACCGTGAACGCGCTCACATCCGGCCCGCCGCGCAGCATATTCGCCATCGCCTCGCCCAGCCAGGGAATCGCCGACGGAACCTGCAAGCCCACCTTGGTGGCAAAGTAACTCAACTCGTCCATCGGCAGCAGATAGCCGGAGAAGCCAAAGACCGAGGCAATCCCCAGCAGCGCCAAGCCGCTCAGCCAGCCGAACTCGCGCGGCTTGCGATAGGCCTTCATGAAGTACACCGAGAACATGTGCACCAGGATGGAAAAGATAAACAGGCTGGCGCTCCAAGCGTGCGCCGAACGGATCAGCCAGCCGAAGTGCATCACAAAAGTGATCTGGCGAACCGACTCGTAAGCCTCCGCGCCGGGCCGGTAATAAACCAGCAGCAGCACGCCTGTGAAGCACTGCACCAGGAAGAAAAAGAGCGATAGGCCACCCCAGAAATACCAGAAGGACTGGGAGTGGACGGGGACGGTCTTGTGGCGCGCAAAGGCGGCCAGTTCAGTCAGCCCCAGCCGCTCATCGACCCAATCGTAAATTGCCTTTGTAGTCATTCCGATGATCCTCTTACAGTGGTCAGTGGTCAGTGGTCAGTGGTCATCCATTTACTGATCCCTGACCCCTGTTTTTACGCGCGGGAAACAGTCACGCCGGTCTCGGTGACGGCGACATTGTAGAGCTTGAGCGGCTTGGGAGGCGGTCCGCTGACGTTGGCCCCGGTGTAGGGATTGTAGACGCCGCCGTGGCAGGCGCAGTGGATGCGGTCGGCCTCGGGTTCATAATCCACCGTGCAGCCCAGGTGCGTGCAGACGGCGGTCATCGCGATCCAACGGTCGTCCGTATGGTGAATCAGCAGCGCTGGCGAGGAGCCGAATTTGAACATTTTCGCCGTTCCCTTGGGCAGTTGTTTGTAATCCGCGCCCAGGGAAACCGAGGTAACGGCAGCAGCTTCTGAGGCCATCTCTTCCGGCGAGGCTAGATAACGATACACAGGATATCCGAGTGCTGCGATGTAACAGGCTCCGGCCACACCCGCCGAGGCAAGAAAGACACGACGGGATGTAGGATTGACAGACTCATCGACGATGTCTGCGGGGAGTTTCGTTTCTTGGCTTATCGCATTCTCTTCGCTCATATTTATGCCGCCTCCTCCATCACCTTCCGCGCCCGCGCCACTACCGAAATCAGCCAGCCGATCACACCCAGCCCGGCGACAAAGAGAACCAGGAACAGGCCCACCACCCACCAGTTAGTCTCGACGGCACGATCCCAGACGTTGTAGCCCTTGCTGAGCAGCGTCAGGTCGCGCACGCCGTCGCGGTAGATGGTAAACATGATCTCGATCAGCACGGCCAGCAGCACACTGACCCAGCTAATCAATCCATTGGAAATCTTCCCGAAACCGGCCACCGCGGCCAGCAGAATCGCCACCGCCACCAGCGCCAGCCAGCCATACGCAGCCCAACCGAAGTACTTATAGAAGGGAAGCGCCGAGTTCCCGGCAAATCCCTCGGCCACCGCAGCAGGCTGCACGCTGTTGGCCCAAACTCCAGCCGCCAGATACACTACGCCGAAGAACGCGGCCACCTTGCCGCCCAGACCGCCGATATACTTCTTCTGCTCGACCGTAAAGGTCGAGCGCCCGGCCAGATAGAGCAGCCAAAGCCCGCCGATGAAGAGGCCCCCGGCCAGCATCAGCAGCCAGCGCGGGGTCAGCGTCGGATCGTGCGGGGGCAGAAAGGCTCCCATCGCCGACGCGGAGTACATCTGCTTCCAGACCTCCGGCCGCAGCATCAGCGTCATCTCGGTGGAGAGCAGCCGCGCGATACCCCCAGCCAGCAGCCACGCGCTCAGCCCCACCCACCACGCCGATTTACCGGCCTCCAGTCGCCCCGTAAAGCGATAGAGCAGCCAATAGGTCAAGGTCAGCAGGCCAAGGATCGAGATCCAGTAGATGCCGATCAGCACCGTGCTGGTATAGATGGCGCGGCCATAGAGCACTTGGGAAAAGAGCAGCGGCGGCACGGCCAGGTTGATCACAAACGTCATGACCACCGTCAGCCGCCGGGCCAGCGCACGCGCCGTGACTCTCGCCAGCGGCGAGCCGCTCAAGCTGCTCAGCACAACTGCCAGCAACAGTCCGCCCAGCAGCATCTCCACGGCCACAAAGTGCAGCGAGAGCGTGACGATATGCAGCAGCTTCAGCAGCCAGATCGGCGCGGGAATCGGGATTGGATCGACAGCGGGAAAAGACGAGATAGTGCCCATTGAGACCCTCGTAATTGCATTCTAGACTAACATGGTCCATTTTACCGTATGTGACGGCAGTCACAGTGCTTCAAATGCGCACAGATCCACTGCCGCAATACGGTACGCAACGATCCTAAACCCGCGCGCCCCTCCGTCCAAATCCGGATGAAGATTTTTCGTCGGCATCGTCCAGATCGCTACACCGGATTCCAAGTTTGTGCGCTCGGTTTCCCAAAAACGGACTCTGCGATTGTGGAACCCACGCCATCCTGTCTGGAGACTCTGCTGGATTATTCCCTCTCCCTCCGTAAAGTTACAGAAACCGAAGCCGATGAGGGAATGGGTTGTGATCGGCCACTTCGCTTGAACTTGGAGCAATATGCACCAAGTTTGACGCGGTGATGCGGTTTCCTGCGACTGGCACTTGCTCTTCGAATCAGCCGTAAGCCGATAGACAGTTGACCTTGGCCGGTGCGATTCACTCGGTAGAAATGCGAAGGAGATTCATGATGACAAGAATTTTCCAAAGAAGTCTGGCCGCGGGCTTATGCGCGGCGATAGCTCTTTCGATCAGCCTGCACGCGCAGGAGTTCAAGCTCGGATCGAAAACGGTGCAGGTGCACGGTTTTGGAACCCAGGGCTTCATCCACACCGACGACAACAACTGGCTGACCATGAACACCAGCAAATTCGGCAGCGGCGCATTTACCGATGTGGGTCTGAATTTGAGTTCTCAACTCAGCTCTCAAGTCCGCGTGGCGGCGCAAGGCTACGACCGGAAGCTCGGCCAATTGGGGAATTGGCACCCTCAGTTTGATTTTTACATGGTCGATGTGAAGGTCAAACCGTGGCTCGGATTTCGTGGCGGTAAGGTCAAGACCGTGTTGGGACTCTTCACCGATACCCAGGACATGGACTTTGATCACACCTTCGCGCTGCTGCCGCAAAGTGTCTATCCCATCGATATGCGCGATGCCACCATTGCTCACGTAGGCGGCGACATCTACGGCAAGGTGAAACTTCCAAACAAATATGGTTCACTCGCCTACACAGCCTACGGCGGGCACCGGTCGGACAGCAAATACAGCGGCTATCCGTATCTTCTGGCGCATGTCGCTCCAGGAGTTTCTGTTCTTCTCAGCAGTTACAGCGGCCCGATCTGGGGTGGCGATCTGCGCTGGAATGCGGCAGGCGAATTGAAAGGGCTGACGGTTGGCGCTTCCCGGTTGAACGAATCCATTGCAGCTAAAGGAACTTTTTTCGGACAGCCTTACTGGGAGCAGACCAACACGGACTGGACCAATCAGTTCTACGGCAAGTACGCCAAAAATAATCTCCATCTTGAATCAGAGTACAAACGCGAATACCAAAACAAGGTCATCTTCGATGGAAGTACCTGGGTATTTACCGATGTTCGCGGCTGGTACATCAGTGGCGGATACAAAATCTCCAAGTGGTTTGAAGCCGGATCGTATTACTCGCATTACCGGGTCAACTACGATGGCGGACCGCTGGTACCCGGAGGAATTGTCTTAGAGAACTTCCCGGATCCGCAGAGGCGCGACTTCGACAAAGTCGTCACCGGCAAAGTCACCTTCAACCAGTATCTGACGCTGAAAGTGGAAGGGCACTTCATGGCCGGAAACGGGAGCGCAGAGAGTCCCAACGGCTTCTATTCTTCAGTCAATTCCACCATCCAGGACAACACCAACGCACTTGTAGTCCGGGCAGGATTCAGCTTCTAACGCGGACGAAAGGAGAACACAGAAATGAAAAATCTAAGGTATGTAATTCTGCTCCTGGCCGCCGCGTCGATCTTTGCTATCCACGCACAAGCCCAGGTCATTGTGATCGCCAACCCCGGGGTGAAGGCGACCGAAATCAGCAAGAACGATCTGCGCGATGTCTTCACCGGCAACGCAACCACGCTGCCCGACGGAACTCACGTGGTGCCCATCCTGCTCAAGGCGGGCACGGCGCATGAGGAGTTCTTGCAGGCATACATCGGCAAGTCCGACACGGCGTACCGCGCGGGCTGGCGCAGTCTGGTCTTTTCCGGCCAGGCATCGATGCCCAAGAGCCTGGAGCCGGATTCGGTGGTGGTCGAGTTTGTGGCGCACACTGCTGGTGCCATCGGCTACATCAGCAAAGCCACGCCGCACGAAGGCGTCAAGGTTTTGGTTGTCAGGTAAGTGGATCAAAGTTGGAAATCGACGACAACCGGAACTTGGGAGTATCGCTTCCAGATTCCGGTTGCCGTTGATTTCAGGAACTCCTTCTTTTCATTGAGTGGGAGTTTCAGTTCCTGTCGATTACGACCGCTTGAAGTTAGCTTTCTGCAATTTAGTGGCTTTGGCCTTCAAGTCTGGCGCAATGCAGCCGATAACACAAACGAGTTGACAGCGAAAGTTTCCTGAGACACTCTGTCCTCTCGTTCGCTGGAGCAGCGATGCTATCGTGCGGCATGTCAAGGATCTGTTGATGATTCGCACGGACCAAGCAAGGACTCTCGACGATTCAACGAAGGAGACACGCAATGAGGCTAGTAGTTCGCAGACTTATGGCCGGAGCAATGCTCACGGCTTTCATGATCTCGATCTGTCTGCACGCGCAGGAGTTCAAGGTCGGATCAAAAACGGTGCAGGTACATGGCTTTGGAACCCAAGGCTTTATCCGCACCAACGACAACAACTGGCTGACCATGAACACCAGTGGCGACGGCAGCGGAGCCTTCACCGACTTTGGTTTGAACATGGGAATGCAGATCAATCCCCAGTTACACATCGGTGGTCAGTTTTACGACCGCAAGCTCGGCAAGCTCGGAGATTGGGAGCCGCTAATGGATTGGGCAATGCTCGACTATCGCCCCAGGCCGTGGCTGGGATTCCGTGTTGGCAAGGTGAAGACCGTTCTGGGACTCTTTACCGACTCGCAAGATATGGATTTCAATAACACCTTTGCGCTGTTGCCGCAGAGCGTCTATCCCATCGATTTACGTGACGCCTCTATTTCTCACGAGGGAGGCGACATCTACGGAAAAGAAAGGCTGCCGCACAAGCTTGGCAGCATCGCCTATACCGCTTACGGCGGACGCCGTGCCGACAATATGCATAGCGGCTATCCCTATCTGCTCACGGGCTTAGCTGGGATCACACTTACCAGCTATGGCGGTCCGGTTTTCGGAGGCGATTTCCGCTGGAACCCGCCGGTGCGCGGCCTCACCGTGGGCATCTCACGCTTGAACGAGATGATCACCGGAAAGGGAAGTTACAGCGGCCAGCTTGGGATTCCTGCTCAGCCCAACTATCAGGAAAACTCGAAACACGATTGGACCAATCAGTATTACGGTCGTCTGGTGAAGGAAAAGTTTCACGTCGAGTCGGAGTATCGCCGCTACCTGCGCGATCAGACCATCTTCAGCGGTATTACTTGGGTAGAAACCGATGTCCGCGGCTGGTACGTGGGCGGAGGTTACACGGTCGACAAGTGGCTTGAAGTCGGATCATACTACTCGCACTATCGCATCATTCCGTCCGGCGGGCCTGGGATTTCCAATTCTTATCCCGATGCGCAAAGGCACGATTTCGACAAGGACCTGACCGCGAAGTTCACCGTCAACAAGTACACCTACTTCAAGGTTGAGGGTCACTTCATGGACGGCAACGGCACGGCGCTTTATCCCGCCGGCTTCTACGCCAATGTCAATCCGAACGGTTTTGCAAACAACACCAAAGCGCTCGTAGTCCGGGCAGGCGTCAGCTTCTAGAAAGGAGGCTCATCATGAAAAAATACCTGTTTGCACTGTTTGTTGTTCTTGGGTCTCTGATCCTGGCAGCCCAGGCTCATGCGCAAGTCATTGTGATCGCCAATTCCAACGTGAAGGCGGCCGAAATTTCCAAGAACGATCTGCGAGAAGTCTTCACAGGCAACGCGACCTCGCTGTCAGGCGGAGGCAATGTGGTGCCGGTTCTGCTCAAGGCCGGTGCCGCGCACGAAGCGTTTCTTCAAGCATATATCGGGAAGAACGACACCGCCTATCGCGCAGGCTGGCGCAGTCTGGTCTTCTCTGGGCAGGCCTCCATGCCCAAGAGTCTGGACACCGACGCGGCAGTGGTCGAATTCGTCGCTCACACCCCCGGCGCCATCGGCTACATCAGCAAAGCAACGCCGCACGACAGCGTCAAAGTTCTATCAGTCAGGTGATAGCAATGTTCAATGACATGAAGATCAAAACAAGGATTCTGAGCATTCTGGCTGTGCTGGCTGGCGGCTACCTGCTGCTATTGGCAATGGTGCAGTTTACCGCTTCTGCCACGCACACCAGGATGCAGCAGCTCTCCTCCTCTCTCTTTCCTGCCGCGCTAAAGATGTCGGAGGCCGAGGCGGCCTTCGAGCGTATGAAGAAGCACTACGGAGACGCCGTGGTGCTTCAAGACACCAAAGCCTTGCAAGGCGGAGAAACGGACGCCGAGGCCACCAACGCGGCGCTGACAGAGGTGAAGAACGCACTCTCCTCTTCGCCTGAGTTGAGCAAGCAGGCCGACGGCTTGCTGGCCCAGTTCGCCTCCATCCGCTCCCGCGACCATGATACGTACGCCGCCATACTTGCCGCCACCGCCGGACCCAGCGACGATTTGATGGCCCAAGTGGGCACGCTGGGCAAGGACAACAAGGCGCTGACCGACGCCATGGGGCAGTTCGATAAGGCAATCTCCGCCAGCTTCCAAACGCAACTGGACACAGTAGATGCGTGGAGTGTGCGCAGTCGGCTCACCGGATTTGCCATGCTGATTTTTGCCGTGCTGAGCTGTGCGGCAGCTTGGTGGGTGGTGCAGTCCAAGGTCGTCTTGCCATTGCATTTGCTGGCGCTGCGCTTGCAAGACATCGCCGAGGGCGAGGGCGATCTAACTCAGCGCATCGAGGCCAATGGCAAGGATGAGATCGATGAGGTCGGCATCTGGTTTAACGTCTTCATCGGTCGCATTGAAAAGATTGTGCGCAGCGTTGCAGAACACGCCAGCACTTTAGGATCGGCGGCAACCGAACTGGCCGCAACCGCGCAGGAAACTGCCAACCAGGCCGCTCAGCAACAGGAACAGGCTGCGCGGATCAGCGCAACCATGGGTGAAATCTCCACCTCTGTTCACGAGATCAGCGAGACCACGCAGAGCGCCGCCGTGGATGCCCGCAAGGCCGAAGAGAGCGCACACACTGGCGGACAGACTGTTCAGTCCACGGTGACCACCATCCAGCAGCTTCTGGAATCCAACCAGGCTACCTCCTCGAAGATTGAGGATCTGGGCCGCTCTTCCGACGCCATCGGAAGGATCATCAACGTCATCAACGAAATCGCGGGCCAAACCAACCTGCTGGCCCTGAACGCCTCCATCGAGGCAGCGCGCGCTGGCGAACATGGCCGCGGCTTTGCCGTCGTCGCAGGCGAGGTCCGACGGCTGGCCGAACGCACCAGCGAAGCCACCAAGGAGATTGACCAGACCGTGCGCGCGATTCAGTTGGGAACTGGCGAAGCCGTCGAAGCCATGCGCGCCAGCATGGGCCACGTGCAAAGCGGCGTTACCTCAGCGCGCTCTGCCGGCGAGGCACTCACCAGCATCATTCACGGCTCTGAATCCATGCAGAAGATGGTCACACAGATTGCCGCCGCCGCCACCGAGCAGTCCTACTCAACGCAATCGGTCAGCGTCAATGTGAACGAAATCGCCACCATCATCGAACACACCGCAACCAGTTCACAGCAAGCGGTGAATGCCTGCCAGCAGCTCTCCAAGCTGGCCAACGAACTCACCGGGCTGGTCGGCGCATTCAAAGTCAGTTGAAGTAGAGCCAACGAGGATCATTCCACTCACAAAAATGACCTCCCGGCAGTGGGAGGTCATTTTTGTGTCTGTTTTTCAAAAGATGGAGCCGAAGATCAGAGTCGAACTGACGACCTGCTGATTACGAATCAGCTGCTCTACCAACTGAGCTACTTCGGCCTGCCTTTCAAATTGTACCGTTGCGCCCGCGTTCGGTAAAGCTCCGCGCTCAAATACCCGCTTCCGGCCTCCGCAACTCCCCGGCCAGAATCAGCAAAATTCCCGTAATCCACAGGTAATGACCCACCAGCGGAACCAGCGGATACGTGTAAAAGAAGACCCAAGTCCCCAGAATAAAGAGCGCAATCAGCCCCGCCACAATGCGACGCGGCCATCTGAACTTTGGAAAAATCAGGAAAATCAGGTAAAGAACAATCAGCGGATTGATCCAGCCGCTCAGAATCGCCAAAAAGTCCTTGAGATTCCAAAGCTCGTGGCTGAAGGAATTGATTAGCATGATCCATGCGCAGCGCGAACCCTGAAGCACTTCCGGTGTGTCGGTGCCGGTCGCTACCTCCCGGACGGCAGGCAGAAAAAACGCTGCGACATAAACAAGAAATCCCACTATACGAGAGACGATGACTGCCCACTTCACCGCTCCGCTACCCGTGCCTTGCGCCATGAAAAGCCTCCTGAACTGCCGATCAATTTCAAAATGATTGCATCACAAAAAATCTGTCATCCTGAGCGAAGTTTGGCGCGTTATTTGCAACAAACGTAGTCGAAGGACCTGCGGTTCCAGCGTCAGAATTCCACGAATTTGCAACTCTTACACTGGCGTGGAATCAAATCAGAATCCGGAACAGTTCATCATAGTTCATGCGCGCTCTCCAGCACCGCATCAGCAATCCGCGCCGCCTCGACCGCCGGACGCACCGCATGAACCCGCACAATCGACGCGCCATGCAAGATAGACGCCACCAGCGCCGCCACGCTCGCCGTGTCACGAGCATCGACCGGCGCGTCCACTCCACCATGCAGCGATGCCAGCGTACGCCCTAAGAAAGACTTGCGCGAAACCCCAACCAGCAGCGGCCTGCCCAGCGCCAGCAACTCCTCCTGCCGCACCAGCAGCGCATAATTCTCCTCAAAGCGCTTGCCAAAGGCGTAGCCGGGATCAAGCACCACGGCCTCAGGCAGAATCCCTGCTGCAAATGCTGCTGTCAGACTCCCCGCCAAGCCCGCCTGCACCGTCGCCAGCAGCTCTTCCGGCCCCAGCGTCGTCTGCGTGCGCCACTCTTCAGGCCGTCCTCGCGTATGCATCAACACCACGCCCGCCCGGAACTCCGCGCAAACCGCAGCTATCTCCGCGTCCCACGCAAAGCCGCTCACATCGTTCACAATCTCCGCGCCTGCCCGCAGCACCGCCCGCGCCGTCGCAGCCTTATACGTGTCCACCGAAACCACTGCATCCGGTCGTGCCTTGAGAATCCCTTCCAGCACCGGCAACAACCGCGCCTGCTCTTCTTCCGTGCTAACCAACGGAGAGTCAGCGCCCGCCTGCGAACCCGGTCGCGTGCTCTCCCCGCCCAGATCCAGAATGTCAGCCCCTTCCTCCAGCAACTGCAAAGCGTGCGCAATGCCTGCCTCTGGATCAAGAAAGGCCCCGCCATCGCTGAACGAATCCGGCGTAATGTTGACAATGCCCATCACCAGAGTCCGCCGCCCCAGTTCCAGCGTCCGGCTGCGCAGTTGCCACGTAGTAACGCGACGAGTGGCGATAGATCTCAATCGATTGCCCGCCTATCTGTTGAGTGGCAAGTGCGAAAACAATGTGCGCAACCGCATAACCTGATCTTCTTCCTGAATATGGTGCGGCCTGAGGTGCGCGTCAAGCTGCGGTAACGCCGCTACCAGACAACCTTGCAAAGTTTAGCTTCGCGGATCTTTTCGTCTTTGGTGATGAGCGTGCAGTCCATCACGATTGCCGTAGCGGTAATGATTCTGTCCATCGGATCGCCGTGAAAGGAATCGGGAAGTTTCGCGGCACAAACTACGATTTCTGCGGTAAGTGCTGTCATTTTTAGCTGGGATTGTATAGCTTTGACAAAATCATCGATAGGGGAGTTCAGTTCCATCCGGTTACGATGCGTAGCATAGGCGATCTCATACAACGAGACCGGAGAATAGACCATCTCTTCGCCAGCAATGCGAGCCTGTAGGATCGCCGCACGGGCCTTGCCAGACAATCGCTCTGCGGTGGTCAGCAACCAGAAGATCACATATGTATCGAGCAATATCATTTGGGCTGTGACAGGGACCAATCATCCTTCAGATGGTTCCAGTCCTCAATAGGAAAAATTGGTTCAACCAGATCGTCCAATCCCTTCTCCAAAGCCAAAAAGTGCCGCAAGCAGCCAAAGATCGCCTCCGGACTCTCCTTTGGGGTCGGCTCCTCCACCGGCAAGACCCGGACGAACGGCTTGCCACGCTTGGTGACCAGCACGGTCCGGCCTGTAGAATTCACCTCGGCCATCACTCCAAGGCACTTGGCCTTGAACTCGCCCGCTGCAATCGTCTGCATCGATCACCTCCTGCAACTGAAGTATACTCCTGACCATAGTCTTCTGACTATGGTCAGATGGAAAACCAACAGAAAACGGCCACGGACAGAATCATCGGAAGACTGAGACCCTATCCCGGAAGATGAGGAATGGCCGTTCGATGCACAGATAAAGTTCTACAACTTCTCCGCAGGTAAGGGAGGAAACGGAGGATACGCTGTTTGATTATGCCGCGCATGCTTCTTTGCGGCATCGATCTTGCGCAGCCGCCGAATCTTCCATATTCCAAAGCACAAGCCAGCAATTAGTAAACCCACAAACACACAAAGCAGCGGATTCGACCACTTCTGAAGGCTTCCAGACCAAAAGCGGACGATCATGCGTCCGTAGGTTACACCGAGCCATGCAATGAAAGAGTAACGCAGGCTGCGAGCTGCCCCGAAGACCGCAAGAAAGCGCCGGCGCGAGACACCCAACGCTCCAGAGGCAAGCGCAAATGGCAGCAGTGGAATGGGCGGTGGAAGCAATGCGGGAACAAATACCGACAGAAATGGATGGCGCTCGACCCATCCGACAACACGCCCAAGAAGGCGCTCTGGCACATAGTGGCGTAGTGCGTTTTCACCGCCTCTGCGGCCAATGTGCCAAGTGGTATATCCGCCCAGGAAGCTTCCCGCAATGGCACAAGGTGCCAGCAGCCATGGATCCCCGCCATGCGCCACCAGCCACAAAAGAAGTAAGTCGGTGCTGCCTGGCAATGATAGAGGAATAACCGACGAATCAATTACCGCGACCGAGAAAAGCCCGAGCGCTCCCAAGTGCGTAAGCCAGTGCGGAGCCAATACGGTATGTAGATCTGGCGTGGGCGATTGAGCCGGTAATTGAAGGAAGATACTCATGCAGGATTGCTCATGGATCCGGTTGTTGACCTATTCCGCATTCACCGCACGCAGCGTAAACCAGTAGTATCTTCTCCAGCAGAATTTGCACCGAACGGGGCGTAGCGCGAACATGGATAATAGCCAATCGAACGAACGCACTTCCGCAGGTTTGAACTGCACCGAGTCGCACCGTGGACATACGCGCCGAATCCAGAGTGGATGCGGAAGCCAATCGGGCCAGTTAGTCTCTGAGTGACTCATTTGCATGACCTTTCCGAATATCCTCTGCGCTAGTGCCGTGACCGCATGAAAATGGTCCATTTGGAAATGTAGCGCCGACCTCCCGGTCGGCTGTAACGTGGGCCTCCTGGCCCACGTTTGCTCATTCGACAGAACATCTACCTGGTCACAAACCTAGAATGCACGCCTCTCGGCTTGACTTCCATTCGAGTCCAGCCAAGTGAGAAGACAACTGATACTTCCTGTCGCCAGAGCGATGCAGGAATCGGCTGCGCCATAATACAAGTTAATTGTGTCTCCGTCAGCTCCGATGGTTTGTCCGCATGGAAAAACCACATCGCTCACATCGCCGTTCCGTTCATAGGGAGCCTCTGGTCCAAAGATCCAGGAATTTCCGCGCTGCAAACAAACATCGGGCTTTTCCAAATCAAAGAGTGCAAGGCCAAGCCGATAAATGCTTCCCGATGCCGTTTGCCGCACGCCGTGATAAATCATCAACCAGCCCCTGGCGGTTTCAATCGGAGGAGAGCAGAGGCCGATCTTGTTTGCATCCCACCATCCACCACGCCGCGCTTCGAGGATGATCTTGTGGCTTCCCCAATGCCGCAGGTCTGGCGAATAAGAGATCCACATATGAGCTCCCAAAGCTGTCATCGGGCGATGAATAAGCGCCCAGCGGCCACCAATTCTGCGCGGCAGTAATGCGGCATCTTTGTCCTCCGGCGACATGATTACGCCGAAGCGTTCATAAGTATGGAAGTCCTTGGTCAACGCAAGCGAAACACCAGGGCCGCCTCGCGCAAACGATGTGTAGGCAATAGCATACTGCTCAAGTTCCGGAACATAAGTGATGCGCGGATCCTCGATACCCCAGATTTCTTCCGGATACTCTTCCGGATTCGCCATCAAAGTCGGCTTGGGGTCGATGCGCCAATTGTCGACGCCATTGGCGGAGCGCGCAGCGCAAAGATGTGATAAACCACTTCTATCTTCAACGCGGCACAAAAGCAGGGTATCTCCATCAGGCAGTCGTACCGCGCCCGCATTCATCACGCTATTGATCGAATAGGGCCAGTTATCTCTGTTGAAAAGTGGGTTGCCTTCATGGCGGATGAACAGAGGGTGCTCCGCACAGGCTCCTGCCTTTGGTTCCTTCTGAACGGCGGCGTCTACCGTCTCGAAAGTTGAAGTGAGTGGATTCAAAGAGAGATGCTCATTCCCTGATGCAGTTCATCAACGCTTGTAACTTTGGCCGACTGCATTTCCAGCAGCGCCATAAGAAACGAGAGCGTAGACTCAGCGCCCTGGTTCTCGTTTACGCGGTCAGGATGAAGGCCATCCCTGCATCCACCTGTAACTGCATCATACAAGGGAACCTGTAGATCGTTTTTTCCGAGGAACCACCGGAAGGCTTTATGCGCCTCTTCAAGCCATTGGCGTTCTTCTGTCAGCCTGTATACCTCAAGGCAAGCAGAGACCGTAGCACAAGCCTCGACTGGCTGCTGATCAAAACGAGCTTTTTCGCATCCTTCAATGTAGAAACCATTGGAACCGATTGGAACAAAGATATTCTTGTCTTCGTGGTGTTGTTCAGAAACCAACCACTTCAAGGAGTCCATTCCAACTTCAATCATTCGATGGTTGTCGCTTCTCCATCCTGCAAGAATAAGCGCCTGAGAAAGCCTTGCATTGGAGTAGGAAAGACTTTTCTCAAACCATTTCCACGTCCCAGAATATGTGCGCTCGTAGATGTCAAGAAGCCGATTCGCTAGCTCGTTACGGACTCCCTGAATGGCTCGGTCTCCAGGAAACCAATCCAGATAAGCTTGCAATCCAAGGATGCAATACGCCCAGGCGCGCGGACTGGTGAACGTGAGAGTCGCGGGAACAGCCGCTTCGAAAAGCCTCCCAGCCGCACCTCTCAACCCGGCATTTCTAGAAATCCCAAGCACCTTTCCTAGCGACCACAATGCACGGCCATGGCTATCGTCCGATCCAAACTTCTCCAGCCATTTCCTATCGTAATCCAAAAAGTTTCTAAACCTTCCGGAATCTAAATGAAAGGCTAGCCACAAAAAGGCTAAGTAGCGGTGAGAAAGAGTCGAGTATTGCCCTCGATCTAAACAATCATCGCTTTCCTCCAAAAGAACTGACGCGATCAGCGCTCGTGCATTGTCATCCGTGGTATAGCCCTCGCGCGTGTTAGGCACTGAGAAGATAGCATGCTGCAAAATTCCAGTGTCGTCGGTCATGTTTAACAGATGACCGATGTTTAACAATGGCAGATCGTCGACCAATTCTCTCGCGGGATCATCGATTTGAGCTGCTCTTGGATGCAGCGAACGCTCAAAGCGTGCCCGTTGAAAGCTCGCCATGTAGGCTCCGGCCGTCTTTGCCCAGGTGGTTCCGCGCGAGTAAAGATAAGCGCGCTTGCGCATGGCATGACGTGCTGCATCGTTTTCCAGCAAATCTATAACTGCTTCGGCAATCGCATTTGAATCCTGGAATGGAACGATTACACCCCGGTTCTCCGCGAGTAACTCTTTGGCATGCCAGTAGGGAGTGGAAATAATTGCTTTTCCAGCGCCCAGAGCAATCGCAAGTGTTCCAGAAACGACCTGCGCCTCAAACTTGTACGGCGTAATATAGATGTCCGCCGCGCCCACATGCTCAACAAGTTCCTCCGCGCTCACAAAACGATTGTTAAGAATCAGGTGATCCGCAACGCCAAGCTCTTCAGCCAAAGCTTGCAGGCTCTCGCGATAACGCTCACCTTCGCGTCGGCGAATATGTGGATGAGTTACTCCAGAGACAATATAGACAACGTTCGGTTGCTTCGCAAGAATCGCCGGAAGCGCCTGAATCACGTTCTCAATTCCCTTGTTCGGAGAAAGTAGCCCGAACGTCAAAAGAACGGATTTTCCCTCCGTGCCGAATTTGTCTTTGAAAAAATTTGGATCCATGAAAGGAAGATCGGGGACGCCATGTGGAATTACATCGATCTTTTCATCTGGAACCGCGTAGACTTCGCGCAGTAGTTTCGCACCCAGCTCACTCATGACAACCATGCGATCTGATATCTGAGCAATTTCTTCGAGCACCATCCTCTGATTCAAATCTGGATCGCGAAGAACCGTATGCAGGGTCGTTACGATCGGCATCTTCAATTTGCGCAGCAGCGTGAGGATGTGGCCACCCGCATCTCCGCCATAAATTCCATACTCATGCTGCAAGCAGACAAGATCGTTGCCGTTGAAATTCAGAAAATCCGCAGCTCGCTCATAAGAAGCAATATCCTCTTGCGTGATTTCCAGGCGAACCCGCTTGGGATAGTCATAACTCGATTCGGGATCGTTGACAGGAATCGCAAATAGCCGTTCCTCTCCATACTCGCTGGCAAGCGCTGTGCACAGATCTGTTGTAAAAGTCGCTATGCCGCACTCGCGTGGTAGGTAGTTTCCAATAAATGCAATGCGGGTTGGCAAGGGCAGCTTGCACGCTTTCGCGGCAGCGCGCAAGAATGCCTCCTGATCTGATTCTGTGCCGGACAACTCAAAGTTCGTCAACTCAGGAATCTGCATTCTATCCTTCTTTCGCTTTCAAATTCGCCCAAGTACCAGTAAAATTACAAGAATCAGAAGGACCAGACCAATCCCTCCGCTCGGGTAGTATCCCCAATTCCTGCTATGCGGCCATCGCGGCCATGCGCCCAACAGCGCCAAGATTAGAATTACGATCAGAATGGTTCCGAGCATGTTATCTCCTCTCGCCACAGTTCAACTGAAGTTAAATCCAGTTAATCTCCGCGATCTTGTTTTCTAGACCGCGGAGACTATTAACTATGGTTAACGCAAACTTCCCGTCGTCACATTGACGGGAGTCCCGATAGCATCGCCGGATACAACCAGCTCTACTCTGCGGTTCTCTTGCCTGCCCGCTGCGTTGTCATTGGAGGCCACCGGAGCTGTGTTTCCAAAGCCCTTGGCACTCACAAAGTTTGTCGTTACGCCTTCTTCGACAAGATAGCTACGGACCGCGCCTGCGCGGTTTTCCGATAACGTCTGGTTCATTGCATCGCCGCCGACATTATCCGTATATCCGCCGACTTCGATGTTGAGGCCAGGATACGAAATTAGAATTCCGGCAACCTTGGCCAGCTTCTCCCGCGCGCCCGGCTTCAGCGAATACTTTCCGGTGTCGAACAGCACATCGGACATACTTACAATCAGTCCGCGAGCGCTATCGCGAGTGGCAAGAATCAGATTCAGTTGTTCAGAAAGCTTGGTTCGCATTGCGGCTTTGTCGGAAATCGCCTGTTGCTGGCCTTGCTGTGCAATTTGTGCATCGGTGCGAGCTTGCGCCGCATCGGACTGCGCGGCCGTGATCGCGACTGTCGATGCCGCCTGATTTGCCGTCATGTCGGCTTGAGCCTTGGCTGTGTCGGCCTGTGCCTTTTCCTTCAAGCGTGTCGCATTGTCGGCCTGCGCTTGCGATCTTGCCTGTGCGTCGGTTGATGCCTGACGATCTGCCGCAAGGCGCTCATCGTCGATCTTTTTGACTGCAATTTCACGCGCATCTTCGGCAGATTCAACAGCCGCCCGGGCGGCAGCAATGAGGGGTTTTTTGTCGGCGTGTTGGCCAGTCGCATCCGCATCGGCTGTGTTCATCAATTGTACAGCATGTTGATAACTTGTGTTCGCGTAAGTCTCAGCGCCTTCAGATTGAGCGATTCGCAGCGCATTCCGGGCCTCGTAGAATTCCAGCGGAAGACTTGCGTTGAGAACAACGGGGTCGAATCTGTAGCCGGTGGGAATATAGCCGCCACGCTCCATCAACTCATACTTTGCATTGACTGACTCAATGCTTCCCTTGGTGTCAGGGCGAATAGCATTCTCGAGAACGACGACATTGCTGGGTTGCCGAACAGCGTAGTAAGGCTCCGCGGTAACAATCAGTGCGAATGACTGAAGATCCGTGGTTGCCGTCAGCTTGCTGCGATCATTACCACCGACCAGAACTTCTCCAAGGTTAACGGCCCGCCCCTCTGGTGAGATAGCCCATAGAACATAGGTTAGATACTCGGCGCCAAAGGTTGTGGGGTTTTGCAGGTTTCCAAATTCCGCCTCAACTTCCATGGTGCCGCGCTTGCTGCGTACCTTCGCTTTTCCGTTTGCCGCAGGCAACAGCGCCGTGCCGGCGAAGTCCACACTTGAGGCTCCGCTCTGATGCCGATAATTGACTGCCTGAACCGATTTGGTGATCACAACCACCCGGTAAGTGGACGTAGGACCAGCAGTTTCTACGACCACAGCCACCGGCGAACTAATTTGAGCGATCGCGCTCACGCTAAGAACACTTCCCATTGCAAACAAAAGCATGCGTTTCAAGGTTTCTCCTACTGGCGATCTTCAGCCGAATTGCGTTAGACGTGCGTTTTGTTGGGGGATGCCAATTTTCAGGCCGCGCGAGTAGAACTCTCAACGCCCGACGCGAAACTGATAAAGGTAGTCAAAGAGACCGAATACCTTGAGAAGCCACAGAACAATGACGATGACAACCACTCCGTTCAAGATGCCCTTGATCTGCCCCTGCATCGGGATATAGCGGTTGACAAGATACAGCAATATGCCGACTACGAATAACGTGATGACAACCGGGACCAGTAACGTGTCATGGCCGAAACGGAACTGCGATAAGTTGTCGAAGAGGCCAACAACTTTTAGAAGCCACAGAACCACGGCGATAACCACAACGCCATTCAAGATACCTTTGATCTGGCTCTGCATCGGTATGTATCGATTGACCAGATACAGTAGGAGGCCTATTATCGCAAGCGCGATGACAACAGTGACGAGAGGCATTTCATTTCTCCATCTTTCATTTGCATTTTTTCAAAGCGTCAACAAGATTGCTGAGCAACACTGCTCATGGCGCGCAAGGCACTGATTCATGTGCTCTGGAGGACTACGTTCATTGCATTCGGCCACGCGGAATCCACGCCAGATCACCGCTCAGAATGTAAATTGCGAGCGCCGCTGACATGAATAGCGCGCCCACCCAGAAGCGCCAATCGCGATGCATACGCCTCCAGTACGGGCCGGGATCTGGCTCTCCGCTTTCGCTGCTGTTTCCCTCTTGGTTGTACTTGCTTCCAGTCATTTTTGCTCCATTTCACGCCGTATTCGTAGCTTCATAAGTGTGCATAGACCTTCATGCACTATGGTTGATGAGTTGCCGCCGCAGTAACCTGAATAGGCCGGTCAGCAACAATGATGGGGGAGTTGCTAGCAGAGGGAAGTTTGTCAGCCGGTATCTCGGTCCCTGCTGGAAAGATGAGAATCTGAATCGATCCCCAATCTGCATCCTGGCCCGTGCCTGCCTGCTTACCCATGCCCAGCGTCTTGAGCTGGCTATCGTCAAATCCAAAGTTCTCGACCAAGTATTCGCGCACAACCATGGCCCTGGCTTCTGTGAGCACCAGATCCTTCTTGGTATCGCCTTCCATCCCGGTGGACGCCACAATGACCGCAACGCCGAATTGATTCTGTGCGAGAAACGCCCCGCAGGCATTGAGGGACTTCTGGTCCTTTAACTTGGCTGAATCGTGAGCATCGAAAAGATCCTTCGTGGAATAGGTGAAAGCTTTGAGGGGCGCGCCCTGTGGAAGCCCACCAATTCGATTTGCAGCTAGATCGGCGGAATCATTGTATCCACGCTTTTTAAAGAAACCGCTCAAAAAGAAGTTATGCTTCAAAGCCTCCATATTCTCTTGGAAATCAGTCACTCCGGTTTGCGCCTGAAGCACCGTTGCATGAAGCGTTGTAGTCGTCTCTTCCAAATTGCTATAGATCTGCTTGTCGTTCACAAGCGCTCCCACGGTTCCCTGACCCGAATCTATTTTGGCGCTCACTGAGTTCATATGAGCCGTGGCCAAAGTTGCATTGTTGATAGCTTGCTGGCTGCTGTCCAGAATGCCACTGGTCTTTTTGAATAAATCCGAAATCTCCAAAGGCGGTTCACTCGCAAGAATCTCGCCTTCCTTGACATCCGGTTGTCCGGCAGATCCAAACGAGATCGCCAAAAACTGATTGCCCAAGACGCCAGAGGTTTTAATTGAGGCTACCGAGTCACGCTTGATGATCTCGTGGGTCGTTTTGTCAAGGTCCATGACCACGGTGACCTGTTCGCCCGGCTTGTGAGGCAACTCGATGCTATGCACTGTCCCGCTGTGTACGCCACCGACCTGCACATCTGCGCCTGCCGCCAATCCAGCTACATTGTCGAACTGTGCCTTCAGTTGATAGGTGTGGCTAAAAAGATATTCCTTGCTACCGATTACGAAAACGCCGATAGCCAGAATCGACAGTGTCAATACAATGAAAGCTCCCAACCGCGCCAATCTCGACATACACCCTCCTACGACTGCTTCAGAAATTCCTTCACAAAAGCGATGTCGCTCTTCTGAAGCTCTTCAAAGTTACCTTCAATCACAACATTGCCCTGATCGAGCAAAGCCAATCTGTTTGCAATTGTCCTGGCACTGTGCATATCATGAGTTACTACAATCGATGCCATTTGGCGTTCTCGTTGCAGCTTGAGAATTAATTCGTTGATCTCGCCTGAACTGATCGGATCAAGGCCAGCCGTCGGCTCGTCGAGAAGCAGAATATCCGGCTCCAGCGCAAGCGCGCGCGCCAAGCCCACACGCTTCTGCATTCCACCCGAGATATCGGATGGCATCTTAGAAAGGTTGCCTTCCATGCCCACCTCGGAGAGCAACCGATTGACGCAATCATCGCGTTCCGACCTGGGCATTTCCCTTCTATGGTGTACGAGTGGAAACGCAACATTTTCCGCAACAGTAAGCGAATCGTAAAGCGCGGAGTGCTGAAACAGGAATCCCATCTTCTTTCGGACCTCTCCCATTTCATCCACGGACAACCCCGCAATTTCCTGGCCACGAATACAAACCGATCCAGAATCGGGCTTTTCAAGGCCGATAATGATCCTCAGCAATACGCTTTTGCCCGTCCCGCTGCGTCCGAGCACGGCAAGGGTCTCTCCGCGATTCACGCTCAAGCTGATTCCATTGAGAACATTGTGGCTTCCATACGACTTATGTAACTGCTGGACGGCAACAGCCGCCGCGCCGACGTGATTCGGTCTCTGCTCTTCATTTATCGCCGTGTTACAAGCTGTCGCCATAGTTCTCTCGCAAGTCGATTTATCTTCGGTTAGGTGTTAATGGAATACAACAAGAATGAATTTCACCAGTACAACGTCGGACAGAATTACAAATAGTGACCCGAGAACCACAGAGTTGGTTGCTGCGCGGCCCACACCCTCCGCACCTCCGCGCGTGCTCATTCCTTGAAAGCAGGCAATCGTCCCAATAATCAACCCATAGACTGCGGTCTTGAAAGTCGGAGGCAAGAATGCGTTGAAGGTTGCTCCTTTGAAACCGCTTTCAATGAACTGATGGAAGGAGAGCGGCTCAACCAGATTTTGTGCAAACCATCCCGTCAGCAAGCCGCTTGCGTCGGCGGCAAGGGTCAGCAGGGGCAGCATTAAAATGCACGCCAGAATGCGTGTCGCCGCCAAGAGCCTGTAGGGATTTATGGCCGATGCTTCAATGGCGTCTATCTGCTCGGTTACTTTCATGGATGCCAATTCCGCGCCGATGCCGGAACCTACTCGACCACTTACAATCAGACCAGTCATGATTGGTCCCATGATTTGGATGACGGAGTACACAAGAGTCGCCGGGAACATCGATTTTGCGCCGAATCGACTGAGGCTGTAGCGAGCTTCCAGAGAAATCACAACTCCGATCGCGGCTCCGGCCAATGCGACCAGTGGCAGCGACATCGATCCCACCTCGTCCAGTTGCCGGACTAACTCGCGCCACTCATAGGGAGGAGTAACTGCGGCTCGAATTACTCTCCATGAGAATACGCCCAAACTGCCAAACCATTCGAAGACAGAATTGACCTGCGCCAAAACTGCGTCCGCGTGTGGTGTTAAGAAATCCCTCGGCTGCTCACAAATGGGCGGCAAGATGCCTTCACGCGTATTGATTGCAGGGCCGCTCATTTGTTCGGTCCTTCTACCGGAGAGCCATGCGCATTATTCAGATGCATGCGATGCAACAGGGAGTGGGGTCCGCTATAAAGAAACTCAAGCGAGATATTTCCAGCCATATAGACTAGCAAGCTATAGTTGCCAGTGCGGAATGCGTCCTTCGCTCCGTAGCGATTTGGGTACCATCCATAAACTGCTGTCATTGAACCCGCATAGGGAGCGACCAGCGCAGGGATGGAGAATACACGGTGACCGTCTTCGCCGCGCCGCGCTGTCAAGGTTGATAACGCGGCATGGCTTAACCGCGGGAGAAAGCCGGTGCACTCACAGCGGTAATATAATGTATCTTCTTTGAAGGCTTCTGCCAGTCCATAACGTGTCGTCGTTCCCACCAATGCAATTCCAAAGTCTGACCCAAACCGTTTGGAATAACCCTCTACGCCTTGATTCCACTCTGGAGGAGCATTGCTTTCCTGGTGAAACGCCGCAATGAGTCCAGCACCTACAATCGGATACGGTCCAAACGCGTCGAAGCCGTAGTTTCTCAGCATTGTTTTCTGCGTCGGACGCACATAGCTCAGTTCTAGATTCTCAGAGGGAATGCTTGTTGAAACGACGGAGGTATCTCCGGAATTGAGCACTGATTGCGGACGTGCAGTCAACGACAAACCTGCCAGGAATACGGCAGCCAATAGCAGGAATATCATCTGCCGGAGTTTGTTGCCGAACTGCTCTTGGATCGATTGGCGCGATAGTCTGCTCGCCAAATCTTCATAAACGGCGAACAGCGATTGCGAACTTCGTCTCCAAATGGATGTCGTCATGATCCCTCCTCGTCCGGCATAAGCGCTCTCAAATATCGAATGTGCTGTCAGTAAAGAAAGCTTTCATATACTGCGCGCATAGAGATAATGACAGGATTGAACCGTTTGAGAATGGTCATATTTGCTCGTGAGCGCAAATTGCCTTCTCGCATTCACGCTGCATGGGTCTGTATATTGCTCTGGACCTTCGCAAAATCTCTAAGGGATGGCGGACCGGCTACTGATCGCTATTGCCTGTGCGCATGAACGACGAATCGCTCCGGAGCCGGGCCAACATAGTGAAAGGGGTAGCAGGTCACGAGAGTCAGACCAGATTCAGTTGCCAGAGAGACGATGTTGCCGTCGCCCGGTGCCGTGATCTGAATCCAATCTACCTCGTATCTGGAAGTCCCGGAAGCGGTCTGAAGAAGAATCTCGTCATCTCTGTGAACGTCTTTCAAGCCACGGAAGAATGTATCCCGGTGGCCAGCGATTCCGATGTTTCCAGACTCTCCAGGAAGCGATGTCCCATCAATATGTCCCACTCCCAGCCGCAGAGTTTTCGATGCCGTTCCTTGCAGAACCATCACCGACATTCCGATTCTGGGAATTTCCATGCGGCCCAGCACGCCCCCTTCTTTGACATTATTCTTGACGACTCGATGCTGTTCTTCCGCTTGAATTTGCCCATCCAGCGCGCGGCTTGCGGCATTTTGAAAAAGCTTTGCATTGGACAACGTGAGCGCAACATAGGCGAGCGCAAGAACGCCGGTAAGTATGAGAATCCTACGCGTCCAGCCAATGAACCGCTCGCCGCGTCTGGCGAAGATCTCTTGATCATTTTTTTGCGTCATGGCCAACCGTTCGCAGGGCCTGCGACTGACTCGCCGAAGGCACGAAGTACCCAGTTCGCGTGCGGACCGACAAACGACCACGCCTAGGCGCGCTGGCCTTCACATCTATCATTCGGTACCCGCCGCTTGGCTTTGGAATCGCCGGGACATAGGCCAGCGTGTACTGATTGCGAATATCCCGCGCAATTCCCTCGCAAATGGATGCAATCTCTTTCGATGATTCCGGAAAGAATGCTTCGCCGCCTGTTTCTTTTGCAAATCGCTTGAGTACATCTGGGTTCTGATCGCCGTCCTGCTCGTCGAAAATGCCTATCGCATAGATGATTGCATCGGAGGCTTTAGCCATTGAGATAACTTGGGCTAGGCTATGCTTGCTCGCATTGTCGCCGCCATCACTGATCACGATAAGAACCTTCTTGTCGCATTTGCCTAGCTTGAGATGATCGATGGATGAGGCAATCGCATCATAGAGTGCGGTTTCGCCAATCGTATGGATTGTGGAAAGTGCGAGTTGCAACTGATCTCGCCGATCTGTGAAATGTATATCCTTAGGCAAGCCAAAACTGACATGCTCATTAAAGTTGACCACAAAGATCTGATCCTGTGGATTGCTTGATTGAGCGAACAATAATGCCGCATCGATGACATCGGCGCGCTTGGAAGCCATACTTCCGCTGTTGTCGATCACCAAGCCAACTGTAACTGGAATATCCTCATGGCTGAAGTGCTTGATCGATTGAAGAGCGTGATCCTCGTACACCTGAAAATCGTCTTTGCTGAGTCCGGAAACCAAAGCATTGTTGTGGTTCAGAACCGTTGCGCTCAAGATAACCAGATTGGCGTCAACCCGAAGCGTGTAGTCACCTGAGTCACTCTGCGCAGAAGCGAGAGGTTGAGAGAAGGCCGCATCCGGCGTCGATATAGATACAACAAATGCCAGCAGGCAGAGGATGGAAGAAGACCATGCGAAGCGCGGATTGCGATATGTATCAGACGCTGTCCTCTTCGTCATCTGTCTGACCTTTTGTGGTGCCCGATGCTTCCTGGTAATGGATCAGTCTTTGGACTTTTGAAAATAAATGAGGCGATGCTCTTGTCCATCGCCTCATTTATTTGCTTTTCCCGGCTAACAGAATAGCTGGGAAGATATAGTAACGCCTGGATTAGATGGACTTCGTGGCAAACAATGGGAGCAAGAATCCAGATCCGAGCAGCATCAAGCCAAGGATTCCGATCAAGCCAAGATTACTGGCGGTCTTCGGCAGTGACGCGACTTCGACGGGTGCTGCCACGGCGGGAGGAGCTTCGACAACCTGGGCTGTCTCAACCGTCTCTCCTTTTGGAGTGACCGCCTCGACTGGCGCAGCGGTCAATACTTCAACCGGCGCGGCAACAATTACTGCAGGAGTCGAGAGCACGGCCTCATTGCTTTCCGCGGCCAGTTGAATAGCCCTCGGTCTTGCATAGACAAATTGCTCGCCCCATTCACGGCCCGGATAGAACCATGCTTTCAGAGCTTCAGGCTGTCCGACGGGCCGCTCCGCGAAGGTCATGACTGTTTTGCTGGTAGCCTTCAAACGGAAGTTGGGCATGGCCATGATGAGGGTAAAGACATGGGTTTCATCTTGGCTCGATATCTGCACAACGTGGTTGTTCACGCCTGAATTGATGATTTTGAAAATATAGGTTCCAGCGGGCAAAATCTGTGCGCCTGAACCCCCAACTTCGACGGGCGCGCTGAAAGTTACAAGCGATTTTCTGTCGAAATCGTCTGCCTTGGCTTTCGGCGTGGCGATCAAGCAGAGCGCGGTGAGGCAAAGTCCTGTTCCTAAGCCTTTGAGCAGTGTCATTGTTTCTCCAGTTCATTCTCCGACTCACTGGCACGGCGGTTGTGATGCAAGCCCTTTATGTTGTCGGTTTCACAAGTGCTCGCACGCCGGAAACTCCGGCTGCCTTCTATCCCGTGGCGTGTACTAATTGCCAGTATTTCCCATCCATCCATCGATGGCTGACCAATATTGACCTGTCACGTGAATTACATATTGTCGGGATCGAATGCCTCGTTTTGCTCAGACTCCGGCGCATGCCCATGGCTAGAGTCAACCACGTAAGGGTAGCTAGATGTCGGCCCAGACTAAGTAATGCATCGATTTACGGACTGAACCCCTTATGGTGACTGCGCAATCCGGGTTGATCCTTGCGGCAGCAGTGCATCCCACGCAACACAAGGAATTTTGGACACCTTAGAGGGGGTCATCTATGCGAAAACTCATCACGCTATTCGGTACTGTAGCAATCGTTGTGGGCTTGGCGTTTGCGCCAGCGGCTCACGCGCAAATTGTCGTTGACATTGGTGTTCCACCTGTTTGTTCCTACGGCTATTACGACTACGCGCCCTACTCCTGCGCGCCTTATGGGTTCTATGGGCCAGGATACTTCTACGACGGCGTCTTTCTAGGCATGGGTCCATGGGCAGGCTGGGGTTACGGCCACGGATGGGGCGGACATCGCTTCAGTGATGGC
>Ga0255351_1000114_pt1 | contig 36872 bp, 36 predicted proteins | sample HBST25r2metaG_FD_186024 | JGI IMG/M metagenome (GOLD analysis project Ga0255351, IMG submission 186024) | Peat soil microbial communities from Stordalen Mire, Sweden - H.B.S.T-25.r2 | ecosystem: Environmental > Terrestrial > Soil > Wetlands > Peat | place: Sweden: Norrbotten County, Stordalen... | reverse complement strand
GACCATGCCTGCTGGCAGATGCAGCGCGCGCAAAACCTGTGTGTGGTCGGCGCTGAGTGGGCCTGTAAAGGTGGCTTGGCCATTCTGCATATAGGCGATGGCGGCTTTGACATTGGGCGGCAGGCTCTTCACGAAGCTCTCGATTTCGCCAAACTGGGTTCCCAAACTGCTGCGGGATGCGTTGTCAAGCAGCAGCACCAGCTCGATATTGTTTTCCGGGCTTTGGATGGGCTTGAAGGCGGTGATTTTGGCCAACTTGCCGTCGATTTTAAGCGAAATATCCTGAGCGGTGACGCTGACCGGACCGGCGCTGTCCTTTTTCGGAAGGACCGTGACCACTGCCCTTCCCTGCCCTTCCAACCCATCGTTCTGGGAAAAGGCGGGCGCGGCGAGAACCGTGGCGAGAGCCAGAGAGACGACAATTGCTGAGTTTTTCATAGGAGTTTCTCCCTTCCAGGGGCGTGCAGGCGGATCGACTCGACTCGACCATGCCTTTATCAATCATTAGACGCTCGAACGAACCTACAGGTTATTAGACGCAGAAAAAGATAAGGGGGTCAAGCGGAAGGTATCTTCGGCTGGAGCACCTCGGCGTTGCCCGGAAGAGGCTGAAGAACAATTCGTTCCGCTTCGATCACCTTGCGAAAGCTCTCGCCGGTTGTTGCCCAATCAACGATGTCCACCTTGAAGGGCAGATCGGATTCGGAAAAATCATCGGCTAACTCCGCCACCGTTGCGATAGGAAGAGGCTGGCTGCCCAGAATCACCAAGTCCAGGTCGGAGAATGGCTTGGCCGTCGCTTTGGCGCGAGAACCGAAGGCCCAGACCTCACGATCCGGCACGTGACGACTGAGGAGGGAGCGCACGATCTCCCATTCGGCTGGCGTGACGGTGAGGGCGGGCGGCTTCATGCTTTGTTGCGTCCTTGCAACTGATTCAGCAGAAACGCCACCTCGGCGAGAAAGGCTGGAATGCCTTCCACGACTCCCAGCGCCACTTCCTCGTCGTAGGTGTGGCTGGTGCGGCTGCGCATCTCGCGATAGAGCTTCCAGTTGGTCCAGTTGCCCAGCAGCAAGCCTTGCTCGTTGCCCGTTCGGATCAGATCGGCAAAGGGCATGGCGTCGAAGGCTGCGGGATTGGCGCTAGTGGACTCGATGTATCGCTTGAGCATTTTATGGCTGATCTCATAGGTGAACTCGAAGCGCTGAATGAGGCCGTCGCGGATCTGCGCGTCGCCGGTATCGGTTTGATAGCGCGCCAGCCCCTCGGCCAGGCGCTGAAGAGCTTTGGAGAGCGGCGTCAGATCCAACGATTGACTCATACTTTTTCCTCCGCATTCTCAGCGGCTGGGCGTGGGCGCGCCCGGATCGAACTCATAGATAGTGTACGGCACGCCCTGCTGGTTGGATTCACCCGCTATGCGGTAATGCGGATTCAGGGCGCGCAGATAGACAAGGTCGCCGGGAGCCAACACGACGGTGGGGATTTCGCCGCGCTGAAGCAAGCCTTCCACGCCGCCGTTCTGGTCGCGGGAGCGGGCCGCGTCCTGGAAGTTGGGATCGAAGGTGAAGGCGGGCGCGCCGTCAGTGGAAATCCAGGGAAGTTGGAAGGCTTCGTCGGTAGTGAAGATGGGTTTGGGCATCGTGGCAAGGCGGTCTCGCAGCGCCACGGCCTGGGCAAACTCCGCAGCCGTGGCGATGGGAACGCGGTCGCGCTTGCCCTGGTGGTGGTAGCCGATGGCGGTGCCCACGATCTGAACGGCTGGCTGCACGCAACCAAAGAGAACAAGGGCCGTGACGAGCCTTCCGGGCACGGCGAAGACGGCGATTTGCAGCAGCAAGGAGCCAGCGATGAAGGCCTCGAAGAGGTAGTTGGAGGTTGCGCCCACCTTGCCCATGCCCGCGAGGCCAAGGATGAGGGCGAAGGCGAAGATGACGGTTAGCAGACTCTTCAGTTCGACCGATGAGAGCGGCGTTGATTCCCACCCATTTCGCGGAGAGCGCGAAATGGATGGGGCACCCAGCGGTTTATGATCTCCCACAATTTCATCCCCAAACAAGACGCGGGGCCTTCGACTACGCTGCGCTTCGCTCAGGATGAAAGACCTATTTGATTTGATCAGCACAAACGGTGCGGCAACCCAAAAGAGGTTCAGTGCAACAGCCGTGAGTCCGGAGCCGAGGGTGTGCAGAATCCACTTCAGGCCGAAGCTGAAGCCCCCCACCATGCGCGGCGCAACCAGGATGCTGAAGCGGTATTCGGGCGTGCCGAGCAGCAGCGTGACGCACACCAGAACGCCGAAGACCGAAGCGACGAGCGCGAGATTGCGCCAGCGTTTGTTCCAGGCAAGCCACAGGCAGAGCGCGACGAGGGTCAGCACGACCGACTGTTTGAAGGCCCAGGCGAGATAGAGCAGCAGGCCCGCGTATGCGAAGCAGAAGCGTGGCTGGCGGGCGACGACCCAGAGGGCGATCATGACCAGCGCAGCGGCGGCCATATCCGGGCGGATCACCAGTGCCCAGTATTTAATCAGAGAAGTGCAGAGCCAAAGGCCCACGGCGAGGGCGAGCGAAAGGCCGCTGGCCGCGCCGCGCAGATCGAGCAGCCTGCGCACCAGCCGCCACTGTGCCAACGCACCGGCCAGGGCGAAGAGCAGGGTGAGTTGGCGTCCCCAGGTGAGGATGCCGCCGTCAACCGCGCCGATCAGGCCGAGGATGGTGGCATAAGTGCGATAGAAGAGGTAGTTATAAAGCGTGAGCGAAAAGGGCGGCGCGAAGGGCCATGGATAGAGGGTCCGGTGATTCATCAAGCGCCAGACGGAGTCGATCATCGGCGACTCGGCGGCGGTGGGACAGAAGAGCGAGCCGTAGCGCCAGACGCTGACAATGCGGATCAGATAGACGATGAGATTCAGCGCGAAAAAGGCCACGATAGCCACGGCCCGGCGGCGGGTGAGGGTGCGGTCGGGATCGCGCGGAAGGTCGTTCATGGGCTGAGTTGATTGTAGTGTGAGGATTCCCAGGTCTCAAAATCGAGACCTGGGGCACCCGCTTCATCATGAATCCAGAAAAAACATTATCTCCTGCTCATTTTGGCCAGCAGGCGGATGATCTCCAGATAGAGCCAGACCAGCGTGACGATGATGCCGAATGCGCCATACCACTCCATGTACTTGGGCGCACCGGCTGCCGCGCCTTGCTCGATGAAGTCGAAGTCGAGCACCAGATTCAGCGCCGCGATGGCGACAACAAAAAGGCTGAAGCCGATTCCGATGATTCCGTTGCCGTTGATCAGCGAGGAGCCGATGTTCAGGTGGAAGAGGCTGAGCAGCATCGACAAAAGATAGAAGAGGCAGATGCCGCCTGTGGCCGCGACGATGCCCATGCGCAGCTTGGCCGTGACCGGGATCAGGCCGGAGCGGTAGGCGAGCAGCAGCACCAGCAGCGTGCCGAAAGTGAGGCCGACTGCCTTGATGGCGATGCCCGGATAGGCCGCGTTCATGAAGGCCGAGATGCCGCCCAGCACCAGGCCCTCGAAAAGCGCGTAGATGGGCGCCGTGACCGGAGACCACTCTTTTTTGAAGATGGTAATCATGGCGAGGATCAGTCCGCCGATCAGGCCGCCGATCATCAGCGGAGCCACGGCGGCGGGATCGTGCGACTGCGTGAACTGGCTCCAGGTCCAAGCCGCGGAGGCGATGGCGCAGAGCAGCAAAATGCCGGTCTTGTTCACCGTGCCGGTCAGGGTCATGCGGCTGCTCTCTTCGATTGCCCCTCCAAAACGAGTGATGGGAGAACTCTCAAAGGTCTTTCCGTTCAATGCTGGATTGGATGTCTTCATCAGTGCCATGTTCTTCTCCTTGGGTGCAACAGCGGCGGCCTCTCGCAGTCGGTCGCATTAAACTGGCGTTCCTTCTTCAATTTTAGAACGTCGCCGCCGCCCGGCATGAAGTTGCTTACGGCATTGGAGTCCGCGCGCCCGGTTACCGGCTCAGCGTAAAGACCACATCCACCGTGGTCTCCACTTCGACGGGCTGGCCGTCCAGCAGATATGGTTTGTAGCGCCAGCAACTGACGGCATTCAGCGCGGCCTGTTGCAGCATCTGCGGGCCGCTGGTGACGCGCAGATTCTCGATGTTCCCCGTTTTGGAGATGATGGCCACCAGGCGGACGGTGCCTTCGATGCGCGCCGCGCGGGCAATCGGCGGATAGACCGGCAACGTCTTCTGTAGAATCACGCTCTCCGCGGTAACAGAGGAGATGCGGACCGGTCCGCTGACCGCAGGGCGAACCGTTGGCCTGCTCTGCGGATTGTGAAAGAGATCGCTGCCGGACGGCGCAGGACTGAAGGCCCAACTATTGACGCTGGTATCCACCGGCGGCTCGGGTCCAGTGACCATGGTGATTCCGGTAGGAATCCTGGGCGGCGCAAAGAGCACACCGTTGGGCATCTCGGTTGTCGGGACGGAGGTTCGAGCGACCGGCGGCGGCGGCGTTTGCTGCTCCGGCTGCGGCGCGGTCATCTGCACAAGGTTGGCGAACGCGTGAGGCAGTGCCTGCGGATAGAAAAGCGGAATCAGAACAGCCGTGAGCAGAATCAGGGCTTCGACGGAAGTGACTGCGGCCATCCAGCGGCGGCTGCGGGTGGATATGATTCCCATGGATTCAAAGGTTGCATCTTCAAACATGGCCTGCCTCCTCAAAACAGATTCAGCCGCTCTGGCTGGGAGGATGGAGGACCTTTCAGACGCGAGCGGGCTTGCCGCTCTCAGCGCACGTCAGGCGCGGGGAGCGGGGCAACCGGCCATCCGCAACTCCCAATCAGAACCACTGCACTAAGATAGACACCGCAGGCGAATGAAGTGTTCCCGAAGTTGGTGAGGATTCATCTTTCCCGACGCATTGGATCGGGTTTTCGAGTGGAAATGAGGGTTGGAAGATAATTTATTTCGAGACGATTGGGTGCCCCAGGTCTCGCGTTTGAGACCTGGGAATCCAACTTTACTTCTCCGCTCCGTGGCACTTTTTGAACTTTTTCCCGCTGCCGCAGGGGCAGGGATCGTTGCGGCCTACTTTTTCGCCGGTTCTGCGCTGTGAGGGCTGGCTGGCGTCGCCTGCGCCGGCAAAGCTGGCTGCCTCCAGATCGCGCTGCTTCTTGCGATGGAACTCTTTCTCCAGCGCGTCGATGGTGGTGGAGGGCTGGCGCGTGGAGATGGAAATCTCGCGCGGTTCGGCCTCCAGCGTAAGCGGCTGCTGGGCGCTAGCCACCGGCGGGGCTTTGGGAACCTCGCGATTGGGACGCGGAGGCCCATCAACCGGCTGACCGTCTGTCCCAAGAATCTGCATCCGGAAGAGGAAGCGCACCGTATCTTCCTGGAACTTCAGCATCATCGCCTCGAACATATCGTAGGACTCGCTCTTGTACTCCACCAGCGGGTCTTTCTGCGCATAGCCGCGCAGATGGATGCCCTCTTTGAGGTGATCCATCGAGAGCAGATGATCCTTCCACAGGCCGTCGATCACGCTCAGCATCACCATGCGCTCGTGATAGCGCATCGTCTGCGCGCTGAGGATTCTTTCCTTGGCTTCGTAGCTCTCCTTCAGCTTGTCGAAGATCGTCTCGCCCAGTTCATGGCGGCTGAAGTGGTCTATGTTGATTCCGGTAGCGCCGATATTCAAGGAAGCATAACTCAGCCCGAAGTGATCGATGAGCTTGGCATCCATGCCCTTCAAATCCCACTGATCGGGATGCAGCTTTTCGCCGGCGAATTCGTCGAGGATTCCGCTCAAAATTCCGCCGACGTAATCCTCCAGAATCAGTTCCTTTTGATCGACGCCTTCCAATAACTGACGGCGCAGGCCATAGACCGCCTCGCGCTGCTTGTTCATTACGTCGTCGTATTCGAGCAGATGCTTGCGGCTCTCGAAGTTCTGCGCTTCAACAGCCTTCTGCGCGCCTTCGATTCGCTTGGAGATCATCTTCGATTCAATCGGCACACCCTCTTCCATGCCGAGGCGCTCCAGCAGCGTGCTCACCCACTGCTTGGCGAAGATGCGCATCAGATCGTCTTCCAGCGAGAGATAGAAGCGCGACTCGCCGGGATCGCCCTGGCGTCCGGCGCGGCCTCTGAGCTGATTGTCGATGCGCCGCGACTCATGACGCTCCGTGCCGAGGATGAAAAGGCCTCCGGCCTCGATCACCTGATCGTGCTCGACACGCGCGGCTTCGGCGTGAACCTTGAGGACATCGGCCCACTCCGGCTCCGAGATTTCGAACTCCTGGCCTTGATAGTAAAAGCGCTGGAAGCCCGCCGGAGCCATGGGATTGATAGCTCCCTCGGCGACGCTGATGGCGCGCGCCTTGTTCTTTTTCACCAGCTCTTGGCGGGCCATAAATTCTGGATTGCCGCCGAGCAGAATATCGGTTCCGCGTCCGGCCATGTTGGTTGAAATTGTCACCACGCCCAGGCGGCCTGCCTGTGCAACGATCTCCGCTTCACGCTCATGGAACTTGGCGTTCAGCACCACGTGCTTGACGCCCTTGCGTTGCAAGATGGCCGAGAGCCGCTCGGATTTTTCGATGGAAACCGTGCCCACCAACACAGGCTGCTTCTTCTCGTGCAGCGTGGCGATGTCGTCCGCCGCAGCCTTGAATTTTTCCTTCTCCGTGCGATAAACCACGTCAGGATTTTCCATGCGCAGCATCGGCTTGTTGGTGGGAATGACGACAATATCCAGCTTGTAAATCTTCTCGAATTCCGCGGCTTCCGTCTCGGCTGTGCCGGTCATGCCGCTGAGCTTTTGATAGAGGCGGAAGTAGTTCTGGAAGGTGATGGTGGCCAGCGTCTGATCTTCCTTGCGGATGCTGACGCCCTCTTTGGCTTCGATGGATTGATGGAGACCATCGCTCCAGCGGCGGCCCGGCATCAGGCGACCGGTGAAGGTGTCCACGATGATGACTTCACCGTCCTTGACGACATACTCGACATCGCGCTTGTAGAGCGCCTCCGCCTTGATCGCCGTCTCGACGTAGTGCTTCATCTCCCAGTTTTCCGCGTCGGCGATGTTGCCGATGCCGAGCAGCTTTTCGATGGTCACCCAGCCGTCATCCGTTACGCCGATCGTCCGTTGCTTTTCATCGATAATGTAATCGCCGGTAAGGAACTTTTGACCCTCGGCCAATTGCAGGCCCAGTTCCTCCTGACGCTTGTGATCCATGGAGTCGATCTCTTCGCCCTTGACGAGCGAGGGCACGATCTTGCGCGCCCGCGCATACTTGTCGGTGGTCTGATCGGTGGGTCCGGAGATGATGAGAGGAGTGCGTGCCTCGTCGATCAGGATCGAATCAACCTCGTCAACGATGGCGTAGTAGTGGCCGCGCTGCACGCAATCCTTGATCTCAAACTTCATGTTGTCGCGCAGGTAGTCGAAACCAAACTCATTATTCGTTCCGTACGTGATGTCGGCGGCGTAGGCGGCGCGGCGCTCAGCGTCGTCCAGATCGTGGACGATGACGCCGACAGAGAGACCGAGAAACTCGTAGATCTTGCCCATCCACTCGGCGTCGCGCTTGGCCAAGTAGTCGTTGACCGTGATCACGTGCACGCCGTGACCGGCCAGAGCGTTCAGGTAGCAGGCAAGCGTGGCCACCAGCGTCTTGCCTTCGCCGGTCTTCATTTCGCTGATCTTGCCCTGGTGCAACACCATGCCGCCGATCAACTGCACGTCGAAGTGGCGCATCTTGACCGACCGCCAGCCAGCCTCGCGCACCACGGCGAAGGCCTCGGGCAGAATATCGTCCAGCGCCAAGCGTTCGGCGGCTTTGCGCTCGTCCTTGTGCTCCGCGTCGTCGGGAATATCTTTGAGGCGGTCGGCGATCCGCTCGCGGAACTCGACCGTCTTGGCGCGCAATTCCTCGTCGCTGAGCCGCTTGGTGTCTTCTTCCAAAGCGCCGATCAGGGCCACAATGGGCCTGAGGCGCTTGATGAGCCGTTCGTTCGCCGTGCCGAAAATCTTGGTTAAGGTCTTATCAAAAAACACAGTATTCTCCGTTTACCAGTGTAAATGGCGAGGGGTTGGATTACGGACGCGGGACTCTGCCTTGAGCAGGATTAGGACAGGTTGACCTTACGCCATCAACGTGTTCCTGAAGAGAAGGATGGACGGGATGCCAAAGCGGATCGAGTACAAAATCAATGCCTTCGCGTCGCGCGAGCTTTGCCGCAGGGACGAAATCGGAATCGCCGGCCACCAGAACGATTTGATCGACCTGGCGTTTGTAGCTCAGGGATGCAATGTCCAGGCCGACACGCATATCAACACCCTTTTGGGCTGCGGCATATTCGAAATCATCGTCGGTCAAGATGGTAAAACTGAGATTGCCTCCAAGCAACTGCTTCAGTTTGCCTTCCTTCAACTTCCATTCCCCATAATCCATCAAATGCCCAAGACGGAGTGCAACTTTGCGCAGTTTGCGCAACTCGTCGTGCAGCGCCAGCCGAAAAGCCGACTGCGTAGTTCTAGAAAAGTCAACTGATTTGCGCGTGACCGGGAGATGCGCTCTCTTCTGAAGTGGCGGACAATCGTAAAAGAAGATTCTGTAAAGATCGTGACGGAAGCCGCCCTTTTCTTCAAGATGAGAGAGCGCAAGTTCAAAGGGTGTCTTGGCGACAACCTGAGGATCGTTATGATCTTTATGCGGATAGCAGATTCGAAACCTGCGGAGGAAGAAACCACCGTCAATCAGGATGGCTGTTGGCATACAAAATAAAAAGCCCTCGGGCTCGGCCCCCACTCCATGTAATGTGGACGGCGTACTACCGGGGCTTATAGGAATAGAATAACACAGTTGTCAGCGGTCACACGGCATACTGAAGCGCCTCAAGCACATCTTCCCGTTGAATATAGGGAAAATCGCGAAGAACTTCATCTACGGAATGTCCGACAGCAAGCTGGCCAAGAAGAACGCCCACAGTCACACGCGTCCCCTTGATGCGCGGCTTTCCACTCACCACCCCTGGAGTACAAACGATGCGATCGAGTGTCAACATGGCACCTCCAGTCCCTAAGAAACCGGCCATTCTCTTATATTGTGTCACAAATCCGAGTGTCCTGGATGACTTATGGGCCGAATGCCGATTACGCTCATCATGCGTCCGGCGCGACCTTGCGATCCCCGATGGGAGAAGAACAGCTCCCGATGGCACTGGGTGCAGCCGCCCACCGAATGAATCGCTTGCGGCTTTAGCCCGGCGGTGAGCAACTGGCGGCGGTTGGCCTCCACCAGATCCAGGTGCAGGTTGGGGCCGATGGGCGAGTGCCCAGGCGCGCGCTGCGTCAAAAAGAGCATCGGGTACTTCCGCCGCACTTCGTCCGCATCATCGACCTCGCGGAAGAGTTCGCGCGCATAGGCGAACTGCGACTCGAACTCCGCAAGCGTCTCTTCGCCCACGGCATAGCAGCAGGGGCCGATGCCGGGACCGATAGCGGCGATCAGATCTTCAGGGCGTGAGCCGAACTCCAGCCGCATACGGCCTACGCCGCCTTCGACGATGCGCTTCACCGTCCCGCGCCATCCGGCATGAAAGGCAGCCACAGCGCGCCGCTTGCGGTCGGCCACCAGCACCGGAATGCAATCGGCAGTCTGAATGCCCAGCAACAGGCCCGGTTCGTCGGTCATCAGGCCGTCGGCCTTCCACCCCAGCGACGAAGACCTGTCGCTGGAGACCCCGGCTTTCCACGGAAACTCCCGCCCGGCGTCGGTAATACCAACTACGCGTGTCAAACTGGAGTGAATTTGCTTGAGCGCAACCAGTGGCGTCTCGGCGTCTTCCGTAACCGCTTCGGCCAGCAGGCGGCGGTTCTGGAGCACCGTTTCCCGTTCGTCGTCGGCGGTAAAGCCCAGATTCAACTCGCCCGGCGCGCCTTCTGCACAATACGCGGTGCTCAATCCGCCCCGGCGCGTGCTGAAGCCGTGCCAGAGCCAATCCAGCTTCTCCCAACCCGGAACCGGTAGCCATTCGACGCCGTTCAGGGCCACGCGAGGCACCGGCGCGGCGGGCGTGAGTTCCTGCGCTTCCGCGCGCTCGAATCTCATGCGCGTGGTGACGCCAGCCGCTTTGCCACGCAAATTGCGTGTGAGCCCCGCCTGCACAAACAGTGCGTCGATGGCTTGAATGTCCTGCTTGGGAAGCGATTTGGGAGTGACGGAAGCGCGCATCTGGTTTTCATTTTACCGGAGCACGGAGAGCAAATGGGCCTACCTTCCGGTAGGCCCGCTCGAGAGGCAATTGGAGGAGGGGATCAGGGAGGAGTGTTTTTGAGAAGAGGTCTGTACCAGACCTTCAAGAAGGAGTGGATACCTTACTTGGGTGGGGAAGTAAACGTGGAAGCCTCTGCTAGTTATTTGTATAGATGCGCGACAGTCGAAAAGGTTGCTTGAGAGGAAAATAAAGCTGTGCATTCCGGTCGAATCTTCAAGATTTCGCTGAGTATCCGGGGAGAAATGCGAATATAGTGAATGTAAAGGATGCGGCATATTCCGGACGAAAGGCTCTTCTTTCATTTTTGGGAGGCTAGGAAGACAAATGCGCGAAGTCTTTGAGGATGAGGATCTTCCGCCATTCAATCAGCAGCGCGACACGGAAGTGACGCTGGGGCCGATGGCGGTAACCGGCCTGATTTTTGGCCTGTTGCTGCTTTGTAGCCTCTGCTTTTGGCTAGGCTACTCGAGGGGCAGCCGCGGCAAGGGCGCCGTGACGGTCGGGGCGACATCCACCACGCCGGCGAACAACGCAACCGCTGGTTCAGCCTCCAAGCCCGGCGCAGCGTCGCCAGGAATTTCCACAGCACAGTCCGCCGCAGCGGCATCGCAAAACCAGGCTCCCAGTACGAATCCCGCCGCCGGTCAGTCTTCGGAGTCAACTAGCCAGCCGATCAGCCCGGTAATGGTCCAAATCGCCACCGTCTCCGGTCACGAAGATGCCGATGTGCTGGTCAGCGCGCTACGCAATCGGGGCTATGCCGTCTCACTCAGCCAGGACGACGGCGACGGCCAGTTCCACGTGCGGGTTGGTCCCTTCGCCAGCGTGGGCGAGGCCAACACGATACGCCAGAAGCTGCTCAACGACGGCTACAACGCGGTAGTGCAGCCGTAGCCACCTGCGGTGGGGCCAAGCTGCCCGCAGTTCATCCCTGAAGCGTTTACCCTCGCATCCACTCCGGCAGGCCGGAGGTGATGGCCGCGCGCACGGCTGCGGAGAGTTCCTCGCGCGTGGCGTAATCCTTCGGGTAAATTGGTGCGTGAAAGACAAGATGCACCGTTCCGCGCTTGATGCCGAACTTGCCCTTCGCCATCAGCGTTTCCGTGCCGTGGATCGAGACCGGAATGCAAGGCGCGCCCGATTGCATCGCCAGATAGAACGGCCCTTTCTTGAAGGGCAACAGGCGGCCGTCTTTGGAGCGCGTGCCCTCAACAAATGTGGTGATGTGCCGCCCCCCTTGCAGAACCCGCTGCGCCGCGGCCACGCTCTCCCTTGCGGTGGCTGCGTCGCCAGTGCGGTCCACGGGAATGAACTCGCCCAGTTTAAGACAGTAGCCAAAGACGGGAATCTTGAAGATTGCGCGCTTGGAAAAAGCCGCCGTGTAGCCTGGCAGATGAGAGATCAGTGTCGGCGGGTCCAGGTTTGAGACATGGTTGGCCATGAAGATGCACGCGCGGCCAACGGGAATCTTTTCGCGTCCTTCGATGCGTACGCGGATGCCAGCAGTAAAGATGCCGGCGCGGACGATGAAGTTGGTCACCTTGTAGAGCGGCCGAATGTTGCCGGTGATCATCGTCAGCGGGATGAAGATGATCGCCGAGGGAATGCTCAGTGCGAGAATGACGACAAAAACAAAAACCGAAGCAATCATCTGGATTCCTACATCTCTAACCGTCTTTTGTTATACCAGCACTGGGTGCCCCAAGTCCCGATTTTGGGAGCTGGGATCGTAAATTCGGCACCATGATCAAAGACCTAACTCCGCATCCACTCCGGCAATCCGGAGGCAATCGCTGAGCGAACCGCGCGCATAAGTTCGTCGCGCGTGGCGTAGCTGGCTGGGTCAAGCGGTGAATGAAAAATGATGCGCGCCGTCCCCGGCTTGATGCGCAAACTGCCTTTGCCCTGGATGCTCTCCGTGCCGGAGATGGAAACCGGAATGCACGGCGCGCCGGAGTTCATCGCCAGGTAAAACGGGCCTTTCTTGAAGGGCAGCAGGCGACCGTCTTTGGAGCGCGTGCCTTCTACAAATGTGGTCATGTGCACGCCCTTGGCCAGAACGGCCTTGGCTGCGGTCACGCTGCGCTCGGCGTCCACCGGGCTGCCGCTGCGGTCTACGGCAATGAAATCGCCCTGACGAAAGCCGGTTCCCAGCACCGGCAACTCCATCAGCGAGCGCTTCATGAAGGCCGAGGTGCGTCCCGGAATCAGTGAGACCAGCGCCGGAGGATCGAGGTTCGAGACGTGGTTGGCCATGAAGATACACGCCCGGTCTTTCGGAATGCGCTCTCGTCCCTCGACGTGAAAGCGCACCCCGGCCATGCGGCAACTCGTCGCGAGCATAAAGCGCGTGCCCTTGTAGAGCGGCAGCACGTCGCCGGTGAGCGCGCACCAAGGGATAAACAACAGCGCCGTGGGAATCCCGGTGACCACCATCGTAGCCATGAAAATTACAAAAAAGATCATGACTGAATTTCTCTGAGCCGCGCGGGCAGCTTCTCATAGATGCCGTCGAATCCTCCATTGGAAAGGATCGCCACTACGTCGCCGGATTTGAGTTGCGGCGCGAGATAGTTGACGATGGTCTCCACATCGGGGCAGAGTTCGGCCTGCGTTCCGGCGGCGTTGAGCGCGCGGACGACGTCTTCCGGATGCAGCCGCTCGGCGTCGGGAATGCGCTGCTGCTGATAGACCCCGGCCAGCACCACGCGGTCCGCCATGCGCAAACTCTGAACAAGATCGCCTTCGAGCACTTTGCGCCGCAGCGTGTTCGATCGCGGCTCCAAGACTGCCCACAAACGCGACTGAGGATAAACGGAACGCAACGCGCGCAGAGTTTCGCGGATCGCCGTGGGATGATGCGCGAAGTCGTCGATGATGGTGATGCCGTTGATCTCCGCGCGAATCTCCAAGCGGCGCTTCACGCTCTTGAAGCTCGCCAGCGCGGCGATGATCGCTTCTTTGCTCACGCCTTGTCCGAAGGCCAGAGCCGCTGAGGCTGTGGCGTTCAGCGCGTTATGCTCGCCTGCCATGCGCATGGAAAGCTCTGCCCACAATGCGCCACTGTGCCAAACCTCCCAGCGCGTGAGTCCGTCTTCGTGACGCAGATTCTGAATGCGCCAATCTGAAGTTTCAGAAAAGCCGTAGCGCTCAACGCGGCAAAAGGCCTTGGCGACGCACTCGCTGACGTTGGCATTGCCGTCGTAAGCGACGATGAGGCCGCGCCGAGGAACAAGATTCACCAGCCGTTTGAAGGCTGTCTTCACTGCATCAAGATCGGCATAGATGTCCGCGTGATCGAACTCGACATGAGTAAGAATCAGCCCGTCGGGAAAGTAGTGCAGAAACTTGGGGCCTTTGTCGAAGAAGGCCGTATCGTACTCATCGCCTTCGATGATGAACGGGCGCGTGGGCCGCAGTTGATAGCTGATTCCAAAATTCTCCGCCACGCCGCCGATCAGAAACGACGGCTCAAGCAGTGGGTTTCCGCGCGCCGCAACCTGATAAATCCAGGCCAGCATACTGGTGGTGGTCGTCTTGCCGTGCGTTCCAGCAACAACCAGCGGCTCACGCCCAGCGAGAAATTCTTCATGCAGCAAAGCAGCCATCGATGTGAATGGAATGCGTTCGTCCAGCACGCGCTCAATCTCCGGATTGCCGCGCGAGAGCGCGTTGCCGATGACAACAAGATCAGGCACGGAATCGAGATTCGCTTCGGCGTATGGCTCCATCACGTCAATGCCCATCGAGCGCAACTGATCGCTCATCGGCGGATAAGCGGCTTTGTCAGAGCCGGTGATGCGATGGCCCTGCAACTGCAAAAGCCCGGCTAGTGAAGCCATCGCCGTGCCGCAGATGCCGCTGAGATGAATGTGTTTGTTTGCGACTGTCATGGCTTCACCGCCGGTTCAATTACATGCAACTGCGCTTCTTTCTGCACAAGCAACTCTGCCTCGACACCGAAGGTCAACGTAACATTGGAGCGCGAGACGTGGCCGCTGCGCAAGCCAATTGCTATCGGTCCTTTGAAGTCTTCGAAGGCGCGCAGAATCACATGATCGAGCAACTCAGGCGGCGCACCAGGCGAAGTGCAATGAAGCATCTCGCCGAAGACGATGCCGCGCACGCCTTCCAGTTTTCCAGCCTCGCGCAGTTGCCAGAGCATACGGTCGATCTGATAAGGCTTAACGTTGACGTCTTCCAGGAAGAGCAGCTTGCCTTCGGTCTGCGGCTCATAGGTGGTGCCTAGCATCGCAACCAAAATGCTCAAACAGCCGCCATAGAGAATGCCGCGTGTGCGGCCAGGATGCAAGGACCGCAAGCCCTCTTGTGTTCCCACAGTGTATGGCTTACCAGAGAGCGCAGCTTGCAGGCTGGGCAGATGCACGCCATCCAGATTATCTCCGTCAGGGCGCGCAAAATCCGCCGAGAGCATGGGTCCGTGAAAGGCGGGCATCTGAATCTGATCGAGCAGCCAAAGGTGCAGCGCAGTCAGGTCGCTGTAACCAATGAACGGCTTGACGTTTTCCGCAATTAGATCGAGATCTAAATCTTCCAATAAATAATTTGCGCCGTAGCCGCCGCGCGTGCAGAAGATGGCGCGCTGCTGATCATCCGTGAAAGACTGATGCAGATCGCTGAGGCGCATCGCGGGCGTGCCCGCAAAGTAAAGCGGACCGCGCGCCAGAATATGTTCGGAAGGCTGCGGCGCATAACCCAACGCACGCAACGCAGCAAGACCTCGCTCCACACGCTCCTGCTGCGGCGTGGATGCGGGTGAAACGACGGCGACTTGTGCGCCATCTGAAACAGCGCGCGGTTTGAGCAGTGCGGTCATGCGGGCCACGCCTCTCCACGAGCAATCAGCGATGCGGGTCCAGTCAGGTGCAGTTCAGTTCCAGGTCCGGCCCATGCAACGGTCTGCGCGCCGCCCGGAGCGACAACGGTGAGCGGCGATTGGCAACCGTTCAACGCGATGGCCGCCGTGGCCGTAGCGCTGGTGCCGGTGCCGGAGGAGTTCGTTGGCCCCACGCCGCGCTCGAAGATGCGAATTTCAATCTCAGACGGGCTGACGACGCGCAGAAATTCCACGTTTGTCTGATGCGGAAAATCGAAATGTGTGCAGATCTCCGAACCGATCTTCTGCCAGGGAAACCCTGCAATAGAAAAGTCGGCATTATCAGTAACAATGACAAAATGGGGATTGCCGGTGGAGATTGCAACGCCCGCAACCTCAAGCCCGTTGATCAAAGTAACAGTACGCGGCGCAAACGAAGGAACGCTCATTCCGGCGGTCACTTCAACGGTGAATTCGCCATTCGTTCTCAGCGCATCGATCTTGCATACGCGGGGTCCGGCATCGGTCTCAATGCGCAGTTCATCTCCGGGCTGAAAGCCACGTTCGCGGGCCATCCATGCGGCCACGCAGCGTGTGCCGTTGCCGCTGATCTCGGCGATGGAGCCGTCGGCGTTATGCAGGCGGATGCGGCCTGACTTCGGGCCGGTCCAGGCGAAGAACTCCACGCCGTCAGTGCCGATGCCGGTGTTACGCGCGCACAAATGCCGCGCCAACTCAGCCCAATCGTGGTTTGCCGCAGCCTCTTCGGTCACAATCAAAAAGTCATTGCCGCATGCGTGTGCTTTGGTAAAGGGAATCAATCTTCCTCCGGATCGAAGTAGGTGTGGAGCGCGGAAATACCCGGCTCCGTGAGTAGTTTGGCGCGCAGATGGCCGTGCTGACGCTTGGTTGTGGTGAGCGAAAAACTCACGCGTTGCAAATCGCCAATAGGGTTGGACTCGACGCCAGTGAGCCGTTGGCTGAAGCTGTCCATCGCTTTCAGAATCGAGTTGAGTACCTGCGTCTGATCGGCTCCGCGCACCTCATAGACCAATGGATAAGCCTTGAGGCTGGCGCGCCGCTCGATGAAGCCGACGGCCTCTAGCGCAGTGATGACAATAATCGTGGCTACGGCTGCCGCTGCGTAAAGCCCCGCGCCGCAGGCCATACCGATGGAGGCGACAACGAAGACGCTGGCGGCGCTGGTGAGGCCGCTGACGCGGCTGCGATTATGCAGGATCAGCCCTGCGCCGAGAAAGCCGATGCCTTGCACAATGTTCGCGGCCACGCGGCCTTTGTCCGGGTTGGCATCACCAGCCAGCACCGCAGAGAGCAGCGTAAAAAATGCGCATCCCATGCAGATCAACAGGTTAGTGCGCACGCCTGCGGATTTGCGATTGAACTCGCGGTCCATGCCCACCAGACCGCCCAGCAGACAGGCCATCAGCAGTCGGCCAATGGCGCCATTGACCACCACCATCTGTTGCAGGCGGTCAAAATCAAAAGGCTGCGCGAATTGTGCCAGAGTCATGCTCATTGTGCTTCCTTGACCGATGCTAACACCGTCTAGCCTGCGTGACATCTCTTTTCTACGGCAACTCGAAGGACCGGTAAAGCGTCCCCGAAGCTTGACGATGCGCTGTGAAACGACCAACGGGAATCAACCCTTCCGGATGCGCCTTCACTGCCCGATCCACTGCGTCGCCGTCAAACGCAAGAACGAATTGAGCATGAGCGGCGGGTGCTTTCAATGCCTCATTGAAGATCCACAGATCGCTCTCGTTGATCGTCTGCCGTAAAGGAATTCCGGCATACGCGACCAGATTCGGATAGACCGACGTATCCATCAGAATCGTTGCATTTGGACGGGCAATCAACTCGGCACGAAGCGCTTGCGGAATCTCCACTTCAAACTGACGGCGAGATTCAATGTTCTTGATTCCTTCGACGTACGTCAGCGGATGCTCACGCACCATCTGCCAAGCATTCAATATAATCAGCGCAAAGAGTGCGCCCGCCGCGCAACGCACCCAGCGTGCATCAATCTCGCGCGGCTTGAAATCGTTCACAGCAACCAGCGCCATGTGCGCGGCGAATCCAACACCCAGCGCAAAGGCGGGCAGCATCTCCATTCCGTAGCGCGTGTTGTACCAGGAGTGCGGCCACCAGACGGGGAGAAAGATCGGCACCGAACCGTATGCCACCGAGTATGCGTAAAACGGAATCGGAAACCAGAGCAGCAGCGCCCAGGTGAAGGCTCTTTTGCGCGCGGTAAGCCAAGCCCATGCGGTTCCCAGCAGACTCACGGCGAGCAGCACGTTGCCCCACGCGGCAGCAACGGCATCCATCTCTGCAACCTTCACAAAAAAGAGCAGCGAGACCCATGGATTGTGCCAGCCCGGATGCGGCGGCCCATCTCCATGCGACATGGTGCGTAACTCGATCACCTTGGCCGAATATGGACCGCGTGCAAAATAAAGCCAATCGTCGAAGCCGACAGAGTTATAAACGAACCACGCAATCGGCGCGGCGACGATGAAGATGCTGGCGACCCAGAAGCTCAGCGAGCGCAACCGCCCACGGCGCAGCAGCGTCACTCCCATGCACGTCCACGCGACGAGCGCCATAATCCATCCGTCGTAGCGCGTGAAGATGGCTGCAATGAGCACGAACGCAATGAGGCATTGCAAGCGGCTGGTGCGCTGTGTGTCGTTCTCCAAACTCGCACGCCATTCGATCAGCCAGACCGCAATCCAGACCATCTCGCAGACAAAGAGCGGCTCGGTCATTGCGGTGGTTTGCAGATAGAGAAGATTCGGATTGAGCGCGAAAAAAGCCAGCGCAAGCGCGGATGCTGTGGGCGAGAGCCAATGGCGCGAGAGCCGATAGATTCCCACGCAGGCTGCGATATACGCGAGCGCTGAGGGGATCATGCCCGCCACGCCGTTAGCCCACCAACTGGTTTTCTGCACAAAAGGAAGCATCAAAATGTGCGGCAGCGGAAGCCACACGGAGCCTAACTCCGTCAGCCTCGGCAGGCGCGCATCGAAGACCCGCCGCGCAATGTGCAGATGCGCAACGGCGTCGCCGTAGTTGAGCATTGCGCCGTTGCGCCAACTCCATAGAATTGCGGCAAGCGAGGCCACCGCGCAGCAGAGCAGCACAATGAGCCGCTCTGCGCGCGAGATCTGCTGAACCGTTTTGAAAACTTTAGGCAAGATGCGTTAACTCGCGAAAGAAGTTGAAGCGCGCGTCAATCTCCGCGCGTGTGAGCTGCTGCGTCCGCTCGGTGCCGAAGCGTTCGCAGGCAAACGAACCCATCACGCTGCCGTAAAACATTGCGCGGCGATAAGCCTCGGGCGTCTGTTCCGGCTGTGAGGCCAGATAGCCAAAGAAGCCACCGGCAAAGCTGTCGCCCGCGCCGGTCGGATCAATGACCTCTTCCATAGGCAGCGCTGGAGCACGAAAAATCTTGGTCCCGTGAAAGAGCGTCGCGCCGTACTCGCCGTGCTTGACCACCAGTGTCTTCGGCCCCATGGCCATCACCGCGCGCGCGGCCTGCACAAGGTTGTTGTTCGCGGCCAGCATCTTCGTCTCGGTGTCGTTGATGAGCAGAATGTCCAGGCCCTTCAAGACTTCGAGCAGTGCCGGTTTGTGATCCTTGATCCAGTAGTTCATCGTGTCGCCAGCCACCAGTTTCACATCGGGCATGGCCTCACGCACGCGCCGCTGCAAGACAGGATCGATGTTGGCGAGAAAGAGAAACTCCGAGTCAGCGTAGGCTGCGGGAATCTTCGGCTCAAAGGCAGCGAAGACATTCAACTCGGTGTTGTGCGTCTTGGCTTCGTTGATGTTTTCGAGGTACGAGCCTTCCCAGAAAAAGCTCTTGCCCGCCGTGTGTTCAATGCCGCGCGTATCGATCTTGCGCGCCTCGAAGACGGCCTCCTGCCGCTTGCCGAAATCCTCGCCAACCACGGCGATCACGCGCACATCTGTGAAGAAACTTGCTGCCAGCGAAAAGTACGTCGCCGCTCCGCCCAGGCAGCGCTCGCGCTTGCCCGCCGGTGTTTCAATGGTGTCGTATGCTACGCTGCCTACTACGGTAATTGCCATTATTCTTCCTCTCCAACGGGTTTACACAGCGCCCACAGAATATCCTCTATAGTCAACCATAAAAGCGGTCAATCAGTGGGCTTCCTCACAACAAACCTTGCGATATGAAACGAGTTGCGGATCTGAACCCTTTTCGCAATGAACAACGTAGATTCCCCGCCGCAGAAGGGTCGCGAAATGTTCACCTTTGCTTATCGGTGATAAATCCCCCACCGGCAGTTCAAGGATGTAGTCTCCTGTAGACGTCTGCTTAATCGGTGCAACAATTGTGACCATTAAGCCGAGCAACCGATCATTACACCAACTTGCCAGGTGTAGTTTCAAACCGCTTCGTTTAAGTCTGAGCATGACCGCCTTCTCGTCAACGGCCAATCCGTAACCGAGTCCTAAGCATAGATCGCTTCTGTTTCTGAGGTCACCGCTATTCACCTCTTGTTGAACTGCAAAGACAACAGCCCTATCCAAATTGTCCTGTTCAGCGACCTTGACAACATTTTGGGTATGTACTATCTGCTGACATATAAGAATCATCAGCACAATGGTGCCTAATGTAAAGTTGAACCTCTGCACGATTGACCCCCTTGACTGATATTTAATGCAATCTTAGCTGATCGTCTTCCAAGTGATCCGCTGACTTGCTGACTCGTTTGCGGTGTAACTGCGCTAATCCCGCTAACTCCGCTAGCCCTGCTATCACCCAAAGTACTTGCCAAACAGCAGCGCCAGTTTCTCTTTCGCCGCTGCGGGAATCGCATCCGGAGCGGTCAGGACGGCGTATTTTGCCGCTGAAGCGCAGGCGCAATTGCGTTCATGCGGCATCGCGGCCACAGCGGCCTTGACCACCTTCGCAGCGTTCTCGGCGTTCTGATGCAGCACACGCACAATCTCTTCAATCGTCACTGAGTCGTGCCCCTCGCGCCAGCAGTCGTAGTCGGTGACCATGGCGATGGTCGAGTAGCAGATCTCCGCCTCGCGGGCCAGCTTGGCCTCTTGCAAATTGGTCATGCCGATCACGTCCGCGCCCCAACTGCGATAGAGCTTTGATTCGGCCTTCGTCGAGAACTGCGGCCCTTCCATGCAGACATACGTTCCGCCCAGCTTGCCTACGACGCCCACCGCCGCGCAGGCATCCGCCGCGGCCTTGGCCACCGTCGCGCAGACCGGATCGCCAAAGGCCACGTGGCCCACAATCCCTTCGCCAAAGAAGGTGGCAACGCGATTGAAGGTGCGGTCAATGAACTGATCGGGAATGACAAAATCCGTAGGCTTATGCTCCTCTTTGAGCGAGCCGACGGCCGAGACGGAAAGGATGCGCTCCACGCCCAGCGACTTCATGGCGTAGATGTTGGCGCGGAAGTTCAGCTCCGAGGGCAGGATGCGATGGCCGCGTCCATGCCGGGCAAGAAACGCTACGCGACGCCCCTCCAGCTCGCCCAAAATGAAGGCGTCCGATGGATCGCCAAAGGGCGTTTCCACGCGCACTTCGCGCACGTTGGTGAATCCAGGCATCGAGTAAAGCCCGCTGCCGCCGATAATGCCAATCTCCGCCTGAGCCAAAGTTTTCTCCTCGACACGCGCCGCTGGCCGGCCCGCATCTTTGTCTAGGTCAAACATCTCATTATAAAGGCTGACGATTGCCGATGACATGGTTAGCTGTGAGTAAATCGTTTTTCACAAGAATTCCGAAGAAAAATCTTCCGCTCCGGGATACACTGCAAGAAGAATGGTTTGGGAAAAAGCTAAACTAGCGGCTTGAGGCCGCTTTGGCCCAGACTGCGGTGGAATCAGTCTGCGAAGGCTGCATCCAACCATCGAAAGAGACACTCACATGAGCGTTGTCAGATATGACCTGATCGTCATCGGCTCCGGCCCCTCCGGGCAGCGAGCCGCCGTTGCCGCCTCCAAGATGAAGAAGCGCGTCTGCGTGGTCGAGGCTCGATCTGTGGTGGGTGGCGTCTGCGTGAACACCGGGACGATTCCGTCGAAGACGATGCGCGAGGCCGTGCTGCATCTGTCTGGCTACAACTACCGCGCGATTTACGGCGTCAATTATCGCGTCAAGGAAAAGATCACCATGGCCGACCTGGCCTTTCGCGTGCAGGCGGTGATCAAGACCGAAGTGGACGTGACCGAGGCGCAGCTTTCGCGCAACGGCATCGACGTGGTGCATGGCATTGCGCGCTTTGTCGATCCTCACCATCTGCACGTGGAAGGCCCGCAAGCCAATGTGACGCTGGAAGCCGAGCGCATCATTGTGGCCGTGGGCGCAAAACCTGCCACGTCCGGCAAAGTGCCCGTCAATGGGCGGACGATTGTCAACAGCGATCAGATTCTCGATCTGCCGAAGCTGCCCGGTTCACTGATTGTCGTGGGCGGCGGTGTGGTGGGCGTGGAATACACATGCATGTTCGCGGTGCTCGGTGTGCGCGTCACGCTGATTGAAAAACGCGACCGGCTGCTGGAGTTCGCCGACCGCGAGATCATTGAGGCGCTCAGTTATCACCTGCGCGACAGCCGCGTGACGCTACGCATGGGTGAAGAGGTGAAGAGCGTGGAAGAGTTGCCCGACGGCATCGTGGTGGCGAATCTGGCAAGCAACAAAAAAGTCTCCGGCGATGCGCTCTTCTACGCCGTGGGCCGACAAGGCGCGGTGGAGGAACTTAACCTGGCCGCAGCAGGCCTGGAAGCGGATTCGCGCGGGCGCATTCCGGTAAACGATCAGTTTCAGACCAAGGTCGAGCATATCTACGCGGTGGGCGATGTGGTGGGCTTTCCCGCGCTGGCCTCGGTTTCGATGGAGCAGGGGCGCATCGCCGCCGCGCGCGCCTTCAACGATCACGCCGCCACCACCAACCCCAGCTTTTATCCATACGGAATTTACACCATTCCGGAGATCAGTTTTATCGGCAAGACAGAGGAGCAACTCACCGGCGAGGACGTGCCCTACGAGGTCGGCATGGCCTACTATCGCGAGACGGCGCGCGGGCAGATTCGCGGCGATACGACAGGGCGGCTGAAGTTGATCTTTCATCGCGAGACGCACGCCGTTCTGGGCGTACACATCATCGGTGAAGAGGCCAGTGAACTGGTGCACATCGGCCAGGCGGTGATGGTGCTGGGCGGCAAGGTGGATTACTTCATCGACAATGTCTTCAACTATCCCACGCTGGCCGAGTGCTACAAAGTGGCCGCCTTCAACGGCCTGGGACGACTGCATCGCTATCAGGCGGAGTAGAACATCCGCGAAGATATTTTTCTTATGAGCTAAAGCCCTCCATTTGATTTGCTGCTTTTGCGGTACGGCTGAGACCGTACCCTGATACAGTGCGTTTCATCCTTGGTTTTCCGCCTTTCATCCGCAATTTCTGCCTTTCGTCAGAAGGCGCGTCTATGAGTGCCTTGCCTGGTTTATCTTCCAATTGAAGCAAGAAACGAAAGGGAAGGTTCCATGGAAGAAATAGTTAGCGTCGAGGCGGTCAGCCGAAGTTTTCCGCTGGACAATCGACCGGCAAATCATCCAGCACATAGCTATGTCAGCGCTCTCACTCATGCCAGCCTGCGCGTCAACGCCGGTGAGTTTCTGGCCATAGCTGGCCCGAGCGGGAGCGGCAAAACAACGCTGCTGAATCTGATCGGCTGCATCGATCAGCCAACAACTGGGCGCATTCTCATGGACGGTGTCGATACTTCGCAACTGAAGCCTGCGGGGATGAGCAAGCTGCGCCGCGAGAAGCTCGGCTTTGTCTTTCAGACCTTCAATCTAATCCCAGTTTTCACGGCCGCGGAGAACGTGGAGTATCCGCTGCTGATTCAGGGCGTCGGCAGCGGTGAGCGCAAGCAGCGCGTGGCCGATGCGCTGGAGAGCGTGGGCCTCACAGCGCGCGCCAATCAGCGCCCAGATCTGCTCAGCGGCGGAGAGCGTCAGCGCGTGGCCGTGGCGCGCGCCATCGTGCATCGCCCTGCGCTGGTGCTGGCCGATGAGCCAACCGCCAACCTGGACACGCACAACGCCACGCAATTGATTGATCTAATGCACGGACTCAATCAGCGCATCGGCCTCACCTTTATTTTCTCCACGCATGATGCGCGTTTGCTGGAACACACCGAACGCATTGTGCGGCTCACTGACGGCGAAGTGATCTCCGACTCCGAGCAAGGAGGCGGCCGTGGCTAAGTTTCTTCTGCTTGCATTCCGCAACATCTTTCGCAATCGCCGTCGTACGCTGATGACGCTCTTCATGGTTGGTGGAGGCGTGGCTGGATTACTGCTGGCCGGCGGATACTTCGCTTTCATGACGCACGGCCTGCGCGAAGACACCATCAACAGCGGACTTGGTCATCTGCAAATCTTTACCGCCGATCACTTCAACCGCGATGAGGTGCGCGTTCTCGACACCGGCCTCGACAACTGGCGTCAGGTGGCGGCATCGGTCAAGACCGGCAACCATGTGCGCGGCATTGCGCCCCGCATCGATTTCTACGGCATGGTCTCCAACGGAACCAAGGCCGCAGGCTTCATGGGCAGCGCCGTCGATCCGGAAGCGGAAAATACCCTTGGTTTTATCACGCGCATTGAAACGGGACGCGATCTGGACCCCAAACCCAGCAGCGAAGTCGAAGCGATCATCGGCAAAGAACTGGCCAAGTCAATGAACGTCGGTGTTGGCGACGGATTGACAGTGCTGGCAATGACTAGCGATGGCGCGCTGAATGGCGTCGATGTGCAGATTGTGGGTATCGTCAACTCTGGCGCGCCGGAACGCGACGCGCACTACCTGCGCATCACGCTGCCCGCCGCGCAGCGCCTGCTGCAAAGTGATCGCGTGACCAATCTCGTGGTGGGTCTGGATTCGACGGAAAACACCAATCAAGCGTACACCGAAATGCTGCCGCGCTTGAATGGATTGTCGCAGAAGATGGAATTAAAGAAGTGGATCGACTTGGCGACATACTACAAGCAAGTCAACACCATGTTCAATGGCATCTTTCTCTTCATGGGCATCATTGTTTTCTTTATGGTACTCATGTCCAGCGTGAATACGCTGCTGATGAGCATGTTCGAGCGCACGCGGGAGATCGGTACGATGCTGGCGATGGGCACGCCGCGCGCATGGATTATTGCGCTCTTCATGGTGGAGGCCACGCTGCTCGGCGTGATTGGCGCAGTGGTTGGTTTGATCGCGGGCAATCTGCTCGGCGCGCTGCTGAACAGCTCCGGCCTGCATATGCCGCCGCCTCCGGGCTATAGCGTTCCCATGTCCTTCAAAGTCCGGATTGTGCCTTTGGAAATGATTGGTTCATCCTTGCTGGTCATCATCTCACTGGCAATTGCATCCATCGTTCCGGCGGTCCGCGCCTCAAGGCTGAAGATTGCGGAGGCTCTCTCTCATGTCTAAGATTAATTCAATTCTGCGCATTTTTTTATTGCTCTTTGTCGTGAGCTTTTTGTTCACCTGTGCGATTGTCTGCCACGCGGCGACGCCGGACGCTGAAGCACTGCTGAAGCGCTCAGACTCTTACCGCAACGGCTGGAACTCGTATGTGCTGAAGGTAAAGATCACGCACTACGAGTCCGGCAGATCGGACGAAGACAAACTCTACGAGGTCTCGCAAAAGGGAACAGAGAAGACTTACGTTGAGTTTCTCAGCCCGCGTGAAAAAGGCCAGCATCTGCTGATGCTGGGCGACGATATGTGGGTCTATCTGCCCGACACCAGCCGCCCGGTGCGCATTACCCCGCTGGAACGGCTGAGCGGCGACGCATCGAATGGCGATGTGGCCCGCACCAACTACGCCGTCGATTACACGCCGGTTTACGTGCGCACGGAGAAGGTTGGCAATGAGAATTGCTACGTGCTCGAACTGACGGCCAAGCGCAAAGGCTCGACCTATCAGCGCATTCTTTTTTGGGTGCGTGTGGAAGACGCGCGCCCTGTACGTGCCGAGTACTACCTCACATCCGGCAAGCACATTAAGTCGGCGACATTTGACGAATTTATTACGGTCGATGGAAAACCGATCCTCCATCGCTGGACTCTTTACGATGAAATACGCCATAACTCGCGCAGCATCCTTGAGTACTCTAATATCGCGCCGCGCGAACTGCCCGACAAGCTCTTTTATCAGGGGCGCACGGACCGCTTTTAATCCTCAAATGATTTTTTCAGGGAAATTCAAATGACATCTTCGAAAATTCTCGGTTACGCCTGCAATTGCTTTTGGCTGCTATTGCCCATCCTCATTTTCAATTTGCTCTTCATGCGCCATCTTCCAGCCGCCTATCAAATGGACATCTTCTGGAAGGCTATTCCCAAGGAGATCAGCCTTCCAGAAAACATCCTGCGCATGACGGTAATGATCCTGCCAGTCTTCATGCGGCTCGGCATTTCCACGCCGAGTCAGAAACTCGGCCTCGCACTCTACCTTACCGGCCTGCTAGCTTACTTCGCATCCTGGACCGTTCTGATCGTTTCTCCTCAATGCGCATGGAGCACAAGCGGGATCGGCTTCATGGCGCCCGCCTATACGCCCATTGTCTGGCTGCTTGGAATTGGAATGATTGGCGATGAGTTTTTTCTTCCTGGAGTCGCTTTCAAGCCATGGATGTACTGGGCACTTTCCGCGCTCTTTCTCGTCTTCCACAACTTGCACACAGCCTTGGTTTATTCCAGAGGCGTTTAATGGCGATCATCTCTGTGTGCCGGAACCGCTTTATGAGTAATTCAACGATTTTCAGACAAACTCAATGAGACTCTCACACACATTTCCGGCGCTACTGCTGTTCGCCATCGCTGCCATTGCCGCAGCGCAGGATGACGCGCCGGAGGAACCTCGTCACGATTTTCGCTACGCTTTTACAGCCATCAATGATGGGACATTTATGAGCGGCTTGCAGCCGCCACTCCCGTCCACAGCGAATCCACCGGTTGATCCCATTGTCACGCTCTTTCAAAATCAACTGCTGCTGGAGCCGTCTTTCACGCTTCGTTATCATTCACGCTGGAGTCTTGCGTCTAGTGTGGTTGGAGTGACAGAGAGCTTTCACGGGCTTTCCGGCGCGCAGTTCAATATTCCGTCAAGCAACGTTGCGGCGATTGAGGAACTCGATGCCGCGCTTGGACCGTATACCGGCACGCACTCGAAACTTCGCGTGAAAGAAAGCTACGCCGGTCTCTCCGAGGGCGACTTCGACTTCATGGCAGGGCGAAGAATTGTCCGCTGGGGAACAGGCTATGCCTTCACGCCGGCCGGCGTGCTGGACCCGCCGCGCGATCCCACCAACCCCACCGACCGCTTGAATCTGAATCAAGGCCGCGATATGGTCAAGGCTGATTTTGTGCATGGGCCGCACGCATTTTCGCTTGCTTGGTCGAGCGCCGTTCTGGCACCCGCAGGATCGAATTTGCACGACATTACTGCCTTCCGGTATAACGTGCTAGTGCACGGCTTCGACACATCGCTGATCGCTGCTGATGAGCGCGGCGGAGACACCGTGGGCGGTCTCACCTTTACGCGCGTCTTTGGCCAGGCATGGGAGTTGCACGGTGAAGGTGCATGGCGCGAGCAGGGCGCGGCTCTGCTCGGCGGAAAGTACACTACCAAATGGGGCGTCTCCTTCATCGGAGAGTTTTACTCACCACCCAACACCGCGTACTATCGCGATATGAACATCTCACCTACTGCCGGACGCCAGCACTATGCGTTTCTTTATGCAAGCAAATCCCGCCTGCGTGAGCTGCCCGGATGGAAGCAATGGGATCTCTCCGCTTCGATGGTTGAAAACCTGAATGACAAAAGTTACACTGTAATTATTGATGCGAACCGCAGATTTGGCGACCACTTTTCTTCCTACCTTCATTTGCAAATTCCAGAAGGCGGCAAGGCAACCGAGTTCGGAGCCACACCTTATACTGCGGCAACATCCGTGGGGGTTCGTTTTCAGCTATGACCTATTCCAACAATTTCGGCAAGCCGGATCATCGGCGATTTCCCAAGCTCTCCGCCGGTAATTATCTACGCGTTCTTTTGATTGCCGCAGTTGTGGCAATTATCTGCATGGCGATTTTTATTTCCCTCGGAAAGATCCGGCTTTCACAGGCCGGAGTGCATTTGGCCTTGTCTCTGGTTTATTCGATTTTCATCGCGCTGCCATCGATGCTGGTGCTGAACTGGATCGGTTTTCGCTACACGGAGAAATATCCCCGGCTGGTCTTTCTTTATTACGCGGCTGCACTATTAGTTTCCACAAGCTTCGGAGTCCTGGCCAGCAACCTTGTTTTTTTGATAGCTGGAATTATTCCTCGCAATGCGTTCTGGATCGAGTTTCGGGTCAACTTCCCTTTCAGTTTTGTCGTTGCGCTTGTGGTGGGTTTGTCGATCATCACGTATGAGACATTGCGCTTCAAGTTACAGGCTACTACTCTCGAATTGCGCACCAAGCAAGTGGAGCAGGAGAGGGCCTACAAGCTGCTGGCCGAGGCGCAACTCTCCTCGCTTGAATCGCGCATTCATCCGCACTTTCTCTTCAACACGCTCAACTCGATTGCCGCACTGATTCCCTCCGATCCGCAACGCGCGGAAGATACAGTCGGCAAGCTGGCCTCGCTGCTGCGCTTTTCGCTCAGCGCCAATCACAGCGGCCTGGTTCCGCTCAGTCAGGAACTCAAAATTGTGCGCGATTATCTAGAGATTGAGAGGACGCGCTTCGGCTCGCGTCTGCGTTATCAAATTGCAGTTCCCGATGAGTTAGGTGAGGTCAGAGTGCCGCCGCTCGCGCTGCAATCTCTGGTGGAAAATGCGGTGAAACACGTCGTCGCGCAGCGGAATCAGGGCGCGACAATTAGCATCGATGGCGCGAAGATCGACGACCGTGTTGTGCTTGCAGTCAGCGACGATGGACCCGGCTTTACGCTGTCCGCAATCACGCCGGAACATGGCCTGGGCAATCTGATTGCGCGGCTTGATCTTCTCTTTGGCGGCGAGGGGAACCTAGAGGTCACGCACGAAAAGGAACGAACCGTTGTCCGGCTCTCCTTTCCCGCATAATGGAGTTACCGATGGAATCAGAACTGCTGCGCGCCTATCTCGTGGATGATGAACCGCTGGCTATTGAGCGGCTGGAGAGGCTGCTTGTAAGCGCCAGAGGTTTGCGCGTAGTGGGACACGCCACCGATCCGACGAAGGCTCTCGAATTTCTGAATAGCGAACCGGTCGACGTTCTTTTTCTCGACATTCAAATGCCCGGCATGAACGGCTTTGAGCTGCTCTCGCGGCTCAAGGCGCAGCCTTTCGTGATCTTTACGACGGCCTTCGACAAGTACGCGCTTCAGGCCTTCGAGGTCAACTCCATTGATTATCTGATGAAGCCGATCGAGCCGGAGCAACTGGCGCGTGCGCTGAAAAAGCTCGACCGGCTGAGTCCCTCCACCAAGCCCGATTGGCAGCAAAGCCCGGAGCTGCCCGTGCTGCTCAAGGAACTGGCCGCGTCCTTGCGCGGCGAACGCCACGAGTATCCGCGGCGCATCGCATCGCGCGTCGGCGAGCGCATTTCATTTTTGGAACTTGATGCAGTTACGCATTTCATCGCGCAGGACAAACTCACCTATGCCGTGGCGAACGGTCGTCAGCATTGCGTGGATCAGAGCATCGCTGAATTGGAACAGCGGCTTGATCCGGCAAAGTTTCTGCGCGTGCATCGCTCCGCGTTGGTGAATGTGGATTGGATACATGAAGTGAATTCGTGGTTCGCGGGCAAAGTCGTTCTCTCGCTGAAAGATGTGCAGCACACGCAGATTCCCGTGGCACGCGATCGTGTCCGCATACTGAAAACACACCTGGGGATTTAGGCAGTGTCTTCAGGGGATTCACAAGCCCTCCAAAAGGCTGCAACTTACACTACTATATCCTCTTCTTGCTCCGGTTCGCCTCAACCCGCCCCGGCCTGTTATGGTCAGAGAGGAAACTCATGAACACTCCTTAGGAAGCTCCGAGTATGGCGAAACGTTGGCGAATCCGGATACTGCTGTTTTTGGCCGTCCTCGGCCCCGGGTTTATTACTGCCAACGTAGATAACGATTCCGGCGGCATCCTCACCTACTCTCAAGCCGGGGCGCAATATGGCTACTCGCTGCTCTGGACTATCCTTCCGATTACAATTGCGTTAATTGTCGTGCAGGAGATGTGCGCCCGCATGGGCGTGGTTACCGGCAAGGGCCTGAGCGACCTGATCCGCGAGGAGTTCGGCCTGCGCTTGACCTTCATCCTGATGGTGCTGCTGGTCGTCGTCAACTACACCAACGTAGTCACGGAGTTCATCGGTATCGCTGGCTCGCTGCACCTCTTCCATGTCTCCAAGTTCATCAGCGTGCCCTTTTGCGCCGCGCTGGTTTGGTACATGGTCGTCAAAGGCAGCTACAAAAGCACGGAAAAGATTTTCCTTGTCGCCTCGGTTGTTTACATTGCTTACATCTTCGCCGGCGTGCTCTCGCAGCCTAGTTGGCACGAGGCAATGCTGGCCACCGTGCAGCTTCCGGCCCGCTCGGTTTGGGGCAATAAGGCATATATCTACATGGCCATCGGGATTGTCGGTACCACGATTGCGCCGTGGATGCAGTTCTATCTGCAATCGTCGATCGTCGAAAAAGGCATTCGCGTCAAGGACTATGCCGCCTCACGCTTGGACGTAATCGTCGGTAGCCTTTTCACGGACATCGTAGCCTGGTTTATCATTGTTGCCTGCGCAGCCACGCTTTTTGTCCACGGCATGGGTGCCATCCAAGTGGCCAGCGATGCCGCTGAAGCCATGCGCCCACTGGCCGGCGACTACGCCTTTATCCTCTTCGCATTCGGCCTCTTTAACGCCTCGCTCTTTGCCGCATCGATTCTGCCGCTCTCAACGGCGTACACGGTCTGCGAGGGCCTTGGGGTTGAGAGTGGCGTCGATAAGCACTTCAAGGAAGCGCCCTTCTTTTACTGGCTCTACACGCTACTCATCGTGGGCGGCGCGGCCACCGTGCTGTTTCTTCCCGACGCGCAACTAATCAATGTCGCTATTCTCTCGCAAGTCTTGAATGGCGTGCTGCTCCCGGTGGTCATCATCCTGATGCTGATGCTCATCAACCGCACTGACCTGATGGGCGAACACAAGAACTCCCGCCTATGGAACGTCATTGCTTGGTCCACCAGTATCATCGTCATCGGCATGACGCTGGTCATGCTCTGGGGCATGATTCCGGGGCACTGAGGCAGAGTAGCGCCGGTCTCCAGACCGGCTGTCGTGCGGGCGTCCTCGCCCGCACCTGCCCGTCCGGCGTACAATCCTATGTTATGGCCAAGCCGACACCCCACCCCACCCCAGCCAGCAGCCATCGTGCAAGGCGCAGTCCAACCGCGCTTCGGAGAAGTGCGGATTCGCCAACGCGGTCGCCTTCCTCACTGGGAAAAGGACTCTGGCTTATACTTCATCACCTTCCATCTGACCGACTCTCTGCCGCAACCTGTACTGGAAAAGATAGCGGAGCGTCATCGCATCCTAAACGCGGCAAAACTCCTTGGCGCGCATCTTCTGCCGAGTCAAGAAGTGATGCTCGCGGAATACAGTCCGGCAAGAATCGAGGAGTATTTGGATCGTGGCGCTGGCGGGTGTTTTCTGCGCGATCCAAGGATCGGTGAGCTTATTGCCAACGCACTGCGTTTTTGGGATGAAAAGCGGTATCGGCTCGTGGCGTGGTGTGTCATGCCGAATCACGTGCATGTAGTTTGCAGGTTGCTGCCTGGGCAGGAATTGAGCATAGTGCTGCGAGGCTGGAAATCCTATTCTGCAAGAATGGCTAATAAAATCCTTGCCCGCGACGGCGTCTTCTGGCAGCGCGAATACTATGACCGGTTGATTCGCAATGGGGAAGAGTTCGAGCGTGCTGTCCGGTACGTAGTAAGCAATCCAGAACGGGCAGGGTTGAAGGACTGGAAGTGGGTTTGGTGCACGGACGGGGACGTCCGCGCGACAGCCGGTCTGGAGACCGGCGCTACAATCCCAAAGCCGGAAGCGGGCGGCATCTGAAAGCTATCCGTCGGAAATCGCTTTACAGCGAAGGATGGGGCACCCAGGCCATAGTTATCGACTAAAGTGAAGATATGTTTGCGCGCAAGCTCTCCATCCAACGCATCGACGTAAACGGCCTTTGCCAGCCGTGCCCCATCACTTGGATCGACAACTTTGCCATGCGCAACTTTACCAACGATCCGGTCTTTGACGACACGCTGCCCGTGGCTGACGGCCTACTGGAAGCCGGTACGCGCGTGCCGCTTGAGCGCCTGCACACGGCGATGGAGGATTGGTTCCGCCGCAAGGGCTACCTGAAGCCGGGCGAACGGCTGGAGGTCGAAGAGATCATGCCGCTAACTCACTCGGTGGCCCTGTAATAATCTTTCTATGCTGGTTCTTGCCTCCGCCTCGCCCCGCCGCCGCGAACTGCTTACGCAGGTAGGCTACTCGTTTGAAGTGCATCCCGCTCACATTCCCGAAGAGCCTCTGCCCGGCGAAGAGCCGGTCGCCTACGTCACGCGACTGGCGCGCGAAAAAGCCGAAGTAGTCTACGCGGAACTCTCAACCAAAAGCTCTGCCCCACTGCAAGTGGTTGGCGCGGACACGACGGTCACGCTGGACGAACACATTCTTGGCAAGCCCGCGGACGCAGCCGACGCCGCGCGTATGCTGCGCCTGCTCTCCGGGCGCACCCATCGCGTCATCACTGGCGTCGCCATCGTCAGCGCAGAAGGCACCGAAGCCGCCGCCGAAATCACATCGGTCAGCTTCCGCGCACTCACCGACGATGAGATTGCCGCCTACATCGCCACAGGCGAACCGATGGACAAGGCAGGAGCCTACGCCATCCAGGGCCGCGCCGCGCGCTGGATTCCGCGCATCGAGGGCTGCTACTTCAACGTCGTCGGCCTGCCGATTTCGCGGGTCTCGGCGATGCTGGAAGCGCGAGCATTCCTCAGGGGCTAAAGCCCACGTTTTTTATGGCCTATACGGCACGACTGAAGTCGTGCCCTTTCAAAACATCGCCTTAAACAGAGGCTCCTTGACGCGTGTCAGCGGCCCGCAACGATGTTAAGATCGATAGCAGCCACCGATTGCACCCATGACGCCCCATAGCTTTCAAACCGGTCTGAACTCTCATCCGCGGCGGTCGCGCGCCTGACCATGCCCTATCAACGCCCAAGCTGGCTGCCCACTTATCTGCCCGAACTCGACGGCCTGCGCGGCCTGGCGATTCTGGGCGTAGTCCTCTATCACTGCGACTACAAGCAACTGGCAACCACCCCGCTGCACAGCGCCGCGCAATGGGCCTGGACGGGCGTGATTCTCTTCTTTGTCCTCTCCGGCTTCCTGGTTACCGCAAACCTGCTCACCGCGCGCGAGAAGCCCCGTTACTTTCACAACTTCCATGCACGCCGCGCGCTGCGCATCTGGCCCGTTTACCTGCTCACGCTCATCGTCGTCTATGCCCGCTCCGATTGGTTCATCGGCCCCTATCCGCTGGACGCGATCCGCACCGCCCCTTGGTGGGCCTACCTGCTCTTTCTGCAAAACCTCTTTCATCTCGCGCTGCCCCCGGCGCTGGTACCCACCTGGGCGCTGGCCATGGAAGAGCAGTATTACTTTTTCTGGGCACCTGCGGTCCGCTGGCTGCGCCGGACCTGGATGCTGGCGGCGTTGCTGATAGCGGCGTTCATCTGCTCGCCTCTCACGCGCCACATGAATCCGCACTGGCTCTGGGGGCTGCCCTCGCACACGCTCATCAAGCTGGACGGCATCGCTCTCGGGAGCCTGCTGGCGCTGGGGATGTACACGCTCCCGCTCAGCCGCAGGGTTTGGTTTTGGATGGGTCTGGGCGCGTTGGTCGTGGGCTTCGTCTGCGCGGGCACTATCGCCGGGGGCACTTCGCTGCTGGATACGGCGCTGGCGCTGGGCTTTACCGGAGCCGTGCTGGCCGCCATCACCTCGACCGGCGCGCGCAACCCGCTCAGCGCTCTCTTGCGCCGCGGCCCGCTGGCCTTCTATGGGCGCATCAGCTACGGCCTCTACCTGACCCACATCATGGTCTTCGTCTTCTTCGGATGGTTCGACCACAACATGGCTCCATACGGCGCTGCGGGAGTCTATGCCGTAGTTGCTTTCCGCCTGGCCGCCACAACCGCCGTCGCCGCAGCGCTCTGGTACGGCTTTGAATCGCAGATTCTCAAGTTGAAGCGCTACTTTTAAGAACCTGCTGTTTGAATTTTCCATTCGGCTTCTTCAAACCTTAACGTGCAAATTCATACCACATGATGGAAAATAGAGAGAGATAGAAGTTTTTTCAACGATTGAGGGCAGCTTGACGGACGAGCAAATTGCAGTGCAACCGTGGACCGCGCAGGAGTTCGAGCGGCAGGTTCTAGAGAACAAACCGAAGGTCGCGGTCTTTGACTGCGACGGGACGCTGTGGGGCGGCGACTCCGGCAACGGATTCATGGTTTGGTCGATTGCCGAGGGGCTGGTCTCGCGTGACACCAGCGACTGGATCGACACGCGCTATCGCGGCTACTTGGCCGGAAAGGTAAGCGAAGTGGAGATCTGCGGCGAGATGGTGCAGATGTACGCCCATCTGCGCGACGACGAACTGCGCTCGGCCGCCGCGCGTTACGTGCGCGAGTTTGTCCAGCCGCGCATCTTCGCCGAGATGGCGCAATTGGTGGACCGGCTCAATGAGGCGGGCGTTGAAGTGTGGGCCGTCAGCTCCACCAACAAGTGGGTTGTCGCCGAGGGTGTGCGCGGCTTTGGCATTCCCGAAGAACGCGTGCTGGCCGCCGAGGTGCGCGTTGCCAGCGGCCTCATCACCGCTGAACTGGCGGACGTGCCTACCGGCGAAGGTAAGGCCGTAGCGCTGAAGCGTGTGGGCCTCACGCGCCCCGATGCGGTCTTCGGCAATTCGGTTCACGATCTGGCAATGCTGGAGCTGGCGCGCCACGCATACCCCGTCAATCCTTCACCTTCGCTGGTCGCTGCCGCTACCAAAAACGGTTGGGGTTTCTTTCGTCCAGCGGCAACTGAAGGCATTCAAGCGGGCGTCCACGGCGAATAGTTCACAGTACAAAACCTGCAACCCATTGTTGCGTATACACTAGAAGCGTGGAAGAACTTCAGTCGCAACTCGATCCCCGTCCTGCTGGTCCCGCCTTGCGCTTTGTCTCCGCGGCGCTGATTGTGCGCGGCGACGAAGTCCTGATCGGCCAGCGTCGGCCCGATCAGCCAATGGCCCTGCTGTGGGAGTTTCCCGGCGGCAAGATCGAAGCTGGCGAAAGCGCGGAAGAAGCGCTGGCCCGCGAACTCGACGAAGAACTCGGCATTCGCGCGCAAATCGGAAAGCGCGTCACGCGCGTCCGACACAACTATCGCCATGGCGGCGCAGTGGATTTGCAGTTCTTCGCCGTGCATGAGTTCGCCGGTGAAATCGAGAGCCGCATCTACCATCAGGTGCGCTGGGTAAAGCTGGAAGACCTGGAAGGCTATGAGTTCCTGGCCGCCGACCGCGGGCTGATTAAAGATCTGGCTGCGGGCAAGCTGCTGTAATCGGTCCCCGTTTTATCGGCCATCTACTTGAAACGATTCGAAAGATTCTCTATAGACAAATTTCATCCACCGGAAATGCGGCTCCCCGGTGATTACAGTATTGTTAATTTCTTCTTACATGGTTAAAGATCATCGCAACTGATCCGATGTGAAGATTATGCTTGTTGAAATCACGTAATTCCTGGATCAGCTTTATGCGGACGGCGGGACTGGTGTCTCTGATCCCCTACGGTAAAGCCACTCCGCTTACCGTATGCTCTGAGTGTGGAAAAATTATACCGTTCCAGGCATGGTCTTGCGCATGGGCGGTTGCTCTGGATCGGTACATAAAACATGGCATCACGCAAACAGCGTTTTCTGTTGACGTTGGCGACCACTCTCCTGGCGGCGGTATGTGGAACTGTTTTTGGCTATCAGTTGGCGCGCGCCATCGCCGTCCGTGTAACTGATAGCAAATTGGATCAGTACGCGAGCCGCCTTGTGGCAGACGGAGAAGCATCTTCAGCCGAGCTGCGAACCGTTCTGGCCGCCGTGAGCGCCTCGCAGCGCACAGCCTGCTCAAGCGACGAGATCGCCTACTTCCGTGCGCTGATCTTCGAATCGGATTTTCTGAAGGATGCGGGCCGGATGCGCGATGGAAAGATTGAGTGCTCGGCGGCTCTGGGCAAGCCGGCGCAGTCTCTTGGGCACTTTCAGCCCGATTTCATTCAGCAGGATGGAACGGAGTTCTATACAAGCCTCGCTCCATATCGAAACCCTGATCTGACAGTCTTCACATTGCAACTGTACGGCTCGTACGTGGTTTTCACTCCGTTCACGCGCATACATCTGGAACCGCCTCCAATGCACTATGCCGAAATGGTCACCAACGCTCCTAATCAGAAACCGGGTCTTTTACTTGGAGAACAAACCCAGGCCGACACGGCAATCCTCACCAGAGAAGGCCACTACCGGCAGGGCGATACACTATACGCCACCCGATGCTCGATCCGCTTTTTCGACTGCGTCACTGCCTTTACGACTCTGCCGGAGATCATTGCAGTCAATCGCACCCGATTCAACGGGTGCATTGCGGCATGCGCGCTGCTCGGCGCTTTGCTGGGGTTCACTTCATCCTTTCTTTATCGGCGCAACAAGAGCATCGAGCAGCAGCTTCGCCGCGCCATTCGCAAGGATAAGCTCTACATGGTCTATCAGCCCATCGTCGATCTGCCCAGCGGACGCATTGTGGGAGCGGAGGCGCTGGTGCGCTGGATGGACGAAGAGGGCGTCTCGATTAGCCCCGATGTTTTTGTGAAAATCGCCGAGCAGCGCGGCTTTGTCAGCGAGATTACCAGACTGGTCCTGCGCCACGTCCTGCGCGACTTCAGCGAAACGCTCCGCAAGTATCCCGACTTTCTCCTCTGCATCAACGTTGCCGCCGAGGATCTGGCCGATCCGGAGTTTTTGCCGCTGCTTGAGCGCTCTCTTTGCAAGGCCGGAGTTGCCACGAAGAGCTTGGTCATCGAAATCACTGAAGGCTCCACGGCGCGCTACGAGATCGCCATCGAGACGATTCGCAGCCTGCGCCAGCGCGGCCATCGTGTGCACATCGACGACTTCGGCACGGGCTATTCCAGCTTGGCGTATCTGCACGAACTCTCGGTGGACGCCATCAAGATCGACAAGTCTTTCACGCAGGCCGTCGGCACGGATTCGGTGGTCGTAGCCATTCTGCCACAGATTCTAGCCATGGCCGAGGCGCTGGATCTCAAAGTGATCGTGGAGGGCGTTGAAACTCCCGTTCATGCCAGCTACTTTGCAACCTTTGACCAGCCCATCCTCGCCCAAGGCTGGCTCTATGGACGCCCTGTTTTCGCAGAGAAGTTTCAAAAACTGCTAGCCGCCAAAAAGAAGCAAGAGTTGGCGTCCGTCAACGGTATGCGTCCGGGCAAGTCCATTCTTTCCCTGTAGTTCGGCAGGTGATGTACTTGGTTCATGAGTGAGCCGCAAGCACATCGCACACGCCGTCGCCGGAGCCGGGAAGAGGCGGATCGGTTAGTCAA
>Ga0255351_1000109_pt1 | contig 38585 bp, 39 predicted proteins | sample HBST25r2metaG_FD_186024 | JGI IMG/M metagenome (GOLD analysis project Ga0255351, IMG submission 186024) | Peat soil microbial communities from Stordalen Mire, Sweden - H.B.S.T-25.r2 | ecosystem: Environmental > Terrestrial > Soil > Wetlands > Peat | place: Sweden: Norrbotten County, Stordalen... | reverse complement strand
TCAGCTTGTGAACGAATGAATCGTAAATGTTCTCATGGATAATCAGTCTGCGCGTGGAGGTGCAGCGTTGCCCCGCTGTGCCGACGGCGCCGAAGAAGGACGATGCCAGCGCGCCAGTCAGGTCGGCCTTGTCGGAAATGATCAGCGCATTGTTGCCGCCAAGCTCGAGAATTGTGCGGCCCAGGCGCGCGCCGACAACCTGAGCGATGCGCTTGCCCATCCGGCCCGATCCGGTGGCGCTGATGAGGGGAAGGCGATTGTCGGCCAGAATGCGTTCGCCCACGGTCGCGCCGCGTCCGACAACCACGCAGGAGACTCCAAACGGAACATTGTTGGCGTGGAGCACTTCGCGAATGATGTTCTGGCACGCGATGGCGCAGAGCGGCGTTTTGCTTGACGGCTTCCACACCACCGGATCGCCGCAGACAAAGGCCAGCGCGCTGTTCCACGACCAGACCGCAACCGGAAAGTTGAATGCGGTAATGACGCCGACTGGCCCGAGCGGGTGCCACTGTTCCATCATGCGGTGCATCGGCCTCTCGCTCTGAAGCGTGGGACCGGAAAGCGTGCGGCTGAGACCAACCGCATAGTCGCAGACGTCGATCATTTCCTGCACTTCGCCGAGGCCTTCGGTGAGAATCTTGCCCATTTCCAGCGAGACGAGCCGCCCCAGCGCATCCTTTTTCTCGCGCAGAGCGACCCCAAGCTGGCGCACGATCTCGCCTCTTTTGGGAGCAGGCATGGCGCGCCAGAACTCGAATGCCTTCATCGCGTGCTCGACAACGGTGTTGTAGTCGGCCTCGCTGGCCTGTTCAACTTTGGCCAGCAATTCCCCGGTGGTTGGACTATGAACTTCGATCCAATCGCCGCTCGACGCAAACCACTGGTCCCCGTAACTCGCGCCCGAAAGGATTGCCTGCAACCCTAACGCATTGAAAACGCTATCTTTCTCTCCCATGTCGAGCCCCTTTCAAAGCCATTGCCCGCACTTGCCGCCTCTGGCGGAAATCCAGTGCAAGCTGGACGCCAGGGGCGGAGCGGGTTTGGCAGACAACTGAGTTTACCGCGCCAGCCTGGGGGCGGGATGCTGTTTTAGGTCACGGCGAAAAGCTCCGGTGCGGCATTTGGCTCAGGACGGTACAATAAGCACTGAGGCAGAACCGATCTTCAATGTCCCTGAATAGTTACCCCTCGCGCTCCACGCGGTCGCACGGTCTTCGTTCGCTGTTCAGCATGTTTTCCAGCGATCTGGCTATCGATTTGGGCACCGCCAACACCCTGGTCTATGCGGCCGGCAAGGGTATCGTTGTCAACGAGCCTTCCATTGTGGCCATCAACAAAAACACCGGCGAGGTGGAAGCCGTGGGCAAGGAGGCCAAGGATATGCTGGGCCGCACGCCCGGCAATATCGTGGCCATCAAGCCGATGAAGGACGGCGTCATTGCCGACTTCAAAGTCACCGAGAAGATGCTGAACTACTTCATCCAGAAGGCGCACAACCGCAAGATGCTGGTGCATCCGCGCATCGTGATCGGCGTGCCTTCAGAGATTACGCAAGTGGAGAAGCGGGCGGTGGAAGACTCGGCTTACCGCGCCAAAGCCAGCGAGGTTTATCTCGTGGAACAGGCCATGGTGGCGGCCATCGGCGCAGGCCTGCCGATTACCGAGCCTGGCGGCAACATGGTGGTGGACATCGGCGGCGGGACTACGGATATCGCCGTCATCTCGCTCTCCGGCATCGTCTATTCGCGCTCAGTGCGCATGGCCGGGAACCAGATGGACGAGGCCATTACCAATTATCTGAAGCGCAAATACAACCTGCTGATCGGCGAGCGAACTGCCGAGGCCATCAAGATCGAGATCGGGTCGGCGTTCCCGCTGGACAAGCCGCTGACCATGGAGATCAAAGGACGGAACCTCATCGAGGGCGTTCCCAAGAGCATCACCATCGACGACAGCGAAATTCGCGAGGCGCTGGGCGAGTGTATCGCGGTGATCATGAACGCGATTCGCGTAGCGCTGGAGCGCACGCCGCCTGAGCTTTCAGCGGATATCAGCGACCGCGGCATCGTGCTGACCGGCGGAGGCGCGCTGCTGAAGAGCCTGGACAAACGCATCCGCGAGGAAACTGGACTGCCGGTTTCAGTGGCCGATGATCCGCTCGCCTCGGTGGTGCTGGGCACGGGAAAGATGCTCTCTGACTTCCGGCTGCTGCGCAAGATCAAGATCGATTAACAGTGGTTAGTGAGCAGTGGTTAGTGGTTAGTGAACAGGCCGGTTCTGGGTTACAGGAAGTTGAATTGCGCCTAGCTTGGGACTTGAAATCGAGGCCAGTAAGAGTCTTAACGGTTGGAGCCGCCGTTGACCACTGTTCATTTTCGACTGGCCACTAATCACTGACCGCTATCCACTGAATGCCATGGAATCGTTCTTCGTCCGCTATCGAAATCTCCTGGTGCTGCTGGCTATCCTGTTGGCGCAGATTATAGGTCTGGCCATGCAGGTGCGCCATACCGACACCGGACGCAACACGCTCGACCCGCAGGACGCGCCGGGAGTCCGGCTGCTGCGGCTGTGGGCCGATATGGTGGTGACGCCTCCGGAAAGAGCCTTCCATGCCTCGCGGCTGGGGCTGGTGAGTTCGTGGCAAGACTACATCGACCTGCGCCACACCCGTGAACAAAATCAGGATTTGCAGAAGACAATCGACCGGCTCCGCCTGGAACAGGCATCCCTGCTGGAAGACGCCAAGCAGGGCGAGCGGCTGCAGGCGCTGATGGACTTCCAGCAAAAATACATTTACAAGACGCAAGCCGCGCAGGCCATCGGATCCAGCGGCAGCGATTCCTCGCGGGTTTTCTACATCGACAAGGGCGCCGACTACAAGCTGGAGCGCGACATGGCCGTGATTACCCCGGACGGCATCGTGGGCAAGGTGCGCGACGTCTTTCCACATTCCGCGCAGGTGCTGGCCATCAACGACCAGACCAGCGGTGCGGGCGTGATCCTGATGACGACGCGGATTCGCGGAATACTGCGTGGCAACGCCGCAGGCCGGCCGCAGATTGTGGGCATTCTGAAGGACGACCGCATTCAGCCGGGAGAAAAAGTGCTGACCGCCGGGGGCGACCAGATCTTTCCGCGCGGGCTGCCGGTGGGGGTGGCGGAAAAGGTTGTGACGGACCCGGACCGCGACGGGTTTATCGACGTGATTGTAACGCCGGCGGCGCATCTCAACCGCCTGGACGAAGTGCTGGTGATTACCTCCACCGAGCCGCGCTTTCCGGCTGAGCAGCAGCAGGACATGGCCACAAGCGAGATGCTGAAAGGCGGTCAGGCGGCGGCCATTGCCGAGGCAATCAAAGAACAGAAGAAGGCCTCGGAAGTGATGGCGGAACGGCTGCCGGGGCTTACCGATCCCAATGCTCCACCGCAGACTCCGGCAGCCGGAACGGCGCCCGGCAGCGCCCAGCCCGGACAAAGCGCCACACCCGCGGCAGCAGTACCGCCGCCAGCGCCCAAGTTGCTTCACGCGCAGCATCCTGACCGTTTTACGGTAGGGACGGGGTTGCCGCAGAGCGCGCAAACTTCAGCGCCCGGGGACCAGGACAAGAAGCCTGCGCCCAAGGCTGGATTGAAGCCTGAGCCAAAGGCTGGATTGAAGCCTGCATCAAAGCCAGAAGCGAAAACCGGCCAGAAGACCAATCCCCCGCCGGCCCATGCAGAAGGGAAGACCCAGCCATGAGCTTGCTAGGCGCCGATTATCGCCGCGACATGGGCGTGCACAACTATCCGGTATTGGTATATGCGCTGACGCCGCTGGCTGCGCTGGTGCTGCAGGCATGGCTGCCGCGGCTGGTCCGGGGTTATACGTGGTTTGATTTGCCGCTGGTGGTGACGGTCTATTTCGCCCTGGCCCGGCGCAACCCCATTCAGGGAACGCTGATGGGCGCGGGGATGGGCCTCTTTGAGGATGCGCTCACCCACCATGCCATCGGCGTTAACGGCATCGCCAAGACGGTGGCCGGATTTCTGGCCGGATCAGTGGGAGTGCGCATCGACGTTGAGAACCACACCATCCGCACCATGGTCACTTTTCTGCTTTCGCTCCTTTCGAGCGTGATTTACTTCTCGATTTATCGCGTTCTGCTGGGGCTGAACCTGGAATGGAGCTGGCTGACGGAACTGATGAAGGCGATTATGAACGCGTTGATTGCCACGGTGCTGTTTCCGCTGCTGGACCGGACACGGGTCGGGGATTGAGGAGGCAGCGCCAACTCAAAGAGCGCTCTAAACTCCGCTGAACGGGGACCTTAAAAGGGGCGTAGACTGACGGCTTTTTCACTATGGAATACTTTTTGACCTCCAAACACCTTGGGTTTCGTTGCTGGAAGGAGGAAGATCTTCCTTTGGCAATGGCGATATGGGGCGATGCTGAAGTAACTGCCCTGATTGGAGGGCCGTTCACCGCGGAAACAGTGAGTGCGCGGCTGGCGCGGGAGATTACCGAGTTGGAGGATCGCGGTATTCAGTATTGGCCGGTCTTTCTTCTGGACGGCGACCGGCACGCTGGGTGCGTGGGGTTTAGGCCCTATGGCAAACAGGAGCGAGTTTACGAGTTGGGATTTCACTTCCGCCGAGCTTTTTGGGGGCAGGGCCTGGCCACGGAAGCCGCGCGCGCCGTTATGAGCTATGGCTTCGGGACGCTGGGCACTGAGGCGTTATTTGCCGGACATCATCCTTTGAACGAAGCGTCGCGGCGGGTGTTATTGAAGCTCGGATTCATTTACGCAAGCACAGAGCTTTATCAGCCAACAGGCCTAATGCATCCCAACTTTTGGCTTGGCAAGCCGTCCAACAAAGGGAACGTAGCTGTAACCTAGAGGTCAAGCAGATGTATTCCAGCAGCACCACACGCGGCGAAAAGCTCTCCACTCTGAAGTTGACGGTGGTGCAGTACGGCATTCTGTTGATGATGCTGGCGCTGGTGGCTGGACTGTGGCGGTTGCAGGTGCTGGGAGCGGAGAACTTCCGCCAGCTTGCCGAGGCGAACCGCATTCGCAAGGTTCCTGTGATGGCCGGCCGAGGCAAGCTCTTCGACCGCGATAACCGGCTGATTGTGGACAACTACCCGTCTGTCTCCTGCTTCCTGGTTCGCGAGCAGAACCACAATGTAGACGCGGACCTGCCGCTGATTGCACATGGGTTGAACCTGGACCTGGAGCAGTTGACCGCGACATTGCGCCGCTTCCGGAGCGCGCCGGGCTACCAGCCCATCCCCATCAAGAGTGACATCAGCGCCGACGAGCAGGCATTCATCGAATCCCACCGCAACGAGTTGCCCGAGCTGGAAACCATCGATGAAGAGCGGCGGCTTTATCCGCGCGACGGCTTTGCCGCTCACCTGATCGGGTACGTGGGCGAGGTGAGCGAAGAGGATCTCAACCAATCACGCTATGCGGCCTACGAACCGGGCGATGTGGTGGGCAAGGCGGGCGTCGAGGCAACGTACGACGAGGTGCTGCGCGGGCAGAACGGATCTCGAGATGTGATTGTGGACAGCCATGGCCGCGAAGTGGGCTACCTGCGAACGCAACATGCCACACCCGGACAGGATCTGAAGCTGACCATTGACATCGACCTGCAACGCACCGCGGAGCTGGCACTGGGCAGCGCCAACGGCGCCGTGGTGGCCATGGACCCGCGCAACGGCGAGATACTCGCCCTGGTCTCCCACCCCAGTTACGACCCCAACGCCTTTGCGGTACGCATCAACCGGACGGACTGGAACGAGCTAATCACCAATCCAAACCATCCGCTCATGAACAAGGCGATTCAGGACCAGCTCGCGCCGGGATCGACATTCAAGATCATCATGTCCGCGGCTGGCCTGCAGGAAGGCGTCGCCCAGGATATGCATGTGAATTGCGTGGGCGGCGGAACGTTTTATGGACGCTTCTTCCATTGCGACAGGCACCATGGCGTGCTGAATATCAGCCAGGCCATTCCGCTTTCCTGCGACACCTTCTTTTACACGCTGGCTCAAAAGCTGGGCATCGACACCATCGCCAAGTACGCCACCGCCTTCGGCCTGGGGCAGAAGACCGGCATCGACCTGCCCAACGAGATGGCTGGCGTCATGCCCTCCACGCAATGGGAAATGAAGAATTTTCACCAGAGGTATTACCCCGGTAATACGATTTCCGTGGGCATCGGACAGGGTGAAACGCAGGTTACGCCCCTGCAACTGGCGCGGGCCTTGGGCGGTATCGCGTCGGACGGTCATTTTGTGCGTCCCCATGTGGTGGACCCAATCGCAAACAAACTCCCCTCGGAGTTCCAGCAGGCAATCAAGGACAGTTTCCCCGGCTCGGGAGATGTCAATTTCCCGCTCAACCCAGACACCTGGGCCATCATTACCGACGGCATGGCTGCCGCCACCACCACCGGAACGGCTGCGGCCTCGCACTTGGAGGGCATTGACTTTGCCGGAAAAACCGGGACCGCCCAGGTTGTGGGCGGCGGCGATACACACACCAAAGGCGGGTCCAAGACTCCCAATTCCTGGTTTGTAGGCATGGTTCCCCGGCGGAATCCGGAGATTGTGATTGCCGTACTACAGGAACATGGCGACTGGGGCTCGCTTTCGGCCCACATCGCAGCTCAGGTCATCACCACCTACGTGAACAAGAAGCGCAAGGCGGATCGCAACGTCCTCGACGAAGCCAGCGTCAGCAAGCCGGTTGAAGTGGGCGCGGTTTGGTCCACGCCGGCGCCTCAGGGACGCAAGCGCTCCGACGGCTCTGGTCAGGCTTCTGTTCTCCATGCCGGGCATTTCTTCGTTGACCCTGGGCCAGTTGCCAGACCCAGCGCTGTGGCCAGCGCTCAACATTCTCTGCCGGCCTGGCTGCTTGCCCTACCGGTGCGCATCAAGCAGGAGCTGCCCTGATGCGCAGGTTCCTCTCGTTCCGCGATTTTGACTGGGCGCTGCTGAGCATGGTGCTGGCGCTCTGCACGGTCTCGATACTGGAAATCTACTCTGCCACGCTGCACACCAAATACACTGGCGACCACACCAAGCAGCTTCTTTTTGTTGCCGGCGGCCTTATGGCTATGTTCCTCTTCGCCAAGATCGACTATCACCGCCTGCTGGACTGGATTCCCTGGGCGTACGTCGTCTTTCTGCTCTCGCTGGTCGCGGTGAAGCTGGTGGGGCACAAGGTGCTGGGCGCAAAACGCTGGATCAGTGTCGGCCCGGTTCATTTTCAGCCCTCCGAATGGGTCAAGCTGGTTCTGATTCTGATGATGGCGCGCTACTTCGCCAACCTGGGCGGCCGCTCGCTCACCTGGAAAGATATCTTCAAGGCTTTCTTCCTGGTGGGCGTTCCGATGCTCATGGTGCTGATACAGCCCGACCTGGGAACCGCGCTCACCTATATGCCGATCCTCGTCGCCGGGCTATTTCTCGGCGGCATCAACCTGCGCCAGGCGCTGATTCTGCTGACCTGCGGCACCGTGCTGATCGCCGGCGCCTGGACCAGCGGCAAGGTGCTCAAGCCCTACCAGAAGGCTCGCCTGACCAGCTTCATCAATCCTGATAACGACCCCAAAGGCTCCGGTTACCAGGTCAGGCAATCGCTCATCGCCGTCGGTTCCGGAGGGGTGTGGGGCAAGGGCGCGGCCAAAGGAACCCAGACGCAGGGCGACTTCCTGCCCATCCCACATGCGGACTTCATCTTTGCCGCTTTTGGCGAGGAACACGGATTCGTCGGCGCGCTTTTCGTGCTGCTGCTATACTTTTTCATATTGATGCGTTTGATTCAAAACGCTCAAACAGCCGCAGACCTGTCCGGCTCCTTGATTATCATGGGGGTGGTGGCTGTGTTGGCTTTTCAGATAGCGGTCAACGTAGGCATGGTCATCGGGTTTATGCCCGTCACCGGAATCCCTTTACCGTTAATGAGTTACGGCGGATCTTCGGTGTTGTTTACGTTCCTGGCGCTGGGCGTGGTGATGAATGTCCGCATGCGCCGGTTCGTCAACTGAACGGATTTGCAGTTTCACTTCTTGTGTCCCCCCGGAAAGAGTCCGGTCCACAAGAGCAGGATTTTTTGAAGATTTTTTGCCGGCCAGGTCCGAATGGATCGCGCGCCCGGCAGGACAAGGGTTCATGAGCACGCAGAGACGGGACAGCCGTTGGCAGCGTACAAGTTGCACCGGACGCACGGAAGAATCGGGAAAAACAATCCTCGGTTTCATCGCGCGACAATATTGTAAAGATGCCAGTGGTGGAACGGCCCCGCCGGAATTTCAGGTAAGGTTGGCCACAAAATCTCTGCAAATGGGTTACCGTATCGTACAGCTTGTTCAGTTTGTTCGGCTTGTTCGGTTTGTACAGATAGACCTTCGCCGCGGATCACCGCCCTTTGGGGCCGAACCTGGCGCAGAAGCCGGCACACCAGCGATTTACGGGTCATCCCTTCCGCACATCCCCTCCCCTTCCGGCCTTGCGCGTTTCCATCGAACCTTGCCGCGGGTCCCAGCAGGCTAATGCCGCTGGGCGGAAAGGTACGATGGCTAAGGAAATTTGTATCTCCAGCACGCCGCACGAAACGCGGCTCGCAATTCTTGAAGACGATCAACTCGCGGAAATCTATTACGAACGCGAAAACGAGTACACGCTGGCCGGGTCGATTTACAACGGCCGTGTCACGCGTGTCCTGCCCGGTATGCAGTCCGCCTTTGTGGACGTTGGCCTGGAGCGCGACGCCTTCCTCTATGTGACCGATTTCATGGAGTTGGAAGACTCGGAAGAAACTGACGAACTGGAAAAGGCCGCGTCCACGGGAGCCAACCAGCCTCCCCGCGAGGTTCGGCACGCCGCCGCCAAGGAACCCGCACAGGAACGGAGTCAGGATCGCGCCAGTCGCCCGAGCCAGAAACCTGAGCAGAAGCAGGAGCCGCGTCCGGAACGTCCGGCAAGGGATCGCCAATTAACGGTTGAGGCGCTGCCCGAGATTGAAGCGGCTGTATTGCCCAGCTCCGGTTCTGTGTCAATCTCGGAGCAGGACGATGCGGATGAAGAAGGCTCCGGCGCGCCCGGCGCCAAACGCTGGCGCGGACGCAGACGCCGCCGCGGCGGTCGTGGAGGCGGCGAAATGACCGCCGGCCAGCCGGAGAGCGCAAAAGCTCCAGAGACCTACGTGGAAGAGATCCCGGAGACTGAGCCAGCGGTTGCGCCGCAGATTCACTCCACCGGCGACAGGCATTCGCAATCGAATTTGGAGACCTCGGCATCCCGCAGCGATCGCGCTCCATCTTCCGCTCCAGCTCCGTTTGTCCTTCCCGGCGAATCGCTGTCGAGGTACGGCGGCGCTCCTGGCGAACGCCCTGCGGACGCGCCCAAGCCCGCGGCGCCGGCCCGGCCAGAAAGCAGTTTCAAGCCTGCGACGCTGATCGACAAGCCCATCCAATGGGATGGAAGCGGCCTGTTGCCCGGCGAATCGCTCTCCAGGCATCGCAGCAGCCACGACGAAGACGCCCGGCCATCCGCGCCAGTTATAACCGAGTCACAGGATGCGCCCGAAGCCGGCAACCGCGCTCCAGATGCCATTGAGGAGCAAGACTTCTACGAGGAGATCACCGAGTCTGGCCCGGAAACCGGCACGCTGGCATCGGCTGCTTCAGTAGAGGAGCCGCTGGACCCCGCAACCGCGGAAGACTACGTGGTGGAAGACGAGCCTCTCGAAGGCGAAGAAGAACTCCTCGACGAAGATGAGTACGAGGAAACAACTGAAACTGCGTCCGAGGCGGATGATTCAGAGTTGAGCGAAACCACCGAGGCTGAGCAGGATTCGTCTGCCTCGCATAACGTGGACCCGCTGCCTCCGACCGGATTCCGGCTCTTTGGCCTGGGCGGCAAAAAGAAGGCCGAAGAGAAAGAGGCGAAGCCGGAGCCCAAGTCTGTTTTGGTCTCGTCTTACGCTCCAGGCAGCGGACTCATCGAGGAAGAAACCATCGAGGAAGAGGAGTTCGACGCTCCCCGCCATCCTCAGCGCGCCAAGGGCGCCGACCACGATCAGGACGACTTTGAAGAGGAGACGCTCCCCAACCAGCTTCGCACCGGCGACCTGGGCGAGATGCTTCAGGAAGCCCACCTCGACCACCGCATCCAATTGAACTTCGACGAGAAGAATGCCGAGAACGAGAGCTTCGACGAAGAGGACGAGGAAGAGCCTGCGGCAGGAGGCCGGCCGGCAGCCGGAACTTCAACTCAACAGCGCCCCGATCGCAATGCGCGCGGACGCCGTGGACGCGGAGGCGTGGCTGCGCCGGGCGCGCACGTACAAGCCGGACAAACCTCACAGACTGGACAAGCCGGCAGAGGCCGCGGAATGTCGCGCCGCTCCATGCAAACCTCCGACCTGCCGATCATCAGTGATTTGCTGAAATCCGGCCAGGAGATTCTGGTTCAGATCGCCAAGGAGCCCATCGCCAAGAAGGGCGCGCGCATCACATCGCACATCGCCCTGCCGGGCCGCTTTCTGGTCTTCATGCCCACGGTCTCGCACATCGGCGTGAGCCGCAAGATCGCGTCAGAAGAGGAGCGCCAGCGCCTGAAGCGGATTCTGGTGCACGAGCGCGGCGAGGCCTCCGGCGGATTCATCGTGCGGACCGCGGCCGAGGGCGCGTCAGAAGAGGATTTGCGCGCCGACCTTCGCTTCCTTCTGCATTTGTGGGCGGAGATCAAGGAGCGCTCCGACACCTCGAAATCGCCGGCGCTGATCTATCACGATCTGTCGCTCATCGAGCGCATTCTGAGAGACCAGGTCAGCTCGAATTTCTCCAGCATCTGGGTCGATTCCGAAGCCAATTACGAGCGCATTGTCCGCTTCCTTAATCGCTTCTCGCCGTCGCTCGTACGCCGCGTCAAGCTTTACACCAAGGAGATTCCACTCTTCGAACACTTCGGAATCCAGGACGAAATCACCAAGGCTCTCAACTCCAAAGTCTGGCTCAAGAGCGGCGGCTCGATTGTCATCAACCAGACCGAAGCGCTGGTGGCCATCGATATCAATACCGGGAAATATGTCGGCAAGTCGGCGCGGCTTGAAGACACCATCGTCAAGACCAACCTCGATGCCGTGCCGGAGATCGTGCGCCAGATTCGCTTGCGCGACCTGGGCGGAATTATCGTGATTGATTTTATCGACATGGACGACCGCAAGAATCGCTATAAGGTGATGGCCGCCCTGGAAGAAGCTCTCAAGAGCGACCGCGCCCCGACCAAGGTTCTGCAGTTCAACGACTTTGGTTTGGTCGCCATCACACGCAAGCGCGTCAAGCAATCTCTGGAGCGGACGCTTTCGGTTCCCTGCCCCACTTGCCAGGCCACCGGCATGGTCAAGAGCCCGACGACCGTCTGCAACGAAATTTACACTGAGTTGCGCAAGATGAAGAAGCACTTCGAGGACGCGGACGTTCTGGTGCGCGTCAACCCGGAGACCGTCAAGGTGCTCAAGGCCAACAACGGAAGCTGGCTCGTAGAGTTTGAGGAGCTGACCGGCAAAAACATCCTCATCAAGAGCGACCCGACGCTGCATCCCGAGCAGTTCGACATTCAGGGGTAAGCGCACACAACACGCACAAACATCGAAGGCCGGAGCGATGCTCCGGCCTTGTTGTTTTTGTCTGGAATTTTTGCAGACAGCCGAGATTGATTACGACTACAATCTGGAAGATATTTACCAACGTTGAACGAGGAAGGCAATCACGGAATGGAAAGATGGACTTACCGGATTGTCGATTATTGTTTCAACACTTGTCGTGGTCGTTGGATGGTTTGTTGCTCGACATAATGATCGCGAGCATGAGAAGTTCAAAATTCGCCTTGCTAAGACGGAAGAGATTGCAGAAGCCGTTATCAATCGAAAACTATCCGCCTATGACTTAATTGAGGGTGGCAGAAAGACGAGTGACGATGAGCACTCCACCGGGCATAAAGAGAATGTTCTGTGGTGGCATAGGCTATTTTTGCTTGTTCAAGTTTATGGAATCGAGGACGTGCAAAATGCGCTTCATGAGTATGACGAAGTTTTGAAAAGAGGCGGCACAGTGAAGGAACAAATCTCGGCGCTGAATAAGCTTAAAGACCTGTTGGTTAAATCCGTTCGCTCAGACCTTGGATACAAATGAACTATGTGGTCGGTTCAATGGGGTGAACAAGACCCCGCCTAAGGATTTCGTCCACACGTGCGCAAGAATCGACTCACCGAATTACATGAATCGGCACGCCCACCTTCAGGTTTTTCCAAACCTGTTCGGTGGTATAGACGGGAGCCTTGAGCACAATCGCCAGCGCAAGGCAGGAGCGGTCGCCCAAGGACAGTCCCAGCTTTTCCGTCTTCGCAATCAAATCGCCCGCGATCCTGGCTTGCTCGTCGCTGAAGGGTTCGACCGCAGAAACAGTAGAAAGCGCTGCCATCCACGATTTGTCTGGGTCGTTACTTTTTTTGACTAGTTTGGATTGCACTTCGGCAAGATTGACTGTGCTGGCGACCGCGCGGTCCAGAATTTCATCCGTCAGTTTCTCCTCGCCTCGTTCATGTTGAATCAGAGCGAGCATAGCGGAGGCATCGAAGACGACCTCATTCATACTTGGCCGCCTCGCGCCGCTCAGCGTTCAACTCATCGGCAAGAGAAACCCCCGGCTGGATAACTTTACGCGCCCACTCCTGCGCGCGCCGCAAGCGTTCTCGCCTCGTTGCCATGCGCAATTCCCCGTCATCCACAACCAGATCGATCATTTCGCCCTCCACCATTCCCAGCGCCTGGCGCATCGCTGCCGGAATGATAATCCGGCCCTTTTCTCCGATCCGAATCCGCGTCCGAAGTTCCGCTGTCGCAGGCTGTCTGGCGAGTTCCCGGCGTCTCGTCCGTTCTGCGGGCTTTGCATGTGCCACTGTTCCCATAACTCCCACCTCCTGCCATCCGTGCCACTATTATGCTCTAGTGACACAAATTCCACAAGTGGCGCGTTTCATAGAATTCCCAACACCCTCAGCCGCACCAGCCCGCCAGCCAGCACGCCGATGGGCGTAATGGCCACCAGCGCCAATTGGTACCAGACCGGATGCTTGCCGCGCGATTGCAGAACGCTCAACGCGGAGAGCGCAAGCAGTACCAGCGCGAGCGCCAGCACGTGAATCAGCGGATTGGCCGAGGCCGCCCAGGCGGTCACGTAGCCGCCTGCCGCCGCGGAGAGAAACGCGGAGCCGAGATTGACGATGGCGTAACCGGAACCCCGCGGCTGGGGGCGCAAATCACCCGTCGGAAGCCCAGGCTGCGGCTTGCTCTCCGTTTCAGCCCAGCTCGGGACTAGGCGTGTGGTGAGCGCCGACAGCGCAGTCACGAGCGCCAGAGTGACGGCGAAGCCGGAAACGAGCGCGAGAAATGCGTGCAGAATCACCACGGCAGTTTATTCCCTTCCGGCTGCGCGCCCACCTCGCCCCGTTCGATGCGCTCCAGAAAGGCTCGCGCCAGCTTCCGTTCGCCGGGGTTGCTCTCGCCGTGCATCGAGCAAAGGTCAAGAAACTCGTCGCACAGCGCATTCCGCTCTTCCTGCTGCGCCAGAATCCCCGGCAACGCAACGGCAAGTTCGCGCAACCGGGCTGCTTCCGGCCAGGCGCTGCCTTCGCCCTCATCGCCCAGCAGCGCAACGTCTCCAAACAACCCCTTGCGGCCACGGGCGCACTCGTCCAGGCAGGCCATCAACTGTTCGCAGAAGGCTTGTTGCAGCATCTGCAACTGGTCGGGTTCCATCTCGTCGCGCGGGTCCATAGATTCACTATTGTCGTCGCTCATGCTCTTCGGTGCAAAACGGAAACGTCTTGGAGATCGGGCCGAGTCTCTTACTTGTGCTCCTATACAGGTCTCGCCGTTGCTTTATGTTTCTTGCGATAGCGAACGACGAATGCCGCGAGGATGAGCAACACTCCTCCGGCTATCAGGCCCGCGATCATCAGAGAGACCCGGCGATGCGATGCGGGGGCGCTATTCTTAGCTGCTGGCCGGACATATTTTCCCTGGAGAGCCATGAAGTAGCCAATGTGCAGTTCCGAGGCAGGAACAAAGTTGGTCAAGTGAACTTGGAAATGGTCCGCGTCTAGCTTTTCTACCCTGCCATTAGCCGGTGAGCAGAAACTGACATCTGATCGAAAACCACCCTCCTCCGATTGCGGTCGCTCGACAATGAGGGTGAAATCTTCAATGGGCCGCTGCCAGGTATTTGCAGTGGTCAGAATGAAATCCACCCACTGCAAGGGAAAATACGTGCCGTCGTATAAATCATTCTTGACTTCGGAGGTCCTGCGAATCATGCCCCGAAGAAGTCCCGGTTCAGGACAAAAACCTGCAACGTCCTGGGCTCCTGAATCACTCCAACGCTTGGCGTCTTTCTGCGCTGATCCTGGGATGAGTAGGAGCCTGAGCGCATCAACCGGCATATCATCTGCTGCTCCCATCACGGGCGCGTACTCATGTCGGATGTGAACCGTTGAATGTGCCGGGAAGGTCTGCGTCCAGTGGTACTGCAGATGAACGGTCCAATTTCCAAAGTATGAGTCGTTATCACAGAGGCCCAGCTTGGCCAGCCGTTGCCTTTCGGATAGAGGCAAGCGTTCAAAGTCTGGCGCACCGTCTTTTCCCCCTTCTTCGTAGTGACCGAACGATGGAATATCAATATGATCGGCTTCAAGAATGTTGGATACATCCTTGTCGTCCACCGTCGCTTTCGCCTCCACGTTGTACTGGATTGGCTTACCATCTACCCAAAGTTGAAAACTCTTGAAAGATTGCACTGCCGGGTCAGCCTCTTCTGCTTCGTTCTTATACGGCGGAATCGGAAACGCCACTTCAGTGGTCACATCCTGTTCTGTATCGTTGCGGAAGTCGTAATCGACTACGACCTTCTTCACGCCGATGCGGAGGACTTCTTTGGCCATCACAATCCGCGTCTCGCGCCGAGGAATGAGGCCACCAACGGCAATCGAGGTAGCCCCATCGTCGGCCAGCAACGGAAGAGATACCCCCAATCCCACGGCAATAAGTACAGCGCGTAGAATAGCTTTCTGGTTCATGGCTGAAAGTATGCCAGATTAGAGCAAAGGCAACAACCGAGGAGCGTCCTACGCAGTTTTGAGTTGCGCTTCGGCGATAGCGGCCGAAATAACCCCCTCGGCGATTCCATGCTTGCGCAGACTCTCGGTAAGCATTTGTACTTGCGAATTCTCCATACGCGCTTGATCTTTGCGCAGGCCCTGGCCGATATAGGCGCGGATGAGTGGCTGATAGCCGCCGAAGCCGAGCGATGGTGCGATCTCCTTCAACTCTTCGACCACATCTTCCGGCATACGGAGGCTGATCACCGTCATCGGACGATCCTTCTTCAAACGCTGCCGGATTCGTTCACTCGCTGTCTTCATAAGCCTTCCGCTCCTGCCAGGCCGCCAGAAACGTATATACATTGTATATTCAGATGTTGAGCCCGTGACGGAAATCTAGATGCGTCCTTGCTCCTCGAACACAGTATTGATGCGTTAATATTCGGCAACTTGCCGTACTTGCCGATTGAATTTCCCGGCATTTTGGCCTATGCTGAAGATGCAGACGAATTTGTCCGCCTGAATTGCCGTGAGCACACCGGCTGGCGGAGAGATGAGTGGGCTTACAGCCCACTTTTTATTTGCGGAAAATTTCCCGGAATTTGAGGGCGTTTTCGCAGGTTTTCGGGTTAAATGGGGCTGACTTTGCGTGGGATAGCCCCGGTGAGATGATCCGCCTTAGAGGCGGAGTGGAAACGATGGCGGCAAAGCTGGAAGAAATTCGGTTGGCAGCGGCGCGAGTGGCCGCCTCGCACGGGCTGGACCTGGTAGAGATCGAGTTGGCCGGTCCGTCGAAAGAGCGCGTTCTTCGCGTATTCCTGGAAAAGAATGCCGAAGGCCGGGCGAAGCTGAAGGCGGCAATTGAGGCCGAAGCGGCCGGGGATGGAAAGACGGCCGGGGCTGCAATCAAGGATCTGCCAGAGCGGTTTGTGAAGGAAGCGCGTGAAGGCACGCTGAGTCTGGAGCAGTTTTCAGGCATCACACATGAGGATTGCGCAGTTTTCAGCCGGGATTTTGGCGTGCTGCTTGACGTGGAAGACCTGGTTCCGGGAGCGGAGTACACGCTGGAAGCCAGCTCCCCGGGGCTGGACCGCAAGCTGACCAGGCCTGAGGATTTTGAACGGTTTTTGGGCTCGCTGGTAAAGGTGCAGACTTTCGAGCCGGTCCGCAACAACCGGCACTGGCAGGGGCGGCTGACCGCGGCTGACGGCGAAAACATTACGCTCGACCTGAATGCGGTCAAGCAAAACAGCAAGGGCCGGAAGGCCGGCGTGAGCACGGTAGAGATTGCGCTGAGCAACATTGAGAAGGCGCAACTGGTGCCGGAGATTTAGTAAGAGCAGGGAACAGGGAATTGTCCCGCGTCACCGATCCCCGCTTTAAGACAACCCCAACTGAACCGGCCTGGGCCGCGCAATGTGCCCGCGCCGAGGAACGAAGAGAGAGCAAGCAGAGTATGGCCAGCGTTTTGTATCAGAGCATCGAGCTCTTGAGCCAGGAAAAGAGCATTGACCCCGCCATCGTTGTTGGCGCGGTCGAGGAGGCCATCGCCCTGGCCACGCGCAAGTTCTACAAGACCCAGGAGAACATGCGCGGCGAGCTCAACAAGGAAACCGGCCAGATCACGGCTTACATTTACAAGACCGTGGTGGCCGACGACGATCCTCTCGAGGATCCGTTGAACCAGATCACGCTCACGCAGGCCAAGGAACTGGCGCCAGACGCAGAGGTCGGCAGTGAGATTCGCACCTATAAGGACACCACCCCCCTGGGGCGCATCGCCGCGCAACTGGCCAAGCAGGTCATCTTCCAGAAGGTGCGCGAGGCCGAGCGCGACACGGTCTTCAATGAGTACGCCCATCGCGAAAAGGAAGTGCTGAACGCGACGGTGAAGCGCATCGAAGGCCAGGACGTGATCTACGACCTGGGCAAAGCGGAAGCGCGCTGCCCCAAGCGGGAGCAGTCGCGGCTGGAGCAGTTCTCCATCGGCGAGCGGGTTCGCGTTGTTCTTTTGAAAGTAGACCGCGCCGCCAAGGGGCCGCAGGTGATTGTCTCGCGCGCCGCGCCGGAGCTGGTGTCCAATCTATTTCAGTCTGAAGTGCCGGAGATCTACGACAACACGGTGGTGATCAAAGCCATCGCCCGCGAAGCCGGCGAGCGCACCAAAATCGCTGTTCAGTCCCGCGACAAGGATGTGGACCCGGTGGGCGCCTGCGTGGGCATGAAGGGCATGAGAGTGCAGTCGATCATCCGCGAGTTGCGCGGCGAGAAAATCGACATCATCGAATTTTCGGATGAGATTACCACTTTTGCCGAGAAGGCGCTGCAGCCCGCCAAGGTCAGCCGCGTTTCCATTGCGGACCTGACCGACAAACAGCTTGAAGTGATTGTGGACGACACGCAACTGTCGCTGGCTATCGGCAAGAAGGGGCAGAACGTGCGCCTGGCCGCCAAGCTGCTGGGCTGGAAGATCGACATCAAGAGCGAAGAGGAGAAGCGCCAGGAGGTCGAGCAGCAGATGCAGGCTCTCACCGGCGGGCCTACGACTCCCATCGAGCTTGTCACTGAGTTGGCTGAGAGCGTTCTGCAAAAGCTTGTCGCGGCCGGCATCACCACCGTCGAGGGACTGGCTGATATGACGCCGGAACAGCTCGAGGAGATTCCCGGCATCGGCGAAAAGACGCTGGAGAAGATCAGCGTCGCCGTGCGCCACTACTTCGGCCAGTTTGAAGAGGGCGAGGAAGGCCACGTGCCAGCGGCCGAGGAAGGCAAAGACGCTGAGCCGGTGGCCGCCGCAGAGAAGAGCGAAGCGGTTCTGGCAACAGACGAAGCGGAAGCGGAGAACGACGCCGCGGTCATCACTGAGGCGGAAAACGTCCACGCAGCCGAAGAGGATTCGGAGTACCGCAGCGAAGCCGAAGCGGCGGTCGAGGATATTCCCCCAGCCGACGAGGCGGAAGTCGAAACTTTGGAAGACCAACCGGCTGAGGCGCTTGAAGAAGACGCTCAAAGCGAGCAACAGCCGCTGCTGGAAGAGAACGAAAACGAAAGCGCAACCACGGACGAGCAGGCGGACAAAGAGGATGGCGCGTAAGATGCGCCGCGTCTTTCAAGCCCCATCAGACGATAACGGAAGTTTTCAGAACAACCAATGCCATGGAGTAGCTATGAGCGACTAAGGGCTTTGGGAAACACCATTTGAAAAGAGGCGGATGAGTAAGGTTCGTATCAACGATCTCGCACGCGAGATGGAAGTCAAGAGCCGGCAGGTTCTTGACATATTGGCAGAGCTCGGCCTGGCCACGGGCAAGACCCACTCCAGTTCTTTGGAGAGCGATGAAGCCGACAAGGTACGCGCGCATTTTGAGCGCGGCTCGCGGTCCGCCAACCCGGCAGGCACACAGGCATCACGCGCCCCTCAGGGCATAACACCCAAGATTGATCTATCGCATATCTCCAAGCCCGGCGACGTGCTGAAGGCCATTCTGGCCAAGAAACAGGAAGAGGAAGAAGAGGCCCGGCAGAGCCGTATGCCTCAGCGGCATCCGGTGGCGAAGCCCGCCGAGGCGCCAGCTCCTCCAGCGCCTCCGGTTGTTTCTGTTGCGCGGCCGCCCGCTGCGCCCCCCAAGCCGGAACCGCGCAAGATCGTTCCCCTGCCCCGTTCCGCGCCGCCTATTGTCGTTCGTCCGCCAGCTCCGCCCGCCATTGCCACACGCCCGCCGGCCAACCCGGTAGTCGCCAAGGCTCCGGCAGGCGCGGCAGTTGCGCCGCGTCCGGCCGTCGCCGTAGCGCCGCCCGCAGTTGCCGTGGTCGTCAAGCCTCCGGTGGCTCCAGTCGCACCAGCGGTTGCAGTTCCTGAAGCTCCAGCACCTGCGGCCAAGGCTGAGGTTCACGCAGCGCCGGTTACGCCCGCTCCCGCCGCCAAAGCAGCCGAGCCTGCCGTGATTGCGGCCCCGCCTGTTATCGAAGCCGACGCCGCTCAGCCCAAGCCGGAATCTGCCGCCGAAGTTGCTGTAGTGGCTGCGGATACCACGCCTGCGACGCCTCCCGCTCATCGCGGAAAAGGCCACACGCACACTCCGTCGCCCACGCCCGCGCTGCCCGCCCGGCGCATGGTGATGCCGCAGACCGGGCCTCGTCCGTTCTACAAGGCGCCACCCGTGGTTGAGACTCCGATCCAGCCCAATACCGGAATCGCCGCTGGAGGAATTCAGCGCGGCAGACCAATCTTCGACCGCAACCGCCCGTCGAGCGGCCCTGGCAGCTATCCTCAGCGCACTCCCGGCGGAGCGCCCGGCACAGGCCAGTTCGCTGGCGGCCCGCGCCCCAAGCATCCCACTCGCACCACTGGCGGTTATGCCGGAACTGGCGCTCCTGGAGCGCCCGGAGCGCGTCCTGGATTTGGCGCACGGCCCGGATTTGGACCACCGCGTCCCGGCGGCCCACCGCGCCCCGGCAGCGCACCAACCGGCGAAGCTCCTCGTCCGCAGCGCGCGCCTTCCAGAGGCCGCGGAGGACGCCCGCAGTATCCCAAGACCAAGGAAGGCCCGATGAAGGGCTTTGTGCCGCCGCCACGTTATGGCGGGGTGCAATACGGCGGCGAGCCGCTTCCCATCACCCGCGAGATCACGGTCACCGAAGGCATCAGCGTTAAGGACCTGGCCGAAAAGCTTGAAGTCCGCGCCAAGGACCTGATCGCCACGCTGTTGATGAAGGGCATCTTCGTCACCGTCAACCAATCCCTCGACGCCGAGATGGTCAAGGACGTAGCCGCCAAGTTCGGCGCGGCCGCCACGGTCATCAGCTATGAGGAAGAGATCGCCAATCAGGCCATCGAAGAAGTTCTCGAAGCCGAAAACACCGGCGAGCTCGAAGTTCCGCGTTCGCCCGTGGTCACCGTCATGGGCCACGTCGATCACGGCAAGACCTCGCTGCTCGACGCCATACGCGAAACCCACGTGGCGGAAGGCGAAGCCGGCGGAATCACCCAACACATCGGCGCCTACAAGGTGAAGTTCACCAAGGAAGGCTCTCCGGCTTCCGGCCGCGAGATCGTCTTCCTCGACACACCCGGCCACGAAGCCTTTACCCGCATGAGAGCGCGCGGAGCCAAGGTGACCGACATCGTGGTTATCGTGGTTGCGGCCGACGACGGCGTGATGCCCCAGACCCTTGAGGCCATTGACCACGCCAAGGCCGCAGGCGTGCCCATCATCGTGGCCGTCAACAAGATCGACAAGCCGGAAGCCAACCCTGAGCGCGTCAAAAAGCAGCTTGCCGACCGCGGGCTCATTCCCGAGGAGTGGGCGGGAGCCGGCGAAGGCACGGTCTTCGTCGAAGTTTCAGCCAAGAAGCGCCTCAACCTCGATCTGCTGCTGGAGATGATCTGCCTGGTCTCTGACATCAAGGCGCCCAAGGCGACACCCGGACGCAAAGCCGTTGGCTCGGTCCTCGAAGCCAAACTCGATCGCGGCCGCGGCGCAGTGGCCACCGTTCTGGTACAGGACGGCACGCTGCACCTCAACGACAGCTACATCGTCGGCAACACCTTCGGCAAGGTTCGCGCCATGTTCGATGATCGCGGACGCGCCCTTGAAGAAGCCGGCCCATCCACGCCGGTTGAAGTTCTCGGCCTCGAATCCATGCCCGACTCCGGCGACACCTTCCTGGTGGTAGCCGACCGCGACAAGGCCAAGGGTATCGCGCAGTATCGCAAGATGAAGGAGAGAGAAGCCCAGCTCGCCAAGAGTTCCCGCGTTTCGCTGGAAGGATTGGCGGAGCAGATTCGCACCGCGGGCGTAAAGGACCTGCCCCTGATTATCAAGGGCGACGTTACCGGCTCGGTCGAAGTGCTGGCCGACTCACTGGTGCTCATGTCCACCGAGAAGGTGCGCGTCAAGGTCATCCACTCAGGCGTCGGTTCCATTACGGAATCGGACGTGCTGCTGGCCACGGCCTCGAACGCCATCATCATCGGCTTCAACGTGCGGCCGGAGCGCAAGGCGGCCGAACTGGCGCAGCAGGAAGGCGTCGAGATTCGCCTCCACTCCATCATCTACGAACTCCAGGATGAGATGCGACTGGCCATGCTCGGTCTGCTCGAACCCGTCTTCAAGGAGAACTACATCGGCCGCGCGGAGGTGCTCAACGTCTTCAGAATTCCGAAGATCGGCACCATCGCCGGATGCCGTGTGCAGGATGGCGTGATCCGCCGCGATGCGGAGATCAAGGTCATGCGCGGCACGGAGCAGATCTTCAAGGGCAAGGTCAGTTCGCTCAAGCGCTTCAAGGACGACGCCCGCGAAGTCACCAACGGCATGGAGTGCGGCATTGGCCTGGGCGGCTTCAACGACCTCAAGGAAGGCGATTTGATTGAAGCCTTCTCCACCGAGAGATTAGCCGCCGACCTGGGCGCTCTGACCTCCGCCAAAGCGTAACGCAACTTAACCGCAACAACAATCGGCCCGCTCCTCATATTGAGAAGCGGGCCGGTTGTTATGTAGAGGCGTTATCGCATACACACAAGGATACTGTCACGTTCGGCCGTTCTTAATTCTTGGGATGTGAGACGCTAAGCGGATACGAAGCAATCAGATACTCACCTTCGTCGCTGTCGATCGCATCAAGCTCTAGGTAGTACATTGCTCCGGGCGCATTGAACCGAGTGCGATAGAAATAGGTCTTGCCTGCTTCTACTTGAAGATGCGCCAAAGCCACTAGTTTTATCCCCCGGTTGTACTGTGTTGCGGCACAAATATGGTGCTCTCCAGGATCGATGGAAACGGAAAAGTAAGAATCTTTGAGGTTAGCGCCCAACCAAGCGCCGTCAAACCCGAGCATTATTGGCTTCTCAAAGGCCCAAAGGGTTGGGAAAGCGCCTATGTCATGGATCAAGTAAATCCGCGACTTTCCTGGTTCCGGTTGTGTAAGCGGATGCTGGGCTTTGTCCAGCCTTACATCGAAACTGACATCCTTGGGACCACAGGCCGATGGAAGAGGGCCAAACGAATTCTGAGCTGATGCTGATGCGAATGCGGCAAAAAACACGACGAATGCTGCTCTCATTGTTTTTCTCTTGACAGGCAATACTCCCATTGATGGAGACTGCAACGCATCGAAATAGTTGCGCATAATTCCTATTTGCTTTGTTCAACCTGCATTTGTGTTTCTTTCTAGGGCGCGATTCCAGTCGTGCCGAAAGCATCGACATGTTTTTGGAAATCAACACACGGCGGGTTCTATAAAAGGGGATGTCTGCTTCAGCACAGCAACCGCAGCTTACACGAAAGGGGCGCCCTTTTATAATGCGTGGCCATGTCTGAGGGCTAAGAAACTGGGTGCCCCGGGTCTCGCTTTTGAGACCTGGGATACCCAACCGCCCGACTCTCATCTCGCAGCCTCTTCCTTCTTTACCTTCTCCCGAATTGCCTCGACTAACCTGCGAAGCCGCTGTTTTGCTAACGGGCTGCCTTGCTGTCCCTCTGACTTCTCGATCGCCGCAATCGCCAGCGCCAGCTTCCGCTTTCGTTTCCGCTCAGCCTTCTTCCGCCACAGGTACCGCTTCACCCACTCAATAGCCTGCCCCTCGAAATTCCCTTGGTAGGGCACAATGGCGTACACCAGTTGGCACGACATTGCCCGCGCCGCATCCTCCAACCGCCGCAGCGTGATCGTGTCCTTCGATTCCGCCCGCTCCATCTGAAAGACCGCCGAAGGACTCACCCGCAAATCCTTGGCCATCGCCGCCGCCGAAAGCCCCAGAGCCTTGCGCGCCGTGCGCAGCCATCCCCCGCTCGGTCGGTGCACCCGCCGCGCCGTCAAAAACGGCCTCAGCTCCCGGTCCAGATCCTTCTGCGCCACCACCTTCATCTGCCATTCCATATTCCCTCCCACTAACCACTAGCCACTAACCACTAGCCACTAACCACTAACCACTGATCACTAACCACTAGCCGCTAACCACAGACAGGAATCTCCCCAGAAAATCACGCGTCGATCCCATATCTGGCCTCTTTTCACCCATTCTCCCTCTTTACTACTGAATCATCTGCAACCATTACGCTGATTCATGGCGAGCAGGAACTCCCCAGTGTCCGAAAAGCCGGCGCGCACCAGCTCTCCGCTTTGCCCAAAACCGGCAATCTGGAACTTCATATTCTGGGGTAAACCGGCAACCTATAACTTCACGGTGTATGAAAACCGATAACTCAGAACTCGCTACTTAGAAACGCACCGGGGCGCTGCTTGGCTCAGCCGCCGGTTCCGGGTATAATGGAGATTCGGCAAGCTGCCGGAGGCGTGTGTCTTCCTATGACCCCGCCGGCGCGAAACACCTGAGTTTGGAGCTAAGTCATGGCACAAGTATGCGATATCTGCGGGAAAGGCCCGCAGTTCGGAAACAATATCTCCCACGCCCACAACATCACACGGCGGCGCTGGAGCGTGAATTTGCAGGCAGTTAAGGCGCTGGTGGATGGCCACGCCAAGCGGATCAGGGTGTGCGCCAGTTGCATCAAGGGCGGCAAGGTCGCCAAGGCCTAAATCCGGCGGACCGAGTGCCCGCTGGAATTGGCGTTGGCGGCATTCAGGGCTGAAATCCCAAGGGAAAACTCAAGATTGACGCAAACCCCGTCCTGACCGGGCGGGGTTTTGTTGTGTCTGCTTCTCGCCTTATTCGACGTGATAGTTGGGCGCTTCTCGCGTGATGATTACGTCGTGGACGTGGCTCTCGCGCAGCCCTGCGCCGCTGATGCGGACAAACTGCGCCTTCTCCTGAAGGTCGCGGATGGTTCCGCAGCCCAGGTAGCCCATGCCGGAGCGCAAGCCGCCGACAAGCTGGAAGACCATGGATTCGAGCGGCCCGCGGTAGGGCACGCGCCCTTCGATGCCCTCGGGAACATACTTTGCCAGGCGGTTCTGACTGGCGCGCTCGCGCTGGATGACGCCTTCGCTGCCCAACTCGGTGCTGGCCAGATCGTCGGTGCTCTGGAAGTAGCGCTCGCCCGAACCCTGGCTCATGGCGGTCAATGAGCCCATGCCGCGATAGCTCTTGAAGCTGCGGCCCTGGTAGAGGATGGTCTCGCCTGGGCTTTCATCCACGCCGGCAAAGAGCGAGCCAATCATCACGGAACTGGCGCCGGCTGCGATGGCCTTGGTGATTTCTCCCGAATACTTGATGCCGCCGTCGGCGATCACCGGAATTCCGCGCTCGCGAGCGGCCCGCGCAGACTCGGAGATGGCGGTAATCTGCGGCATTCCCGCGCCGGTGACCATGCGCGTGGTGCAGATGGAGCCGGGTCCGATGCCAACTTTAATTGCGTCCGCGCCGGCGTCGATCAAGGCAAGCGCACCCTCGTAGGTGACCACGTTGCCGGCCAGCAAGCCCACACTCGGGAAATGTTTCTTGACCTCGCGAACCGCCTCCAGCACCCGCGAGGAGTGGGCGTGCGCCGAGTCGATGGCCAGCACATCCGCGCGCGCCGCTACCAGTTCCGCCGCGCGTTCCAGATAGTCGCCCGTGGCTCCAATGGCGCCGGCCACGCGCAGACGGCCCTGCTCATCCTTGCTGGCGTTGGGGTATTTCAGTTTCTTCTGGATGTCCTTGACCGTAATCAAGCCCTTCAGGTTGTACTGATCGTCGACCACTAGCAGTTTTTCCACGCGATGCGTGTGCAGTATGGCCTCGGCCTCTTCAAGCGTGGTGCCGACGGGGACTGTGATCAGGTCTTTCTTGGTCATCACGTCGCCGATGGGAATGTCGGTGCGGGTTTCAAAGCGCAGATCGCGATTGGTAAGAATGCCCACCAGCCGCTTACCCTGCGTGACCGGCACACCGGAGATCTTGTAGCGCCGCATCACTTCCAGCGCGTCTCCGATCATCTGGTCCGGGCCGATGGTGACCGGGTCCACGATCATGCCGCTTTCAGAGCGCTTCACCTTGTCGATTTCGCCGGCCTGGTCGGGGATAGTCAGATTGCGATGGACCACGCCGATGCCGCCCTGCTGCGCCATGGCGATGGCCATGCGCGATTCGGTCACAGTGTCCATGGCCGAGGAGAGCAGCGGAGTGTTCAGCGTGATATCGCGAGTCAATTGGGTTTGCGTGCTGACTTGCACGGGCACCACGTCGCTGTAGGAAGGCACCAGCAACACATCGTCAAAGGTAAGGGCTTCGGGCAAGTTTTTGGTTAGCATAATGTTTTGATGCGCCTGGCGGGCGAAGGAAAGCAAGACTCTGCGCGGCAGGCGGTTGATACCTATTGTAACGGAGGGGGCACGGGAGGTCCGGAGAGCGCGGCAATGCGCGCAACGACGTGCTCGCGGATCAGGCGCACGGTTTCGATCAGGTCGATTACGTTCGGTGAATCGAACTGGAAAAGGAGATCATAACGATAGACGACAGCAAAGTCGCTGAGTTGATCGAGCAGAATGGGCGTCGGAGGCAGCGATTCGCCCAAAGCGGCCAGCACGGTCTGCAGACGTTCCAGATCATGCGTCTTCTCGAAGTCCACATTGAGTTGCGCAAGCAGCGCCTTGATCAGCTTCTCGACCGCCTGTTGCGCGTGGAAGCCAAGAATAGAATCGGAGAGACGGGGCGCGCCGATAGCCCTCTCGTCCTCGGCGGCCTTAACGAGAAGAATCTGCGCCTGGGTAGGCTTTATCGTGCTCATAGACAATCCTGCCTTGTGTCAGGATGCGGTGGTAGATGGAGTTGACGGAGTCGAGGAACTGACTGGCTGTACCCTCTGTCGTGACGACAAGATCGATGGTCATGGGAATCTCGTGGAGCTTCGTCCGGATGCGTCGATGAATTTCCCCTAGCCGGTCGAGAAATGCGTCAGGCATCAGCACAGCCAAGTCCAGGTCGCTATCCCATTTTGCTTCGCCACGCGGCCAGGAGCCGAATAGGATTACGCGCGAGGGCTGAGCGATCTCCACAGCCGTCTTCACGGCCAGATCGACCTTCTCCTGCGTCGGGCTGAGCCCTTCAAGAGCGGCGCGGACCTTCTCAGCGATCTCCATGGTTGCCTCAGGGATAGTGTAGCCCGGTTTTCGCGGAAATGGGCAGGAATCGCCGTTTTCTGCCCATTTCCGAGGTCGATTTGACGGTGACCTTTAGCTGGGCAGACGATCCAGAATTCCCAGCTTGCGCGCCATGCGCTCGGAGATGCGCATGGGGATGTGTTCTTGATCGCCAAGTGTGAGAACCACGTAACGGCGCCAAAGGAATTTTGTTTTGCCGAATTGGATTTCCGTCCACGGAATGCGGAGCGGCGGATGGCCAATGCGATAAGGAAAGACAACCGAAAGATAAAGGGAGTCTTCTTCGGCGGCTATCCGGATGATGCCGCTGTAATCATCCCAATTCTTCATACAAACATTGAAGTAAGGCCTCGTAGACTTCAATTGACCGAGGAACTTGGACTGCGCGCGGAAACGCTTGGATAGCGCATACCAGCCACTCGAAAGACCATTCAGATAGAGCCCGGAGCAATATACCGCAATGACAAGAGGTATTAAGAGAATCGACCAGTAAGGGGACAGGGTATTCGGGCAGTCTTGCACATGCGCCTCTTCAGAATCGTCTGTCAGGCCGCCTGAGCTACGTTCTTTGCCGCTTTAAGCAGCAGACGTAGCGCCTCGTTCACGGAGTCAGCGTCGGGGAAGGCGGCAGCCACGTCGGGAGCCAGCGTCACCATCACCACGTCCTGCGGAAAACGATCCACATATTTTCCGCGAACAGCATTGGTAAAATCATATTCTTTGCGCATATCGTCGTCTTGTCCTACGAGATCAGGATTGTTGTTCATACCGCCTCCTTTCCTTGGGTTCAGCTTTTCGAGCGCTAATCAGCCGAATTGTCCGCTCATCTTCCGTATGCACCACAACCAGGAGCAGTTGCCAAACCGATTTTCCGAGGGCTACCCACCGCTCCTCTTCTTGAGAATGCTCCAGATCGGGCTGAACAAGCAAGAGGGGGTCTCGAAAAACTGTTGCCGCCTCCTCAAAATCTACGCCGTGTTTTCCCTTATTGAGCAGAGCCTTCGCAGGATCCCAAATGATCGACTGGGGCTGCATCTTACACCCCCACCGGGAATGGCTTGGGGCTGGACTCGTCGGCGTTGGCGATGGTGCCCGTCCGCCAGCGCTCGAAGCGCCCTTGCAGCAGGCTCATCAGGCCCGTATACCAGTAGCCGATGACGAACAGAATCAGGAATGGGGCGGTGAAGTAGTTATGGTTGGAAAATGTATAGAGAATGGCCAGGAAGAAATAGGTGCCAATGCCAAGCTCGATCCACGGAGCCAGCACCAGCCGCTTGCGGTACTTGGCGGCCTGGGATTTTTCGCCCTTCTTGGCCACGCGGTACTTGGGCGTCCGCACAAAGGGGCTCTTGATGCCGACCAGGGCCTCCAACACCGCTTTGGTATTGGTGACCGTGAGGCCAATGCCCAGGGCCATCAGGAAGGGCAGATAGAGAAAGGTCCTCCCCCATGTTTTCGGATAAAGCTCGCGCTGCGCCATCAGGTAAAAGACGGCGATGGATAAAGTGGAGGCGGTAAAGAGCGGAAAATCAATCAGCAGCATCTGGAACCAGCCCTGGTAGAAGCGCACCACCATGGCCGGAAGCAGGAACGCCGTCATGATGACCATCAGCGGATAACTCAAATTCGCCGTGAGGTGCTGGACAGCCTCCCACTTGTTGCGCCGCGAGATGCCGGATTTGAAGACTACGGGGAGTATCTTGATGGAGACTTGGATGAGTCCCTTGGCCCAGCGCGCCTGCTGCGTCTTGAAGGCGGTCATCTCGATTGGCAGCTCGGAAGGGCACTCGACATCGGGCAGGTATTTGAACTTCCAGCCCGCCATCTGCGAGCGGTAACTCAAGTCGGTGTCTTCGGTGAGAGTGTCGTGCTGCCAGCCGCCGCCGTCAACAATGGCTTTGACACGCCACATGCCGGCGGTTCCGTTGAAGTTGAAAAACTCGCCGGAACGGCTGCGCGCGCCCTGCTCCATCACAAAGTGCGCATCCAGTAGGATGGCCTCGATCCGGGTCAACATGCTGTAGTTGCGGTTGAGGTGAGTCCAGCGAGTCTGCACCATGCCGATCTCCGGCTCGGCGAAGTGGTGGATCACCTTCATCAGCCAGTCTGGCTGAGGGACAAAGTCGGCGTCGAACATGGCCACGAACTCGCCCTTGGCCACCTTAAGGCCGGCATCCAGCGCTCCGGCCTTGTAGCCGTAACGATTGGTGCGGTGAATGTAAGTGATGGGGTGGCCCAGAGCCGCATAGCGCGCCACAATGGCGGCGGCCACCTGCTGAGTTTCGTCGGTCGAGTCGTCCAGCACCTGAATATCCAGTTTCTCGCGCGGATACTCCATGGCGCAGACCGCCTCGATCAGCCGATCGATGACGAACTGTTCGTTGAAGATGGGCAGTTGCACAGTCACGCGCGGCAGCTCCGTGAAGTGCTGCGGGGGGTCAGGATGGTAGTTCTTTTTGAATTTGTAGTAGTTGTAGCACATGGTGTAGCGATGAACGCCGTAGTAAGAGAGGGCGATCATCACCGCAAAATATGGCAGCAGCATCGTCAGATCAAACCAATTCCAGTGGTAAAGCCCCTTGAACGTCTGCTGATCGGCATACTGCATCCTCAGCGTGTGGAGCAGGCCGCCATGGGGCGCAAAGGCCAGATAGGCGGCGAGCGGCATGGGAGGCCAACGCATCTGGCTGGAGACAGAATTCAGACAGTTGGCAAGGGTAGAAAACAGGGCGAGCCTCCGCGGTTGGGATACCGGCAATTGTAGTCGATGGAGGGTACGGCTGGCGGAGCCGGTGGCCGCTCAACCCGGCCGACGGATGTGATCAACCGCGTCTGGTCGATCCCGGAAACCTTTGGCAGCCGTGCATGTGCTACTCTTTGCCGTGGCTTGTGCTCCAGAATGCCTCCGTAGCCAAACCACACGGAGTCTCTTTGCAGGAGTTGCTTTGAAACCGTTCAGAATTGGCAGGCTAACAGCGCTTTTTTCTCTGTTTCTCGCCGCCGGCCTTATGGTGCAGGCGCAGCAGAATCCGTCTCCCATGGTGGAGCACACACGCGAGCATCCGCGGCTAACGAAGACCGTGATGCCAGGGCGGCGTTTGCCGCTTGATTTGGGCACTTTGTTCGTGCCAGAAAAGGTGCAGTCGAAGCGCCCGGTAAAGCTATTGCTGTTCTTCCACGGCGGCGATTGGCTTCCTGAGTTTGCCGCTGCGCAACAGCCGGACATGGCTGTGATTACCGTTCAGGCAGGCGCCGGTTCTGGCAGCTATACCAAGCTGTTTGAGGACCGTGCACGCTTTCTGCAGTCAATCGCCGAGGCTCAGACCAAGAGCGGCTTGGCCTTTGGCGAGATTGATCTGGGTGGCTGGAGCGCGGGCTGCGGGGCGCTCAGGCAGATCCTCAGCGATCCGGCGTCCTATAACCGTGTTGGCGGCGTGCTGTGCATCGACGGAGTTCATGCGGGCTACGTGAGCGGCAAGCCGGGTCCGGAGGAATCCGATATCGAGGCGGACAACTTGCAGGTTTGGCTTCAATTAGGGCGCGACGCCATGGCGGGGAAAAAGCGCTTTATCCTCACCCACACGGAGATATTCCCCGGCACCTTCGCCAGCACCACGGAAACCGCTGATTACTTGCTGCACGCATGGGGGCTAACTGCGCATCCAGTGGTTAAATGGGGGCCCATGAAGACGCAGATGCTGAGTGAAGTAAAGACGGGCAGATTGCAGGTGGTGGGCTTTGCCGGCAACTCAGCGCCCGACCATGTGGATCAACTTCACTCCCTGCCGGACTACCTGGGCTGGCTCGAAAAGAAGTGATCTGCCGACTCGCAGAAGGACGGCGCTAAATCCCGCTCGGCTCATTCAACTTATACTCTTGCCTCACTCAAGTTTCTGGGGTACAGTGGGCTGAGCTAGAGGAGGCAAGTTCTTTTATGAGCACGATTTCCGTTTCCCCGATCGTGGCTGCCCCAGGCGGCAGCTTCCTGCTTGAATCCCGCACCCCCACCGAAGTTTTTACCCCTGAAGATCTCAACGAAGAACAACGGCAGGTGGCCTCGACGGCGGCGCAGTTTGCCCGTGACGAGGTCCTGCCCAATGCGGCGGCCATCGAAGCCAAGCAGCCGGGCGTTTTGGCTGGACTGCTGCGCAAAGCCGGTGCGCTGGGCTTTACTTGCGTGGATATTCCCGAGGAGTACGGCGGCATGGAGATGGACAAAATCACCTCCACGCTCATTACTGATCACCTATCGGTGCTGGCCAGCTTCTCGACGGCTTTTGGCTCCCATACCGGCATCAGCACGCTGCCGCTGGTCTGGTACGGCACCGAGGAGCAGAAGCGGCGCTATCTGCCCAAGCTCGCCACGGCGGAGTGGGTGGGCGGCTATGGGCTTTCCGAGGCCAGCTCCGGCTCTGACGCCATGAATGTTCGCACACACGCCACGCTGTCGCCTGATGGCGCATACTACACGCTCAACGGCGAAAAGATGTGGATTACCAACTGCGGCATCGCCGGTCTTTACACCGTCTTCGCCAAGATTGTGGACGCGGCGTCAGGCACAGAAAAGTTTTCGGCTTTTTTGATAGAGCGCGACACGCCCGGCCTGACCGTGGGCGCGGAAGAACACAAGCTGGGGATTCGCGGCTCATCCACCTGTCCGCTGGTGCTGGACGGCTGCAAGATTCCCGCGGGCAATCTTTTGGGCGAGGCGGGCAAGGGTCACCATATCGCTTTCAACGTACTGAATGTGGGCCGCTTCAAGCTGGGCGTGGCCTGCATCGGCGGCGCACGACATGCGCTGGGGCACATGATCCGTTACGCCAAGGAGCGAAAGGCTTTCGGCAAGACGATCTCGGAGTTCGGCCTGATCCAGCGGAAGATTTCCACGAGCGCCACGCGGCTCTACGCCGCCGAGAGCATGGCCTACCGCACGGCGGGCATGATCGACGCGGGCCTGGCGCAGCTTGGTCCGGAGGCGGCTCGCTCGCCGCGCGAAACCCAGAAGCGCATCGAGGAATATGCCGTCGAGTGCTCCATCCTCAAGGTCTACGGCTCCGAGATGCTCTCGCTGGTGGCCGATGAGCTGGTGGCGACCATGGGCGGCTACGGCTACGTCGAAGAATACCCGGCCGAGCGCTACTATCGCGACGCGCGCATCAACCGAATTTTTGAGGGCACCAACGAAATCAATCTGATGATTATCACCGGCTGGCTGATGAAGCGCGCGCTGAGCGGGCAACTGCCGCTGTTGCCCGCGATCAAGAAGCTGATGGACGAGGTGATGCAGCCGCCCAGCTTCGAGGCCGGTTCCGAAAATGGCGCAGTGCTATCGCATGAGGCCGAAGCGCTGACCTCGGCCAAGAAGATTGCGCTATTTGCTGCCGGTGTGGCCAGCCAGCGCTTCATGACCGGCTTGCAGGAGCAGCAGGAAGTGATGGCCGACCTGGCCGCGATCATCATGCAGGTCTACGCGCTGGAGTCGGCGCTGCTCAGGGCGCGGAAGCTTGCTCTTTCCGGCAATGGCTCGGCGAAGGTTGCGGCGGGTATGACCGGACTGCTGGCGGACGAGACCATGGCCGTGGCTGAGCAGGCAGCGCGGCGCGTGCTGGCGGCCTGCGGCGAAGGCGACCTGCTGCGAACGCAATTGGCCATTCTGCGCCGACTGGCAAAGTTCACGCCAGCCAATGTGGTGGGATTGAGCCGCAGCGTGGCTCGGGACTGCATCCAGGTTGAAAAGTATCCACTGTAGCGTTAGCGGGTCGGGAAGGCGACACAGAACCTAGTTCTCTGACCGCCTGTTTATGTACCGTCTTCCGTGCCCCATCCATTTCGCGTAATTTGCGAAATGGGTGGGATAGCACATCTGTCCATTTCGACAGTAAACACCAGAGCCAAAAATGCCCTAGTTGGGCGCGCCTGTCGTCTCCGCGTCCGCGAATGTACATTCGCCGCACTGGCAAACGCGGCGCAGATACTCCCAGGAGTAAATCCCGCTGGTATGTCCGTCGAGCCAGTTGAACTGGATGGCGTAGCGGCCGACAGGATGAACGCTGGCAGGCTTTGCTGGCGCGGTGTACATCGGCAGCAAAGCGGCAGGCTTGGGCTTGGGCAGGCCGGCTTTGCGGCCCTCGGCCTTGCGCTCTTCGACGCATGTGGCGCAAGGGCAGGCGTCGCGCAGCCAGGCAAAGCTCCACGCGCTCTTGTGGCCGTCAATCCAGTCGATCTCCATGCCCTTGCCCTCGGTGATGAGTACGCGGACTTTTTCGGGAGTGATGCTGATGCGGGGAAGAGGCCGCTCGGCCTCGCTTTGGCGGGCGTCGTCTTCCTTGGGCGCAATGCGGATGCCTTCGTGGCTCATATAAGTCCAGTTTACAGTGGGCGGAGAACTGCCTGCTCATCGCTGACTACTGTCTTCTGTCGTAGCGCATCTTGAGGGTGAGGATCGCAATGACCAGCGCAAGCGTAGCGCTGTTTGCGATGATGACGGGAGCGGACCGTATCTGGATGCCATAGGTAAGCCACAATGAAACGCCCAGGCCGAAGACCAGAAACATGGCCATAGAAACGTCACGGGCGCTCTTGCGCTTCCAGATGTTGTGAAGTTGCGGCACCATCGAGAGAGTAGTGCAAAGCCCGGCCAGCGAACCAACCGAATCTGTAATCCAATGAACATTCATACTATGGGTTGCTCCAGAAAAACCATGCGGCCATGGAAAAGCCGATGAAAATGACCAGGCCGCGAAGCACCGCCTGAGGAACACGGCGTGCCAGGCGAGCTGAAAAATAGCCGCCGATGGCGCAAACAACCATGGCCACCAGGCAGTAAGGCCAAACTACTTTGTTGCTCGCGGCGAAGATGACCACGGCGACGCCGTTAGCCAGCGTGGTGGAGACGACTTTGAGGGCGTTGATCTCATGCAGGTCCTCAAAGCCGAAGAGCGAGAGCACCGTAATCAGCAGAAATCCGGCGCCGGCGCCGAAGTAGCCGATATAAAAACAGACCGCCATGGTCGCGAGAAAAACGGGCATCCGGCGCGGCGGATGAGGGGCAACGTCGAGGCCGCCCGGGCGGCGGGCCGCACTGATGCGGACAAACCAGCGGGAGACCGGGCCGCTGAACGCGAAGATCGAAGCGGAAATCAGCAGCAGCCACGGCACCAGATGCAGAAAAGTCATCTGCGGCGTGTTGAGTAGCACAAGAGCGCCTGCCGTGCCGCCGATAAGGCCGGCCATGCCCATGGGCCACGCAAGACGCAGATTCTTGCGAATATCCTCGCGATAGGCGGCGATCGATGTGAGCTGGCCGGGCCACAGAGCCACCGTGTTGGTGGCGTTGGCCTGCACCGGCAGTATCTTCATGCTCAGCATCGCCGGAAAAGAGATAAATGACCCGCCGCCCGCAACGGCATTAAGAACGCCGGCCAAAAACGACGCCACAGTAAACCAAAGCCAGTGCCAGTCGATAAAGTGGGGAGGAGCGGAAAAGAGCAGCATCTGAATCTAATTGTAGAGGGCGGGCGGAGGGCTTGGCGGGAACAGGGCAACAGAACAGAAGACTCCAGGGATAATGCCCCTCCGCTGGCTGGCGCAATCCCGGAGTGCAACTTTGGACAGACCCACACCAGCTCTCCGGACTGAAAATGCCTTCAGAGCCACTGAAAGGCTCGGAGGTATACGCATGACGAAGCTGACGGCCGCCAAACGGGAAAGCCTGCCCAAGGGCGATTTTGTGTTTCCGAAAACCCGGCGCTATCCGATTGAAGACGCCGCTCATGCCCGCGATGCGCTGGCCCGCTCCAGCGGAAAGCCTGAACACGCCGCGGTTGTGGCTGCGGTCAAGCGGAAGTTTCCGGAGATTGAAATCGAGAAGTAGATGCAGAGTCGCAAGATTGGGCGCCAGCGGCTTTCGGCGTTGAATTGACTTTTGCAATTGAGGACGCTGATGAAGAGACGCGTTGCATTGTTAGCCTCAATGGCCCTGCTGATTGCCTTTGGCATGGCCGCGCAGGGCCCAGCCAAAGCCGATCCGTGGGCCGGGGTTCGCTTTCTGCTGGGATCATGGAGCGCGAAGACCACCGGCGGAATGGCGCAGGCCCAGGCCTCAGCTGGTTACGCCTTCCGGCTGGAACTGCGCGACCATGTCTTGGTGCGCCACTCCAGAAGCGGCGCCTGCAATGCTCCGGACGACTTCGATTGCCAGCACAGCGATCTGCTCTACATTTACCCCTCGGGCAACGGATCGGCGCTCCAGGCCATCTACTTCGACAATGAGGGCCACGTCATTCACTATGGCGTTTCCACGCCCAAGCCGGGAAGCGTGGTTTTCCTTTCTGACCCGGCGCAGCCTGGGCCTCAATACCGCCTGAGCTATGTACTCCTCGACGGCGTAATGGCCGGCAAATTTGAGCTGAAAATGCCCGGCCAGACAGAGTTCATGAGCTACCTGGAGTGGAGCGGAAAGCGGCAGTAATGATCTGCAATATGCCCCACCCTTGCGACAGCAGAAATCGCAAGGGTGAGGAACGGGGCACTTGATCTATCAGTCAACGCCAAAGGTATAGACTTCATCTGCAATCGTGATCGCGTACTCCCCGGGGGTGAGCGGGGATGCGGGAACCAATTTATAAGAGGACGCTCCGAATTGCGTTAATTCAACAGGCAGGCCTTTGACTGGTACTATGATCATCGCTCCACGGATTTTCTCGAATAAGAATCGTCGTTTGTTCTTCTTCTGCTCGAAGCTATAAAGACTAACTTTTTCCGGACTTCCGGTCTTGAAGGTAAATGCAATATTGCTGCTAGCTTTTATACGGAAGGAGGATTGACTTCCCGAAACAACAGCGTAAAACGCCCCTTCCTCTTTCCATTGTTCATCTGGGAGCTGCTTTAGCTCCTGGGTTTCTGGAACTAGATTATAGATGACGCCGATGGCGGTGGGCTCGACGGGCTTGGCGGTGGTGGATTGGGCCTTCGATAGACACACGGGAAGAACAAGCAACAAGACAAGGGTCAAATTGCGCAAGGACATACGCTCTCCTGTTCAGGGTATCGATTTCGATTTTCAGGAACGCCCACAGTATAAAACCAGAAACTACTGAAGAGCGACTTTCCCGAGTTTTTCTCGGCAGAATGGCCCAGTCGGCCTCCCGAAGGGCTCATCTGACTTTGGACATTCCGTAATCCGTTGATAAATAAACAGATATACAAATTAACATATGTGAGTGCATATCGCGCATATTTTATGAATCTTATGTGCTATATTTTTATCAGATTGGTTGAGCGTCCGAGACTCATGGTCCCGGCGCACCCATCAAACATCATCAGGAGGAAACTCTCATGGCAATCACTCGTTGGGACCCGTTTCGCGAAGTCGTAGCATTACAGAACCGCGTTAACTCTCTCTTCCGCGATTTGAACGAAGGGGATGATCCATTAGCGACAGCCAGCTTTGTGCCGGCGGTGGATATTTATGAGGACCCGCAGAAGGTGATGCTCAAGCTGGAAGTGCCGGGCATCGACCAGAAGGACCTGGACGTGCGCATCGAGGACCACACGCTGACGGTCAAGGGCGAGCGCAAGTTCGAATCCGAGGAAAAGGAGCAGAACTTCCATCGCATCGAGCGGCGCTACGGCAGCTTTTATCGCGCCTTCACGCTGCCCAATACGGTTGACACGGAGAACGTCGCGGCTAGCTACAATGCGGGTGTGCTGAAGCTGGAGCTGAAGAAGAAGCCCGAGGCCCAGCCAAAGCAGATCCAAATCAAGGTTGCAGCGTAACGGCTAGTTCTTCGTTGTCGCGGAGCGGAGGGGGCTTCGGCTCCCTCTGCGCTTAATGTTAGCTCTGACATAAAGTCGATTTACAGAATATTCTGACAAATGGGGGGACAAAAGGTGAATTTCAAAGAAATCGCGGTAAGTAAAATTTCTGCATATGGCATTGTTGAAGCACAAATTCATGCCTTGATCCCAGATATTCTGATTGATCAGACCGCGTATGAATTTGATCGCGAAATTTATCGATTTGTTTTGGTTTACAAACAAAACAAAAGAATAAATTTAGATCTAGCACAAAATTTATTGGAGGATTTGCGCGACAATCCAAAATCGCAAAATAGTGCCTATTCTCGGGAACTTATTGCCAATTTAAATAGAAAAATTGTCGAAGCTGTCAACATTGTGCCGTTCAGTCGAACCATGACTGCGGAGCAGGCGATCATCGGCCTGGAAGTAAAGTTAAGCCCGGCTCAAGGTGACGCTTGGCTCAAAGACAGCCGTGGTGAATTCGATGAAGAGGTCAGAAATCCGTGGGAATGATCTTTGACACCTTGACTTGGGTTGGTTTGTAGCGCGTATTTGCTAATGAAGGTGAGCACTAAAAGTTGAAAGCTGGAGAAAACATGGCTATTCGTTGGGAAAAATTGACGGTCAAGTCGCAGCAGGCGATGGAGCAGGCGCAGGCGCGGGCAACCGAACTGGGAAATCCCGAGGTGCTGCCGGTGCATCTGCTGCTGGCGCTCGTCGAGGATCGCGAGGGTGTGATTCCTTCGGTGCTCGAGAAGATTGGCGTTCCCACCGAGCGGCTGGAGACTGAACTGCACCAGATCGAGGAGAAACTGCCTCGGGTGGCTGGTGCGGCGACGCAGCCTGGGGTGAGTCAGACGCTCAACAAGGTTCTCGATCAGGCCTTCCGTGAGGCCGCAAATTTCAAAGACGAGTACGTGTCCACGGAGCATTTGTTGCTGGGCGTGGCGCACACAAAAGGAGAATCCGCGCACGAGGCACTGGCTGCCGTGGGCGCAACCCACGAGGCGATTCTGAAGGCGCTGACCGCGGTGCGCGGGACGCAGCGCGTGACCGATCAGAATCCCGAAGCCAAGTTTCAGGCGCTGGAAAAATACGCCAAGGACCTCACGGAACTTGCCCGGCGCGGCAAGCTGGACCCGGTCATTGGGCGCGACGAAGAGGTTCGCCGCGTGATTCAGGTGCTGAGCCGGCGCACCAAGAATAACCCGGTGCTGATTGGCGAGCCTGGCGTGGGCAAAACAGCCATCGTCGAGGGCTTGGCGCAGCGCATCATCAAAGGCGATGTGCCGGAGAGCCTCAAAGATAAGCGCGTGATCTCGCTGGACCTGGGTTCGATGCTGGCCGGAGCCAAGTTTCGCGGCGAGTTTGAAGACCGGCTCAAGGCCGTGCTCAAGGAAATCGAAGAAGCCAATGGTGAGATCATTCTTTTCATCGACGAGCTGCACACGCTCGTTGGGGCGGGCGCGGCCGAGGGAGCCATCGACGCCAGCAATATGCTCAAGCCGGCGCTGGCGCGGGGCGAGCTGCGCGCGATTGGCGCGACAACGTTGAATGAGTACCGCAAATACATCGAAAAGGATAAGGCGCTGGAGCGGCGCTTTCAGATTGTCTACGTTGGCGAGCCAAACGTCGAAGACACCATCGCGATTCTGCGCGGCCTGAAGGAGCGCTACGAGGCGCATCACAACGTGCGCATCAAGGACGCGGCGATTGTGGCCGCGGCGACGCTCTCGCATCGCTACATCAGCGACCGCTTTTTGCCCGATAAAGCTATCGACCTGGTGGACGAGGCCGCGGCTTCGCTGGCGATTCAGATTGGCTCGGTGCCCACGGAGATCGATCAATTGGAGCGCGAAGCCACCTCGCTCGAAATTGAACGCGCCGCGCTGAAGCGCGAGACGGATTCAAACAGCATCGAGCGCCGCAAAGTGGTGGACCGCGAAGTTGCCACACTGAAGGAGAAAATCACTGCGCTGCGTGCGCGATGGACTCGCGAACGCGAGGCGATCAGCCGCGTGAGCGAGTTGAAAAAGAAGATTGAAGCGCTGCGCTTCGAAGCCGAAGAGCAAACGCGCAAGGGCTTGCTCGAGCGCGCGGCGCAGATCCAGTACGGTGAATTGCCGAAGCTCGAAGCCGAGCTGAAAAAGCTGGATGCAGCGCAGGACGGCGCGAAAAAGGGCGGCGGCGTGGCGCGCATGTTGAAGGAAGAGGTCGACGAGGAGGACATCGCCAGCATCGTGAGCAAGTGGACGGGCATTCCTGTCTCCCGCATGTTGGAAGGCGAAGTGACCAAGCTGGTCGAGATGGAACAGCGGCTGCGCGAGCGGGTCGTAGGACAAGACGCGGCGCTGACTGTCGTGGCAAATGCGATTCGCCGTTCGCGCGCTGGCCTGAGCGATCCGCGGCGTCCGATTGGCAGCTTCATTTTTCTTGGGCCGACGGGCGTGGGCAAGACGGAGACCGCGCGAGCGCTGGCCGAGTTCATGTTCGATGATGAGCAATCGATGATTCGCATCGACATGAGCGAGTACATGGAGAAGCACGCCGTGGCGAGGCTGATTGGCGCACCTCCGGGCT
>Ga0255351_1000103_pt1 | contig 39074 bp, 38 predicted proteins | sample HBST25r2metaG_FD_186024 | JGI IMG/M metagenome (GOLD analysis project Ga0255351, IMG submission 186024) | Peat soil microbial communities from Stordalen Mire, Sweden - H.B.S.T-25.r2 | ecosystem: Environmental > Terrestrial > Soil > Wetlands > Peat | place: Sweden: Norrbotten County, Stordalen... | reverse complement strand
CTTGGGACGGGGTTCGGGCGGCGTTGAGTGCTGAGAAGCCTCAGCTTGTGGCCCAAATTCTCGCGTCAGGGTTCGACCGCGTGGCAGCCAACCGCATGGCCGAGGATGCCATCGATGTAGCCGTCACAGTGAGCCACGATCCGACTGGTCAATGGGTGCTTGATCCGCACGCCGAGGCCCAGAGCGAAGTGCGTTGGACCGGTGTGCTGAATGGGGAAATCTGTACCGTGCAGGCCGATCGCGTCTTCCGCGCCGGGAATGCACCTCTCCAGCCTGGCACCGATTCGTGGTGGATTGTAGATTACAAATCTGCCGCCGTGAAGAACGGCGACCCGGATGCGACTCTGGCCAGCTTGCGGAGCGTTTTTCTGCCGCAAGTTGAAGCCTACGGCCGGATGTTTCGCCAGATTCACGACGAAAACATCAAGCTGTACGCCGGGATCTACTACCCCAAATGGCAGAAATTGGACTTTTGGGAGTTGCTGCCGGCGTTCTAGGCGGCCGCGCAACCCGGCCCCCGCGAACATCGCAAACCAGCTTGTTCACGGGGAAACGGCTGCACAATTAAGCAAAGGAGAAATCCAAAATGGCCGAAGACGTAAAGAGGAGTCACAGGCAATTCTCGGTGACGTTCTTCTTCCCCGAGTTGAAAGGCGGAGCCGTTTGGCAGACCGTCAAGGTGGAAGGCGGAAATATGGGCACTGCTCTCAATCGAGCCTTCGCGGAAGCGCGAAAACGGCCCGGCGTCAGTAAGCGGCACGTGTCTCAAGCCAAGATCACGATTGCAGAACTCACACACACCACCGCGGCCGAGTAGATCGCACCGCACCAACATCACACATCAAAAGGAACAAAACATGAACCATGCAACTCAAATTTCCGGGCTCGCCGTCGAAAGGGTATTTACGACGGAGAGCGAGACCGCTCACGACTCCGTGCTATGGGAAACGCGCGATGCCTTGATATCCGACAAGGACGGTGCGGTAATCTTTGCGCAGAAGGACGTTCGCGTCCCGGCAACCTGGTCACAGACCGCAACCAACATCGTCGCTTCCAAGTATTTTCACGGCGAGATGGACTCTCCTGAGCGGGAAAATGGCGTTGACCAGCTTGTTGGCCGCGTAGTTTCCACCATCAAGGAATGGGGGGAAGAGGCTGGCTATTTCAGCGATGCGACCAGCGCGTACGTGTTCTCGGAAGAGTTGAAGTGGCTCATCTTTCATCAACATTTTGCTTTCAATTCTCCTTGTTTTTTCAACGTAGGGGTCGCCCCGATCGATCCTTCAAAACCAGGCAAGAGCTGGCATTGGGATGCGGCGACAGGTGGGATTGTGTACCGGGCCGAAGGCTATCGCAAGCCCCAGTGCTCCGCGTGCTTCATCAATTCCGTGGACGACTCCATGGAGTCGATTCTGGACCTTGCCAAGACTGAGGGAATGCTTTTCAAGTGGGGGTCAGGTACAGGCACAAACCTGTCTTCTCTCCGCGGCTCCATGGAGCGGTTGTCCGGCGGCGGAACCGCGTCGGGACCACTGAGCTTCATGCGCGGCTTTGACGCCTTCGCAGGCGCCATCAAGTCCGGCGGCAAGACGCGGCGCGCCGCCAAGATGGTGATCCTCAATGCCGACCATCCGGACATCATGGACTTCATCGAGTGCAAGACCAAGGAAGAGGCCAAGGCTCGCACTCTGATCGCTGGCGGCTATGACGGTTCGGGCCCGGATTCCGAGGCTTTCTCATCTGTCTTTTTCCAGAATGCCAACAACTCGATTCGCGTCAGTGACGAGTTCATGCGCGCCTGTGAGGAAGATGGCGACTTCACCACCTACACGGTGAAGGACCATCGGCCGGTGAAAACCTACAAGAGCCGGGAGATCCTGCACAAGATCGCTCAGGCCACCTGGCTCTGCGGCGATCCCGGCATGCAGTTCGACTCAACCATCAACCGCTGGCACACCTGCAAAAGCTCCGGGCGCATCAATGCATCCAATCCTTGCTCGGATTATGTTGTCTTCGAAATTATGTTGTCTTGTTACGAAATACCATTGTCATCGTTCGACTTCTTTGATCTGGAGACAACATAACTGGAACATCCAAAACCCTAAAAAGGGTTTAGCATCGGTCTGGGGTAAGGAGCCCCCTGCCAATGCTGGAGATGCTGTTCAAAGTCGAATCAACGTTGAATAGGCACATAAATGCGCCTCTACTTGTTGAACGAGAGGCGTTCTTAACCCACCGCCAACTGCAAGGAACTAGTTGTCATTCCCTTCGCCATTTGTCATCGGCACTATTGAATGTTGTTCGCGGGCTTCATCTCGATGAATTGCGCGATATTGATATGGACGAAATCAGGAAGGCTGCACACGAATGGGCCGCTCTTCAACGATCAGAATCAATGGTCAGTAATAGTGTCAACTGCGTTGGCTACTTTACTTTTTCCGCAAAACGATGGTTGCTCTATCTTGGCCGACTGAAAGTTCCGATCATTCCACGAGGCAGATTTGCTGATCAAGTTGAAGATTTCGCAAAATATATGACTGACGAGCGAGGGTTGGCAAAACAATCCGTGCGAATACACTGCTACAGAGCATCGAGTTTTCTGGCGTGGTTCGCGCAGCGACATCGCTTCTTGGGCGCTTTACGAATAGATGACGTCGATGAATATCTTGCCATGAAGGGAGATGGCGGATGGAATCGGAAGACAGTTGCAGGTACATCGCAGGGGCTTCGGGAATTCTTTAGACATGCAGAACGTCGAGGATGGTGCAAACACGGCATCGCAGCGGGGATCAGAAGTCCGATAATTTACAAATACGAAGGATTGCCGGAAGGACCGACGCGCGAGGAGGTTGCGAAACTTCTCGTTAGCATCTCAGGAAAACTCGTTCCAACATTGCGCGCCAAAGCGGTTATATTAATGTTCGCCGTCTACGGTCTGCGCTGCGGCGAAGTGTCGAGGTTACAACTTGATGACTTTGATTGGCGTTCCGAGACGTTCGTGGTCGATCACTCTAAGCGCGGTGGCTCCATAAAGTATCCCCTTCAGCATGATGTTGGAGAGGCAATCCTGGAGTACATTACAAAGGGTAGACCACGATCACCTTCGCGAAACCTGTTTTTAACTCTTACGCCTCCCTATCGCCCTGTAGAATCTACCGTTCTATCGCACATGACAAGCAAGTGGATTAAACGCGCAGAAATACAATGTCGGCGAACCGGACCACACTGTCTACGTCACGCTTGTGCCACTCGGCTCCTCGAAGATGGAACGTCTCTCAAAGAGATTGGCGATTTTCTTGGGCACCGAAGTTCAGACTCAGTTGGGGTCTATGCGAAGGTAAACCTGAAAATGTTGCGGCAAGTTGCGGACTTCGCTTTGAAAGGTCTGCTATGAAACTCGCCTATGCAGTCGATCTGTATATCAGCAGAAGACAATCCAGTTCGGAGAGATTTTGTGGTCCGGCGGGAACGCTCCGCTCATTTTCTCGCCGTTTCGACGGCCTATTCCTTCATCGGATCACGCCCTCTCAAGTGTTACAGTTTCTCAATTGCCCGCATACAGAGCGGGCAACTTGGAAAATCAAGTACGGAGTTTTGCGAATGTTCTTCGAATACTGGCATCTGCGAGGAAATCTCAAAACGGTTCCACTTCCTCCCAGTGGCCCGAAGGTCACTCGAACATTCGTTCCGTATATCTATTCGCTGTCCGATCTTCGGGCACTGATTGATGCGCTTCCGCAATGTCAACGGAACAGGGCATGTGCAATGTCGACAAACACATTTCGTACACTGTTGCTTTTTCTCTATGGAACAGGAATGCGGATCGGGGAAGCGGTAGGCTTGCACATCTCGGATGTGAACATGAGCAGCCATCTCGTGACCGTACGTGGAACCAAGTTCTACAAATCCAGGTTCGTGCCGTTTGGGCGTGACGTACACAAACTCCTGCAACAGTACCTGGAAACGTCGCCACGGCTCAGCCAGGCCCACCAGCCTTTCTTCCAATCGCAAGGGAAAAAGAGGCTTCGAGTCAATATGGTGGGTATCAACTTTCGGCGGTTGTGCCAGCTTGCTGGGGTCTGCCGACAGGACATCGCTCTGCGTCAGCCTCGTATTCACGATATACGGCACACGTTTGTTGTTCACAGGCTTACAGAATGGTACGAGCAAGAGGCAGATGTGCAGTGCCTTATCCTCGCGCTATCAACCTACCTTGGTCACGTGGACCTACACTCAACTCAACATTACCTGACTATGACCCCAGAGTTGCTTGCACAGGCAAATCGACGCTTTGAGAATTATGCGAGAAAGGGGAGCTATGACAGATAGGCTTATTTTCGGACCTTGGATCAAACGCTTCCTGTTGGAGTATCTTCCAGGAGAGCGGAACCTGGCTCGCAACACGCAGCAAAGCTATCGTGATTCCGTGCGCTTGTTGATCATTTTTGCGTCCGCAAAACTGCACAAGAAAGCAGATCAGCTGCTCACTGCAGACATCTCTGCCGATCTTCTGAGGCTGTTCCTACGCAACATCGAGGAAATGAGAAAATGCACCATCTCAACGCGTAATCAACGTTTGGCCGCGATACACGCTCTCGCGTATTATATCGGCGAGCAAAGCCCTGAACATCTCGCATGGTGTGCTCAAATCCGTTCAGTACCGTTCAAGCGCTTCACACGCATCCCCGTCGACTATTTAGAAAAGAATGAAATGGAGGCTATGCTTCAGGCTCCTGACAGGGCAACACGAATCGGGCGTAGAGACTATGGACTGCTGTTGTTCATGTACAACTCAGGAGCGCGTGCAGACGAAGTGGCGCAACTGGATATTGATGCCCTCAGTTTGCAGGCTGGCAGAGCGGACTCCGCATCGTTTGTACGCCTCAAAGGTAAAGGGAACAAGATTCGTGTCTGCCCACTATGGGCTTCGACCGTGGTCGAACTCGAGATCCTTATTCGTGGGCGCAGGGACAAAGAACGGGTGTTTCTGGGACGCAGTTTAGCACCTCTTACTCGTTTTGGCGTACATGACATCGTTACTCGGCACGCTCGAAGCGCCATGATATGCATTCCAGAAATGCGAAAGAAGAACGTAGGCCCGCATACCATACGCCATACAACGGCCACGCACCTATTGCGGGCCGGAGTGGATATCAATACGATCCGCGCCTGGCTGGGACATGTATCTCTGGACACAACAAACATCTATGCTGAGGCCGACCTAAACATGAAGGCCAAGGCACTTGGTATGTGTGATACCGTGCAGCCGAGCAAGAGGAAACGCTGGCGTGACAATCCAGATCTGCTCACGTTTTTGGAGCAACTCTAATTATGTGACGTTCAGCGGCCTTGGCTGTGGTAATTACGCATGTTCTGACTCTGAGCGCCACATAATTTCGAAGACAACATAATCCTCGTTATGTTGGGCCTTACATAACGAAGAGTTCATGTTCCTGGATAACTCATCGTGCAACTTGGCGAGTTTCAACCTAGTCAAGTTTCTGCGCGAAGATGGCACGTTCGATGTCGTGCGCTTCCAGGCGGCTGTACGCCTAGCGATCATCGCTCAGGACATTCTTGTCGATCACTCCGGGTATCCGACGGAGAAGATCGCGCAGAACTCTCACGACTATCGTCCGCTCGGCCTGGGATACGCCAACCTCGGAGCACTCCTGCTCCAGATGGGTCTGCCCTACGATTCAGACGAAGGTCGATGCGTCGCGGCGTCGATTACTGCCATCCTCGGGGGAAAGGCATACCTCACTTCCGTGGAGATTGCCAAAAGCATGCCCGTCCTGCAACCGGCCAATCCAAACCTGCAGCAGGAGGCTGCTTGCACTACCGGCGCGTTCCCTGGCTTTGGTCTCAACCGTGAAGCCTTCTTGGATGTCATGCAAATGCACCTCGAAGCCGCCCATCAGCTCCGGCCGCGCTACAGCGAGTTGTCGGGAACGGCCATCGATGTGTGGACAAAAGTCTGCGAAGATGGTCGTGAGTATGGGTTCCGCAACGCACAGACCACAGTCCTCGCGCCGACCGGCACAATTGCCTTTATGATGGACGCCGGAACCACTGGAATTGAGCCCATGATGGCCCTCGTCTCCTACAAAAAGCTGGTAGGCGGCGGGTCTGTCATTCTCACAACTGACGGCGTACTACCCGCGCTCGAACTACTCGGCTACTCCGCCGAGGAGGTCGAAACGATCTCCCAGTGGATCAGCACGCACGGCACCATCGAGGGTGCGCCCAGCATCAAAGAACAGCATCTGTCAATCTTTGACTGTGCGATGAAACCCACCTCCGGAAAACGCTCTATCTCGTGGCAGGGGCATCTGAAGATGATGGCAGCCACACAGCCGTTTCTCTCCGGCGCCATCTCCAAAACCGTCAACCTGCCTGAAGAAAGCTCAGTACAGGACATCATGCAAGCCTACATCGAGAGTTGGAAACTGGGCGTTAAGGCTGTCGCGATTTACCGCGACAACTCCAAGGGTACCCAGCCTGTGACGCTCAACAAAGATGCAGGCAATTCCGACCTGAGCAAGCCGGCAGCTATTACTGCCCCGGAACCCGAACCTGCCGTGATCGACGGGCCGCCGCGCGCCAACCGGAATCGGCTCCCTGTTGAGCGTGCGTCCGTCACCCACAAGTTCTCCATTGCAAATCACGAAGGCTATCTCACCGTTGGTCTCTACCCGAATGGGCAGCCAGGCGAGATTTTCTTAAAGATGGCCAAGGAGGGCTCGACAATTTCGGGGTTGATGGACGCCTTCGCAACCGCGGTCTCATTGGCCCTGCAACATGGCGTGCCGCTCAAAGTATTGTGCGACAAGTTCGCGCACATGCGCTTTGAACCGTCCGGCTGGACAGGAAATCAAGAGATTGGCTACGCCAAAAGCTTGATGGACTACATCTTCCGGTGGATCACCCTTCGGTTTGTTGAAGGGGAGCAGCTCTCCATGTTCGCTGGCCTCCAGACACCGCTAGCGGGTCTGCCCAAAACCACCGCTCGTATCACTCAGGAACCTCCCACCATCACCGATCAGCTCGACTTCGGAGATGCGGAGACCTGCTCCATTTGCGGCGGAATCACCTATGTCTCGGGGACATGCCGTCGTTGTGGAACCTGTGGTGTAAGTGGGGGGTGTTCCTAGACTACTTTTACTGGAGCAGAGCGGACTCTGCTCCAGTAAAAAATGCCGATGGTTTCAGGTTACTGACTGCTGGACCAACCCGCGCGCTACGCGCGCCGCGATCCAGGAAGTACGCAATGCTCACGCCGTCAACTGTCTGAGCGCCCCTTCGGAGGATTTCCACGACCACGACGATGATTTCAAGAGCGAAAATGGACTCGATGATGATCCCGAGTGGCATGGTTTCCCTAGTCTGCTAGGAAAACTGTTTTGGGCTGTGGAAGAAGCGATTTCCGGCGCTGAGGCTGATTATGGAGGCAGGCATGATCTTGAGTGGGTCAGCACCGAGTTCCTAGATTTCGAGATGACTGCTATCGCGCAGCGCCTCAAGACAACGAAGAACCTCAATATCTGCCTGGAGTACAAGGGAAAATTCCACTCCGCAAACGCTGGATCGGAAATCGATCAGAAAATGCATACGCCAACGCGCGTGCATCTCACCTGGGCGGACGGCAAGATGACTGCGGAGATCGTAGAGGGAGGGGCCTGCTCGCACCCCGGCGACGACTACTTCATACCAGATGGTATCCGGCTTTCCGACTTGAGGCTTGTCTAGCGCGCGAGTCAACAGCAACCGGATTGCGCCACCGAAAGGAAAGAATCGTGAAGCTCTTTATCAGCAAGTACGCTTTAACCAGGGGAATCGTGGAAATCGAAGACGATCTGCCAAATGACGACTTTTTACGCGTCAAGCTTCCTGGCGCCGCAAACGCTGCTATTTTCTCGTCGAAGGATTGGCATACTACGCTCAAGGCGGCGAAGGAGGCGGCCGAGAAACAACGCGTTGCCAAGATAGCTGCTCTGAAGAGGCAGCTTAATTGGTTGCAGGAACTGCAGTTCTAATCGAATAACCTGACCAGCTTTTTCAGTGAGTTGCAACAACTTTGTTGTAATCTTCAATGAGGGAGAATAGCACATGGCAGTATCGGAAATTTTGGCAACGATCGACAAGGAAATATCCACCCTCCAGGAAGCTCGAGCTTTGCTCAGTGGAAATGGAGTTCCGACAACGAAACAAAAACCCGGCAGGCCTAAGAAGGCCGCTTCTGTAACATCGGTGGCGGCAAAGGCCACCAAAGTCACCAAGAAGAGGGTTATCTCTCCGGAGGGCAGGAAGCGTATTGCCGAGGCTGTCAAGCGGCGTTGGGCCGCACAAAAGTCTTCGTAGAAGGCAAATCTTACCGTACTACCAGCTGGCTCCGGGCCTGGCGCGATTCTAACCCGCGCCCTGCCTAGAGCCAGTTTCGTTTTTGGAGGAGGATCGACTTGTTGAGGTGTGAACGTGGATAGCGGTTTTCTGGTCAAATCCTGTATTCTCGGGCTCGATATGCTATCGGTGGATTTGCCTTGCGCGCCAGAGCGCAGCCAGTTGAAGCTGGCGCTGGCTATTCCGACTCTGCGCGAGGCGGTAAACCTCCCCGCCCTGCTGCGAGGCGTGCGTTTGCCTCCTGGTGCGCAAAGGCAATGCGGCCTGTCCGGGGCTATTCTCCACGGCTGGCGACACACCGACGCCGCGATTCTCGGCGTCATGGACGCCGACCTGCAGCACCCGCCGGAACTGCCGCCCAGTCTGGTCTCCGCCATTCTGGCCGGCTTGGAAACTGGAATCCGATCAGGAAGTTTCTCTCCACCGCCGCCGTCTGGGCCACATGGCCCATCCAAAGAGCGGGGATTCGCGCCAAAGACCCCATGACCGGCTTCTTTCTGGTCCGCCGCGAATGCCTCGACGGCATCCAATTCCAGCCCTCCGGCTTCAAATTACTCCTGGAGATTCTGGCGCGCGGCTGCTGGCCAGGCTCTATGCCGGCCGATTCGCGTTCCCTGCCCCCACGCAAGGCCGCAGATAGGTTTCATCGAAGTCGTCTGCTGTAGCTGACGGTGTGGACACACTTTTCTTTCGCTCTTTCATGTGGACCAATCTACTGTATATCGTAAATTGGTCTGGACTATTTTACGATCCATGAGAGAATGGTTCTCATGGATCGAGCGCGCATATACACGGCAATCTTGAGGGAGCACTTCGAGCGGAATCGCCAGATGGCCTTTGTGACCGGTCCGCGCCAGGTGGGCAAAACCTGGGTCAGCCGTTCGCTCGGGGATGCCTACTTCAACTGGGACAACCTCGACGACCGGCGCATGTTGCTGCGCGGTCCGAGCGCTCTGGCTGAGGCGCTTGGGTTGGACCAGCTGCGCGTGCAGCCGCCCGTCGCCGTGCTGGATGAGCTGCACAAGTTTGCCAAGTGGAAGACGCTGCTCAAGGGTTTCTTCGACACCTATGGAGAGCGGGCGCATCTGCTGGTGACGGGCAGTTCGCGCATGGACATCTATCGCCGCGGCGGCGACAGCCTGATGGGCCGGTACATGCTCTTCAGAATGCATCCCTGGAGTGTGGGCGAGTGTTTGCGGACGGAAGTGCCGGAAGATGCGATCCACGCGCCTGCCGAGGTGGCGGCCGAAGATTGGGATGCGCTGTGGGAGCATGGCGGGTTCCCAGAGCCATTTCTGCGCCGGGAACTCCGCTTTACGCGCCGCTGGCGGGCGCTGCGCCAAGAGCAGCTTTCCCGCGAAGACTTGCGCGAGGTTGCGTCGATCCGCGACCTGGGAAGCATAGAAATGCTGATGCAATTGCTGGCCGAGCACTCGGGGCACCAGTTGATCTACTCGAACTTGGCGACGGAGGTCCAGGTCACGGTGGATACGGTGCGGCGCTGGATCGATCTTCTGGCGCGCATGCACTATGGATTCGTTGTGCGGCCGTGGTTTGCCAATGTAACCAAGGCGCTACGCAAGGAGCCGAAGTGGTTTCTGCGCGACTGGAGCGGCGTAGCGGACGATGGCGCGCGCGCGGAGACCTTTGTTGCCTGCCACCTGTTTAAGGCCGTGGAGACTTGGACCGATCTGGGCTTCGGCAGCTTCGAGTTGCGCTATCTGCGCGACAAGCAGAAGCGCGAGGTGGATTTTCTGGTGGTGCGTGACCGCAAGCCGTGGTTCCTTGTGGAGGTAAAACTGAGCGACACCGCGCTGTCGCCGGCGCTTGGCCACTTCCAGGCGCAGATTAAGGCACCTTATGCCTTCCAAGCCGTAATGAACTTGCCGTATGTGGCTGCGGACTGCTTTGCGGTGAAACGTACAACGGTTGTACCGGCGCGGACGCTGCTGAGCCAGCTGCCTTGACATCCTCCCCTTCCTTCCCGCGAAAGCGGCAGCCTTCGGCCGAGGGAGGGGTAGATGTCAAATCTTCCCTGCTGACGCCGCATACCGGGCGTGGTGCCGTTTCGCATGAGCCTCAAGCGCGTTTGGCGAGGACTTGAGCATCTACTCGCAAGAAGATCTGGATCGCATTGCATGGATGCTCAACATCCGCCCGCGCAAGACCTCGGGGTGGAAATGTCCCGCTGAGATCTTCCTGCCAGACTTCGATTTTCTGGCCTACATGCGAAAGGCTGTGCCACTGAGAACCAAGCAAGCATCGCCGCCGCAGCCGTAGCCGTGGAAAAGTGGAAAACGAAGAGCACGTTTCCCCCTTTCCCATGGCTTGACCGCATCAGACTACAATCAAGGCATCACCGTTGCATTTCGAAATTGAAACCGCCTTGTGTCAGCCAAGGGGACAACCCCACCTCAGATGCGTATTCATCACCTTATTTGTGGCGATGGAAGGTGAAGTTCTGATGGCATCTGAGGCAGATCACAGTCATCTGTTCGTGGCCGTGGTGACACTGCGTGCACTCTAGTTCTCCCGAATCGACCATATGATTGGCGTGAGGGTTGGGTTTCATATCCTGAGTCTTCACCGCTACGGCCGCGAAGGACTTATGGCATTCGAGGCACTTGTCTGAATCGACGGGCCCCTTCTTTCCATCGCCGTGGCAGGACTCACACTGTAGTCCCATATCGATGTGAAGCTCGGCCGTCGTCGGGGTTTTCGCCACCTTATCAACGGGATGAGCCTGCTGAGCATAGAGAGTAGCGCCTGTGAGAAGCATAAGGCTGACAACCGCTGCGAAAATTCCATTCATTTTCATCAAATTCACTCAAGTGCGCGGAGAGCCGACGCTCCCCGCGCGTGATATAGGGTTACGATTTCCTTGCCAGGCGCTCGCCGAGCAAGTGGCTCATCACAATGCAGCGGCCGCTGCTGATGCCGGGAGCTATCAACGGATAATCGACTCCGAAGAAGTTCCCCATCGTGTTGCCGACGGCGTACAAGTTGGGAATCAGGTTGTATTCGTGATCGATACACTGCATATTGGGATCGACATTCAGACTGCCGACCGTCACCAGAAGCTGCGACTTGATCGGCCCTAAGGCGTAGAACGGCGCCTTCTCGATGGGGAACATACGATCGGCTTCCTTGCCGAAGTCCACATCCTTGCCACTCTTGGCGAGTTCGGTGTAGCGCCGAACCGTCTTTTCGAGCGCGTGGGCGGGGACGCCGATCTTATCGGCGAGCGCGGCGATGGAATCCGCCTTGAAGGCCAGACCCTGCGAGATCGAAGCTTCAAGTGCGGCTTGCGGCTCGTTGATAGGACCGCCCATGCTGGTCTTGATCGGAGCCTGATCGCGGAAATAATCCGAATCGAAAATAGCCCACGCCTTCTTATCGGGCTGCATGAAGCGCGTATTGGCCTGGAACGGGTCGGGCTGATTCTCGTTTTCGTAGCGCTCGCCAAGCTTGTTGACGTGCAGAACGGTTTGGTTTGCGGCCATTGCATCGTTGCCGAACACCGGCGCGGGAATGGTATGGATCATGATCGGAAAGGGCGGAATCATCAGCGAAGCACCGGCCCACATGGCTGCCGCAATTCCCTCGCCCATGTTGCCCCCGACGGGCGTATAGCAGGAAATTTCAGCGAGCTTGGCCTGCGGAGCCCACGCCTCGATCATCTCATCGTTTTCAGTGTAGCCTCCAACGGCAAGAATCACGGCGTCTTTCGCATTGAACTGAACGTAGCCGCCGTCCTTTTCCTTTCCGACGACGCCCGTGACGCGACCGCCAGGCTCACGCAGGATCTGCTTCATCGCTGTGTTGTAGTGGAAGTCTACGCCCTTTTCCTTGCAGGCCTTCTCAACAACCTGCATCATATAGAACTGCGTAGGCACATAGTCGCTGCCCGAGCTGCGCGCCTTGTCCGTCACGTAAAAGTCATGCGCGGTTGCATAGCCTGGCGACGTTTCGGAAACCGTGTAAGCGGGAAGAACATCGACAAAAACGCCCTCCGGTTCGCAGATATCGATGTAGTGGTCGAAGACGCGGCCGCTCTCGAAGACGAAGTCACGGACGAGCTTTTCATGGACGCGATTCTCCGAGTAGGCGATCAGGCGCGCAGCAAGTTCCTCTCCGTCAATGTGGATGCCCGCCTTCTTCTGCGCCTTCGTGTTGACGGCGCCATTGTCCTTGGCGCGGGCGCAAAAGGTCTTGAATTTTTCGAGGAGCACGACCTTCAATCCGTTCATAGACGCGGCATGCGCGGCGCAGACCCCCGCGACGCCGGCCCCCACGATGACGACATCGGCCTCGACGGTTTTCGTTATCTTGCTGCTGGGAATCGGTTCCGGGACGACCTCCCAGCTATACTTCGGCTTGGCAGGTGTAGCCTGCGATTCCTTTTCCTGCGCCATGATCGCTGGCACAACGCCCATTCCAGCCGCGCCCGCTACCGCTCCGGCTACAAGCGAGCTCTTCAGAAAGTTGCGGCGGCTCTTGACCATGCCATTGCCTTCTCCACTTTTTTCCGGCTTCATAGAGTCCTTCCTCTGAAATCGAATTTCTGTTCTGTTTGTGCAAAGCGCGAATTCGCTACGGAACGAACCGCGCTCGCCGCGCCGCTTATCTTTTTAAGCAGAAGACACAATGCACGTCGTCTGCCAGGTTGTTCCTGCCAGCACTCACAATTGCTCGGCATTTCCAGACAGGGACCACACTGGATTGATCGCCGCTTGCCTGTCATAGAGAACCCATCGCCGATAATGTGACTCCTATTTCTTCTATGCACGTTGATCTCCAAGTGGCGGCATCGTCTGGAGGCGGCAACAAAGTCATACTTCGCGCGGCTCAACGTGCGAACAGCAAATAAGAATACTGCTTTTTTCTTCTACCTAGACTAGCCGTCAGGCATTGGGACACGCAAGGCGATAGGCTTGCGTGATAAACGACGGGCACCCCAAAGCCAGTATGTCGACACGAATGCCGACATACTGACGCCACGTAAATCAACACGTACGACATTGCTGGCATAGTCAAGCTGCAATTTGTGGAGTGTCCTTGATGCAGGATGAAGATGCACCCTTTCGTTTCCGTGTATTCATGGTTTTAGTGATTTCATCGAGCGGCTCGGGCGCCTCGATGAAGGTTGGCATCCCGCTTGCATCGTGATCGGGGAAAGGGATTGGAGAATAACAAATGCATCAAACTAAAATACCGACGAAAACCGACAAGTACTGGACGACCAAACACAATTTCTTTGACGAAGTCACCAGTCAATTCTCGGTTCCGGATCATGTCCGCATTCATGATGTGACACTGCGCGAGGCCGAACAGGCTCCCCACATCGTCCTTCGCCCCGATGAAAAAATTCGCATTTACGAAGCGCTCGATGAACTGGGCGTCCATAGCGTCGAGATCTTCCCGATCATCTCGGATGAGGACAAGGAACTGGCCAAAGAGCTAGTCAAACGGCGCCGACGGGCCAAGATCATTTTCCTTTGCAGGTGGCACAAGGAGGAGGTTGACTTTGCCCTGGAGTGCGGCGCCGACGGAGTTGTGGTGGAAGGCGTGGGAAACACCGAATTCGCAGATGCCGCCCTCGGAACAAGTCCCGATGAGATGTACAAGCTCTTCGTGGAGACCACGGCACACGCTAAAAAGAACGGGCTCTTTACGGCCGTTATGCCCTGGGACAGCAACCGGGGACCACTTGACTTTATGGAGCGGATCTACAAGGGAGTCGTGAACGAAGGTGGCGCGGACAGTGTGGTTATCGCTGATTCGCACGGCTGCAGCCTGCCGTCGGCCGTCGCCTACTTTGTGCGAAAGATCAAGGAGTGGGTACCGGGCACGCCCGTCGAGATGCATGCACACAATGACCTGGGGCTGGCCACAGCGTCCATGCTCTCCGCAGTAGCCGCGGGAGCCTCGGCGGTACATACCTCGATCAACTGTCTAGGCGAGCGCGCCGGAAATGCCGCCACCGAAGAGGTCGCCATGGGCCTCGAGCTTCTTCTTGGCGTCAAGACCGGAATCCGACTCGACCGACTCTATCCAGTAGCCCAAATGGTTGCCGAGATGACAAAGGTACCCATCGCTTTCAATAAGGCGGTAATCGGCTACAACGAATTCGCTGTCGAATCCGGAATGGTCGTCTATATGCAGGACCACATGGCCTCTAATCATGTGCCCTACATGGCCTACCTGCCCGAGATGATTGGCCGCAAGGACCGTGACATCGTGCTCGGAAAGATGACGGGCGCCTACGCCGTCGACAAGAAGCTGAAGGAACTCGGCATCACCGCGACCAAGGATCAGGTAAAGGAGATCACGCGCCGCGTGAAGGCCGAATCCAGCCTTCGCAAGTGGTCCATTTCCATGAACGATTTAGACGTCATCGCGCACGATGTGCTCGAAACCCCGAAGACTGCTGAGTTAACAACGGCTATATAGGCTGCGAAACACTTCAGCGAGGTTGGCGCTCCAAGAAGCATGGCTTTTGCCGTATTGATAAGGCCCATCAATCTACGGCGCTTCGGCTGTCGATGGGAAGTGTTCGCCTCACGACTTTCCCTTTTGCGGCTTTCTTATCTCGGGGTTGGCCTCAAGGCCGGCCCTGGGATACTTTTTCAGTATCAATACCGTGCTTTTCAGGAGCAGTTTATGGCAGCAGTTGCAAACACCGTCTGTGGAATGGTTCCCGTCGAACAGCTTGGAAAAACGCTCGTCCACGAGCACATTCTGTTCGGATTTCCTGGTTGCCTGGGCGATCTAACCTGCGCCCCGTCCTTCGACCGTAATGCGGCCGTGGAACGCACGGCCACGAAGCTCAGAAGATACAGGGAAACCTACGGCCTTGGAACGATCATCGATGCGACACCCAATGACTGCGGACGCGATCCGGAGTTTCTCCGCGACATCTCCAAGGAATCCGGAGTTCACATCCTTTGCAGCAGCGGCTACTACTATGAGGGCGAAGGCGCGACCTCATATTACAAGTTCCGCGCCTTGATCGGCGACGCAGACAAAGAAATCTACACCATGATGAAGACCGAAGCCACCGAAGGCATTGCCGGGACTGGAATCAAGGCAGGCGTCTTCAAAGTGGCTAGTAGCAAGGGTTGCATTACCGCATATGAAAAGCGTTTTTTCTGTGCTGCGGCAATGGTTTCCGGCGAGATCGGCGTCCCGATCATCACCCACACGCAGGAAGGAACCATGGGGGTCGAACAGGCAGAGCTTCTTCTCGAAAACGGCGCAAAGCCGAACAAGATCATGATCGGCCATATCGAAGGCTGTACCGATTTACGCTATCACCTGAGCGTCCTTGAGAAGGGCGTATTCATCGGCTTTGACCGCTTCGGGCTTGAGGGATACACTGGTTCACCTTCGGATGCGGTGCGCGTGGCCTGCATTGTCGCTCTCGTCAAGTCGGGGTATGGCGATCGAGTGATGCTCTCGCATGATTCGATCCTGAACTGGATCGGCAAGCCGCTCGACGTGACCTCGCCAACGCACTCGGAGATCGTCTTCAGAGATGTCGTTCCGGCGCTCGCGAAAGCCGGCGTGACAGAGGATGAAATCAATATGCTGCTGGTCGAGAACCCTAGGCGATTCCTCGCCTCACAAGAGTTCTAAAAGATGAAATAGCATCATCTCGGCAGCATAAAAATGGGCCCCGCACATTTCGTGCGAGGCCTTTGCAGTATAGGTTGGTTACTTGATGGGGTCTTCTTCCTGGCCGCCGCCGATACGAGGACGGATCACTTTGCCATTTTTCTCGGCCGCTTTGACAAGTTCTGCCTCTTCGTGCGCCCAGTCCCAGTAGGAGCCTTCGTGCGGCGAGTGGTCGGTCGCGGTCACAAACATCTCGGTCGAGAAGCCGAGACGAAGTTCGTTGGCGATGTCTTCCTTCCAGGCCTTGCGGAGCATTTGGGTAGTCATGCGCCGCGTCGCGCGGGTGCCAAGTCCCATGATCAGTTTGGCGATCTCCTGAGCGCGGGTGTAGCATGCTTCCGTGTCCTCGCAGATTTCGTTGACCATGCCCAGTTCGAGAGCCTTGCGCGCGGTGATGATCTCGCCGGTCAGCTCGGCATAGGCATAGCGTTTGCGGCCCATCAGCTCGCGCCATGCGATCTGAATGCCGTCGCCGGGAACCATGTTCACACGGAAGTGCATCTCGGTCGTCCAGGCATCCTCGGTCGCGAGCGTGATGTCGCTGAAGAGAACGAGGTCGGTGTGAAAGGCGGCGCCGTTCCAAACGCCGATCGTTGGCACCTCGACGTCAAAGACCTGGCCCTCGACGTCGTTCGTGCCGTCATAATACTGCAGATCGTACATCTTCCAAGACTCATGCGGAGCCGAAGAGAATTCGGTGGAGGGAAGCCATTTGTCGTTCTTCTTGTCATAGCGGCCGATTCCCTTGAAGAGGTCTTTGCCGCTGCCGCCGAGAATGATGACTTCGTTCTCCGGGTCGCGGCCGGCCCAGTCAAAAAAGTAGTGTAGCCCCTGGTGAGCCTGCGCGCCCCATTGCAGACTATCGCCATCTGTATGAAGACGGGCTTCGAGAATTCCGTTCTCGCGCTTCATTGTGAAGCAGTGCTTCAACCTCTCCGAATACTCTGCGAAGGTCACGTGGGGAACCATCCCGTATTCCTTCTCGGCTTTGATAAGGTTTTTGCTGGCTTCAATATCTGGTTTGTAATTAGCTCGAATTGCCATGTGTGACTCCTTGATTCGGTTGATCCGATTGAGATGCCCTACGAAACACTTACATGCACTTTCATTGCCGAAGTCCAGCCCACTGCCGCAATCAGGCAGTGGGCTCGAATTCGGCTGTCGAATTGGCCTTCGCCGGGTAAATAAAAAGCGCCGCCACGAGACCGGTGGCCGCAATTGCAGAAAGTATTTCCATTGGCAGCCTGTAGCTTCCGGTTGCTTCGAGCGCGCCTGAACCGACCATCACCCCGGCGGCTCCGCTGAACAGGCCAACGCTCATCCAGCTTCCGACAACCCTTCCGACGACACTGGGCCGAAAGGTCTTGGCGGCAAATCCCAGAATGACCGGATTGATAAACGGTGTTGCCGTTCCGGCCAGCATCAGGCAAAGAATTAGAGCAGATCTCTGATTGAAAATCTCGGGAACGAGCAGCGAAATCGGACTCGCAATCAGCAGGATGAATCCGGTGAGCACGACCGGTCGAACCCGTCCGCCGCAAACCTTGTCCACCAGGATTCCGCCGAGGATCGAGGCGACGATACCCGCAAGCAGAACCGTCGTCATGAGCTTGCCCGCACCCACGGCTCCCACGCCAAGCCCCACCGGCGACGCCACGGCCAGATACCCAGGAGCCAGGCTGTTGAATGCCTGCTGTGTCCAGATCCCGCATGAAATGCCAAGTATTCCAGCAAGAAAAGGCCGCGTTTTCACAAGGCTGGAAATGGAAGATGGCGCTGATGCCGAAGTTGGCTCGTCAGGCTGCACTGCCGGTGAATGTTTCCCGGCTGCGATGCTGATCGCAACTACGGGGAGCATCGCTACAGCGACACCGGCCGACAACCACGCGATGCCGTTCTGCCATACCCCGGTCGATTGAACGAGTAGCGGAGAGACGATCAGCCCGGACATGATCCCTGTCGAGATGGCCACCGACTGCACCCCGAGCGCGGTCGCAGCCTCGCGCGGCGGAAACCAGAGAGCCACGGCGGGGCCGATCGCTACAAAAACCGGCGCGCTGCCCAGCGCAAGCATGACTCTGATCGCAACGACAGGCCAATAACTGTGCCCCAGCAATGGCAGCAAGGAATTCGAAACGAAAATTACGATCAAGCTGTAGTTGAGTACGGGGAAGACCCCAAAACGATCCAGCAGATAGCCGGAAAACGCGCAGCCAACAGCCATGGCGAGCATATATAGCCCCATAAAGCCGAAGGTGGCGGTTCCGATGCTGAGTTTCAGGTTCTCGCCGATCACACCCATCAGCGGTGCAAAGGAGATCATCAAGACCGTCGCGCAGATGGTGATGATGACATTCTGCAAGAGGATCATCCAGCGAAACCGGGAGTAGCGTTCCGAAGAGTTCATTGTTTTCAGCATTACCTTCCTTGAATTTGTACCGACGTGAGCTTCTGATCTTTGGCCATTCGTCTAGGTTCTATTTCACTTCGCCCGCACGTTCTTCCGCACGCCGCCCTTACAGAATGCACGCGGTCCTCCAAATGACGGCTTCGCCAAATCGGATGAGCCGCGCTCTGCAACTGGGCAAGTGACGCAAATGCCGACATCCCTGCCCTCGGATGACTTCATCCCTGTCGTCGTTCTCGGCGTCCGCATCGTTTTTCTGGCGCGAAGGCGTCCCGGCGGCTTGTCGGCTGAAATATCTGTTTCTATGGCGATTCCAACCAGACGTCCTCGTACTGTCGCGTTCAAAGAAGGCACGGACCAATTGGACGCTTGCGTGCATGAGCAAGCGGTATATCGCAAGGAGTTCGAAGGTGATGGTCAATAAGCTGTTTCGACGAGATGAAATCATCAAGAAGTTCTCTGACGGTCAAAGAATCATGATCGGCGGATTCGCAACCAAGGGTGTTCCCGACAAGCTGATTGATGCTCTCGTGGAATCGGGCGTCAAGAACCTTTCCATCATTTCCAACGACACCGGCGATCCAGGCGTCGGTCAGGGAAAAATTGTTGGCAATCAACAGGCCGTCAAGTATCTGTGCTCGCATATAGGCAGAAATCCCGAAGCGGGCGCGATGGGCCTCAGCGGCAAAATGGAGGTAGAACTCTGTCCTCAGGGAACTCTCGCCGAGAGGATTCGCTGCGGCGGCTCTGGACTAGGAGGAGTGCTCGTCAAAACCGGCTTGGGCACGATCATCGAAGATTCTTCCCAGAAACTTGAGATCGACGGAGAGAGCTACCTGCTGGCAACTCCCTTGCGCGCCGATATTGGGCTCGTGAAGGCCAGCAAGGCGGATACCTTCGGCAATTTGCAGTTTCACGGCACTTCACGAAACTTCAATCCGCTCGTTGCGATGGCCGCCGATCTGGTGATTGTCGAAGCCGAGGAAATCGTTTCCCTGGGAACCATCGACCCCGACTTCGTGATGACCCCCGGAATTTTCGTTCAAATGATTTTGGCAAATGAGGGGGAGTGATATGGCTACTTCAAGAGAGATCATTACTTCAACAGTGGCGCGCTTTTTCAAACCCGGAGACGTGGTCAATCTAGGTATTGGAATGCCCGAGCTTGTAGGAAACTACATTCCGGAAGGTGTCCTTCTGCATACCGAGAACGGACTTCTAGGCTATGGTCCGGGCCCGCAGCCGGGGTTGGAAGACGATAACTTCGTCGGCGCGGGCAAGCAGTATCTGACCGTCGTTGAAGGAGCCTCGTGCTTTGACAGCGCCACCTCCTTTGCCATCGTTCGCGGCGGACACCTCACGGCGACCGTGCTCGGAGCGCTGCAGGTGGACGAGAAGGGCAACATCGCCAACTGGACGATGCCCGGAAAACTGGTGGGCATGGGCGGAGCCATGGACCTGGTCACCGGAGCGCGGCAGGTCATCGTCTGCAGCGAGCACACAACGAAGACCGGCTCTCCCAAGATTCTGAAGAACTGCGATTTGCCTCTCACTGGCGCCGGCGTCGTCGATCTCATCGTCACGGAATTGTGCATCCTCGACGTGACGAAGAATGGATTGCTCGTCCGGGAGATCGCTCCGGGGACGACGCAGCGGGAGCTTCAGGCGAAGACCGAGGCCACCCTCATCTTCCCTGAGGAAATTGCATTGATGGATATTGCGCCGCGACCTGCGGTGTGATCCGTGCGGTTATTCTGCTCGATCATCATCCGGCCGAGGTCTCCTCATCGAGACTTCGGCTGAAAACGTATAGAAACATTCGTTGCTGGCAACCCGCCAGTTCGGTTTCCTCCGATGATCTCAAAATCTTTCAGCAGTTTATGCCGAATTGCAACAAACTGACTCCCCGACTCCAACCTCAATCGTTGGTCCAAAGCCGGACGCCGTGCTTTAGGGATCGGCCGAAGCCGGAGTTCGAGAAATTGTGGATTCAATCCTCGTCTCTGAAAATCAACGTCTGCGCTTATCGCGGGCGGCGTCGATTTCGATCCGTGTCTGCATCCGAAACGGCCAAACTGAATTGTCGTAACCTTCCCTTCAGCTTCATCGTACATTTATCGATTGTGCATTGTGTAACATTTTTGTTATAAAGCTGGTGGAGAAGTTTGTTCATTATGGAGTTTTATCCCACTTTGCTGAACATTGTACGGGCCGTTTCTGAGCCTAGGGACATTGACTCTTTAGTCAAAGAACTTTCCATTCATCTTCATTCGGTTGTCGAGTTCGACCACTTCGACATCCTCCTCTACGACCCGGAATCGGACGAATACACTCTCTTTTTTCCCGGGGTTCCTCCCCGGATCGCCAATAAGCTTCGCTTCAACTCGGGTCCCGGGTATCTTGTTTGGAACAGTCAAAAGCCCTTCATTTGCAACGGGGAGGAACTTATCCAGCGATTCCCGGAGTACGCTGCGACGCGAGCGGATGAGCGTCTGCGGATGTACTGCGCGTTGCCGTTGACGACTTCGCGGCAGCGGCTTGGAATTCTGCACTTTGCGAGCGCCAGCGCCGTAGCCTATGCTCCCGACCAGATGGATTTTCTGCAAAGCGTCGCCGCGCTTGTGGCCATTGCCGTCGACAATGTTTGTGCGTACCAGAAGGTCTCCGCCAAAAACGTCCGGCTGACCAGCGAAAATCTGTACCTTGAAGAGGAACTGCGTTCGCTGGGAAATTTTGACGAGATTGTCGGGAAAAGTGAGGCGCTCACGCGCGTTCTTGAACAAGCCGAACAGGTTGCGAAAAGCGACTCTTCGGTTCTGATTTTCGGGGAAACCGGAACGGGCAAGGAGTTGCTCGCCCGTGCGATTCATAAGCTCAGCCAGCGCCGCGGCCGAACTTTGGTAAAGGTGAACTGCGCTGCGATCCCGTCCGGACTCCTCGAGAGCGAGATGTTCGGCCATGAAAAGGGGGCATTCACTGGCGCAACGATGCTGCGCATCGGACGCTTGGAACTGGCGAACAAAGGTACGCTGTTTTTGGACGAAGTTGGCGACATCCCGCTCGAACTGCAACCCAAGCTTCTGCGTGCGATTCAGGAACAGGAGTTTGAACGGCTCGGAAGCTCCCGGCCGGTCCGCGTCGATGTAAGGCTGATCTCCGCGACCAACCGGGACCTTGAGGAGATGGCCGCCAACCGCGAGTTCCGCAGTGATCTTTACTATCGCTTGAACGTCTTTCCACTCTACCTTCCTCCAATCCGCGAGCGCAAGGGCGACATACCGCTGTTGGTGCATCACTTTGCCAGAAAATTCGCCGCTCGGATGAACAAAAAGATTGACACCATTTCCTCGCAGACGATGCAGATGCTAGATAGCATGCCGTGGCCAGGAAATGCGCGTGAGCTGGCAAACATCATCGAACGGGCGGTGATCTTGAGTCGCGGGAACGTGCTGGAGGTGCAGCTTGGAGATCTGCACAGAAAGCCGTCGATCCCCTCGCCGGCCGTGCCCGCTATACCGCAGCAGCCCGCGCTCCCGCAGGTTGTTCCAACCAACAGGACGGCAGAGAGTGCGGAAGAGCGGGAAAGGGAGCAGATTCTGCACGCGTTGCGGGAGTCGAATGGAATCGTGGCCGGACCGAATGGAGCGGCCGCGCGCATGGGATGGAAGCGCAGCACCATGCTTTCCCGAATGCAGCAACTGGGAATCTCCCTCTACTCCGCGAATGCGAAAGAGACAGAACGGGAGTTGCTGCTGAATGTACTGAAAGAAACGAACGGCGTTGTTGCTGGAAGGAACGGGGCCGCGACAAAGCTCGGCATGCAACGATCAACGCTCCTTTCTCGAATGCAGCGACTGGGAATTTCGCCGAAAGAAATCAAGATCAGCAAGCGCCTGATCAACTTTGCAAACATAAATGTGGATTAGGGGGTGGCTTCGCGAAGAAGGCAGCATTCCCTTGATGGAAATGTCACCTTCTATTGACGCGAAGGAATATTCCGATTCGTTCTACAGCAGATTGGCAACAATGTGCTTTGCCGCCCTGCGCCCGCACCACAGAGCAACCGGCTGGCAGGTTCCCATCAGGTAAGTATCTCCCTCCCACCCGCAGGTGAGAATTCCCGCGGCATACAGGCCTGATACGGCTTTGTAGCGGGGATCGACAACCTGCGCATTCGTGTTGATCCGGACGCCGCCATTCGTGTTGAGCATGCCGGATGAAAGCCTGAATGCGTAGAACGGACCCTTGGCAATGGGCCAGATGTTCGATGCCTTCTTGCCCCACTCCGCATCGGTTCCCGAGCGGGCAAAGCCGTTATACCTTTCTATCGTGTTCTCCAAAACGGCAGGGTCAACTCCCATCTTCTTTGCAAGTTCGGGGATGGTCTGAGCGTGGAAGACATCGGGGAGATTCCTGTATTCTTCGAGAGCGTCAGCAAGACCCGAAATCGGATTGCCGATGAACTTGTCGGCAAATCCCGAGTAATGCGTCTGGCAGCCACCCGCGGCGTATTTGTTGATGCCATCCTGATCCAGAATGGAAAATACATTTCCCTGAATCTCCACAGCCGTGTTGCACGCCGCAAGTGAACTCACGATACTCTCGTCGATAAAACGTACGGCATCCTGGTTTACCCACAGGTTTGTAGGCTGCATCCCAACGCAGACGCCCAGGGGAGAGTTGAAGTCGAATCCCTTTACGTTGAGGAAGAGAGAGGAGACACAAAGGTGTATCGCCTTGCCGTGGGCGGTCGCTTCGACCATCACCTGTCCGTCGCCGTCCTGGCCGGACTGGATTCCGTCGATGAGCGTCTTTTCCAGGTCGATGCTCGTGTAGTGCGCCAGCAGAGCCTTGTTCGTGCTCATGCCGCCGGTCGCAAGCACAACAGCCTTCGCCTTGAAGTCGATGATCTTGCCGTTCTGCTCCTCGGCTCGCACGCCAACGCAGGTATGCGGATCCTTCAGCAGGAGAAAGAGTGCCGCGGTGTTGAGGCGTATATCAACCCCCAGCGCCTTCGCTTGCGGAACCAGGGTCTTAATGCAAGACATGCCGTGGCCGCCCTCATAAAAGAGAAGGTTGGGAGGGGCGCCAGGCACCGAGTGAACTTTTACCTTGTGCTTGTCGAACAGCCAGGCTGAGTTCTCTTTCTGCTCAATGGCCTTCTGGTAATGGAGCATCGGGTCCGCAATATAGTTGGACCATTTCGCAAACTCGGCCGCTGAACGACGCGCCTCGGCCTCATCCGCCGGCGGACCAATAAAGACCTCGGCAAAGTTTGTCCCGCCGCCATAAAAAGGCTCCTTTTCTATAAGGATGACCTTTTTGGCGCCCTCTTCCGTCGCCGTCATGGCTGCTGAGAGCCCGCCCAGTCCTGAACCGACAACGACCACCTGGGCTTCGATGGTCTCATCAGCCCTGGTGATCCTGGCAGTCATGGAGCCTTTGGCTTTTCCAGGCGTGTCCACTGCGGTCTGCGTCATAGCCCCTTTGGCCGGAACGCTCGCAGCGGTTACCGCCATTGCGGTAGCGGCCGCGCCACGCAGGAATGCTCTTCGGGATGAACTGTTCTCAAGGGCCACTTGCTAACTCCTTTGCGGAGAATCCGCCATTGCAGAGGATTTTGGTTGTGATTCTCAAGCCGTTTCGCTGTAAGTGGAATCGGCTCACGATAGAAAAGAAATTGCTCGGAGGCAACCGCCTTCTGCCGCCGGAGAATCGGGGAAATTGAAAAATTCTGTCTCCCCGGCGAACAGCCTGTGGTGCAAGCCCTGATACTGTCCGAAATGGTCGACCTTATCGGCATGACCAGAGCCGTGCACTTGCAAAAACAATCTCCACAGGCTGCTCCGCCCGGTCCCTTGCGGGCGCAATCAGAACATGGCCGGACCGAGTCCAAACACCTTGTCGATCAGAACAACTACAGTGGCGCCGACCCCCCATCCGTTTTGAATCTTCCCCGCAAACAAAGGGTTCATCATGGAGTTTGCGTTAAATGTACGCAACGCGAATGGACTGACAATCACGTTCTTGAAGATGATGTTCGCGTCGGGGCCTATCGCAATTTCGTTCTTCCCGATGTTGTAGCCGCTCCCCCCAGCGGCCAGATTTTCCGTCTTCAAAAAGTTCTGCTCATTGTTGGTGAGGCCGGCCCACCAGACGTTGAAGCCATAGCTGTCCATAGGCCGGCTCTTGAGAAGCCCCTGAACAAAGGCTCCTGTCTTGAAGTCGGTCTGGAGACCCGAAACGTTTTTGCTGTCGAAGCTCTCATTCAGCTGGGCAAAGGCAGTGAGCGCACGCGGCGGTCCGGGCCGTCCATCGTCAAAGCGGTAGAGGGTCTGGCGTGTCGAGGCAAACATTCCATTGGTGCCATGATGCACATCGGCGCCAGTATTTGCATAGCCGGATCCGCTCGAAAACTCGGCGGCCTGCATCGCTGTGTTGTGGAAGTAGATTGCCTCGTAGCTCTTGGGATACTTGGCCTGAGGCGAATTGTAGATGAAGTCGGCCAAATAGACGTTGCTGTCGCTGCGAACACCGTGAATCGTCGTCTTGTGCCACTCCCACCCATCGGTCCATGGGAATTGCGCGGTGGAACGATACTCGGCAATGTTCAAAGTAGCTTTTCTGTTGATATTGTAGGCGATACGTCCCAGGAAGTTGGCGTAAGGAGTAGGGTCTTCACCCATGCCGCCATCATACTGCGTCATCAGGCTCTGGCACCCGTAGTTGGTGTTGCAAACCGGGATCGCAAAGTAGTCTCCGGCGTTGCTCTTGCCGAACTCAAAGACAAAGCGGTCCTTGTCCAGATGCTGCTCCCAGGTAAAGCGCGTAAGGTGATCTTCGTCAGGAATATAGGGTCCCGGCTGGCCAACGTAGACATCGGCCGCGTCCATTCCCCAAGTCCCAGTATTATGCACGAGCGGCACGTTCAGTTCCTGGAAGTGAATCGTCGCGCCGGGGATACTGGAGAGCTTCTTCATATCCAGATCGACGCCGTACGCGATCAAACTCATACCTTGCTCTTGGCCAGTCACCTCGCCCACGCTCGGGTTCGCAAGCCAGAACTGAATGAATGCGATAGAAGGCGAGATCCCGACGGAATTCAGGCTCTTGCCAGCAGGAGCCAGCGGGCCTTCGTAGTGAACTGGCGGTAACGAAGGCGGCATTGCGGTATCTTTCGTGGGCTCGGGCGCCGATGGCAACTGTGCGGTGGCCGAGCTGGCTGCATTGCCATTTGTCGAGCCGGTCGAATCTGCCTTCGACTGGGACTGCGCCACGAGAGGCATACTCAATAAGCCAAGGCACAAAGCCAAGGCAGATGCTCTCTGAAAAGTGCTTCGAGTCATCATGAATCTCTTGCTCCTCCTGAACAATCGACATTCGTGGTGCTGCGCTCAACCCACGAATTGTCGTTCTCGTGAATCAATGTTCCTGACCGTCCAGCCCACGAATGAGTCAGTGAGTCGCCGTGCGGAGTCAGTGCATCATTTTCTGTGATTGCGCCGATCATCATGCACGTCTTCTGCCGAACTCGAAAAACGATTCGCTTTCAGGAGAGCAAAGTCTTCAAGGAAATTGAGTTGCATCGCAACCGACTCTGACGATGCCGCTAAACGATTTATTTTACGAGAGTTATATTTACCTCGCGAATTCTCCGCTGCTTCCCAGGGGGTGGCTCCAAGTTCCTGTCAAAAGCCGGATTGATCGGCCTATGCCGCCGATGGGTCCGGCTCATCGTCGCCCAAACCGGGTGAAAATCTCAGTTCTGTATCCTAGGGACGCCACGCTTATCGTCTTTCAATTCGCCGAGTTTGTGCCATCCATCGCCACAAGGCAGAGAGCGTGCCTCTCTCGCATCATCCTTAAAGTGACATTAACTCGTCGTGGAATCAAATATTTGGGAACAGTTGCACGGTCAAGTCCTTGCTCTCTGGTTCGTAGAGGTGTCCCGTGCGAAAGCAATCTCTTCCCAGTGCGTCGGTCAAGTCTCCGTCGACAAATCTGTCGACGCTGTGTCAACGCTTTGTTGCCAAGCCAGACATTCAAGCGCTCGAATCGACAGAACAGGCTGTTCAAACAGTCGCAGCAGGGACGATCATCGCTGATCGCGCCTTGCGCCGATCCGTGCGATCAGCACTACCAAATATCGTTCCCGCTCTCTCGGCGCCTGCGCATATAAAGTTCATGCGCGCATTTGTTGTTACTTCCCGGTGGCCCCCCGCGGGAGAACGGCAACAAATCCTGGCGATCGTTGACATACATCCTCGGAAGCAAAGACGCTTTTACCCCAGGCCCAGATTGTGTTGCGCGGCCACGCTCTGCGACGCGAACCATTCGGGCGATCTCTGGTCCGCGCCGCGAGAGTGCGATTGGCCGAGCAGCTCGGTATCCTTTTCATTCGGTCCATCGTGCAGCGACAATTGCGCTGGCGACTATCGCAGCTCAGCCGCCTGCGCCAAATTTCAATTCCCGCTGGGACCTCTCGAAGCCTCCCTGTGGATAAGACACGGCTACGCTGCCGAAGGCTGATCCGTTTGGATTTACGGCTATCCATACTCACGCCACGGCGATGATAACTCAAAAGAAACAGGACGGAAGCTATCCATAAGGGCTTTCGCGTTGTGCGACAATAAACCCTGTGATTACGGGCCGGCTACTGTCCGGCGCGCGGAGGATAAGATTATGGGTGATTTTTTGCAGCCCACTCACCTGCTGGTTCTGGCGGTTGTTCTGCTCGTGCTGTTTGGCGCCAAGCGGTTGCCGGAACTGGGTAAGGGGTTAGGCGAGGGTCTCAGGGGATTCAAGGAAGGCATCAAAGGTTCGGGCGATTCTGCCGCTTCAGTGCCGTCCGGGCCGAGGTGTTCCGCGGTGGAGCCAAGCCACCCGCAGCAGGATGCGGCTCCCGAATCGCCGCTCAACTCGGCTCCGGTCGCGCCCAAGTAAGGGCCTTTTGAGAGCGAAGAGCAGGAGCTTCGAGTCCGCATCACCCTGCACTGCTGAAGGGGCATTCTCCACAGGCTCAATCTTTGTGGCACTGGCCGTCTGACAAATCTCTTGCGAAAGCATGCGGCCGGAACACAGATCGACCATCCGGTACACCGGCAAGCCTGCCCCAGCTTCTAACCTGATGGCGGAAGTTTTAGCTTCCGCTATCAGGTTGAAAGCTGTGCCTTCCAGGCGGGGAGCTTTCAACCTCCATGCTGGATAATGGCGAGATGGTGGACTGCGAGCAGAACAGCCATAGTGTATAGGATGTGAAGGATCACGTGATTCGGGTGACTAAGTACCATTACAAGGTTCTTCTGGGAGAGATTGCGTTGCGGACGCGAGAGTTGCTGCGCTAGATCTATCTGGTGATCGTGCAGGGTTCGCCGAGCCCTGATTACATTCATATGTTGGCAAGCGTGCCGCCGCAGTTGGCATCGGCAAAGCTTGTGCCGTACCTGAAAGGGCGTTCCAGCCAAATACTTCAGGCGGATTTTCCCAGTTGGGGAGGCGTTACTGGGGTCAACACCCGTGGGCGCGCCGGTATTTCTGAGCGAGCGTGGGCGCGGTCGACGCGGATACCATTCGGCGCTACATCGAAAGCCAGAAGTAGGAAGACTCCAGCGAGAACTTCAAGATTACAGCGCCCACCGAACCCTAAGCCGGCTCTCAGCCGGACGCTTTCAAGCAGCTTCAGTCGCAAACCGGCGACTTCCAGTTGCAACCTCAACAACCACCGCCTGAAAGGCGGTGGTTGTTGAGCTATTTCCGCGTCTAAATCCGTATGGAGAAAATCGATTCCCGTCATTTGCCAGAATCTGCATTGAATGAGCGTCGGCGTCCCGCAGTGGTGGTGCGCGACGCCGGCATTTCGGTTCGAGAGACTGCCTATCAGAGCGAACTATCGACGCACACGGTCGTGGAGGCGCACAAGGCGTTTCGCACGGGCGGCTGAAGGCAGTGAGCATTCACCGGCAAGGCCGGCCCGTCGGATCGGGCTCATGCTGACTATTAGGCAGGCAAAGAAGATTCAGCAACTGATTCAGGACCGTACGCCGGACCAGTTGAAGTGGGGCAATGTGCTGTGGAGCCGCCAGGCGACGAGCGAGCTGATCGAAGCCGTCTACGGCGTTCGCCTGATGGTGCGCAACATGGGCAAGTAGCTGAAGCGGTGGGAATTCAGTGTGCTAAGAATTCTGATGATCAGCAACGCTCGACTACGGCCGCCACGCCCATGCCGCCGCCGACACACAGAGTCGCCAGGCCATACCGATCCTGGCGCTTCTGCATCTCATGGAGCAGCGTGACCAGAATACGCGCTCCTGAAGCGCCGATTGGATGCCCAAGAGCAATCGCACCGCCGTTGACGTTCAGCTTCTCCTCGGGAATCTCCAATTCGCGGCCTACTGCGAGGCACTGCGCGGCAAAGGCTTCATTCGACTCGATCCGGTCTAGGTTGGCAATCGCGAGTCCGGCCTTTGCGAGCGCCTTGCGCGTGGCAGGGATCGGCCCCAGACCCATCATCTGAGGATCAATACCGCCAACGCCATACCCGCGAATGACAGCGAGCGGCTTGATATTGAGTTCACGAGCCTTTGTCATGCTCATCACCACAACAGCTGCCGCGGCATCGTTGATTCCCATGCTTGGAAAGTGCTTCATCCAAGGCTTCGATGCAGAAGGATGTGTCCATAGTGATCGACAACTTCCACGCCAGCACGGGGTAGACCCAACATGTCAGAATTCGATTATCGAGTCTGCAGGCGGAGCCAATTCAAGTGGCGCCCCTCCGTAAGCGGACGTGGTTGGAACAGGCTTTTGGGCTCCTCCAAATGTGTTCAAAACCGGACCGCGATTTCCGCAGACTGGTCGAGTACCTCGGCCTTGAGCCGGACCAAGCTCGCCAGTTTCTTGAGCGATGTGACGAGATCTGCCGTCTCAAATCCGCTGCAACCGGAGAAGATCTGCACGCCTCCGTAAGCGTCAATGTGCGATTCGACGCGCGGCCAGCCGTTACCACGTTTCGAATTCCCTGTATTCCTGACGCGAAGGCAATGGTTAAAGCGAAGGAATTCGCCAAGGGAATTGCACGATTTGTGGACAAGAGTCCTGACCATGGCGCATCTATTTTTGACTACTGGTCGCGTAATGTTGTGTCCGGTTCGGGCTCAGTTGCGTTCATGGTTTTGCCGTCGGATGATGGCGAATCGATGCCGGACTTGGCAACAAAGGCGCGCATCAAGGAGTATTGCCGGCTGCTCCGCGCTCTGAAAATCATGCAGTCCGATCTCTATTTCTCTGGCTGCTGTGGCACCGATGATGCACACCCGCCGACTTCGTGGTACGAGAAATGGGGCTTGGTTTCTCGGAGGACCTGCAAGATCCGCAATCTATGGGGCGCCAAAGCAGCGCGCATTGCGACCGGAGAGTGGCTTGCGATCGGTCCGGCACGAGCGTGCCCGGAAAGCATAAAGGATTCAACCTACCGCAACGGGTTCCGTTTTGCCATACTGGTCGCATCGATCCGCTTCGGCGCTGTGAGCGCGAAGCCGTCGGCATAAAGAAATGCGCGCAAGATTACACGTAAAATTACGCGCATTCTTGCGTCGTGCCGCCTCGCATTTTTCTACCTTGGCGTATGATTGCCCGTAAATTTGCGTCCTTGGGGTGCGGTCATTCCGCGGCAGTACAAAGCAGCAGAGGTCAGAATTATCCTCTCCGTGCGGATCGCTAGGCTCCTAGTTGATGAAAAACTGGCGCCTAAACCCGGTTCTGATCTCGATAGAGGCGCCGATTTGCAAAGATCCAGTCCACGAAACAGCCCATCGCAGAAAATTATTTGCAAAATTGAGAATTTATACGATCGGCTAAGATGCTTTTTTTCATTAGCTTACATGGATTTTCGTCGGGGGTCAGGATATCACTGCTTGACGTGAGAGTAACACGGAACGTACGCCGGTGCGCACATTCGGGCAGCTTCCCTTCGGTTCATCCCCGCGTGTGCGGGGAACGCATGATTGTCCACCATTGGAGTAAACAACACGGCGGTTCATCCCCGCGTGTGCGGGGAACGCCGGTGGTGGCGATCTCGGTTCCGGCGCTCAATCGGTTCATCCCCGCGTGTGCGGGGAACGCTGGGTGATGGGCGGCGATGTCGTCTGTCACACCGGTTCATCCCCGCGTGTGCGGGGAACGCTAACGCGCTGTTTTGCAGGAGTTTGTCGATTGCGGTTCATCCCCGCGTGTGCGGGGAACGCACCTTCTCGATGGCCGGCGCTTCGGTGGACAGCGGTTCATCCCCGCGTGTGCGGGGAACGCATCAGCGCCAGCATCTGGTTCCTCCACAGATCCGGTTCATCCCCGCGTGTGCGGGGAACGCGACCAAGGCGTCCTGGTCCGTCACTACTACATCGGTTCATCCCCGCGTGTGCGGGGAACGCCGGCGATGCGTTGGGAACCTGGGCGGCGAACTCGGTTCATCCCCGCGTGTGCGGGGAACGCCAGTGGACCGTCGACCAGGTTCCTGGGAACATCGGTTCATCCCCGCGTGTGCGGGGAACGCTAGTTCGTCGGCCAATCGCGCGTTTCCCAAGGCGGTTCATCCCCGCGTGTGCGGGGAACGCTGTGAGAAGATCGCCAAGCGGCAGCGTATTCTCGGTTCATCCCCGCGTGTGCGGGGAACGCGCGTCGATAACATCTATCGCCGAATAAAGCATCGGTTCATCCCCGCGTGTGCGGGGAACGCCGCTTGATCTCCACAACGGATCGGTCCACCGACGGTTCATCCCCGCGTGTGCGGGGAACGCGTCGTCTCGGGCGTTAGCACCTATGTTGGAAACGGTTCATCCCCGCGTGTGCGGGGAACGCCAATGTCACCCTTATGACACCCTTCTGTCACCCGGTTCATCCCCGCGTGTGCGGGGAACGCACGGCGTGCCGCACGAGCCAAAGGTCGGGGAACGGTTCATCCCCGCGTGTGCGGGGAACGCGCTAACACTCTCATCAGCGGAGCTCTCGGGGCCGGTTCATCCCCGCGTGTGCGGGGAACGCTTATGCCTATTGCTCATCGTCAAAGTAGCCGACGGTTCATCCCCGCGTGTGCGGGGAACGCATCGTTCCCGTCCTCGTCCAGTCCGGCGGCGTCGGTTCATCCCCGCGTGTGCGGGGAACGCATGGGAATAGGCACCTGGGCACCCGCGCACATCGGTTCATCCCCGCGTGTGCGGGGAACGCACTTAGTATAACCACCTGATTCTAAACAAGAACGCGCTCGCCGCCGTGGCCACCGGCGAACCTCGTCTTGTTTTGTCTCATTATTCTGTTGTCAAAGAGCTTTCCTGCTCGCCCGGCGGCACTGGTTGAAAAGCCACCAACATCAGGCCGTCAAATTCCACGGGCAGGCGGCGGCTGGGGCCGATCGTTTGAAACTCGTATCCCGACTCGTGGCTGCTGGCCCACGCCATCACGATGTTGCCCTGTTCGCAGCCCCGCACCAACTGATTCCAGATCATCTCCCGCGTTCGTTTCGATACGTCTCCGATGTAGACGCCGGCGCGCACCTCCAACAGCCAGATCGCCATCCGGCCGCGCAGCCGCGGCGGCACGTTCTCCGTCACTACGACCAGAAAGCTCACTCCGCGCTCCCCTCGTGCACGCGGTGGCCCGGCTCACCGAGTCCCTCGGCATTCGGAATCGCCTGTGGAACCGACTCCGGTGGAGCTTCCGGCGGCTGAATTTCCCCTGCCGCCAGCACCTGCTCGATGAGGGGAATTATGCGCTCCAGCAACCGGGTTGAGCGGAAAGTGTCCCGACACGCCAGCCGCACCTCGCGTTCGGGTTCTTGCGGCTGCCTGGCCGCGATCCGGAAGGCCACCGGCACGACGGTCTCGAACTTGAACAGGTCGGCGATGTCGTAAACGAACGACAGTGGCTTGCCCGTGTGGATGAACCCCACGGCCGGCGCATATCCGGCGGCAAGCACGGCCGCCTCCGTGATCCCGTACAGGCAACTAGTGGCCGCCGAAAGGCACCGGTTCGGAACGTCGGCCGCGTCCCATTCGTGCCGATCATAGTTCCGTGCCTGCCACAAAACGCCATATTGTCGCGCCAGCAGCTTGTAAGTCTCGCGGACGCGCGCCCCCTCGATGCCGCGCAGTTGTTCGACACTGCGCCGCTCCGGGCACGGTTCGTGGAATCGAATCTCGTACATCTTGCGCACTACTTTGAGACGCAGAGTGTCGTCGAGCGCGAGCTTTGCCTGATAGAGGAGGCGATCGGCCCGTGCGCCGCCTGGCTGGCCGCTCGCGTAAAGCCGCACGCCAGCTTCACCCACCCACACCAGCAGCGTACCCACCGTCGCCGCCAGATGTACCGCGGCATGCGAGACGCGCGTGCCTGGTTCAAGCATGATGCAGGCCACCGAACCCACCGGAATGTGCGTGCGGACGCCCTTCTGGTCGATGACTACAAACGCGCCGTCCAGCACGTCGATCTGCCCGTACTGAATAAACAGCATCGATATGCGATCTTTCATCGGCAGCGGCTTCGGGCTCGGCAGCATGATTTCACCGGAGCCTTTTTACCAGCAACAGGCCGCAGCCATAGCCGCATGCGTGGCCCACACCCGTCATCAGCACTTGCCGCAACAGCTCCGCATCGGCCACCGTGGCCAATCCGCCGTAGTCCAGCACAGAGAATCCTGCCGTTCTGCCCTTACGGGGCAGCGCCAGCTGGCGGTAGCCATCCATCCGAATCGTTTCCGCCTGTACGGCCAGCCCCCAGTGCGACGCCCGGCTCACCAGCCACTCCAGCGCCGCTCGATCCATCTGCTCCTTCTTTAGTGCCGAATCAGCTGTCTGCTTCTTGGCATCCATCAGCACATCGTGCCGGTGAGCCTTCCCATCCTGCTTGCGGCTTACCACCGGATTGGCCCGCAGGTCGAAGCACAGTCTTTCGCCAGCGGCAAGATGAGGGTCATAGGGCTTGCACTCCACGGTGAAGAAACCATTCTCCACTGGCCGGCGTGCGGAGACGAGCAGATAACTTGCGCCACTCCGGCTCTCGCCGCTTCCCGGCTGCTCGCGGCGAAAGACGAAATCCCGCGCCTGCCCGTCGCCTGGAAACAGCGTCCAAACCAGCGCATGGTCCAACTCGGCCTCGCCGTCCCGGCCGTGCGCCGCCAGCCATTCTCGGTCCCCGGCCAGCATCTCCGACCTGCGCCGCAACTGGACTCTGGAGAAGTAGCCGCTCATTGCCCACCTCCCCGCTCGAAGTGAACCCACTCGCGGCGCGGAGCAAACTGCCAGCGGCGGCGCGAAAGAGGCTGATCGAGGCGCATGGTCTGCATATCCGGCTCCATGCCCGCTTCCATTCCATCCTCCCAGCAGTACCGGACCGCTTCCCTTTTCAGACGCAGCGCGCGTTCGTCCTCTCGCGCCGGCCACTCGGCGTCTCGCTCACCGGAAGCTCTTGTCAACGCCAGCAGCGAACGCTGCCGGACGGCGAAGGCCTCGTGTACACTGGCTGCTTGCACAACCTCCGGGGCCAACGGTAATGCCGGTGGACAGGATTTTCTCCCCAGATAAAGAGGAAAGACCGGCCTGCGCAGCGCTTCGGCCAACGCCTCAAGCGTCCACCGCGCCGTGGGCAGAGCCTCGACCGCCACCACCGCCAGGGCATCGCAGCGATACTCCCGCTCCGACAGCAGCGTCCCCAACTCCAGCTTGTTGCCAAGCTCCTGCGCCCGCGTCCGGTACTTCACGTTCTTGCGTGTTCCCGGCGCCTGCACCGTGTGATAATCTCGCAGCGGCGTCCCCGCGCTTTCCACCTTCACCGCAAAGCGATATCCCTCCGCGAGCGCCCGCTGAGCCGCATCGTCGTCTCGCTCCAATCCCAGCGCAGCGCCCAGAAGCCCAACGAGCGCCGACCGCGACGGATGCGCCGCCGAGTGCCGAGACTCACCCACGGCGATCTCGCCCCAGCTCGCCATCGGCCCATACAGTCGAAACAGCAGGTAGTCGGCCATCCCTCACTCTCCCGCCACGAACTCCGCCAGAGCCGCCGCGGAGCCCTCGCCGGCCAGCGCGTCGATCCGCATCGAGGCATCGGCGCATGGGCCATAGACCTTCTCCATGTTCTCCCTGATCCGCAGCAGAGCGCCGGTCGCCTCGGCCGCATAGTCAGCGCCGCCGACCGGCTTCAAAAACGCCAGTGACAGCGAACGCGGCTGCTGGCTGCCCTTCTCGGCCAGCGCAAAGTGCGCATAGGCTCGACTGGCAAAGCTATTCTGCTTGCCCGTCGGCGCCACCTTCAGCACAGCCTCCGCCAAGGCTTGCAATGCCCTCCGGGTCAGTGCTTCGTCGCCGCCCAGATTCTTCTTCAACTGCTCCCGGTCAATGCACACGTACAGGTAAAACAGAGCCGCTCCGAAGCCGGCTTGATCCAGATAACCGGCACCTGTATTGTCTTCCGGATTGCGGTATTCGTTCAGTTCTTCCACCGCCGTGAAGTAATCATCTTCAATAGCTGAGGCATGTACACCAATAGCATGCGCCACCTGCACAGCCGCCTCAATGTTGTGATCGGGCTTACTCGCCAACATCCTTCCGAACATTGCAATATCAACCGCAGTCTGTTCGTGTATCAGCGTATTGATCTCATCGTTTTTCGGCGCGCGTTTTTCGGCGGCGAGCAGCGCCAAGAGGTTATCGAGCGATTTCATTTCCTCCGGTGAGACGTGAACGAGTTGCTTCTTTTCCTTGTCAGAACCCTCCTCTTCCTTTTCCTTTTCCGTCTTGCCCTTTCTATCGGTCAGATCCTTGTGCGTGTAGGATTTGGCTATCATTGTCGCCCAGGCTGTAGCGTCCTTTTCAGCAACTCCAGCCTTGGTCAGCGCGCTGATTGCATAATTCTTCAACAGACGCGTCCGCGTTCCGATCTTACCGGCCAGAGCGGTCTTGAAGACATCCGAGGTCCGCCACGCCCGTTTTAGGCTCTGCGACGAGATGCGCAACCTCTCCACCCCACCAACCCGCGCCGTCTTCGGCTGCCCCAGGTCGTCGCGATTCAGGTTTGCGGGTGGATACGACGTCAACACATGCAACTGTACAAACCGGCTCATGCCTTTTCTCCTTCTTCTGTCTCTTCGTCTGTCTTTTCGTCAGCCGCTAGATCGGCACTCTTGCCCTTCTGCGGCTGGTAGTAGTCCTGCGCCCATCGGAAGCACAAAGATTGCGAGGGCCTCTGCTCTCCTTGCATGCGATGCTCATAGGCCCAAGCCAGAATATCGTCGGCCAGTACGGCCACATCCGCCGTGCCCTTGGCCAGCGCCACGGCACGGCGCGCTGCGGTGAAAAACTCATCCAGGCTTCGAGCCTTGAGCAGCCGCTTGAAGCGCAGTTCGCTCATCGGCGGCGTTTCTCCGCTGACCGCGGCGTGGCCCAAGCGCCACGCCAGGCTTCGGTCGTCCTGCGCATCTTGCTTCACCGCTGCCAGTACACCGGCAATCGCCAGCACCGGCCCAGGGTCGCTCTCAAAGAACCGCCGCGCCGCCGGGCTCCGCCATGGCTCGCCGAGCAGCTCCGCCGTCAGCAGTTGCGCCGCTTGCTCTGTTTCTAACTCCTCAATCGACGCCGCCCGGCGCAGCCGCGCCCTGTCCGCGCGTCCCAAGCCGGCCCGCGCCCGCGGCCCCGGCTCATGTGCGCCGTCCTCCGGCTGCAACTGGTTCCACCAGGCCCGCACCAAGCGCTCGTGCGCCGCGTTCAAATAGCGCAACCTCATGCCTTCGCCTCCTTGAATGCATTTACCGCGCTCCACAGCCTCTTCGCCGCACCTTTGGTCTTCAACTGGCGCAGCAAATCGGCTCGCGCTCCGACCACGCGCGCCATATTCATGTCTTCGATCGGCGCAGCCAGCACCCATTCGTCGAACAGCTCTTCCGCCGTCCGGCCAACCGCGAGCAGCCAGTCGCGATAGAGGGGGATCAGCAGATCCTCGCGCTCCAGATCCGCATCCGCCAGTCTTTTGAGCATCCGGTAAAACTCCGTCTCCGAGCGCTGCCAGAAGCTCTGCGGCACGGCGGGTTCGTTGCCCCGGTATTTCGGACGTTTGAACCACGCCTGCTTCACATACTTGTCCAGCGCCGACGCCGCCTCTTCTGCCACATCGAGTGAGCGCTCGATGGCTTCAATAAACCTCACTTGCTGTTCAGGTTCAACATCGTGAATAGGAAGCAAGCTGTCGTACCAGCAGCGCGCCTTCGCTTGTTGTTTCGGCATGTGATACCCAAAGCACCACAGGCGCACGATGCATGCGGAGCTAAAGAAGTCCCGCGGGTTTGAGAAGTAACTTGACACCATCGTTGCTGCATTCGTTTTTCGCCCGTCTCCACCAGCAACAAGCCCCAGCCAGTATTTGTACCCAACTCCGCCATCGGGAGTATCTTCCGGTTTGGGTTCCTCAGCGCCTTTGCTCGATTTATAGGGTGTGAGGGGGTGAAGCCAAGCGCCTTTGTAATCTGTTCCACGGGGTATGTAGTAGTAATTTGCGACGAGCTTTTCGGATGGCCGACCACAAACATCGCAGTTTCCGTATTTGACCGTCTGAAAATCGAGCCGAATGCGGCGCGGCATACACCAATAGCACTGAAGTGTGCTTGCCATTGCCGGGGTTGTCGGCGAGCCTTGTTTTCCGCCTATTAAGGTCGGATTAAGCCAGGGAAAGATTCTTTTGATATCCGACCGTTCTTCTCCGTTGCAGTGAGGAAATATCCTGCTGTCGGGGCGTACATTCATCCATATCTTGTGCCAAAGGCCAGTACAATCCTCATTGGGCACTAAAAGTGTTGTGAGTGGACCTCCTCCGCGTACTGAGGTTTGGTATCCTCGTCCCCCGCCCGAAGCATTGATCTGTAATGTGAAGAGAGCGGTCGCGGTACAGGAAATGCACATACCAGCTTCTTCTTGCTTGCTGAAGTATCTATTGCTATCGCTGCCGCGATCAATGAGCAGGTTGAAAAGTGGTTCTGACTCGGCATTGGTCAGTAGCTCGAAATCCTGCATGAATGCCGGCCCCGCGCTGTCCAATTCGAATGCCTGCGCAAACGGCGCGAAGGCCTCCTGCAACTCCTGTTCGCTGGGCGGCGTCTCCCACCGCTCGCGCCATGCGCGCAGATCGCGCGGCGGCAGCGCTGTCTGAAGAACTCCGATCAGAAATTGATAGAGCGCACCACGAAAGTCGGCTCGTGGCGCTTCTATCTCTACGGCCGGATCGTCGCCCCTCGTCGTCAGCCGGACCGGCGCGATCCTTTCCGTCAATCCACTGCGACGCCGTACAGTAATCCATTCATCCAGAAGAAGATTCATTCCTAACTTCCTCAACCCGGCAATTGTACATCCAGACCGCGCTCGCTCCCGTACCTCACCCAGATGGGGCGTCCGCGTGACTTTGCCATACCACTCCAGCCATCCCCTTCCGGCACAAGCGGCAGCACAAGTGCCTCTCCCTCCAGCAGCGGCACGCACTTTCGCAATACCTCAATGGCAGTTCCAAAGCGCTGCTCCCACTCCGGAGCCAACCCATCAATCAATTGTGTACGCACTCGCACAGCCGACATCTCCCACGCAAATTCCCCGTCGTACAGAGGCCGGAGCACGCCGTCTTTCTCCCGTGCAAGATAGATCGGTCTTCCTTCCTCACTGAGCCGTGTTGACAGCCTGCTTTCGTCGTACCACTTGCCCGTGAGCCCTTCCTGGTAGCCCTGCTCCAGGCTGATCGCGTTGAAGCCGGCGATGCTCTCGTTGGCCATGGCCTCGCCCAGTGCTTTCAGCGTTTGTCTTCGCAGCGCTTCGGGGATATCCACTGCCTCGTCGCCATACACCGCCTCGATCAGCATCCGCACGCTGCCCGTCTGGCCGGGCGCACCTGGAGTCAAGATTCGCCCGGCATCGAGGAGCGCCCGCTCGGTCAGCCAGAGCGTCCCCACGTTGGGATAGACAAACTGCGCCTTCGGAAACATCCGGCCATACCAGTCCGCGCCAGGCTCTTCGGACCAAGCCGGACACAAGATGTGCAGTACTGGCTCGCCGCGTCCATCCACGCCATTCAGCGCCTGCGTTCCGTCCGCCTTCCGCACGTGGCGTCGAAGCCTGCCAGCTCTCTGAATCACCAAATCCACTGGCGCAAGGTCGATGAACAACTCGTCAAAGTCCAAATCGAGCGACTGCTCCACAACCTGCGTCGCCACTAGCAACTGCCCGCGCCGCTCGTTGGGACCGGAGGCCTTTCCAAAGGTTCGCAACACGCCGGTTTCGATCTCCAGCCGGTCCGCCATCGCAAACCGGCTGTGAAACAGCCCAACCCTCACCGCCGAAGTCGCCCGCAGACTCTCGAAGCCCCGCCGCGCATCTTCCACTGTGTTTCGGATCCAACACGCGCAGTGACCGTTTTCAGCCGCGCGCAGCATTCTTTCCGCCACATCCTCCTCGCTGTGCAGCGGCTGGATCGTAACGCTCCGCTTGAGCTCCGCCCGCGTTTCGCAGGCTTCCGACCGTACAACGCCATCGGCTAATTGCGTGGCCAGCGGATAACGGCTGTCAATTGCCACCGA